>Ga0070697_100000430_pt1 | contig 32197 bp, 27 predicted proteins | sample KBSK1501metaG_FD_65475 | JGI IMG/M metagenome (GOLD analysis project Ga0070697, IMG submission 65475) | Corn, switchgrass and miscanthus rhizosphere microbial communities from Kellogg Biological Station, Michigan, USA - KBS K1-50-1 metaG | ecosystem: Host-associated > Plants > Roots >...
TACTTGTCGTCATTGACGCCCAGCACGATGGTGATGTCTTCGTTCTTCGCGGGTGCTGAAATAATCACTTTCTTAACGCTGCCGCGGAGATGCTTCTTAGCGTCTTCAGCCTTGGTAAAGAGTCCGGTTGACTCCACCACAACCTCGGCGCCGACCGACTCCCAGTCAATCGCAGCCGGGTCGCGCTGCGAAAACACACGAAACTCGTCGCCTTCGACCTTAATCCCATTTTCGGTAGACGTAATCTCATGATCGAGATTTCCGAGCACAGAGTCGTACTTAAGCAGGTGCGCCAGAGTCTTCGTATCCGTTAGATCATTCACGGCCACGAAATCGATTTCGGGGTCGCCAATCGAGGTTCGATAAATATTCCGTCCGATCCTACCAAAGCCGTTGATACCAACCTTTACCGCCATTAGGTAATTGTCCTCCTGCCGATTTGTCCAGCACGCTCGGCCTCTCCTCAAGCGTTCACCGAGCAGACTTTATTCTGCTACCTTCGCCAAAGAGGATCGAAACTTGCTGGGAGTTAAGAAGCCCAAGGTTATGCGGGGTAGCTTTACGTGTCAAGCCAGCGTCTGTGCGGGATTTCGTTGTAACGAAGGTCTCGTCCCCAGTGTCTAACTCCTCAAGACGCCGGAGACTGCGAACGGAACTTTTTGAAACTGCGTTGAGGATAATAGCGTAGTAAAGACTTGATCGGACGAGACTTGTTTGCTAACAGTAAGCTCGGGTTTTTCAAAAATAATAGTGATAATTGAAGGAGCTTTTGGTGTGATGTTGATTCCTCTGCCTCGTGAGTTGTTCAAAATACTTTCTTTGTCTGCCTTTGTCTTTGCCGGCAGCCATACTGCTTTTGCTCAAAGGCCGGCACCAAGAGCAACGCCTAATCCGGCTGTGCGCGATGCCACCCGGCCTCCCGGACAAGAAACGCAGAACCCAACCGCGGCGCCTGGAACACAACAGCAGCCGCCCACGGCTGCGCCCGGAATTCAGCAACCACCGCCACAAACTCCCCCGGGAGCGCCGAATGTGACGCCACAAACTCCGACGACGCAAACCCCGACATCACAGAACCCGGACGAGATCACCACTCAGGAGCCGCGCGAACCTGTTTTCCCTGCGGCTGAACAGAAGCCGCTTCCGCCCATGCCAAATTTAACGAGGCTGGGCGTGACCAGCGACAACATGTTGACTCTCTCGCTAAATGATGCGGTCAAGCGGGCGCTCGAGAATAACAACGACATCGAAGTAGCTCGCGACGATGTGCGGTATGCAGAAACGCAACTGCGCTCGTTGGAGGGAATCTACGATCCGCTCTTGAGTTTCACGCCGCAGATCGATAAGCGCATTTCGCCCCAGCAGAGCAGGTTCTCCGGTTCAACCAGCGCCGGAACAACTTCAACTACGACCTACTCTGTTAATCCGGCAATATCCAAGTTCTTTTCCACCGGCGGCGGTAGTTATGAGCTGAGTTTCATCAATACCAAGCAGATAACAAATTCGACCGCCAGCATTTTCAATCCTGTCTACTCCGGAAACCTGGGACTTAGTTTTACTCAACCGCTGTGGCGGAACCGTTCGATTGACAACAACCGCAGACAGATTCGAATTCAGAAGAAGCGGCTGGAGCAATCAGACGCCGACTTTCGCTTGCGCACGATCGAGGTGATTTCTCGCGTGCAGCAGGCTTACTGGGAGTTGGTGTTTGCGCTGCGCGACCAGCAGAACCAACTGGCGAACCTCAATCTCTCGCGCGAGAATCTCCGCCGCGTCGAAGCGCAAATTGCCGTCGGGACGCAGGCGCCGCTCGCCCGCGCGGAAGTGCAGACCGAGCTGGCGAATCGCGAATCATCTCTCCTGGTGGCCGTACAGAATGTCTCGATAGCGGAAAATAATCTCAAGCAACTGATCGCGAAGGATGCCATGTCGTCTGAGTGGACAGCTCAGATTACTCCGACGGATACACCCAAATTCGATGCCACGCCGGTTAACCTTACAGACGCATTGAAGGAAGCACGTGAAAACAGGCCCGAGCTGCGCCGGTTGCGCCTGCAAAATGACATCAACAAGATCGACATGCAGTACTTCAGAAACCAGACGAAACCCCAGATTGATATTCAGTCAACTCTGGCAAGTACCGGGTTGGCCGGAACGCCGTTGTCGCGTATTGATCCCAGCACCGGTCTTCCCCTGCTGCCGCCTGAGAATTTGATTGGCGGCAACGGCCGGGTGATTCGAAATATTTTTGGCTTCGAAACTCGAAATGTGGTTGTCGGGGTAGCGGTCTCGCTTCCCTTGCGTAACCGCACCGCGAAAGCGAATCTGGCAGGCGCGCAGATACAGAAGGAACAACTCGAAGCGTCGGTCCGGTCCCAGGATCAAATCATCGAAGTGGACGTCCGCAATGCGGCGCAGGCCGTGGAGACTTCTCGTCGCCGCGTGCTGGCGGCCCGCGAAGCAAGGGTTAACGCCGAGACGCAACTCGAGGGAGAGCAGCGCCTGTATCAAGTCGGGCGTTCAACTACATTTCTGCTCTTCCAGCGTGAGAACGCCCTGACCAATGCGCGGAATTCCGAGCTGAGGGCCGAAACCGATTACAACAAGGCGCTGGCGGATCTCCAACGAGCAACCTCCACTACCCTGCGAGCCAATAACATAGTTGTGGACGTGCCTACCCGGTAAACCAGTCTTTTAGTTTGCGTTCCAGGATTTGCGATTGCTAAGGTAACCCTGCCTTGGCAATCGCATTTTCATGAAGATCTCCGCCACCATCATCACCTGTAACGAAGAAGAGAACATTCGGGAGGCGTGCGAATCACTCGCGTGGGCCGATGAGATTATCGTGGTTGACTCAGGTTCTACCGACAAAACAATCGAGATAGCCGAATCTCTCGGCGCTCGCGTAATCAGAAGGCAGTGGGCAGGATTTTCCGATCAGAAACAGTTTGCCGCTGAACAAGCTGTCCATGATTGGATCTTTAGCCTTGATGCTGATGAGCGTGTCTCGGAAGAATTAAGAGCCGCCATTAGCGACCTTCGTAAAAACTCCGACAAGGAAGTTGCGGACGGCTATCGCGTCGCGCGTCGGTCCTATTACCAGGGACGCTGGATCAGAGGCGGCGGTTGGTATCCCGATTGGCAGTTACGGCTGTATAAAAAAGCCAGGGGGCACTGGGGACCGCGACTCATTCATGAATCGGTGAAGATGGATTCAGACGCGCGGGTTGGAAAACTCCCGGGCGACATTCTGCACAATACCGGTAAAGACTCCGCCTACCATCACCGTATGATTGGTGAGCGTTACGCACCACTTGCTGCGCAGCAGATGCTTGAAGACGGGCGCCGCACTACTCCTCTGAAGATTGCAGTGGCCGCACCGACGGCATTTGTCAGTAGCTATATTCTCAAGGGCGGTTTTCGCGACGGGCTTGCCGGACTGAGTATTGCGAGCTTCGCAGCTCATCACGCGTTTCTCAAGCACCTCATGCTCTGGGAAAAACAGCAGGCCGCTAAGTAGTAAGCAGTAAGCAGTAAGCAGTGAGCAGTGCGCAGTTTAAGAAGTTGTGATTTCAACTTAGGTTGAGTTTTGTCAGAGGTGCAAGCTAAAGCTGAAACTCGACAGATCTTAAACTGCCCACTGCTCACTGCTCACTGTCAGAGGTGCAAGCTAAAGCTGAAACACGACACATCTTAAACTGCCCACTGCCCACTGCTCACTGCCCACTGCCCACTGCCCACTGCCCACTGCTCACTGCCCACTGCCCACCGCCCACTGCTCACTGCCCACTGAATAATATACAATGCCTTTCGATGCATCTTTCCCTACCAGCGGTCTTCCTTGATTCGAACCTGCTTCCGCTTCCCTTCTTTTACATTTTCGCCGGCATTCTGGGCGCGGTCGTGGGCAGCTTTCTAAATGTGATTATCCACCGGTTGCCACGGGAGGAGTCGATTGTCCTCCCCAGCTCTCGCTGTCCCTCCTGCGGAGGTACCATTGCCTTCTACGACAATGTTCCAGTGCTCAGTTACATCCTGATCGGCGGTCGTTGCCGGTCATGCAAAAGCCACATTTCAGCTCGCTACCCGGCGGTTGAAGCACTGACTGCTCTTCTGTTCGTCCTGGTAGCCTGGCATGACGGCCTGACCCTCGCGCTGCCTTTCGATCTGATATTTATTTCCGCTATCACCGCCTTGGTGTTTATCGACGCCGAGCACATGATTTTGCCGAACGCGATTACCTATCCGGGAATCGTTTTTGCCGTAGTGGCCCGCCTGGCAATTCCCTACCTGCTCGGCCGGCCACACTTCGACGATCTGGAAATGCTTCTTAATGGACCGCTCGCCGGGATGCCGCTGTGGGCAGCATCACTGGTGGGAGCTTTCCTGGGTGCTTTGATAGGAGGCGGCTCGTTGTGGTTGATGGGCTGGACCTGGGAAAAACTGCGAGGCATCGAAGCCATGGGACTGGGTGACGTAAAGATGATGTTCATGGTGGGCGCCTACCTGGGTTGGCGACTGACAATACTGAACATCTTCGTTGGTGTGTTGTCAGGTTCGATTATTGGTATGGCGTTAATGGCGCGGCAGCGGGAACGAAACATGCAAATGCTTCTTCCCTTCGGAGTGTTCCTGGGAATTGGGGCGATTGTTGCCCTGCTGATTGGTTCATACATCGTCGAGTGGTACGCAGGACAGTTTAGGTGATTGCGGATTGCAGACTGCGGATTGCGGATTCGAATCAGCAGTCCGCATTCTAAAATCTGAAATCGAATATGAAGCGCGGAAACCGTTACCAATTCGGCCTCACATTGCTGACAGGATTTTTCCTGCTGGCAACCCTCCTGGCGGTCCTGCTTTACGTCCTTACGCCAGAGACCCCGGCGACTCGTGGTCCAGTGATGCTCGCAGCCTTCGTTGCCATCCTGTTTGGCAGTCTGGTTTGCATTCTCTTTTTTCTGCACTGGATGTTACGTCCCTACCGGCAACTCGTGGGCGAAGCGGAGAAGGCTTCAGTGGAATCTCAAGTTCATCAATCGAAGGACGAAGCGGAGTTTGTTCTGGAAACTTTTCAAACCGTTCTCGGCCAGCTGCAGGAACAAAGAAAAGAACTCGAACAATTGACCAGTCAGGCAAGCCAGCGCGCTGATTCGGCCGAGAAATTTAGCGAACGAATCGTCGCCAGTATGCCTTCAGGCTTAATAGCCTTCGACGGGAATGGCCGGTCGATGGCCATGAACGGCCCGGGACGCCTGCTTCTTCAGGACGAGAGCGCGGACCTCGGCCAACCCTTCGGTGACGTCCTTAGAAACATTCCCGAACTTGCCGAGATGGTTGAACAGTGTCTACAAAGCGGAAAACTATATCGACGCGAAGAACTTGAAGCGCTCACAGCCGAGAATCTGCCGCGAAAAATCGGCGCCACCGTAGCACCCATAGATCTGGCGCGCGGCGATGGAGAGCGCGGTGCTTTGTGCCTGTTGACCGATATCACCGAGGTCACGCAATTGCGAGAGCAGGTAACCCTCAAGAAGAACCTGGAAAGCCTGGGCGAAATGTCTGCCGGCCTGGCTCACGAATTCAAAAACGCGATCGCGGCCCTCCATGGTTATGTGCAACTGCTGCAGAGTTCGGAGCTGGATGCAAAAGCAAGCGGTGCGGCCTCTTCGCTGCTCAATGAAGTACGCAACCTTTCGGACATGGTTACGTCATTTCTAAATTTTGCCCGGCCGCAACCGCTGCAACTGGACGAAGTGTCTGTTAGGGAACTCATCAACGAATGCGCGGACGAATTGCGACCACTCTTCGCTGAGTTACAGATTGAACTGCGGCTCAAGGGAGCACTCGAGTGTACGCCCACTTCGATTAACGGCGAGGCTAAGTCTCATTCGCTGGTGCTCCGTGCCGACGAAAGAATGCTACGCCAGGCCCTGCTGAACATTATGCGCAACGCCGCGGAGGCGATTCCCAGAGATCAGAGTGAACGACATGTTGAAGTGTTGGCTGCGTGTGAGCCCGATCAGAGTGGGCGAGATTGGGTGGTAGTCGAAGTCAAAGATACCGGCGAGGGAATTCCGACCCCAGACCTTGATCGTATCTTTATACCCTTCTTCACCACCAAGGCCACTGGCCACGGAGTAGGGCTCGCGCTCGCGCATCGTGTGATCACTCAGCATGGCGGCACGCTTAGAGCGGCAAACGCGAGTGGAGGAGGCGCCGTATTCACACTACGTTTACCGGCGTACTCATGACTGAACTTGCCATTGCAGGAATATCGCGACAAGGTACGGGAACGATCAAAAAAAAAGCCGGTGGCAAGTATTGACACTTGCCACCAGCCTTGAGCTTACAGGGCAGGAAGGTTCGGATGGTGCTAGTTAACTATCGGACCGATTTCGGTCTTTTCTACGTTTTCGCAGCTTCGCGGCGATCCCGGTCAATCCCGTCCCGAGCAACAACAGGGTTGCCGGTTCAGGGATGGCGTTTTGTTGGCCGGTTGTTCCCGCCGTCAAAATAGCTTGTTGGCCAGTTTCCACGAACAAGTCAGCAACTGCCAGGGTGAATGAACCGCTGGCGGTTGCATTGCTGAACGTAAAGACCACGGGGTTGTTATCGAAGTTGATATTAACTCCGCCATTGTTTGGGTTTGGCGAGACACTCCCGGAAATGATTGCCGTGTAGGTTGTGCCTTGTCCACCATTGATGCCAGTTGGGGAGGTGAACGTAACGTTCAGAGTGAAGCTCCCGGCTACCAACTGCCCCGGCGCTGTACTTAGGAAAAATGTTCCTAAGTTATTAGCACCACTCAATGCGCCTATACCCAGAAACGTGGTGTTGGTAAAGCTTGAGTTACCGGTGAAAGTTAGTGGAGGTACTCCGGTGACGGTCCCGGTTGTGAAACCGGAGATCGTGACTTCGTCAGCTCGTGCCTGGCCCTGTGCCAGGATCATGACGCCGGCGAAAGTGAGGGCGATTGAAAGCGCCTTAAGCAATGTGGTTCGTTGAGAGTTCATAGATTCCCCTTCTTCAGCCTGAAAACACGGACGGATCGTTGAAGGCTTGATCAGGAGCGGGGCAAGTGCTTACGCTGAACTACCTTACCTAATAGGACGTGTACGATAGGAAAGTGGCAATCTAAATAACATTCCAGAAAAGTTTCCCGAAGATCTAGCAGTCTCTCCGAAGTGAGCCTTGCAGTAGGTATTACGCTTTCATATATAGTGTTGAGCAACATCGTTGAACGTTCCGATATGGCGTGTGGCCCGCCGACTTTTGTGCAAAGCCGATGATCCGAATACTCGCTATCCTACTTCGTGCGGTTTGGCTGATTATTGAGCTGCCCTACCTGCGTGGTTTCAGAGTTAAGCCAGGTAAAGATTGGGATAGGCGTTCCGGGCAATTTTGGGATTTCGCAAATGCCGTCGAGCCAATCGGAATGATCCTGGGGTTTGCCGGGATTGGTAACTTTCAGGTGGGAACGGACTTTATCGCACCACTGGGACTTTCATTGTTAGTCGCGGGAGTGGCAATCAGGTGGACCGCAATTTACACGCTTGGCCAATACTTCACCAGCACGGTCGTTATCAAAGACAATCACCGACTCATACGTGCAGGACTTTATAAACATCTTCGCCATCCCGCCTACACTGGCGCCCTCATTGCTCATCTCGGTCTGGGTTTATCGTTCTCAAACTGGTTCAGTCTGGTTCTAAGCTCTGTCCCATTCTTAGTGGCGGCGGTGTATCGTATCCGCGTTGAAGAAGAGGCTCTGAGCGAGGCATTCGGCGAAACGTATCTTGAGTATTCGAAAGAGACGAAGCGCCTTATCCCGAAGTTGTATTGACTGCAAAAAAGGAGACTAAGACATGGCCAGGATTAATTGGGCCCGACTACTCATCGGCGCACTCATCGCTACGATCATCGCATTCCTGAGCGACGGCTTCCTGCATGAACAGCTGTTGAAGGCTGACTGGAAGGCGGTTTACGACAACTTAGGGGCTACCCCGACAGTCGAGCATGGCAGTCACATGGTCTACTTCGTCGCATTCGAACTTGGTCGAGGTCTTGTTTCGATGTTTGTGTACGTCATGATGCGCCCACACTTTGGCCCCGGACCTAAGACTGCGGCGCTCGCGGGAGTGGTGGCCTGGCTTGCATTTTCCGTAACTGGCCCGGCCCAGTTTATTCCGTTGGGATTTTTCTCGAATGCACTGTGGGCCAAGGTTATGGTGTTCCAGTTGGTCACATCCGTTCTGGCTGCTATCGCGGGCGCCGCAATCTACAAGGACGCCCTCTCATCTCCGGCCAGCGTCTGAACTAGAAGGAGCGCGTATGGAAAAGTTATCGCGGGTTGGAACTGCCGTCGCAGTGGGCATTGCCCTATGCGTTAGCCTTGGGGCTTTCGTGTATGCTCAAACTCGCTCAAAGGTTGCGACCAGGGTGAAGAAGGAGACGCTCAGAATGACTCATGCAAGCGGAGAGTTTGAAGTAAAGATGACCCCACAAGCGGGAGAAGACAAATCGGCCGAGGCCGCCATAGGCCGATACTCGCTCGACAAGAAGTTTCATGGCGATCTCGAAGGAACCAGCCGGGGCGAAATGCTGGCGGTGGGAACAGCGGTCGAAGGCTCAGCTGGTTACGTTGCGATGGAGCAGGTCACGGGAACACTCAACAGTCGCAGTGGCACCTTCGCACTTCAGCACACCGGCACCATGACGCGCGGCGCGCCGCAACTTTCCGTTACAGTGGTTCCAGATTCCGGCACCGGACAGTTAACAGGGCTGACTGGCCGGATGAACATCAAGATCGAAGGCGGCAAGCATTTCTACGACTTCGAATATACGATCCCTGAAGCCCGATGAGAGGGAAAGATGAAGGGGTCAATAGTTCCTATTGGTCCTATTAGTCCTATTAGTCCTATTGGTCCTATAGTCGTTTTCGGCTCATAATGAAAATTAGCCCCCAAACATGAACCGCCAATCAAAGGAAGGAAGGTCGGCGATGCTCCAATCGTCAATTATTCGATCTGTTGTGCCGTTAATTATTTTACTGTCGGCAATTTTATTCGCGGCGTGTGGTTCCGCCGCGACGAACCAGCCAGCCAATACTGCCGCACCCGCTGCCTCCAGTCCGGCAGCAAGTCAGTCCGGCAATACTGCTCCCAAGGCCAAACTCAACCTGAACACTGCTTCAGAGAATGACATTCTCACTATTCCCGGCATGACCAAGCGGATGGTCCACGAGTTCATGGAATACCGCCCGTATCAGAGTATTCAACAATTTCGACGCGAAATCAGTAAGTACGTGAGCCCCGCGGTCGTGGCCGATTACGAGAAATATGTTTACGTACCAATCTCGGAGAACGACTCAGATGCGGCAACGCTCCAGCAGATTCCCGGGCTTGACGCCAGCGAAGCGGAAGAGTTAATCAAAGGCCGTCCCTATGCTTCGCGCGACGCTTTTCTTGCCAAACTTGGGCAGAAGGTCTCGCCGGACGAATTAGCGGTAGCCAAGACCTATCTAAAATGATGAGTTCCGCCGACATTCTCCTTCGTCTCCGGCGATTTCTTCTGGGGCTTTCTATTCTGCTGCTTGGCGGAACAGTGGTTGAGCTCTCGCTCGTCAAACATTGGGGAGACGTGGTGCAGTTAATTCCCTTTGGATTGTGCGGGCTGGGTTCGATTGCGGCGCTGGTCGCTCTGTTACGGCCGGGACGCGCGACCGTGTTGGGGTTGCGCGTGTGCATGGGACTGGTCGTATGCGGCAGTGTCTTTGGCATCTACGAGCACCTGTCAAACAACATCGCATTCCAGCAGGAGATTAAACCAAACGCAGCCACAAGCGAGGTGCTGGTCAAGGCTGTGGCGGGTGGAAATCCGCTCCTGGCACCCGGCACATTGGCAGTTGCGGCCGTGCTTGCTTTAGCCGCAACTTATTATCATCCGGCTTTGGAAAACAAGGCACAATAGGTCCGATAGGTCATATAGGTCCTATTTCTTCTTCAGTGGCAAACATGATTCTTCTTCAGGGGTAAACATGAAACTTACGAAAGTCTTTATTCTGATTCTGGCACTTCTCGTCCCACAGTTGAGCATGGCCCAGACGACTCCGGCCGCTGAACGAGCCTGGAAACCGTTCTTCGCAAAGTTTCGAGCCGCCGTAAAGAAACGTGACCGGGACGCTCTGGCAAAGATGATGGTTCGTGAGTTCTATTATCTAAGCAGCGGAGGGGATGAGAACGATAACAATGACACTCGGGACGAAACTTTCGAGTACTGGGACACTTCAGGACTCGGCGCGTGGCAAGCTTTGGAAGCAATCCTGGCCCAGGGGGCTGTCGTGAATACAAACATGCGCGAATTCGGCTCCAAGGCACCGAGCCGGATTTCGCCGCCTATCGCCAATAACCGGCGAGCGATCAAAGCTCGCAGCTTCAAGTGGTATGCGGTGTTTGAGTTTAGGAAAGGTAGCTGGTACTGCACCGGCTTCACTGAATGCTGTGATTAGAACTGCACCAGCCAGCGAACGCACTCATGCAAATCGGACAGTGCCCAGTCTTCACGCGGAGCGATGTCATTCACACCGCGGCTTTAGCCCGGTTTAAGTTACGCCGAAATGATCTTCTCAACCGTTTCCAACGGTTTATTCTGCTCCATCGCGAAAAAACCGTTGAAACGGTTCCAAATTTTCTCCCGGATCTCCGGTCACCGGGCTGAAGCCGCGGTGTGAATGAGATCGCTTCGCGTGATTTAAAGGTGCGCCTTTCCTTTAGCTAATATGGTCAGATTGATTTGCGGCCGCGAAGTCTGGCCCAAAGGCGGTGGAGTCGGAAATAAGGGTAAAAAGCAGACTGATAAAAATCCGAGCGGACTTGCGCTGATCCCAGTTTGCGATAGGCCACTATGGATCCCCATTCGGTCTCATTCGTCCCCGCCCTCAAACGAGACCTCAGAATACTGAGTCCGTACTTCAAACCCAGCGGATTCCTGGTCTCGGGCCCCAATCTCTCGTAAGGCTTGTGAGTCTCAATAAATCTTGTGACTTGATAAACCTGGGGCATCCTCCAATCGTCGATCACGAGTATGCCTCCATCGACAAGCAACAAGTCGCTGTAAAAGTAATCGATGAAAGTGAAGTCGTATGAGTGCCAGCCATCGATGAGGATGAAATCAAACCGCTCACCAGCCGCAAGCAATTGCGGTAAGGCAAGGTGAGACGGCTGTTCGACTAAGCGGAACCTGCCGGAGTAGCCCGCGCGTTTTACCGATTCCAAACCGATGCCGTGCCAGCCATATCCGCCTTCGAAAGTTTGATTGGGATCGATAGCGGTGTGTATGTCATCAGCTGACAGACCTTCAAGTATGGCAAGGGTGGAGCAACCCATTGCCATCCCGATTTCAAGCGTTCTTTTCGCGTTGAGTTGTCGAACGAGGCCGGTAATCTTTTCCGCGGCACTGGGATCCAACCCGCTGTGAAGCGCGAACTCTTTGCCCGCAGCGTCGTAAGCTTTGCCCGAAGCCAGCATGTCGCTTAGAGTGCTCATCAAGGTTCCTTATCGAGGCTAACCCATCTGTGCAATCTCCGTGTTGCACAGCGCGGCTTTCAGCAGCAACGAAGGGAACGATCCACGAAAATACAAGAAATAACACTAACAAGAAATTTCGTGTTCGTTCGTGTGATTTCGTGGATCGTGGGCTCAGTCAAAACCTTGCTCAAAATACAAGAAATCAGACCTTTGTATTACAGAGAAACGCAGGTTTTTGTTTCGGGACAATTTCCTAAAGTTCTTCGGGAAAGTATTCTCGCCAACGGCGATCCACCAACCTCGCGATGTCATCGCGAACGACAAGCTCATCGGGAAAACCGGGCTTCATGCGGGCGTCTATTACAATCGGACCCGTATAGGCTAAATGATGACGAACCACTTTCGTCTCGGCCGCGTAGATATCGCTGGCGGGCTCAAAACGCGTCCAGGTGGACCAGAGAAAATCCGGAGCAAGCCGGGCCACTCCGGCGTCATCGTGCAAGACGACCAGGGGCCAGTCAGCAAATGCAGGTTCCTTAGCCAGCCGCGCAGCTTGTTCGGGATCTTCCCGATATGATTTTCCTTTCACCACCAGACAGCCCGCGCAAAAAACTTCCGCCGCCGAGACAGTCGCCGGCAACTCTCCGCGAAACTCGCGCGGAAGGTCACGAACCGCCTCGCCCAGACCCAACATGATGGCTTTGCTGCCTTCATTCACTTTACCGCTGGTGTAATCCAGCGTGTCCATCGAAACATTTGAAAAGATGAAGAGATCGGTTGCCGGATTGAAGCGCGCGAGTACCTGTTCCAGCAGCCGTGGGAAGTTGTGAAGATCTTGCGCCGTGTCGGTAAGCAGCAGAAACTTTGTCAGCGAAAGCTGGCCCTCACCCAGAATGCGGAAGCCTGAGACTAACGCCTCGCGTCCATAACGCTCACGCACGACGGCCGCAGCCAGGGAATGAAATCCAGTTTCCCCATAGCTCCAGAGGTCTCGCACGCCCGGCATCACCAGGGGAAACAGCGGCGATAATAACTCCTGCAGGTAGTCTCCAATGAAGAAGTCTTCCTGGCGAGGTTTGCCGACCACGGTGGCAGGATAAATGGCGTCGCGACGGTGAAATACCGCATCCACTTCAAATACCGGATAGTCATGTTGCAAAGAATAGTATCCGTAGTGATCGCCGAATGGGCCTTCCGGCCTTCGTTTGTGGGGAGGCGCTTGCCCAACGAGGGCAAATTCCGCTTCCGCGGCCAGGCGATGTGGCCCACCCATGGGATTCCTGCTCATTTTCAACTTTTCGCCGGCCAGCAACGAAGCCAGCACCAGCTCGGGAACATCTTCCGGTAGTGGCGCAATCGCCGCCAGAATCAGGGCGGGTGGACCACCAAGAAATACGGTTACCGGCAGTGACTGCTCCGATTTTTCAGCTTCGCGATAATGGAAGCCGCCACCCTTTTGAATCTGCCAGTGCAATCCGGTGGTTTGCCCGTCATAAACCTGCATGCGATAAATGCCGAGGTTGTGTTTTTTAGTTACCGGGTTTTCCGTATAGACCAGCGGGAGCGTAATAAACGGACCACCGTCCTCCTGCCAGGTAGTCAGAACCGGCAATTGATCCAGCCGGGCAGGGCGATCGCAAACCTGCGTCACTGGCGAGCGACCAGTGTTCCTGGTTCCCAGCCGCAGAACTTCGCGGCCGAGTGAACGATGCTTCCATAATTCCGATGGCCGCGGAGGCAGCAACGATTCGGCGACCTGGACCAGATCACGAACCATCGCTTCCGGCTTGGGCCCAAACGCCAGGTCGATGCGACGTTTGGTTCCAAAGAGATTCGTGACTACCGGATAACGGCTTCCCTTTACGCGCTTGAACAATAGTGCAGGCCCACCGCGATCGATAACTCGCCGGTGAACCTCAGCCGCCTCGAGATAAGGGTCGACCTCTGTTTCAATTGTGATGATTTCATTTTCTCGGGAAAGAAGATCGAGAAATGTGCGCAGGTTAGGATGCATGAATTGAAGAGATCAGAAGTCAGAGGTCAGAAGTCAGAAGTCAGAAGTCAGAGATCAGAGATCAGAAGTCAGATTTTCCATATATCATTTGACATTTCTCATTTGTCATTCGATGAAGCAGTTCGTTTCCATTTCGACCACAGCGGTTCGTTTAGAACACCTCACAGGTCCGAGGCCCATCCCTTAAATGACAAATGAGAAATGTCAAATGATATATGGAAAATCTGATTCTTCCGATCTCTGACTTCTGATCTCTGACTTCTGACCTCTGACTTCTGACTTCTGACTTCTGACTTCTGACTTCTGACCTCTGACTTCTGACCTCTGACTTCTGACCTCTGACTGCTGACCTCTGACTTCTGACCTCTGACCTCTGACCTCTGACCTCTGATCACTTAGGTTCCTGTTTCTTCCTCAGCAGCGCCGTGTTGAGATCCAATTCCGCCACCGGGATCACTTCAACCTGCGGATACTGTTTACGCAGTTCCGGCAGGAATTCTTTCGCATTTCCAACAACGACGATATTCGTCGTGTTTGCGTCGAGACGCTTTCCGGCAAAGCGTTGCACGTCGCTTCCACTGATCGCCTGCACGGTGCCAATGTAACGATTGATCTCGTCGAAGCTAATGCCATACAGCGCCAGGGTTCCTACTTGTGCAACCAGACCCGCGGCGGTCTCCAGATTGCGCGCGAAGTTTCCGATGACTACTGCTTTTCGGGGATTCATCTCGATGTCGGGAACTGGTTCAGTTGAGAGCCGCCTCACTTCCTTCATTAAGAGATCTGCAACCTGCGCCGCCGACTGGTTCTTGGTTTGGGCCGAAGCCGAGAAGGGGCCGATGTCACGGCGCGCATCGAGTGAGCTTCCGGCGCCATAACTAAGCCCGCGTTTGATCCTGATCTCCTGGTTCAAACGACCCGAGTAACCACTCAATACCGAGTTGGCAACGATGCCAACAAAATAGTCGGGATCCTGACGATTGATTCCGCTTCGCACCGCCGAGACAGCTGCCTGACCTGCATCCGGTTTATCGATGACAATGACGCGGGCTCCCGCCGAGGTGGCCAAAGGCTTCGGAGCCGATCTCACCGGCAATGGATCAGTTGGCTTCTTCCAGTCGCCAAAGTATTGCTGCGCCAGCCTGAAAGCTTCTTTTGCGTCTATGTCCCCGCCCAAAACCAGGATCGCATTGTCGGGCCGGTAGTACCTGCTGTGAAAACTTACGATGTCGTTGCGGCTGATTCGGGCAATCGATTCCGGTGTTCCCCCCAGCGGCTTGCCGTAGGGCTGGTCACCAAAAACTATTCGCGCCGCTACATATCGCGCAATCGAACCTGGTTGACCCAGTTCGACAATCAGGTCGTCCAGCGTTTGCTGACGCAGGCGTTCGATTTCGTCCTCTTTAAATGTCGGGCGTCGCACGACATCGGCGAGGATTTCCGTAGCCGGACCTATCTTCGACGAGATTACATTGACGCCCACTCGTGATGCGTCCCAACGCGCCGATGAGTCCAGAGACCCGCCCAGCGCTTCGATCGCTTCCGCAATCTCAGTTGCCGAGCGCTTTTGTGTCCCCTTGGTGAGCAGGTCGGCAGTCAGGTTACTGAGCCCGGCCAGTTCCGGCGGATCGACTTCGCCGCCATTTTTGATTGCCAATTGAGCAGCAACCAGTGGAGTGCCGGACCGTTTAATCACGATCACACGCAATCCATTCGACAACGTTTTCTCGACGGGTTGAGGAATCTTAACGGGACGCGGCTGGGCCGGAGGCGGCGGCGTGGCCTGAGGCGACGGCGACTGCCCTCGGACCGTGGACGGCATCAACAAACACAAGACCAGTAACACGACCGGCGAGAGGAATTGCAATTGAATTGAAAGCCTGAGAGTTTTCATTTTCCGCTCCCTCCCCCTTTTTGTTCTTTCCTGGCTGATGCCGCCCTTGCCTGTGGAGACAACTCGGCATGTTCCTGGCTCTTTTTTCCGACCACAGGTGGCTTGTTTTTCTCCGACTCAGGCAAGTAATAAATCACCAAACGATTGGCATTGGTGAAATACTTCTTCATTACTCGCTGGACGTCGGCTGCGGTAACCGCCTGCAGTTTTGCCAGATCGGTATTTACGCGATTCGGATCGCCAAGCAACACTGCGGAAGATCCCAGGGCCAGAGCTTTCCCATTACTGGTCTCGCGCTGGCGCAGCTCATTTGTCACCAGTTGATTTTTGGCCTTGTCCAGTTCACCCAGCGACACGGGCGCATCCTGAATTTTTTTGATCTCAGCCAGCAACGCCCGCTCGCCCTCTTCCGGCTTCTTCCCGCTCGCCAGTACCACGTTGAAGTAGAAAACGCCGACATCCTCTCGCAGGTCGGGGGTCGCGTCAGCGCTTTGCGCCACCTGCTGATCGTAAATCAGGGATCGATACAAACGGGAAGATTCACCCTGGGCCAAAATTGTGGCGGCTACCCGCAATGGTTCGGAGTCAGGATTTTTCTCCGCCGGTGTCAGGTAGGTAAAAGCAATCGCCGGCAGTGGAACGTTTGCACTGTAGTGAGTGATGCGCCGTTCCGCGGTGCGTTCAGGCTCCCTGGTGGTAACGCGCGGAAGCGGAATCGCCGGTTTGGGAATGGCAGCGAAATACTTGTCTACCCAGGCGTCAAACTGTTTAGGATCGAAATCGCCAACCACCACCAGGGTGGCATTGTCGGGACGATAGAAAGTCGAATGAAAGGACCTCACGTTTTCCAGCGAGGCGGCGTCCAGATCTTCTATGCTGCCGATGGTCGGTCTCTTGTAGGGATGTGTGGTAAAGGATTGCTGCTCAATCAAGTAGTCCAACATTCCGTACGGCGGCGCGAGATAACTCTGTCGATACTCCTCCTGAACGACGCTGCGTTCGGATTTGAAGTTTGGTTCATCAACCGTCAGGCCCGAGAGCCGGTCAGACTCGGCCCAAAGCAAAGTTTCCAGATAGTTCGAAGGCACAACCTCGTAATAAACCGTTACGTCGGGATTGGTAAACGCGTTATTGAAGCCGCCAACGTCTTCAGTCAATCGATCCATCATCTCCGACTTCATGTTCCGGGTTGCCTTGAACATGATGTGCTCGAATAGATGTGCAAACCCGCTGCGCCCTTCGGGATCGTCCTTCGATCCAACGTGATACCAGACCTGAATGGCAACGGTCGGGCTTGAATTCTCCACGGCACTTAAGACTCGCAGGCCGTTTGGAAGTGTTCTTTCCCGGAATTTGATCCGCGGCATTGTTACCTGGCCAATCGAATCAGTTGTGAACACCGGCGAAAGAAGCAATAGAACTACGAGCGTTAATAAAGCTCCGGAGTTTCGCTGCGTCATAAGTAGCTCCAAAAAAATGAATTGGGAAGATGTTGACGATCCGGGGTTTCGATGATCGGGGTTCGGTTGCTGTTGCTCTTAGGTGGTCCAACTTTCGACTCGGGGGCTTTGAGGGGCTTGTCAATCCATGTCCAGCGGATTGCGATACGGTTTGCCTTTATCTTTATCAGCTCGCTTCATAGCCTCTTGAAATTTCTCCTCAAGGATGCGATCCCGATCCTTGTGTGAGCTGAGTTCCTGGGAGAAGATCTGCTCCCGCATTTGTTTCTGTTTATCCAAACCTTTTACCATCTCATCAAACGAGGCGAGCGGCCGGCTTTTCTCCTCGTGGGAAATAAGCGCTCCCGTGTGCGAATCGATGGTGAGCGTGGCTTCGCAGCAAGGGCAGATAATGGTGTAGCGGGTTGTGTCTGCCATAGCCGACTCCTGGAAGAAACTTAGCCAAAATTACTTGCGAACTCAGTATAGCATCGAAGCGACATAGGTCTTAGCTAGACCCGGGAGCGCAAGCATCCTTGCCTGCATACTTTCGCTGAGAGGCTCGTTTCTATCCAACTGACAGCATGCGCAAGTAGCAGGCTAGGATGCCTCCGCTCACACAACAAAAAGGCGGCTGGTGAGCCGCCCTTTCTGCCCCCCCTGCTTGAACAACTAAGGTGTAACCGCCTTCTTGATTGCTGAACCTGCTTTCTTCGCACCTTGCACTGTCTTCTCGCCAACGGTCTTGGCGCCTTCCTTCGTCTTTTCACCCACCGTCTTGGCACCCTCTACGGTTTTTTCGCCCACCGTCTTGGCACCTTCTGCGGTCTTTTCGCCAACGGTCTTAGCACCTTCCTTGGTTTTGCCCGCTACATCTTCGGTCTTATCCCCTATCCAACCCGCGGCGTCAGCAATTGCATTCCCGGTAGCCGCGAGCGCATCCACAGTTTGTTCTTTCAAGTCCTTTGTTTCACCCTTCGGACCATAGACTGTGGTGGTGCGTTTTCCATCACGTGTGGTCACCACAACCTTCGAGACGCGCGGATTGTTGTGGAACACACGCGTTTCGGTCTTTACTCCCGTGGCATCAGTAGCTGTAGTGATCTCTGAATTATCAGGACCAGGGTTGATGGTATTGCTGGCCACGGCGGTATTGGCATTCGCGTTGGCATTGGCATTGTCGGCAGTACTGCAGGCGCTACCAGCAATGGCCAATACCGCAACGGCAAAACCAGTTAAGAGCTTATTACTCACTTTTCGTCCCCCTAAGATTTGAAGTCGTCTGAATCCGCTACTATTTTAATGGACCATCGTTCACAAAAATTTGGCAAGCAACGTGCCAATCATCCTATCAATATAGTTCATCGCAAACGGCCTTTTTTGCGGTAAATAATGGCGCGATGGAGTCTGCTGCCATTAAAGCATACGCCTCAAGGCGGCCGTCGTTCAGTTACAGTACGGAGGTAAAGAGAATTTATTCAGCATACGGGTCGCTTTTGGGCTAATATTCCCCAGCAAAAATTCCAGGGACAATCAGCCAAACTCAAATGGTCATTCTTTCTCAAGGAGCGCGCCCACAATGAATCAGAGTTTCTTAGCCTTTGCTCTTCAGCAAGCCACACCCGTCGACTCATCGACGTGGATTATCATTGCTGTAGTCCTGGTAATTCTGTTTTTTATTGTCGTAATTGTCGCCGTCGGTTTGACGATCTTTTTTATTATGCGCAAGCGAAGCAAAGCCCTGAAGGCTACGGCGCCATCGAGTGCGTCTCTTTCAACCGGGCCCAGCGCTTCCGCGTATGCCGGCATGTCACCTCCGGAAGCCGCCGCGCAGGTGATGCCGGAACCTGAGCCTGCGCCTCCCCTGGTCGAACCTTCAGCCCCTCGCTATGAAGAACCTCCCACGGTAACATCTACCGACTCGTCAGATTTCGACCCTTCGCGGACTGTGGCTATCGTTAGAGAGACTACGCTCCCCATTAGCTACGGCACAATCAGGTTTGTCTCCGGGGTTTTGGAAGGCCAACAGTTTGAAGTTGATCCGGAAGGATCATACGTCGGCCGTGAAAGCACTCTTTCGCAGATTGTTGTTTCGGATCCGCGAATCTCAAAGCGACACCTATGGATTGGCGTGCGTGACGGGGTTGTGAAAATTGTAGATCACGATTCCCGCAACGGTACGTTCATAAACGATCCGAAATCGGAGCGCGTTACCGAAGCTACACTAAACTCGGGAGACACCGTCATCATGGGCGAGTCGGACGTGGCCCGCTTTGAATACAAGTCATGAGTCCCGAGTGTGGCCGTTGGTAAAGGAAACTTCAGAGTCCCTTACACTTCTCTGATCCCCAGGGCGTTTTCAGAGCCCGCTCGTAGCCCAACCTCACATCCCTCAAGTGCCAGCCCTTTCGCTGCCAGATCGAGCCATCGTCGTATTCCACCCGGTTAATCACAACCTTCTCCTCGAAGAGCTCGCCGGGCTTTTTGGATAACATTGCCACAGTTATCACGTCGCCTGGACCGGACGTACTAAACGCCTCGACATTCTTGTCTTTGTCCGGTTTAACGAAGACAGCGCAAAGAAACTGTCGCTGCGACACCGGCGTTGCGTTTGATTGGTCTATGAATTGATACTCCCAAAACAGGAATTCAATGACCTTCGTGTTCGTGTTATGCACCTTGATTCGGTAGACGAAGCCGTCAACGGGTTTCGGCGCGCGTGAATCCTGCACACTCTTCTCCAGCGCCGCTGAGCGCCCGTCTACAGTATCGAGGTTTGGATCACGATTACCGGCCGGGATGTCGGCTCGCCGGTTTCGCTCGACGATCTTATTCGCGGGGATCATGGCCGGGGCCGGCGGGACGTATGCGGATTCGGCCTGCTCGACTGTAAGGCGGCTTTTGGCCCACTTGGAACTGAGGACCACGATCGGCGAGCCTTCGTCGGTATTCGCAGGATTCTGAACGGAAGACGCGGGATCCTGAATTGGCACCAGGAGTGCCAGGAGGAACGGCAAGAACAAGAGAGCTGTCATGGTTCGCCTCCGGGACAATCAGAAATAGTCCAGAGTGACGGATTAAAGCAGGCTCGTCCCTTTGTTAGAGAGTGGAGCGGGCGACGAGGATCGAACTCGCAACTTTCAGCTTGGGAAGCTGACACTCTACCATTGAGTTACGCCCGCTCATTGAAAGTTCCAGGATGAAGGATCAACCGAAGGAGTATCCAGCGTTCGTGCCTGCGTTGAAAAGATAGTTAACCGAACTGTTACTGTCAACACGAACCCTTTGCCTGGTAGTGTCCTTATGTGGAGAATTTCTCTGCGAACCTTTGCGGCGCTTTGCGTACTTTGCGGTAAAAGAGGCTTTAAAACAATTAACCGCAAAGAGCGCCAAGAACGCAAAGATCCCGCAAAGAGCTGAACTTAGGACACTACCCCCTGCCTGCCGTCTACCCTACTGCCTTCTGGTTTCTGTTACTGCCTGCTGTTCTTCATATACTCATCGACCAGATCGTTCCAGCGGCCCTGGGCTTTCAGGATAAGTTCAACGACTTCCCGCACCGCACCGCGTCCGCCTTCGGCGTGGGTAACATAATGCGCCACAGCCCGAGCCTCCTTCACCGCGTCCCCTACAGCAACCGCCAACTCGGATCGCTGCATGATTGGAATGTCCGTCAGGTCGTCTCCCATAAAAGCGACTTCACTCTCATTCACGCCTGCCAGCTTCAACACCTCCTCAAAGGCTTCTGTTTTATCCGGATCACCCTGCCGCACAAACTCAATCGCCAACTCACCAGCGCGACGCTCGACAGCAATGGACTTACGGCCGCTAATGATTCCCGATTTGAGCCCCGCGCGATGCAACAGATGGAGTCCTAACCCGTCATGGGTATTGAAACTCTTTTGCTCCTCGCCATTCTCGAGCAGCCAAACGCGTCCGTCAGTGAGTACGCCATCGCAATCCATCAACAGTAGCTTGATGCGCGAGGCCCGGCGTTCTAATGAGGCGAGATCGTCTGCCATGATTATTCAGGGTGAAAAGAGGGTAGGTTCTTCAGAAGGACCAGATTTTCCATATGTTATTTGACATTTCTCATTTGTCATTGCCGGAAATTCATCCGGACTCCGGGCAAACTTCCTAAACGGTCCGCTGGAAACTACTAAAGCAAATCTGAGCAACGCTTCGAACAATGACAAATGAGAAATGTCAAATTATATATGGAAAATGTAATCCTCTTTCAACCAGGGAATATTCTCATCATCGCACTTCAAACAGCTCAATTCCCGCGAGCTTCCACCCACCACCAACACGCGCAAGAATCAATACCGCTGTTCCGGATTCCTCGCGGCCCAGTTGTTTGGTGTTGAGACTAACATCGGCCGCTGCCAGATTCGCGTCAAGCTGTTCGGTGCGCAACACGCGAGTCTGCCAGATCTCAGGTTGCGTTCCCACCACCCCATTGATGAATCGAGTCAGCTCTCCCGAAACGATCCGCGAGTCAAGCTCAGCTTTCTTCCCACTCGTAATTGACTGGTCCAGCTGGGTAACAAACGTTCGAACCGAGCCGTCGACCTGCAACGTGTTGGCAGCCGTTTCTGCCCTGATGCGCCCGGCGCGAGCCGCCAGGGACGAAGCATATTCCGCGTCAGCACGCACAGCATCGTTGAACCGCTTGGCGGCTTCAGCTGCCTGTCCCTTTTTCAAACTGATTTCACCCAGTCCAATGTTGGCCCAGGCGAGTGTTGCCGGAGTGGGAAGCGTCTCATCCAGCGACTGCCGGAATAGCTTTTCCGCCTCGTCTGTTCTGTTCTGACCCAGCAGGGCTCGCGCGAGAATGATATGGGCGTCCTGCAGGTGAGGAGCAATGACCAGGATTTCGCGGGCAATCGCCTCGGCTTTGACATAGTCTTGCGCCCCAAATTGCCGGGTCGCATCACCCAGGGCCACTTGCAAATCGCGGGCAGGCGGCGCGCTGTCGTTGGAGTAGTCCAACTGTGGATATAGCTTGTCGGGATCAATCTCTACGCGAGCGATTCTGGAAGTGGTTTTGAAAATAGCTTCGCCGAAGTTACGGGCCCCCACGGTTACATCGACTGTGAGCTGTTCGCCGTTTGCAGTAGTCGCCCGGACCGTCGTGGTTGCATCAGTAGACCCAAGGTTTCGCAACGCGGAAACCCATTCGCCACCCCGCAGTTGGGGCACGCCAACCATCAGATCAAGCTCCGTTACCTGGTCCAGCTGTTGATCGATGAGGGTCTTCAAACGATCACCACCGCTTTCGACGAGAGCGGCACGAAAGGCAGCCAGGGTGATCCCCGTGCTTCCCTTGCCTGACTGCAACAGTCCCCGAAGCGTGCTAACAAACGTTTCGCGACCAACATTGCGGTCGATCAGCCGCCAAACCATGGCGCCTTTGTTTGGCACTGAGCTGAAATACGTCGCATCCAGTGGAGTCACGCGCGCCAGCGGAGCGTCCCTCTTTGCAACCGTGCTGTAGGCCAGACGCTCGCGCAGACGTTCCTGCTCAGCCGCGGCCGCGCCGAATTGTTTTTCAATGAACAGGGTAGCGAGGAATCGGACCAGACCGTCGCGCAGGAGTCCTCCGCCTTCGCCTTTAACTGCGGTCTGCCCACCAATCCACAAACGGCAAACACCTTCTGCAATTAGCATTGTAGTTGCCGAGTCTAACTTCGTCCGGCGGAAAGCTCCGGGTTCGATCAGTATCGTTCCGGTATCATTGAAGCCGGCGCCGCGCCGCGCAGATACGAGTCGAATTGGCGCCTCGGGGGCTGGACCAAGTAAACCGGTGTAATAGGCCCGGGCGTTGGCGGCGGTAGCAATAAGCGCGTCGGCTTGCTTTTTCTCTTCAGGAGTCGCGCCTCGCGCAATGAATGCAGTGATGTTTTTACTGTCGGCTGCGCCTTCGATACGGTCCCAGTCGCCCTGAACAAAGAAAGGCTGCGCATTGAGGGTTTGCTCGTACACCGATGATCCAGCCGCGCCAGTTTTCTCCGTACCTGAACTAATTACATTTGAAACATTAACCACTAAGCGAAATGGGGCAGTGTCTGCGCCGCGCGCGGTAAACTGAGTGTTGGGAGCCGGATACCAAAAGGCCATCGGCAACAACTGAGATCCTATGGGCGAGATTGCGGCGAGACCTGTGTTGGTTTCAACGGGGAGACCGTAGCTGATATTTACAACCAGAGATCCGTTTGGGGCCACCGAATTAGGAAGCGTAACGGTTACCCTTTGAATATTGCCGTAGGATTCCGGCACTGCGCGGAAGTTGGCATTTGCTGCTCCGACCCTGACCGCCTTGACGGTCGCCTTTGAGTTAATGCGAAAGGTAAAAGACAAACCTGGCGCACGACCCACGTTCGTGGCACTGAGAACTGCCACCGCGCTTAACACGCGTTCCGCCTGCTGAACGTTGGCGTTAATGTCGAAGTTGGAAATCTGCCATGCTGCCCGTGCTTCTTCCTGGGCCGGCACGGTTGACGAGGAAAAAAAGAGCGTAACTGTGGCAAGGGTGACTGCGAGTGTTCTGTTCATATTAGACACGGAAATAGGTCCAATAGGTCATATAGGCCCTATACGACCTATTGTTTGATGCCTCTCACGAGATTGTGAATATTGCGCAGAATTAGTAGCAATGATTCCATGCGTTCAAGCGGCAGCGCATTTGGCCCATCTGATGGCGCGCGTTCCGGACATTCATGAACTTCCATGAAGACCGCATCCACGCCGCATGCAACTCCCGCGCGAGCAAGCGGTTCGATGTATTCCGATTGTCCGCCGGTTGCATGACCGAGCCCACCGGGGAGTTGGAGTGAATGAGTTACGTCAAAAACGACCGGCACTCCAAACTCGTGCATGATCGGAAAAGATCGCATGTCAACCACGAGGTTGTTATAACCAAAGCTAACCCCACGCTCGGTGAGCATTAGTTTCTCGCATCCGACTGCGCGCACCTTCTCCACGATATTGCGGGCATCGTGGGGAGCAAGAAACTGTCCCTTCTTGATATTCACTGCCCGACCGGATCGCGCTACCTCCAGGACCAGATCAGTTTGCCGCGAAAGGAACGCCGGTATCTGCAAAATATCTGCTACCTCAGAAACCGGTCCTACCTGGACAACATCGTGAACGTCAGTCAGTACCGGCACGTCCACCTCGGCCTTCACCTCGCGCAAAACCTCGAGACCTGCTTCCATGCCCAACCCGCGAAAACTCCGCACCGAAGAGCGGTTGGCCTTGTCGAATGATGATTTGTATACGAAGTCGAGCCCGGCTGCGCGTGCACGCGCCGAGCATTCACGCGCCATCATCAATGCATGTTCGCGAGATTCGATAACACAAGGACCGGCAATGATCGTTAACCGGCCATCCCCAAAAGTTGTGTTGCCGACCTGAAAGGGCTTTACCTGAACTTCTGTCATTAAGGTTTGCTGTGCCACGACCCACCCGGGCTGCGGCGTCCTGCTCTCTAAAAAGGGTTCAGTTTCTTTAGTGCGCGCGCGCCCTTCTTGAAAATGTTTCCTTCCGATTTCTTCTTGGGCGTTGGCGTGGGCGCCGGCTTCGGAGTACTGACCGGGGACGGCGAATGGGACGGAGTCGAAGACGGAACCGGAGATGGCTCGAACGTAGGACTCGGACTTGGACCAGCTATGGCCGTAGGTTGCGCCACACCTGCAATCCGAGTGCGGACGATCAGGCCTGCTCCAGTTAAGAGCATAGCCGCGACAACCGTTGCAATTACGAGCAGTTGTTTTTTTGACTTATGCGCAACGAGGGGCACAGAAACCTTCGGAAACGATCGACGCCCCGTCGCGGCAGCGGACGCTCCTGAATCCCAGCCACCGGCCGGTCTGACTACTGTTATTTCATTGATGTCTGAGTTGGCGGCGCGGCCTTGATTCTCCCGCAAGCGCGAGATGTCTATTACCAGCCGCCCGGATGGTGATTCTGTCCCCACGCTTCGGAGCGCTTCCAAATTTGGCCCGCTGGTGACCGCCGCGTGTTCAAGTCCCAGGCGGTATGCGACGCTAAGCAACTCTGAGCGAAACTCCGCGGCATTTCCCGGCCGATCCAGTGGGCGCTTTTCCAGAGTATGAAGGACGACCTTCTCCAACGCCCCTGGAATCGCGGGTACAAAGTCACGTGGACTGCGCGGAGTCTCACCCGTATGCTTCATTGCAATTGCTAATGGCGTCGAGCCGCTGAAAGGGGCAGTGCCGGTCAGCATTTCATAAAGAATAACTCCGAGACTATACACATCTGCCGCCGGAGTAAGTTGGGCGCCATTGCACTGCTCGGGAGACATGTAACGCGGGGTCCCGATCATCGCGCCCATCTGAGTAAGCGTCTTCGGGTCGTCTTCATCCAAAGAATCAGCGGCGAGTTTTGCGATACCAAAATCCAAAACCTTGACTACCGCCGGCACTTCGGCGCGCTGAACGATGAATATGTTTGCGGGCTTTAGATCGCGGTGAATTATTCCGGCCTCATGTGCCGCCGCGACGGCCGCCGAAACTTGCAACATCAGTGCAACCGCTCTGGCGGGGTCGAGTGGGGCTTCCTTGGCAAGCACGTCGCGAAGCGTTCGGCCCTCGAGCAACTCCATCACCAGATAAACATACCCGTCTTGTGACGTGCCGAAGTCAGTGACAGTAACTGCGTTTACGTGTTGCAGGCGGCCACACGCTTTTGCTTCGCGGCGAAATCTCGTCCGGGCAGCTTCGTCTTCGACAAACCGTGGATTGAGAACCTTAACCGCAACCGGCCGGTCGATAAGCAGGTGGCGCGCGCGATAGACGGTTCCCATGCCACCGATCCCCAATCGCTCTTCGAGCCGATACTTATCGTCGAGTGTATGTCCTACCAGTGGGTCGACCGGCGCTGCGACCGATACCGTTAAGTCAGCCTGTAGTGGCGTATGGTCCTCCGGACAAACCTTCACGTTGGCCGGGTAGTGTCTTCCGCATGTGGGGCAATGAAGCATAGTGAAACTGAATTCCGGGGAGAGCGCGTGCATTATCACCTAAACAGAAGGGCGAACGGTAGCGAGGGTGTTGAGAGTGTAAGGAGCAGAGCGGGGGGCAAGCCCACCTTCCCGACCCCGAGCTGATCAAAGTTGATTGCTGACTCCTGCTTGAAAGACTTTCAAGGTGGAGTTACTGAGGCCGAAGATAATCTCTGGGTCGGGAAGGTGGGCTTGCCCCCGCTGGTTGGTTAGCATTAAGACTAACTTTGCAACCTAACGAACCGCCAAGGCACCAAGAACGCCAAGTAGATCCAATGGGTTTCTGGCATTTGCAATTTCATTTCCTTGCCGACTGAATTCGCTTGGCGACCTTGGCGCCTTGGCGGTTCAATCACTTTAAACTTTTCTGTTCGATCTTTAGTCCGCGCTAACCACACTGGCTCGTTCGGGAATAAGGACTTCTGTGTCACCGTTTTTGTCCATGGAAGTTTCGCTTTGCAGACGGTTTTCATGCGCGGCTCGGACAAATGAGGTAAATAACGGATGAGCGCTCAGAGGCTTCGATTTGTATTCCGGATGAAACTGACACCCGAGAAACCAGGGATGTACGTCTCGCGGTAGTTCGACTATTTCTACAAACTTTCCGTCCGGAGAGACTCCGCTGAATACCAGCCCCGCTCGCTCGAGTGTTTCGCGAAACTCCGGATTAAACTCATAACGATGCCGGTGTCGTTCGCTGATCTCTTCGGCGCCGTAAGTCTCTCTGGCCAAAGAATCGGACGAAAGATTACAAGGCCAGGCGCCCAGCCGCATGGTGCCGCCCAGTTCTTCAACATCCACCAGGTCACGCAGTTTGAAGATCACGGGATAAGGGCTCTCGCCATCAAACTCAGTGGAATCAGCATCCTTCAGGCCGCAAACGTTGCGCGCATACTCGATGCAAGCTGTCTGCATTCCGAGACAGATGCCAAAGTAGGGTGTGCCACTTTTGCGAGCATAGGTAATGGCGCGAATCATTCCCGCTATACCCCGTTTACCGAATCCGCCGGGGACCAGGATCGCATCGAAGTCGCGCAATCGCGATTCATAATCGTCATCCATGAGATCTTCTGACTCGATCCACTTCACGCTCACCCGCAGATTGTTGGCCACACCGCCATGGGTAAGCGCTTCTCTCAGTGATTTGTAAGAATCTTCCAACTCAACATATTTTCCAACGATTGCAATCGAGGCTTCACCGCCAGAGGGCTGGCGAACTGTTCCTACCAGATCCCGCCACTCCGAAAGATCCGACTGAGATGCGCGAGCTCCGAAACCCAACTGCGTAACAATCAATTCATCAAGACCCTGTTCGTGAAAGGCCAGTGGTACGTCGTAGATTGTGTCAACGTCCTGCGCGCTGATGACGGCCGATTCCTTCACGTTGCAGAAGAGAGCAATTTTTGAGCGGAGGTCGTAAGACAACGGCCTTTCGGAACGACAGAGGAGGATGTCGGGCGCAATACCAATCTCTCGAAGATCGCGAACGGAGTGTTGCGTCGGTTTAGTTTTCAACTCACCGGCGGCGGCAATAAAGGGCACCAGCGTGACATGAATAAAAAGAGTATTGCCCGCACCTTCCTCGTTACCCATTTGCCTGATTGCTTCCAGGAATGGCAGCGATTCAATGTCACCCACGGTGCCGCCAATTTCTACAATAATCACGTCAGGATTATCTTTTCCGGCAACCGCCCGAACCGCAGCCTTGATTTCATTGGTCACATGCGGAATCACCTGGATAGTTTTGCCCAGATAGTCTCCGCGCCGCTCCTTTTCAATTACGGAAAGATAGATCCTCCCGGTGGTCCAATTGTTTGCCTGCGAGAGATGGGCGTGAGTGAACCTCTCATAGTGGCCAAGATCGAGATCGGTTTCAGCGCCATCGTCGGTGACGAAGACTTCTCCGTGTTGAAACGGCGACATCGTGCCGGGATCCACGTTGATGTAAGGGTCCAGCTTTATCAGCGATACACTGAGGCCACGGGCCTCGAGAAGACATCCAATTGAAGAGGCTGCCAACCCTTTTCCCAGGCTCGAAACCACCCCACCGGTAACAAAGATGTATTTAGTCATGGTGTTCCTCGATCGTTTTAATACTCGTTTAGGACTTTGGACTTTTTCTCGCGCCTACTGTCTTCGGTCTTCGGTCTTCGGTCTTCGGTCTTGGCCTTCGCTCTTTGGTTTTCGCTCTATGATCTTTGTTCTTTGGTCTTTGCTGACTGGTCTACATTTGGATCCGCAAATGGCCAATGAGAAATGTCAAATGACATATGGAAATTCTGCTTTCTGCTTTCTGCTTTCTGCTTCCTGCCTTCTGCCTCCTGCCTTCTGCCTCCTGCCTCCTACTCTCTCTCTTCCCCCGGCTCAGGTCCATCACCTTTTGCCTGTTCAACGTCGAAGCGCCCTTCTTTGAAATCCTCCTGCGCCTGGATAGCTTTCGCTGTCGCAGGATCGAGAATCTTCTGCAGTCCTACCAGACCGGCGCTCATCAAACTTGGGGCTTCATGGGCACGCTTCTCAAACTCGTCTACGGTTACGTCGTAAGGCTTGCTGAGTTGCCACACGGCGAAGACTCCGCAAAGAACAATAAAACCAATTACCGCTAAACCAATCCAATCGCCCATACATTCAAGGAGTTCAGAGTTCAACCGTTAGGTTGCTCTTTCCCAACCACGCAAGCTAAAGCTTGTACTCTAAACTGCACGTCTCTTCTTCAAAAATCGCACGCACGCGTTCCAGGTCTTCAATTGTGTCAACTCCTATCGAAGCGGTGCTAGCTTTGATCGCTTTGATGGTCACCCCATGTTCCAGGGCACGCAACTGTTCGAGTGACTCCGATTGCTCCAGTTTCGATTGGGGCCACTTCGAAAACGCAAGCAAAACATCACGACGATAAACATACAGCCCTGTGTGTTTGCGAAAACCTGCCAGCAGCGTGGGCTCTTCCTGCAATGCCGCTTGAAAGGTGCCGTGACGGCGGATCGCATCGCGTGGATACGGCACCGGCGAACGAGAGAAGTAAACAGCCCTTTCATTTTCATCAACTACTATCTTCACCACATCAGGATTCAAAACCTCGGCGGCGGAATCGATCGGTTCCCAGGTAGTAACGATCCCAACACCCTCCGTTTCCCTTTCCCCTTTTCCCCTTTTCTCCTGCATCGCATCCACTGCGCGCTCAATCGTCAAAGGTGAGACCAACGGTTCATCACCCTGCAGATTCACAATGATGTCCCTATCTGCCATCGCGGTGGCAACTTCGGCGATGCGATCGGTGCCGCTGGCATGATCGCGATCTGTCATCACCACTTCGTAGCCTGCTAAACTCACTGCCTCGAATATTCGCGCATCATCAGTGGCTACGATTGCACGTACGACATTCCGCGCGGCGAGAGCACGTTCGACCACCCAGCAAATCATCGGCTTGCCGGCAATTCGGAGTAGAGCTTTCCCAGGCAAACGAACAGAATCGTAGCGGGAGGGGATTATTGCTATTGCTGGTGTTTTGGGATTATCTGGAGGATTTATGCCCGTGTGATTCACGGGGTAACAGATTAACTTGCGCGCATCTCAGTGTCAACGCGAGCGCGACTGACGGACAGTTTCTTCGGCGCGTAGCGCCAGCATGAATTTAGCCCGGCTCGCGTCGCGTAGCGACGGCTGAAACTGGAGCCAGTTTTTCAATCGTCGCTACGCGACGGGGACGGGCATTAACGTTGAACCCGGCCTTGAAAGGCCGGGCTAAATTCATACCGACGCTACGCGTCGAAGACACTGATGAGGTTTCGGGAAAGTGGTTGCTCAGCCCTATTAATCCTGACCGCCAGTTCGCGAGCTGGAGGAATTAGCAACATAACTCGCTCGCGCGTGGACCACCAGGTTAGCTGAACGCGTGCGCACCTTGATATCGCGTCTCTCGCCAGGCTGAACCTGACCTTTCGGATAGTAACCGAGACTGTACTGCCGCCCGAGCTCCTCAGTGATCGCTCCAAATGCCTGGGGCACATCGGTGAGACTCTCGGCGTTGAAGAACCGGCCCGCGGTTTTCTCTGACAGGGATTGCAGGTAGCTTCCACCGGTGGCGTATTCCTTAATCATCCTCGCTCGCACCCGTTCTCTGGTTTTGGTGTCCACGATCTTGCTCAAGCGCTCCGGAAGTTGCGGAAGAGTATTGTAACGGACCGTATAGATAATCACGTTTGATTCTTCGGCATCTCGAATATTCTGTTTGTAGGAACCTCGCTTGCTCCCACCATCGACGCCATCGGTTAAGAGCACAATCGCTTTGCGACCCTGGATACCCGCCAGCCGCTGATTCAGAACAAACCCAACCGTATCGTAGAGAACTGTGCCGTCGTTTACTGCGTCGAGGCGAACCCGCATCCTGCGCAGTTCGCTGAGGGTCACGGGCTCCGTGAGAACGTTAATTTTTCCGTCAAAAGAGATGAGCATCAGGCGATCGTTTGGTCGCAGACGCGAGATAAACGTATTGGCGGCGCTGCGGATCGCCTGCAACTGTGATTGCGTCGAGCCACTTACATCAAGCAAGAGGGCGACGGTAAAAGGCTGTTCCACGGACGCAAAATAGGCGAGCTCCTGTTCTACGCCATTTTCATAGACGCGGAAGTCTTCTTTGTTCAGGTGTCCGATATAGCGGCCATTACGATCCGTGACCTCGGTGGGGATGGTAATCAGACTTGTGCTCACCCGCACAACATCGTTTTCATCGACCTCGGGCTCTTCTTCTCGGGTCAATTTGGAGCCCTGACTCGGGTCGTTTGTTCCTACCACCATGTTTGCCGGACGAAGTGTTGGGGAAGCAGGAAGCCGGAATGGATCCGGGCGCGTGCTGGCCGGTGAAGATTGTCCGCAGGCCGCATAAGCACCCAGACAGATCACACAAAACACCGAAAACGGAACGACAAGTCTTTTCATAGATAAATCCAGAATCCTTTAATTAGAAAAACCACTAAAGGCGACCGCATCCCAGCTTTTAAGGGCGGAGAGCGGGGGCAAGCCCACCTTCCCTACCCCGAGCTGACTTAACTTATCCGACAAGCCCGACTTGAAAGCCCTTCAACCATCAAAGATCATTCAACTAAAGTCAGCTCGAGGTAGGGAAGGTGGGCTTGCCCCGCTGTTGGTCTTAAGCTACAGATGCCGCCAATCCATAGGCGGTGGTGATATCCAAAGCCTGATTGACACGCTTTAACACGCGGGCTACCATGCGACGCTCCACCCAGAAATCTTCAGAACCACTTGAGTGCAGGGTCATCTGAAACAACCACTGCGTTTTACTATTCGCAATTGACGATTTACGATTTACTAAATTATGGGTTTCGCAACCACGGCAATTCACAGCGGACAGGAACCGGATCAGGCAACTGGCTCAGTTACGGTTCCTATCTATCAGACTTCAACTTACGCGCAAGACGGCCTCGGGAAGAACAAAGGCTACGAGTATGCGCGCACTCAGAACCCCACCCGCAGCGCTTTAGAGCAAAATCTTGCGGCCCTTGAAGGCGCGCGTTTCGGATTTGCTTTCGCCTCAGGCATGGCCGCCATTGATGCGACGCTGCGGCTGGTCAAGGCCGGCGAGCATGTAGTGGTTTCTGATAACACCTATGGGGGCACGTCGCGACTCTTCACCAAGGTGCTGGCAAACTACAATCTGGAATTCGATTTTGTAGACACGTCAGACGCGCTAAACGTCGAGGCGGCGATCAAACCAAACACCAAAATGGTTTTTGTCGAAACGCCCACCAATCCGGTAATGATTGTCACCGATCTGCGCGAAGTCTCGGAAGTAGCACATCGGGCCGGCGCGCGCGTCGTTTGTGACAACACTTTTATGTCACCTTACCTGCAGCGCCCGCTCGAATTTGGGGTGGACATCGTGGTGCACTCAACCACCAAGTATCTGAACGGCCATTCCGACGGCATCGGCGGGGTAGTAGTGCTGAACGATGAAGAAGACGCGGCCTGGATCGGGTTTATTCAAAACAGCGCCGGAGCTATTCTTTCGCCCTTCGATTCGTGGCTGGTCATGCGCGGCACCAAGACGCTTGCGCTGCGAATGGAGCAGCATGACAAGTCGGGCCGCGCGGTCGCGGCGTTTCTCGAAGAGCATCCGAAGGTGAAGAAGGTTTATTATCCCGGTTCTGCTTCCCATCCGCAGCATGCATTGGCAAAACGTCAGCAGAGTGGATTCGGCGGAATGGTCGCATTCGATGTGGGCTCGCTTGAAGCGGCGCGAGCAGTACTGGAAGCGGTTAAGCTATGCACACTTGCTGAAAGCCT
>Ga0070697_100000431_pt1 | contig 32186 bp, 25 predicted proteins | sample KBSK1501metaG_FD_65475 | JGI IMG/M metagenome (GOLD analysis project Ga0070697, IMG submission 65475) | Corn, switchgrass and miscanthus rhizosphere microbial communities from Kellogg Biological Station, Michigan, USA - KBS K1-50-1 metaG | ecosystem: Host-associated > Plants > Roots >...
CTTTACTGGCTTGAGGAATATCATTTCGACGGATTGCGTTTGGACGCGGTGCACGCGATCAAGGATGACTCAGATCCGGACATTTTGACGGAGCTGGCAGAAGCAGTACGCCAGAAATTCCGCAACAGCCGATTCGTCCACTTAGTCCTGGAAAACGATGACAATGCTTCACGGTACCTGAAGCGTGACCCGCGCGGGCAGCCGCAGCTCTATGACGCGCAGTGGGACGACGACATTCATCATGCTCTACACGTCTTTATCACCGGAGAAACGGACGGTTATTACTCCGACTACGCCAGGGAACCCGCCCGGCACCTGGCACGCTGCCTGGCAGAGGGCTTCAGCTATCAAGGGGAGCCGGCTCCTTATCGAGGCAATCAGGCGCGCGGAGAGCCAAGCCGGAATCTTCCGCCCACCTCGTTTGTCTCATTTCTGCAAAACCATGACCAGGTGGGAAACCGCGCCCTCGGGGAACGAATCCTAGAGCTTGCCCGGCCAGAGGCGCTGCGGGCGGCCCTTTCGGTGTTGCTATTGGCGTCCTCGCCGCCTTTGCTGTTTATGGGCGAGGAGTTTGGGGCGAGAACGCCGTTCTTATTCTTTTGCGATTTCGGAGCTGAATTGGCTACCGCCGTCACTGAGGGCCGCCGAAAAGAGTTCGCCCGCTTTGCGAAGTTCAGTTCTGCGGAGAGCCGCGAACAGATTCCCGATCCCGGAGCCAAGGAGACGTTCCTCCGTTCAAAGCTGGATTGGAATTCATTGAATGCAAAAGAGCAGGCAAGCTGGCTCGAGTTCTATCGCGACCTGCTTCATCTGAGGCAGAGCGCGATTGTGCCTCTGCTGCCTCGCTTGGAAGCGGGAAACGCACAGTTCACAGTTTTTGGGGAACATGCGCTGGCAGTGAACTGGAAGATGAAAGATGGGAAGGTGCTTTCGTTGTTGGCTAATCTGGGAAATGAAATTGCTGAAACCGGAACTATTCGTGGCGCGGAAAAGATGATCTACGCCACCGGCGACGTTAACCAAGCGTTGGCAGACAAGAAGCTGCCGCCATGGTCGGTAGCCTGGTTTCTGCATTCATGAAATCGCTTTCCATCTCTCGCGCTACCTACCGTCTGCAGTTCAATCGCAATTTCACATTCCGGCAAGCGACGGAATTGGTTCCCTACCTGGCCGCGCTGGGCATTTCGCACTGCTACTCCTCACCTTATCTCAGAGCCCGGCCGGGCAGCACGCACGGATACGACATCATCGATCACAACAGCCTGAATCCGGAAATTGGGACTCCTGAGGAGTTCGATCAATTCGTCGACGCGCTCCACCAACATGGCATGGGACAGATTCTGGATGTCGTTCCCAACCACATGGGCATTATGGGCAGTGATAATGCCTGGTGGCTCGATGTTTTGGAAAATGGCCAAGCCTCAACTTATGCCGAATTCTTCGATATCGATTGGGAGCCGTTGAAAGAAGAACTGCGCGGCAAGGTGCTGATCCCGGTGCTGGGAGATCAATACGGCCCGATCCTGGACCGCGGTGAACTCGAGCTGAAGTTTGACAGGGAAAAGGGCGAGTTCAGCATCTTCTACTTTCAGCATCGTTTCCCGATTAATCCCAACGAATACCCGCGAATTCTTGGGCTGCAACTGGAGCGGCTGGAGCAACGCCTGGGAGCGCAGAATGAAGACCTCCTCGAGTTGCAGAGTCTGATTACCGCATTGAATCACTTGCCGAGCCGTCATGAAGCGTCACCCGAACAGCGCGCGGAACGTGTCCGGGACAAGGAAATTCACAAGCGGCGCCTTGCCGCACTCTGCCTGCGTTCTCCCGAGGTAACGGAGTTCGTGGAAGAAAATGTTTCACGAATGAACGGTGTGCCCGGCAATCCGGACAGTTTTGAAAATCTGCACGAGCTGATCAAGACGCAGAGTTATAGGCTCGCGTATTGGCGGGTGGCGGCGGATGACATTAACTATCGCCGGTTTTTCGATATCAATGATCTTGCGGGGTTGCGCCAGGAAAATGAGGCGGTGTTCGAGCAGACGCATCGCTTCATTCTGGAATTAGTCAAACAGGGCAAAGTGAATGGACTGCGAGTGGATCATCCGGATGGTCTGTACGATCCGGAGCAGTATTTTCATCGCCTGCAATGTGGGAAAGACTGTCCTGCTGACAAAGCCCAGTGTGATGGGAAGCCTCTGTTTGTGGTGGTGGAGAAGATACTGACCGCGGATGAACGCCTGCCGGAGAATTGGCCGGTTCACGGCACCACTGGATACGAATTCGCAAATCTGCTTAATGGGTTGTTTGTCGACCCGGCCGCGAAGATGAGCATGGATCGCATTTACGGTGGGTTCATCGGAGATCAAATCGATTTCGACGAAGCCGTGTACGACTGCAAGAAGCTGGTCATGGACCGTGCGCTGGCCAGTGAATTAAATGTGCTGGCCAACAATCTAAGCCGGATCGCCCTGGCCAACCGACACACCTGTGACTTCACAGTAAAAGGTCTGCGCGATGCCTTGATGGAGGTGGCTGCCTGTTTTCCCGTCTATCGCACGTATGTGAGTGGGAAGGGCGTTTCAGAGACTGATCGGCGCTACATCGAAGAAGCGGTGGATTGTGCAAAGAGCAAGAGCACGTCGGCCGATCCCTCAGCGTACGATTTCATGCGCGAGGTTCTGCTCACTCGCCAGGCAGAAGGCGGCCGCGAGTCGTATCGCCGGGCGGTGCTCCGGTTCGCCATGAAGTTTCAGCAGTTCACCAGCGCGTTGATGGCGAAGGGTCTTGAGGACACCGGTTTTTACCGTTACTTCCGGCTTACATCTTTGAACGAGGTGGGCGGCGATCCGCGGAAATTCGGAGTTACGACAGCAGAATTTCACAAGGCGAATCTGGAGCGAAGCAAACATTGGCCGCACAGCCTGCTCACGACCTCGACCCACGATACAAAGCGGTCGGAGGATGTACGCGCGCGCATCAACGTGCTTTCGGAAATCCCTGTGCTTTGGCGGCGGCAGGTTCGCCGCTGGCGAGAACTGAACCGCGAAAAGAAGCGACACCTCGATGGCATGGAAATGCCGACGCGGAACGATGAATATCTTTATTATCAAACGCTTGTCGGGGCATGGCCGACCGGGGACGAAGCTCGTCTGGGCTTTGGTCAGCGAGTGCGCGAATACATGCTGAAGGCCGTACGGGAAGCCAAGGATAGGACGAGTTGGGCGAATCCGAATGAGGAATACGAAGCTGCTCTTACCGAATTTGTAGAGACGGCCTTGAAAGACGAAGAGTTTCTTGCCGACTTTGTCCCTTTTCAGCGCGATGTCGTTCGATTCGGCGTGCTGAACAGCCTTTCCCAGACTCTGCTGAAACTCACGGTTCCTGGCGTTCCGGATATTTATCAGGGAAATGAGCTCTGGGATTTCAGTCTGGTGGACCCCGACAATCGGCGGGCCATCGACTATGCGCGACGCGAACAAGCGTTGCAGGAATTACAAGATTTGCAACCGTCTGACGTGGCGCAAAGTGAACTGCAAAGTTTTGTGAATTGCATGAGCGACGGACGAATCAAACTGTATCTAATCTCCCGAACCCTTGCTCTGCGGAAAGAGCATCCCGAGCTGTTCGAACGTGGAGAATACCTGCCGTTAAACGTCGTGGGTGACAAGGCGAAGCATCTCGTCGCCTTTGCCCGGCGAACTGAGAAGCTCAGCGCGATCATCGCGGTGCCCAGGCTCAGTGCTCAGCTGGTCTCGCAAGGCGCAGCTTTGCCGATCGGGCCGGACGTTTGGGGCGACACGAAGATAGAGCTTCCGGAAGCCCTGACCTCCCCAGGTTATCGAAACGCGCTTACCGGAGAGTTGCTGAAGGCAGAACGGCAGCCAGACGGGAGCTCAATTGACGCTTCGGCGCTGCTCTCCAGCTTCCCGGTTGGGCTGTTCGTTTCAGAAACTCATCGTTCCTAGGGACTAGCGAGGATTAGACGGCACTATTCACCGGGAAAAAAGTCTTGCCCGCCAACACGGTTTCCACGGCGTCCACAAGATCCCGTGCAGCGTCACTCTTGCATACAGCTCCTCTGATGCCGCTCTGCGCAAAGGTGCCGATCAATTCTGGTGAGAGGTGCAGTGAAAACAGGACGATGGGAATCTGCGGCTGCGACTGCATGAGGAATTGCGCCGCGTCCAAGCCGTTCATCACGGGCATGGTAATGTCCATGATGACGACGTCAGGATTGCACAATCGAGCTTTGTCGATGGCTTCCTGCCCAGTGCCGGCCTCGGCACAGACTTGCCAGTTTCGTTTTGCCTCAAGCAGGTTCCGAATACCGAGCCGCATCACTTCATGATCGTCAGCGACCAGAATACGGACCGAAGCTGTTCCGGCATTGGGGGAATTCTGTCGTTTCATGATTGGAGCTGCCAGCATTTAGATTGAGCAGCGGTGCACGGCGGCTGCATCTGTACAAAGTTGCCCGGCTATGGGCCAGGCTGGCCAGAGATAGACGATCAAAAACCGCGTAGCAAAGCTAAAATGCGACGAAGAGGCGCAACTCGCAAAAATGTTGCCTAACAAAGATTGCTGAACACGTTAGTTGTGAGCATGAAATTCGGCAATGGCCCCGGCGTGTGAGTTTACTTGGCACCAAAGTGCCAGCTGGCAGCTGGCAAGGCACGCGATCTCTTTGTCTTTCGCGAGCTTCTTTCGCGAGAGGATGCTCAAACGACCTCTAAATTGCTCTCTGTAACCTTGAACGAATGTTCTTTACCGGTCGCTTGTTGGATCAATCGTTCTGCGTGTCGCCGGTAAAATTGGTATTCCGCAAACAGACGGGACTCCTCAGCCGATCCCGGCACCGTGGTAATGGCCAATTTGCAGGTCGCGAGCCGAACAACGCAATAGGCCAGCATGAACACGGGCAACCGAGCGCGGACATCGTCTCCTGCCAGCTTTTGGAACCGTGACAATAAGAACTGCAAGGCATCTTGGCTGAGATTCCATTCAATGGCGGCTCCAGCCAGATCCCAGGCAATATCGGTGGGACCAGGGAAGAAATGATCGTCGCCATGGCTAGCCGCATCGGTCTTAAGAATCCTTCCATTCGCCGCCGCAACCCATTCGTGGGGCTGCATCCGCGCATCCACCAGAACCGCATGGGAGGATTCGAGAAGGTCGATATTACTGTGCAATTCCACTCCGAACTCATGCTTCAGGTTGAACCGCAACATGGGAGAAAGTTCCTCAGGTGAATCCTCAACCCGAAATTTCCGGCATCGAAAAGCGCAGTACTTCGCCAATAGCTCAATCATGTTTGAGTCGAGATCTCTGGCTGAAAGTGGCGGGTGTTTCGCGACCGCATAGGAGAGGAATCCATCGCCGCAATCTTCCACTTCACAACCAAAACCTGAGGCTGCAAGATGCTGAGCTCGCTCGCGCACCGCGGCTCCAATTCGGCCCATGCCCTCGAATTTCAGGACACGGTTGTGGTCGGGAGAGAGAAACTTAAGCCTTTCCATCTGCGGCCAGCACGCCGGCCAGAGTGACTCATCAGGAAAGAAGAGATTGCGCCACTCGCCTCCACCAATGTAGGTATAGTCACGAAAACGCGAATAGGTGTTATTCGAGCAGTGAATGAAACGAAATCTCTGCCAGCGACGGGCCCCGTCATGGGCGCAAAGCAGAGCCGTCTCAGGTTCGCGGCTTCCCAGGAAGGCGATGCGTTCGCGTCCGACGCCGGCATCCTCCAACGCTTCCCCAACTGACAGGAAAGTTGAACCGCTTCTTCCCGGACCTTCATCTACCACGACGAACTTGGCGGACTTGTCCTGCTGTTTGCGGATCCATGCGATCTGATCGGCGCTGAATTCCGTGCTGCGATTATATGGATGGCCCGTGGGACGTACTGTGATTCGATTCACGACGTGACCAGCCCTCCGCAGGGCCGCGCCGGCGACAGCGCCGAGCGTCGTCCCAATACTTCGGATTCCCACGACCGCGACCGGTTCGAGTCCACTGACCGCTTTAATCGCCGTCACGGCAAAATCGGACGGATACAGCGCGTAATACGAGAAGCCCTCCGGAGGTGACACCAGAAGCGTCTCGGGCAGCTTAATGTTCTCCAGTTGTCGTCGATATGCGAAAACTCGATTTGCGAAAAAAAGATTGCCGCTGGCTTGTCCCAGCAGCATTCCCGCAAGAGCGTCGGTCAGAGAAGCCAGAACCGATGCCGCTGCCGAGCCTATATCTGCCAAAGCCGACTCGAGTTCTCCGGCTCGGATCAAAGCGTCGAGCAGCAAGCCCTGGTTTGCAGAGCACTGGTTTGCAGAGCTGCGCTGCACACATTCCAGCGCAGAGTCCAGTGCGACGCTAAGCTCGAGAATCAGTTTCTTGCCAGAGATTGGCTTTCGACCGTCGCGAAAAGCCCAAAGATCTGTCTCAGCGGCACACGGATGACCTAATTTGTGAGGAGGACTTGCCATTCCTGCAATCGAGCACTTTCGATCGATCCGCTTTCACCTTCGCGCAATGTTTCAATTTGTTCTATCCGGGGAAGAATGTAAGTTCATACCCCGATAGCTGTAAGAAGTCCCGATAGCTGTAAGAAGTGCTGTAAGAAGTAAAGACCGGGCGGCCGAAAGACGAGAGCCGCTCGGGTCAGAACGTGGTGTGGAATTTCCCGTCAAAGGCGAATCCGCCATACTGATCGCGGGTGGCGGTCATCGACCAGCGCTTATTGAGTTGGTATTCGCCTTGGATAACCTCACCCTGCGGATTGGTGACATCGGTCGAGAAGGTAAAAATAAAACTGCGCGTGACTCGCTGCTGAAGGGCGATGCGGGCCGAGGGATTGCCGTTGTTGCCGCCGAGCAAGGGATCGATTGTCAGGCTGGAAATTCCCGCCAGCTTAGCCACCCGGCTGCTAACCTGGCTGGCCAGTTCTCCGGCAATGACCTGGTTGGCATCAAAGTTTCCAGGGGCGCTTTGCTCCGTGGTCTGTCCTCGCGCAATCAGGTTGATGATGTCAACCGGGGGGAGCGGAGGATCGGAAACGTAGCTGGTGCGCAGCTTCTCCACCGGACCTACGATCGTCAAGCTGATGTTGTACTGCTGGATAGTGGTTGTGATCAGGACGTTAAGCTCCGGTTCAGTCTGGGTGGGATTTATGAAGTTGATGATGCCTCGCTCCAGGTGGTAACGCTGCTTAAGAAAAAATATCTCCCCGGAAGTAAGGTCGGTCCTGCCCACGATGACAGGGTTGGCGGCGGTTCCTATAATGCGCAGGTTCGCCGTCCCTTCGACGCTCAGCTCTGAACTGACAGCCGAGAGATCAGAACTGGATTGCACGCCTACATTCAGGTTGATGTTGTCAGCGAAGGTTGGATTCGCGGATGGCAGCGATGGGGTGCCGCTTTGGCTCACGAAAGTGGCAAGATCAAAATCCGGGGTGAACGAAAGGCTGTCGACCAACATGCGTCCGTTCAGGGCCGCTGCTTTTGGCGTGCCAGTGAATGTCACGTTACCTTCAAGCACCGTTCTGATGCCGGAGTAGAGTATGCGCACACTCTTCGCGTCCAGGGCGACGTTGAACTGGAGTTGCGGCTGATATGTGATTGTCCCACCCACGGAAATCTGACCTCCGCCTGATTGCCCGGTAAGCTGGTCAATATGGATTTGACCATTCGCCAGAGTCAGCACGCCATCCATGTTTTCGAGGCCGACTGGCGCTTCAGGCGTGACAATCGAGACTTTTTGCAGACGGATCTGTCCCTGGACTTGCGGACGTCCGGCCACTACTCCCGATGTGCCCAGATTGAGAGCAATAATTCCCGAACTCTGCAGATCGGGGCTGAAAATGCGCAGCAGTTTCAGATTGATTGACCCTTGCGCCGTCAGCGTCATCGCGGCACTATTCTGCAACGGTACCCGTCCCTGAAACCGCAACGATGTATCCGTCCCTCTAAGTTCGCCAGGCTGAAGCAGTAGAACGGAACTGGCATAGTCCACACGAATCGGACCGGCATTTGCGATCTGCAATTGCTGATAGGCCGCGGAAAATGTCGGAATCACAAGCTGACCTTTCAGCCTGCTCTTGTCTTGCAATGGTCCCTGCAACGAGGCGTGCAGCTCGATCTCTGCGTGGGCGTCGTTCGGCAGGTTAGAGACATAGGCCGCCAGCAGTGGTTCGAGAGGGATTCGCGACGTATCGAGCGTCGCCACCGTGTCATAGTTGCCGCGGAGATCGACTGTTGCCTTGGCCCGTAATGTCGCATGCTGCAGGTCGGAGCCAAGAGCGAAATCGGCGCGGTGATTGGCCACATTCAATTGCGCTTTCACTCCGGTCACGGATGTCTGACGCAATTGAAGTTGCGGAATTTCGAGTGTAGCCGTCAGTTGCAGATTGTCCAGAGTGCCGCTCCCGCTGGCTTTTGCGGCGAGCCTCCCTGCGACCGGCATGTTCCTGTCTTTGACGGGCTCGAGTTCCTGAAGGACGATGCCCGGAGCGTTGAATTCGAGCTGGTAGCCGCGCGTTTTCGGATAGTAAAGCAAGTTCCCGTCAGCCGAACCCGCTGCCGTTTTCGCGTTAAGCGAAGACTTGACGAGATCTCCAGTAGCTTGGAATTGAGTGGCCAGATTCTGAAAGGGTTGTCCGTAAACTTTCGCCCTCAGCACTTCGACATTGCCACTCCCGACAGGATTCAACTGAGAACCCCGAAGGCTGACATTCGCCGAAAGAATTCCTACTACCGGATAGCTCACATTGGCCAGCGTCTGCAGCTCTGCGACGGGCATCTGCTTCACTGACGCGTTTATGGCTATCGGATTCGACTGAGCGTACGACCAATTCTGTAGTCCCACGCTGGCGCTAAACGTCACCTCGCCTTGGCGGGCATTTACTAATAATCCCTTTTGAATGGTGATGGCGGACGAGCTCGCCTGCGCGTTGGCCTGAAGAGTGCGCCACGCGCTTCCCCCTACCTGAAGGTTGTGTGCCAGCAGTTGAGCTGAAATCTGGGGCTGCTTCATCTTTCCTTGGACTAGAGCGTTCAGAGTGGCGGCGCCATGCGCGTCGATCGGCTTGGAGTTCCTTGTAGAGGAAGATCCCGCCGAAGGAGCACGCAATGCCGAGGCCAACGAGACCAGATCGTGCATGTCGGTCGTATGTGCCTGGACTTTCAAATTAGAATGATCGCCGATCATTCCATCAGCGAGGATAGTGGTCGACGGAATGCGCAACATCGTTTGCTGCAGCGAGATGATGTTCCGCGCGCCGTCGTAGCGCGCGTGAATCGCCCCGCTCAGTGGCGCAGCCTTCTTTGAGCCCGAGGCACTCAGGATGGCTCCACGCACGGAAATGTCCGAACGCGCCTGCATCTTCTGCACACTGCCCACCCAGGAAGCCTCGGCTGTGCCGTCGACGGTTCCAGTAAGCGGCATCTGCTGCAGTGATGCAGTCCTTGCGGCTTGTTTGGCGGCATCGATCGATAATCCTTTAACCGTGGCGCGCAACTGCGAGGCGGGAGTTGTGTCCAGATGCTTAATCGTGAGATCTGCTGCCAGATGGCCGTTGAGCAGATTGAGAGCGATTCCTTGTGCCACCAGATTTCCATTCGCAATCTGATATTTGCCACGTAACTGACGCACCGCCAGCCGAGCCTGAGGGGAGACCAGCCGCAGCTCGCTGCTGTTGAGATCTCCCTTCAAGGACACGACCTGCAGCAGCGGCGCGCCAGGCCGGCTCTGGTAATGCAAATCGCCGGCAAGAATGAGATCTCCTGAAGCCGAGGCGGGCTTCATGACGGACGCGAAGTCTTCCGTGTGGATCAGGATGCGATAGCTGCCGTCCGCCTGAGGATTATTCAAGTTCGTCACACTGGCCTGAAGCGACGCATGAGACGATCCCACACTGAGATCCAGATTCTTGAGATCGAGCCGCGAGGGCGTCGCGCTAAACTGCGCGTTCAGTGTGTGTGGTAGAGGCGCAGTGTCGCCGTATTGCAGGTTGCCATTGTTGTAGGAAAGTGTGCCGCTGTAGCGGGTCGCAAGGGAGTTGAAACCCACTTCAGTTCTGAGATCGTGAACGTCTGCATTCAGCGGTGTCTTCCGATCGTTGTAGTAAATCTCTCCATCGCTCAGCAAAACATGGCCTATAGCGAGATCGAAAAGATTCACTTGCGAATTCTTTTCCTTGGGGGCTTCAGGGGAAGGAAGGTTGCTGCGGCCCTCGCGATCGATTACGAAGTGCACTGCCGGATGCTTGATGAGGATTTCATTGATCCCGATCTTTCGGTGCAGCACAGAAAGGATCTTGAGCCGGATCGTGAGCTCCTGCACCTGCAAAAGCGGGGCTTGCTGCGCGCCTTCCGTAGCGCGGATGACAATTCCGTAAACGGTCGCGGTCAGACGGCCCGGATGCACGACAAAATTCTGTACCTCGACCTGCCCTCCAGTAGCTTCATGGCCTTCCTGGACGACCTTTGCCAGCAGATAACGGTGAAACGACTTGCTGTGCAGAACCGCATATCCGCTAACAAAGATGAAGACCGCTAGAACGACGAAAATGCCTGCCAGCCAGATTGCAATCCGTTTCCAATTCATGGCTCAGAACGCGTGTCCCAAAGTAATGAAAAACTGAAGGGGGTTGATGCCGGGGATAGGATTCAAGTTGCGTCCCACGTCAATCCTGACCGGCCCAACCGGGGTTGCATATCGAAGGCCGACGCCAACTGTGCTGGTGTAGCTATCAATAAACTGGCGCAAATTGATGTTGCTGTAGACATTGCCGCCGTCGTAGAAAACTACTCCACCCAGGTTGCTGATGATCGGAACGGGATATCGAATTTCAGAGTTCAAGATGAAGAGCTGGTTGCCTCCGACCGGAACGGTGATGTTGGTGCAAGTAGCAGGATTGTTCGGATCGGTACAGACCGGCACAGTACGTTGCGGGCCAGCTCCGTTGAGGGGGAAGCCTCGCAGAGTATTACCTCCACCCGCAAAAAAGCGTTCGCTGGTTGGAACCCTGCTTCCCGCAAACGGTTTGGCCAGGCCCAGCCGGAAACTGTTTGCCCATACAATCGGCCCGAGCGGATGGTAGGACGCAAATTGACCCACCAGGCGCCCGAAGTTCACGCTTGAGCCTAACGCCTTGGGCGTGATACCCAGGTCGAGTGTCTGGTAAAAACCGTTATGCGGGTCAAGCGGCTTATCACGAGTGTCATGGATGAGAGTGGCCGATGGCGACGACAGGCGCACGGAGCGGTCCTCGGGCAACACTAAATTTGGAATCAGAATTTGAGAAAGCACGGTCCGGCGGAAGTCGTAGCGCAACTGCAGCCTCATGGTTCGTTTCCGGTCCAGCACTTTCTCCAGCTGAAGCGATGCGTCTCCCAGCCGCGCAGTAAACAGAGGATTTTCGGAAGTGCGCTCGACCGACAAACTCAGCAGAGACTGGTAAGACCATCCGGGAAAGTGGGGATCGGTCAGCGTGGAAAGTATCCGCTGATCGAGTCTCGACACGAGCACTGCAACCGCTCCGGTTTCGGCCAGGCCGCGTATGTTCCGGCGGGTGTATTCAAACGATCCGCGCGGACTCACAAACCTTTTTTCGCTGGTCACGAACTTGGTTATATCGAGTCCCAAGGCGGGAAGGCCGGGGACGGCGACCGTCCCGGTGGGCAAATTGCCGCCACGTTTTTGCACTTCCAGGCCGAATCCATAAGTGATTGAGTTAACCTTCGACTCGTGCACCTTGATCAGCGCGTCTTCCTCAGTCTGCGTGCTGATCGGCTTTCGCGGACCCACGCTCGCCCAGTCAAAGATTCCAAGATCGTAGATCTTGCTTTCGCCTTCCAGCATATCTTTCTGACTTAGCGGAGCTTCGGGGTAGATGTTTGCGGTCCTGGCAAGAAAGGTTTTTCGCGTCCGTTTCTGGCCCAGCAGTATGATTCGACTGACTCTCACCTGCTGATTCTCGGTAACCGCGTAGGTGATTTCTACTTTGTGAGAATCCTCAGGCAACCGGTTTACCTGCAGCTTGACATCGGCGTTCAGGAAGCCGTGATCAAGGTAACGCGCCAGGATGCGGTTGCGTTCATCGTTGAGCTTGCGAGGAGAGAAAGGCGCCCCGGTCCGCAACCCGGAGTCGCGCGGGGGTTGCAGTTCGTCTGCTGAGACGTGCTGGTTGCCTTCAATCCTGAAATCATCTACTAGCGTCTGCTCACCTTCGGCGATTTGAAAGGTAATGTCGATATTCGGTTCGTGATCGGCCACCTCGGGAGTGACCTTGACGTCTTCAAAGCCATGATCCTTGTAAAGGGTCTGCAGATTCTGCACGCTCTGCTTCAGCAATTTATCGCTGAACAAACCATGCGATAGGAGATGATGTTTCTTCACCGCGAGTACGTTTGCCAAGTCATCTTCGTCAATGTGCCGGTTGCCGCGGAAAATGATTCGATTGACCTTGTGGCGTTTGCCCTTGTCAACGATGTATTGGACGCTGATCTTATCCGGCTGGCGCTGAAAGGCGGTATTCACCTTCACGTCGAAAAAGCCTTTTTTCTGAAAGAACTCGATCAGATTTTGCCGGCCTTCTGTTACCAGCTCCCGGTCAATGGCTCCTTCGCCGTAAATCGGAATCAACTTCTTGAGCCTTCGCCCGGAAACAAAAGGAATGACCGAGAGCTTTGCGCCGGTGGTTTGGATTAACACTGTGGGGCCGAGTTCGACGTTGAACGAAACGTCTGCGCGATTGGTATCCGCGTGATACTGGGGCGGATTCTGATGGACACGATTGGCAAGGAAATGGCGACTCGCGAGATACTTCTGTAGCAGCGTGGTTCCTGCCTTGATGCGCTGTGGAGTGTAGGACTTCCCCGGTTGAATAGCGGCGCCGGTCGCCTTGGCGCGAATGGTCCGCATCGCACGTAACAGGCGGGCCGCCTCCGCCGGAGGCGGTCCACTGACCTCGACCCTCCCAATTCTTGCTCGCTTTCCCAAGGTGACGTGAAAGATCAGATTGGCCAGCAGGTTGGTGTTGTCGAGCTGAGTCTCTGTGTCCACCTGCGCCTGGAAGAAACCGTTCTGCTGAAGAAACTGCACTAGGGCAGCCTCGGACTTGGGTAAAGCGTCTTTGTCGAACGGCGATTCGTCGGGGAAATTAACAACCTGCAACAACCGGCTATAGGGGAAGAGTTTGGTCGCGCCGGGAAATTCGATGATCCCGATATAAAATGCGGGCTCCATGACGAAGGCAAGGCGCAGGCCTGCAGCTTCCGGGCTCACTTGCAGTTCGACTTTGCTGAATTTCCCGGTCTGTTGCAGGGCAGCGATCGACTCTTGAACCTTGGCACCTGAGTAGGGCTCACCCGGGCGTTGCTTCACCAGAGGACGCAGCGATTCGACATCCATGTAGGGATTGGCGATGAGATCGACCGCGCTTACCTTCTGGCCTTCGTACGAAACCTGGACCGCCTGCCCTTCATACGTGACTTGAGCATACGAAACCTGAGCAACGCCAGCCGCAACCAATAGAGGAATCAGGAACAGGGCTAGTCGTCGCATGGCATCGAGCATGGAGCGGCCGAAGCGCAAGAAGCGTTGCTGGTTGCTCTGTTGGCCGCTATGCAACGCAGTTCCGAATCGCCGGGGGCAGACTACACCCTCCGACCGAATGATCGTTCTCTGATGCGACCGGAGGGGGTGAAGATGTCCTTCGCTGCAGGCCGGAACTAAGAGCAGGTTCAATACAGCTTTGGTTTGATCGCTGGCATCGAAGTGCTGCGAGGGCAGCACGAACCAATCGTCCATTCGGCCAAAACATCTACCGGATATTCCGAAGGTAAGTACACGCTTTTCTGAGGTTTGCGAAAAGGCGGGGCATGCAGATCGTAATTTTTGGGCTGACCATGAGCTCGTCGTGGGGAAATGGGCACGCCACAATTTGGCGGGCTTTGTGCGGAGCCCTGGCACGTGGCGGGCATCGCATCACTTTTTTCGAACGCGATGTCCCGTATTACGCAAATCACCGCGACCTGACGGATCCCGAACTTTACGATCTTGTCCTGTACAGCGACTGGCAGGATATAGAGCGGCGGGCGCGCGAACTGGTAGCCCACTCGGATTCTGCAATTGTTACTTCGTATTGTCCGGACGCGCTTGCCGCCTGCGATCTGGTTCTCGACTCGCCCGTGCCGGTGCGCGTTTTCTACGATCTCGATGCCCCTGTAACTCTGGAGCGCCTTCGGGCCGGGCTCAAGGTCGAGTACATTCCATCGTATGGATTTGCACCGTTCGACCTCATTTTGAGCTATGCGGGGGGACGCGCATTAGAAGAGCTGACCGTGCGGCTCGGAGCGCGCCGGGTGGCCGCTTTGTATGGCAGTGTTGATCCCGAGATGCATAAGCCGGTAGATCCGAATCCGCACTACTCGTCGGATCTGTCCTACCTGGGAACGTATTCGCCGGACCGTCAGACCACTCTGGAAGAACTTTTCGTTGAACCGGCGCGCTGTTCTCCAGAGAAGCGGTTTGTGATTGGTGGTGCGCTCTATCCGGAGGATTTTCCCTGGAACAGCAATATCTGGTTCGTGCGTCATGTGCCGCCTCCCGAGCACCCGGCCTTCTATTGCTCGTCGAAACTCACCTTGAGCGTGACGCGGTCGGCGATGGCTGAGGCCGGCTACTGTCCTTCCGGCAGATTGTTCGAGGCGGCGGCTTGCGAGACGCCTGTCGTGAGCGACTCGTGGGATGGACTAGAAACATTCTTCGAACCTGGGCGGGAGATCCTTATCGCGTCATCCGGATCCGATGTGGTGGATGCTCTCAGTCTTCCGTCTGACGAACTGCGCCGCATTGGCGCCGCTGCCCGGGAACGCGTGTTGTCGGAGCACACGGCTGAACACCGCAGCCAGGAATTAGTTCGTCTACTCGAGGTGGCTGCATGACTCGCCGCTGGGGAATCGTGCCTGCCGCCGGGCTGGGAACTCGTATTCAGCCACTCGCTTTCTCCAAGGAACTGCTGCCCGTAGGCACCCGCATGGACGGAAACAATACCGAGCGGCCGCGCGCGGTGAGTGAATATCTGCTGGAGCGTTTTCTGGCAGCGCAGGTCACGTGCATCTGCTTTGTCATCTCTCCCGCCAAGACTGACATCATGAGCTATTTCGGCGGGCAGATGGAGACAGCATCCATTTGCTACACCATTCAGCAGAATCCCAGCGGATTATGCGACGCGCTGTTTAGCGCGCTCCCCTTTGTCGGAGCGGAAGACGAAGTGATGATCGGGCTACCCGACACCGTCTGGTTTCCAGTACATGGCTTTCAGATCCTGCCCGACGATGAATTCTCGTTCTTGCTGTTTCCGGTTTCCCGCCCCGAGTTGTTCGATGCGGTAATCACTGACGAAACCGGAGCGGTGCGGGAGATCCAAGTCAAGACGCATGGAGCACAATCGAAATGGATTTGGGGCGCATTCAAGCTCACCGGGAAGATTTTCGCGGACTTGCATCGCCTCTGGCTTGAGCGAGGCAAGGCGGATCAATACATCGGCACGTTGGTGAATGCTTACATCGCCAATGGTGGCAGAGTCCTGGGAGTGAAACGCGGAGAAGTGTACGTCGACGTGGGGACGCTGCACGGTTACCACGAAGCGGTGCGCGTACTTACCCCCGGGTCCAGAGCAGCATGAAAGCCGTTGCAGCAAATTCCGTCTGGGCCACGCTTTGCGATCCGGAATTCGGATTATGTTCCGACGGACCGAAGGTGAGCCTGCGGCCGCTTGTGCTGGTCGCCCACCCGGACGACGAAACCATCGGGGCCTCCGTAATCCTGGGGAGGCTATCGAAACCGATTGTCGTGTACTTGACCGATGGTGCTCCGCACCAGCGGAGTTTTTGGCCGTCCGATGCGCACGGCTCGCGCACAGACTATGCACGCATGAGAAGAGACGAGGCGATCTCCGCATTATCGCTGGTGGACGTCCCGGGAAGCAGGACTCTGTGGCTGGGCGCCACCGATCAGGATGCGAGCTTTGAGATGCCTGCGCTGGTCAATTCTCTTGCCACGTTGCTCTCCTACTTCAGTCCGGATTTGATCGCAACCCACGCCTATGAAGGCGGTCATCCAGACCACGACACAGCTGCTTTGGTCGCGCAGTTGGCTACTCAGGTGATCAAGAATCAAAGGAGGCAGGCGCCTGAGGTTTTGGAATTCCCGCTCTACCACGCTGAGAACTGCGGGTGCGTGCAATGTAAGTTTTTGCCAGCTTCGCAGCACGGCGCTCCACCACCAGCCTATGTTGCGATCCCACTCTCGCCGGATGAAAGAGCTCGCAAAGCGCAGATGGCGACTTGCCATCATTCGCAACGAGCCGTCTTGGAGCAATTTCCCATTGGCCCGGAACCGCTCAGGCCCGCTCCATCCTACGACTTCACTAAACCGCCACACCCAGGAAAGCTTTGGTACGAGTGCCTGGGTTGGCCCATGACCGGAGCGCGCTGGCGCGAGCTGGCCTCAGCCGCGCTAGACGAATTTAACCAACCTGTATGCCCCTGACCGTACTCAATGTCGGTTACCCGCTGGCCCGGGTTGCAGAGGACACCGCTGGCGGCGCCGAGCAAGTGCTTGCGATGTTAGACGAGGGGTTGGTTCGTGCCGGGCATCGTTCAGTGGTCATCGCGCCGGCAGGCTCAGATTGCAAAGGGGAATTGTTCCCGTCTTTACCTGTGCCCGATATTCTTGACGATGCCGCCCAGCAATCTGCGAGGCGGGAGCTGCGCGAGATCGTGCAGCGCGTTGTAAACTCGCTTTCGCCCGACATCGTTCATCTGCACGGGATAGATTTCCTCGACTATCTGCCACATCCCGGAGTGCAGGTCCTAGTCACGTTTCATTTGCCGCCATCATGGTACCCGTCACATGCATTCTCCCTGCAGAGGCCAGATACCCACCTCATATGCGTTTCTCAATCGCAGGCACGAGCCTGTCCACCGGGGAACGAGATAACAGCAGTGGTTGAGAACGGGGTTCGGTTGGACCGCTTCCGGCCCGGTAACCACAAGCAGGATTATGTCCTTGGCCTGGGCAGAATCTGTCCAGAAAAAAGCTTCCATCTCGCGATGGATGCGGCCTCCGCTTGCGGAATTCCATTCTTGCTGGCCGGCACTGTGTTCGAGTATCCCAGTCATCGCGCCTATTTCGAAGAATCTATCCGCCCGAGGCTGAAGGATGGCCATGAATTCCTGGGTCCGGTTGGAATCGAAAAGAGAAGGGAACTGCTTGCAAGCGCAAGATGTTTGCTTATCCCCAGTCTGGTACCCGAAACCAGTTCTCTGGTCGCTATGGAAGCGATGGCATGCGGTACGCCAGTAGTCGGTTTCCGTACTGGGGCACTTTGCGAAATCATCAGACAGGGCGAGACTGGATTCTTAGTCGACTCCGTCGAAGAGATGGCACAAGCAATTCCGGCCACAGCGAAACTCGACTCCGAAGCCTGTCGGAGAGAGGCTGAAGCGCGGTTTTCTTCAGATCGCATGGTAGAGGGGTACCTGGAGCTGTATGAGCAAGTCATAGCACCGGGCAAACAACGAGCGTGGAGCAAGGGCGTGGGCAGCGGCATGCAGGCTTTTCTCATCCGCGATGCCGCTGAGATTCAGCGCCTGAAGCCCGAGTGGGAGGCCCTTTGGCATGCTTGTCCGGGTGCGACCAGCTTTCAGCGCCCGGAATGGATACTTGCGTGGATCCAGAGCTTTCAACCCGCCGAACCGATGTTAATCACGGTGCGGCGGAATGGACGACTCGTGGGCCTGGCGCCCTTGCTCATCTATTCCGATCGAGACGAGCGAGTATTAGCTTTTATGGGAGGAGGAGTTTCCGATTATCTCGACGTTCTGGTTGAGCAAGAGCAAGAACAAGAACGAAGATACGCGGATCAAGTCGTGCCTTTGATCTGGAATCAAATCATGCAGGAGTCTTCGAGGTGGGACAGAGTTGATTTCACCGACCTTCCTTCCAATTCTCTGCTGCTTCAAAACTCGCCTCAAGTTGGGAATTTCGAAATAGAGCAGCACAACGCATGTCCAGTCATCAAGGTCTGCGCAACCCCGTCGGACGTTCGAAACCTTGTCCCCGCTCGCCAACTGAGAAACTTGCGCAACGCGCGTGCCAGACTCGAACGAGCAGGACAGGCCCGTGTTGAACTGGCCACAGCAGAAACTCTCGACCGATTTCTCGACGCTCTGATCCGTTTACACGGACATCGCTGGCGGCAGAGCGGTTCGCCTGGAGTCCTGGCGGATGAAGTAGTGCAGCAATTTCATCGTCGAGTCGCTGTGCAGTTCCTGGAGAAGGGGGTTGTGCGCCTGTATGGGCTGGTTCTTGACGGCCGCATCATCGCAAGTCTTTACTCGTTCTTCGAGACCGACGCAGTCCGTTTCTATTTGCAAGCTTATGATCCGGAATTTGCCTGGTTGAGCCCCGGCACTCAAATCATCGGCGCCATGATCGAGGATGCGGTGCGTGCCGGAAAGACCGAGATTGATCTGCTGCGGGGACGGGAAGCGTACAAATACGCATGGGGGGCACGTGATGTGCCTACGTTCCGGCTACAACTTCGCAAGCGCGCGGAGCACACACCTGCTGTCGACCGCAGAATCGCTGCCTAACATCCCAACTTAATCGGCGGATTCCCAGGGGAACCTGCATCCTCATCCGCAACGAATGAGTCGGCAATCTGTGCTCCGAAATTGCCGTCCCCAAGCCAGCCGACAACGGCTTCGGGCACCATCCGACGAGCCTTGGGGACGGTCCACCGCACCTAGTTGCAACTTAGATGGCTTGTCACGCGAGCAGGTTGGTGCAAGGCCCCGTTTTTCAGCAGTCCCTAACCTCCTGAGTTGCCGCTCGCTAGGGCTAGGTGCTTACTGCCCCCCAACCAGCAGAGCAGACTGCGCGTTTCCAGAGCCGATTCCTCGGTAAGGTGCGCTTACCATGCCCTGTACACTCTCTCCCGGATAGTGCTTCGTAGTGATACATCGCTAAAGTTCTTATCAGCTATAGCCATAAGGAGACGACAACATGCCGGAAAAAGAGACCCTCGAACGTGCTCGGGAAGACGCGCGTGAAGGCAAGGCACCGAGCACCCAGGCTGGAGAATTTGTCCGCGAAGAGATCCACCACGTTCGAGAAGGGAAGCACGGGGTGAGCTCGGCCAAGCAGGCGATCGCCATCGGTCTTTCGAAAGCGCGCCGCGCAGGTGTAAAACTTCCTCCTCCTCCGAAGGGCACCCCTTCAGCGAAGAAACAGGGAAGCCGGACGCGTTCGAGAAAGCGAGCATCATCCTCGCGAACGCGTTCGCGGGCCACTACGCGCGCGCTCAAAAGGGAAGGACGTTCAGGCGCTTCGCACCGTGCGCTATCCCGGCAAGCACGAACATCGGCTCGGCGTCGCCGCGGTACACGGAGCGCGTCGTCCACCAGCAGGCGGACCGGACGTTCCTCAAGGTCCCGGAGATCGCGCTAAGCTGCGGGCAGTTCCGCGATACACGATTGACCGCTCAGGCCTACCGTAAAACCCGTAAGGCTACCCCGCACCGCAGCGGCCAGGGGCTATTCGCATTCCAACGGATTTACCGAAACAAGGCCGTGGAACTACAGACGGAACCTGATCGCCAGAAGGACATGGCGCGTTTAAGCTGAATCACAGTTGAAGCATAGGAGGAAAATCTATGTTGTACTGGGCGCTGGTATTTCTGGTTGTCGCGATCATTGCCGCCATTCTGGGTTTTGGTGGGATAGCGATGGCGGCCGCAGGAATCGCGAAGATTTTGTTCTACATCTTCCTGATCATCTTCCTGGTCACGCTCATTATGGGCCTGGGCCGCCGAGGACGAACAGGGATTTAAGGGTACTCCGGTTCTCGCGTTTGACCGCCGCACCTAACGAAGATGAAGCCGCCTGGGCTGTGCGTCGACTATTGGGTTGACGACAGGACCCGGGCGTTTTCTCTGTTGATGCTGACTCGATCCTGCTTACAGCCGCTGCAGAAGCTTTCTAACATAGCTCCGCACTAGTTCCGTCGTAGTGCCATACACGGCGTGGGCCGCGAATGCGTAAGCGTGGGACTTCCAGGGATATTTGGTTGGAGCTCGGGATAACCCAAGGGCAGGTACTGCGGCTTCATCGGCGGCGAGGAACAGCAGTGTGCCTAGCGGCACTCCCGCGCCGTAACGAACCTTAGGCTCGTATTCGACGGCTGCCCCGTATGCGCCGCCCATCGTGGCCCCAAAGGCGTAATGCAATATCGGGCCCGCGATTTTCTTTTCTTCCTGACTCAGCGAGCGCCCAATCAGTTCGCGTGCGATCTTATTGGCCGCCTTCTGGGTGGCGTCTTCGCTTTCCTCATGCTTGGGCGAATCCTGCTTCTGCCGATTGGAATTGCTATCAGCCTGAAGTTTCTCCGAGACTTTTGTCCACGCGCTTTGAAACTCATTCATGGTCCAGGAGCCGACCAGGCCTCCAATCAATCCTGCGGCTACGCCCTTCCACAGGTTCGGACGCCGGCGAAGTGCCAGTATGTTCATAACGTCCCTCCGACTCCTTGCTCTGACACCCCTTGGATGTGCGCAAAATTCGCTCGCGTCGTTGTACAGCAATTTCTGGTGCAATCTGCAGACAATGCTGGATAGAGATACGAAGAACCGCGACTCAAAATAGATCTGCCGGGCAGAGCACAGACCGCTCGGCCCAGGAGGTAATTCATGAAAAGAGCTTTGATTCTCAGTATGGCGCTATTTCTGACCGCATGGCTGGGAGCGGTTGGCCAGAGCACGTACGGTGATTCCGCATCGCGCAACGGTCTGGTTATCCCTGCCGGCACAGATATTTCCGTTCGCACCAACGAAGCCATTGATTCGACAACCGCGACGAACCGCAGTAACTTCACTGCAGACGTGACGGACGACGTAAAAGGTCCCTCCGGAGAGGTGTTGATCCCACGCGGTTCCCCTGCAGAGTTGACGGTCCAGAAAACTTCCAGTGGTGGAACCACAGGCAGTTCCGAACTTAGCCTTGCGTTGCACTCCGTAAGTGTGAATGGCCGTCGCTATCTGGTAAACAGCGCCGAAGTCACACAGAGCGGTAAACAGGGCATTGGTAAAAACAAGCGTACCGCTGAGATGGTGGGAGGCGGCGCTTTGCTGGGCACGCTGGTGGGAGCGATTGCCGGCGGCGGCAAGGGAGCCGCGATCGGAGCAGTTGCCGGGGCCGCCGCAGGTGGAACCGCCCAGGTGCTGACCCGCGGCAAGGAGGTCAAGGTTCCAGCTGAGACCGTTCTGCATTTCAAGCTCGACCAACCTCTGACGCTACAGGAAGGAAGTTACTAAGCAAGCTCGCGAGGATGATGTTTCAGAGCAACGGCGTCCGTAAAGGGCGCCGTTTTTCTCGGTCGCTTTCTTGGCCGTTCTCTTACCCTAGGGGAAGGATGCGAACCACGTAGGGACAGCCGCCCTCGGCTGTCCACTCCGGCGGAGCCGGGCCACGCCATTGACCGCACAACCTTCTTGGTTGGATTGATTGAAGAGTTCGGAAACGAGGCCAGCTTTGCTGGCCCGGACAGCCGAGGGGCGGCTGTCCCTACGCGAGGGGCAGAAGTGAGGCTTGGCAGCGAAGGGAATCGATTCGGTACAGGGAAGTGCCGCTCGGTCGGCACTGCTCTCGGGGGAACGTTTACGCAATAGCTCAAAGCATATATCGCGTTTAAACGCGTTCTGAGGTCGGCGTGGTCTCCGGGACGGGTTTCTGGGTCACGGCACAGCTACGCGTGGATAGAAGGGCGGTTTCCTCGCGATTAATGGGCATTGTAGGCGACGATCGAATCGGGCCAACCGTTCGTTTTCCGCGGCAAGTTGCCTCTCTGTACCATTAGCTTATCGCTAAGTTATTGCATATTGGTGCAAGTTGCTGATATGCCGTTGCAAGGCGTCTGCTCACGCAAGTCTCAATCCAGGGACACTAGAGCTCTTCAATCGGAATCACTTCTGACCGAGCCTGAAGAGTCTGTAGCCTACAAACAAGACCCAGACCGTGGTCAGATAGCGAGTATCCCTCTGTCCTTCATAAGCTTCTCGTATCGCTCTTTGTACAATTCCTTTACGTCAAACAGCGGCATCAAAACATTCCACATGCTGTGAATACGTTCGTTGATTCGCGCGCCGTTGTCGTCAAAGTGAAAGTGCGCCTGTAACTCGGTCACCATGCATAACAAAACGCACGCTGCGTGAGCAAGGCACTTGGTCACGAAGTCGGGATGCCTCTGATCAAGCTGCTCCCTAAAATCATGATCCTGAGAATCTTCGGTATAGTACAGGGCTACCTCCAGCAACCCCTCGAACGCACCGTGGGCCATGGCAGAGTACTGCCTCCAATCGCCATACATGAATACTTTTAGAAAGTCCTGATGCGAGGTAAGGAGTCCTCCCGGTTGTTTGTCCCGAATATATTTCCCGAGCGTTGGCCACCTCATCTTTTGTGCCTTGACGCCCGCCACCGTCAAACCGCAAGCGCGAATACCAAGTTCTAAAGCTTCGCGGTTCTTCCCAATCCACTCATCCCACTCTGGTTGTCCTCCGTAGCGTCTCTCGGTCTCATCAAGGGCTTCAAAGGCCTTGCAGTATCCACTTTCCCGCCACAACGATCCCTTTCCTGCGGGATCCTGCAAAATCGCTGTGATGTTGTAAAGGCAGTCGATCATATTGCGAACCAGCGGGAGCGCAACTATGGTGTATGCGTTCCTCCAGTACGGATCGGCGTCCCGACGTTCATCTGCATTGAGATAAAACAGCAAATCATATGTGTACATCGCCTGTCTAATCAAAACATGCAGATCGACACACACGAAGCCTGGAGCGGAAAGACGCCCTGGAGCCTCCCGCTTAACTTTTTGGGCCAAGACCTCCGCAAGCTGTTTAAGAGGCTTCTGAAATGTAGAAGCATTGATGCTGTTAGCCTCATCGCTAGTACCCATGATCAAGTATCCGTCCAATAGAAAAACGATACGCGGTTGGAGCAGTTCGGGCCAGCTGATTCGGCCGGGTGCCCCACCTTTCGCGATTTTCGAAAGGTGGGATTCCATGGACCCATACTCCTTGCCAGGAGTCATAACAATCTCGCGACCCCAAAACTAAAGGCCTCCGCTTTCGCGGAGGCCTTTGCATGATCCGAAATGCGATCCAAGGTTACTGCGGAGGTTGGGTGGAAGAGCCCTTGTTCATCTTGTCCTTGTCCATGTCCTTGTCCTTGCCGCTTTTCTTGCCCATGGTGCAGGTATCGGAGACCATATCGACGCTGGTAACGTTGAAGGTCTTGTTTCCTTTTTCTCCCGCACTCGATGCAGCGGCGGCGGCGCTCTCATAGCTTCCATGCACTTTCACTTCGTGGTTGGCGTGAGCGGAAACATCGGCGCCGGTCAGATTGACTTCCTTCCCTTTGCCCTCTTCCAGCACCCACGCACCGCTTTCCTGCTTGATGCAGCCCTTCAGGGTTTTCTCGCCCTTGGAGTTCTTCATGTCCTTGTCGGATTTCATCTCGCCGGACTTCATTTCTCCGCCCTGCGACGAAGCCGGGGCGGAACCCTGCGAGGTGGAACCCTGCGACGCGGATGGGGAAGACCCGGTGGTTCCCTGGCTTCCAGTTTGAGAGGAGTTGGTGTCTTGCGCAACAGCCACCGCAATACACATCACGAAGGCTGTCATAAGTGTTAGCGATACTTTCTTCATTTCTAGTCTCCTGAATAACTATGTGTGGAACGATTGCTCGTTTCCAAAATCTGAGCGAATTGTCGACGTCTCATAGCGCCGTGCTCAGGCGGCGTAGACAGGAGTGGCGGAGCGGTGACTCGTTCTATTGGCCAGAACACCCTTAATCGTGGAGACCAGCGTCTCGCGCGATTCAGCTTTGTCACAATAAGCGTCAACTAGATTTCTCACCCGGCCGGGAACGGAAGAGCTGCCACTGAACATCACGACCGGCATTTGGGGTAGGGAATGCTTTATGTGTGAAGCTACGGCTTCCCCGTTCATCTCGGGCATCTCGTAATCGACAACCACGGCGTCCACAGGATTGGAGTTCAACAATTTCAATCCAGCGCTTCCACGGGATGCTGTGAGAACGCGAAACCCCAGGCTCTCGAACATGTACTTGTAAAGCGCCAGACCAGGCTCGTAATCATCGATCCATAACAGGGTCCTGGACGCTGACGGCGCCTCGGCCGCGGGCCGACAAGCTCGCCGCTGCGGACGCGCTAAGCACGGGCGGCGACTCTCAGGCGAAACTATACCTGAATACGCGTTTGGAGACGCGCCTGTCCACACCATTCCCCTGTTCACTTTCGGCACAATGCCAAGGTAGGTGGTGCGCGGCAAGGAAACAATGCGGACTTATCTGTAGGGATATAGGGGAATTGCTGTAGGTTTGCTGCTCGCGCAAGTATTTTAGAATCTGCATGGAAAGCATCGACTTCGCTCTGGATTCCATTGGGAAACCGTGCAATTGCACTATGTGCAGATGGCGGAATCCGGCGCCCACGCGCACGGGGCGTGAATTGGCCTTTGACTGTCCTCAGGCTTGAAAGCGACAAATGCGGCGACGTTTCCCAGACGAAGTCCGGAGGCCTCAGGAAGCTAGTTTTTCTTTTCGTTCGCCTTTACCGGGCGCGGACTTGCCGGACTGATCGCCGCTGGCCAGGTTGTCGATCAAGGTTTTCAGGTCCTCGGCATGTTCTTCCTCTTTGGCCATAATCTCTTCCATCATGCGCCGGGTGGTTGGATCATTCGTGCCGAGATACTGAATAATCTCGCGATAAGAGTCGATGGCGATCCGTTCCGCTACCAGGTCTTCGCGGATCATCTCAACCAGGGTTGTGCCCTCCACGTATTGCGAGTGGCTGCGGTCGATCAGACCTTCGGGATTAAGGTTGGGTTCGCCATCAAGTTGGGTGATGCGTTCGGCAATCTGGTCGGCATGTTGCTGTTCTTCTTTGGCGTGTTCAAGAAACTCCGCTCTTACGGCTTCGGAATTAAGGCCGCTAGCCATGTAGTAATGGCGCTTGTAGCGCAAAACGCAGACGATCTCAGTGGCGAGCGCCTCGTTAAGGACGCGGATTACAGTCTCGCGATCGCCGCGGTATCCCTCAGTGACAGCTCCGTTTTCGATGTGTTGGCGGGCGCGCCGGCGGATCTGCTCGATATCGCTGACGAACGAGCCGCGCTGTTCGGGTTTTGACGACAATGACGTAGGTTTATTCATAGAATCTCTCTCCTTGGTACCTGCATGGGATGCATTTAACCGCGCTCTCGTAGGCTCGGAGACACGTCAAGTTTCCCACAGCGGGCGGCTAAACGTCGAACACTCGGTATACCACCGATGGAGTCTGCTGCTGAAGAAGCGTAATGGCGACATTGTGAACTGGAATGCCGCCGGTGGTGCGTCCCTCAAGTTTGCCGTGATGAGCGTGGCCGTGGATGACCAGGTCGGCGCCATGCCGGTCGACGACTTCGGCCAGCCGTGACGTGCCGAGGAACGGGTAGATTTCGGGCGCCTCCCCCTGCACGGTACCGGCAATCGGAGAATAGTGCAGCACGACGACGCGCTTCTCGGCGCGGAGCTGCGACATGGCCCGTTCCAGCTTCACCGCCTCGTCTATGGACGCGCGGACAAAAGCTTTGACCTCAGGCTCTCCAAAGGCGGTCAGCACTCCTCGCCCGAATCCGCCCACAAATCCTTTGGTCCCGGCAAATCCGACGCCGTCCCGCTCGTAGGCACTGCCATCGAGGACCTTGACGCCTTCGTCGCTCATCATCCGCATCAGCTCTTTTTCCTGTCCAGATTCGTAATCGTGATTGCCCAGCACGGCCACGATAGGAACACGCAGGCGAACGAGCGCATTCAGCAGCGGCTCCATCTCCTGCGGTTGACCATAGTTCGTGAGATCTCCGGCCAAAACGAAAAGATCGGCTTCGTCACGAACATGGCCGAGTTGGTCCTTGAGCGCGGTGAAGCGTTGAGCGCTGAAGTGCAGGTCGGCTGTGGCTGCGATCCTCATAGAGGTGCGGGATCGGTTTGGGGCTGCCGGAACTTTCGCGCGCTATTCATGATTCATGCTGCGGGCATCTTAATCTTGGGCGTCCGTTTGTCGCGGTATTGCTGGAGGACGTTTTCCAGGCCCCATTCCTTCAAGTCGATGGCGAACATATTGTCGTCAATCAAACTTCCGCGGAATGGCGCACTCGGATCAGGATTTGCAATCGCCTGTGAGATTCGCGCAAGCAGCTCCTGCCACAGCGCTTGTGGGACGTAATCGGTGTGGGCAGGATAGACGTAGCGAAAAAGCAGTAGCGCCCAGAGCAATATTTCCCAATGTTCGCCGATCTGTCGAAGTATGCGATTCCAGTCCAGCTGCCCGCGGGTTCCATAGATGACGTGAGCGATGTCAGCCCCGTCGAACCGCTCGCGCCGGGTGACGAAGACTTTCGAGAGAATCAATTCCTCCGGCGCCAGGACCCGGGTCTCGACCCCCATGATGGTGGCGCGATGCGCATTCTCGATCCAGGCTTTATCTACCACAATTACTGCGTTGCTCATTCCAGTAATCAGATCCACAAAGAAACTGTCGCGATGCGCCTTGGCGAGCCACACCGGATCGCAAATTTCGCATTCGAAGCCGTTGTCCAGCAGGCCGGCGAGTGCAGCCGGGACATCGCCGGCAGTGAGGAATACGTCAAGGTCTTTGGTAAAGCGACAAATTCCAGTGTGCTGTTGCAGGGCAAACGCACCAGAGACGGCGAACGGAATTTTCAGCTTCTCAAGCAGGGCCAACACTTCGTGAAACAGGCTCTCCTGCGCTACCGGCAGTTCAAGCGGTGTCGACGACGTGGAAGGCAGCGCTGCCAACGGAGTGTTATGGCCTTCGGGCACGAGCCGCTTGGATGTTCTTTTCTGTCATACGGTTGCTGGGATTGGCGGCAGCGAGCTGCCACCGGGCCAGCGCATCTCCATGGAGTAAGGGAACAGGCGTGTCCAACACGGTGGATTGAGGGCCCAGATTCCAAGCTCAACACAACTGAATATTCAGGAAACGCATCTTTTTAGCGGACGTAATGGGACCCTCTGCCAGCCTATGGAGATGACCTGGATTACCGACCGGATCGCAATTGGCGGGGGAATTGAGACCGCGGAGAACATGCAGCAGGTAGCGCAAGCCGGCGTGACCCACATTATTGACATGCAAATCGAGTTCGACGATACAAGGCTGGCGAGAGCGCACAAAATCAGAGTTTTGTGGAACGGAATCTACAACGACTTTCAGCCCAAGCCTCCGGAACTATTTCAGCGGGGAGTGGATTTTGGCTTGGTGGCTCTCGCCAAGCAAAAAGCAAAGTTACTGATCCACTGCACTCTGGGAATGCACCGAGCGCCGGCTATGACTTTGGCGCTGCTTTGTGCCATGGGATGGCCGCTGGAAGTGGCGATGCAACTGATTCAGAAGTGCCGGCCGGTAGTTTATTTTGCCGATGCGCATGTGGAAAGCGTAAAGGCTTTTCTGGCCGGATGCCCAGGGATCAGCGGAACCGGAGATGAGGCAAAGGGGTCATCGAAGTACGTGGGCGCTCCCACCGAAAGCAGTGGTTTAGAGCCCTGTCTTGAAGCGCGAGATCCGGGCTGAGCACCAGGAGTGTACGCGGCTTCGTCGTCCAGCATTCATCCCCAATTTCACCCGCTCTTTGGCTTGCGGAGTTTTAGCATGTCCTCAATTCCGGATCCATGTGCCAGGGCTGACAGCGTCGAGCTACCGCTGCACGCACAATCTGCCCTGGCGCAGCGGATTTCCGAACTCGGGGAATGGTTCCACAATCTCGATTTGCACGGCGTACCGACCGCTCCCCATCATTTCCTGGGCGATTTCCCGAATATCAAGTGGAAGGAGATTGCGAGCTCAATTCCGGAGGACTTAGGCGGCGCGACTGTCCTCGATATCGGCTGCAATGGCGGTTTCTATTCCATTCAGATGAAGCAGCGCGGCGCCAGGCGCGTACTGGGCATCGATGTGGACGACCGCTATCTGAACCAGGCGCGCTTTGCAGCGGAAACACTCGAGCTCGATATCGAATTTCAAAAGCGCTCGGTGTACGCAGTCGATGAAATCGCCGGCCAATTCGATTACGTGCTGTTCATGGGAGTGTTTTACCATCTGCGCTATCCCTTGTTCGCGCTCGACAAAGTCATTAAGAAAGTCGGAGGCAAGCTTCTCTTTCAAACCATGATCCGCGGTTCGGAAGAGGCGCGGGAGTGGAACGATAACTATCCGTTCTCGAATAAGGAGATATTTCGCAACCCCGATTTTCCGGCGATGTACTTCATCGAGAAGAGCTATTCCAACGATCAGACGAATTGGTGGATTCCGAATCGCGCGGCAGTGGAAGCCATGCTGCGCAGCTCCGGGCTGGAGTTGCTGGCACACCCGGAGTCGGAAACCTGGCTTTGCGCTCCGCGCTCGGTTCAGCGAGATGGACGTTACATTCTGGATATGGAACTTGATGGAACACTGTGAACCCACGCTTCATTGAAGGCCGAAGATGATCGATTCGGTAATGCTGTGGAATGAACCGAACAATCTCTCGCATTGGGATTTCCACATTGATCACGATTGGAAATTCTTTGCCGAGATGGTCATCACCGCCGCGCGGGCGATTCGCAGAATTAATCCCGACCTGAAGATCGTGCTCGGCGGGATGTCTCCAATCGATCCTCATTTCGTGCGCCTGCTCGCCAGCCATGGGGTGTTGAATGAGGTTGACGTGATCGCAATCCACGGCTTCCCGCTGGACTGGAATCATTGGAGTATTGGCGATTGGCCCAAGAAGGTGGATGAAATCCGGGAGGTAACGGATAAGCCGGTGTGGGTTTCCGAAGCGGGCGCCTCTTCATTCGGTGCGGAAGAGGTACAAGTTTTTGGCCTGCAGCGCACCGCGGAACTGCTGTTGCCAGTCGTGGAGCGGGTGCACTGGTACAGCCTGTTTGACCTGCCGTCAACCTGGACCGCGACTACTCGCCACAAAGAAGCCGAGGGCAGTGCCTACTACCGACATTACTACATGGGTCTGTTGCGGGAGGACGGAACCCCTAAACTCGCCAGTTCCTGTTTTCCGGAAGGGCTGGGAATTTGCCAGTGGTTTCATTTCGAGGATCATCGTCTGGAGTCCGGAGTGGAGTGGCTGCGAAGGCATGGCGTGCGCTACTTGAGAACTGGACTGAGCTGGGCAGACTCATTCCGTCCCAATGCCGAGTTCTGGTTCGACCGTCAGATGGAAGCTATCGACGAGTTTGTATCGACGATTACATTGTGTTTCACACCGGAGCATCTCGGGCTGGCGCCGCATCATACCAGCCCTCCGCGACAGCCGCAGGATTTTGTCGAGTTTGCCGCGTGGGTGGTCAATCGCTATGCGCCGGGTACGAAACAAGTGAAGGCAACTGAATCGCTGGCGGTGCTTAGTTCAGAAACACTGCTGCGAGCCGAGTCGTGAAAGCAGTTCGAAAAGGCGGCTTTTAAGATGAACATTAACGGCAGGTCCTCCATCCCATTTGTGCTTTTTGTTCGTTAACCTTTTGGTTAGATCGGAATGGATATTCTTCGAGGCATCTCCAAGGTAAGTACCTTCATCCAAACCACGCCTTTACCAATATTGACGACTGAGTGTGGCGGAAGTTTTTCTGCCCCGCGGATTCCCCAAAAGTTGGATAACGCAGCAAGCAAGGAGCCGAGGTTACGTGAAAGGTAAGAAAATCCTGGTCACCGGCGGGGCAGGGTTTGTCGGATCCCATACCGCGGACGCTCTGCTACGGCGCGGCCATGAGGTTCGCATCTACGACAATTTGAGTAAGCAGGTGCACTCCGAAGGTATTCCCCCATACGTTTCCAAAGACGCGGAATTCATTCAGGGTGATGTGCGTGACCTGCCGCGGCTGTGCGATGCCGTGCGTGGAATGGATGTGATCTATCACTTGGCTGCGGCGGTGGGCGTCGGCCAGTCCATGTACCAGATCGCGCATTACACCGCCGTAAACAACCTGGGGACGGCTAATCTGCTGCAAGCGATCCTAGAGTGCGGAGCGCAGCCGGAAAAACTGATCGTCGCCTCTTCGATGTCGATTTATGGCGAAGGCAAGTATCACTGCGCAGAATGCGGCGAAGTAGCGCCTCCGCCGCGCCCGATTTTACAGTTAATGGAAAAGCGATGGGATACACGCTGTCCTAATTGCGCCCGGAACCTCGTACCCGTTGCTACGCCCGAAGACAAGCCTTCGCAGTGCACTTCCGTCTATGCGCTCTCCAAGAAAGACCAGGAAGAGATGATGCTGCTTTTCGGGCGGACTTATGGAATCCCGGTAATTGCATTCCGGTACTTCAATATCTGTGGCACTCGCCAGTCACTCTCGAATCCTTACACGGGGGTGGCGGCGATTTTTGCGTCCCGCTTGATGAATGGCAAAGCGCCGCTGATTTTCGAAGACGGCATGCAGATGCGCGATTTCGTGAGCGTACACGACATCGTTCAAGCTAATTTGCTCGCACTCGAGAAATCGGCGGCGGATGGGAGAGCCCTCAATGTCGGCTCGGGAGAGCCGATCGCAATCCACGAAATTGCTGCAGAGTTGGGCAGAGCCCTGGAAGTGAACCTGCCAGTGCACATGACCGGGAAATACCGGGCGGGAGACGTCCGTCATTGTTTTGGTGACATTTCCGCAATCTCAAAGTTATTGGGCTATTGTCCGCAGGTTCGGCTGAAGCAGGGAATTCAGGAATTGGTCAGCTGGCTGCGGTCACAGGAGGCAGACGACCACGTGGAAGAAGCCATGGAGCGCCTGAACCTTCACGGCTTGGTGGCGTGAACCGCGGCAACAGAGATGTGCTGGCCCGAACTTGCGTGCCAGGAGCCGATTTAACGCGAGGAGTGCATGAAAAAGTTGGTGCCATTTCGATCCGTCCTGATTTTTGGAGGAGCCGGCTTTATCGGCTCAAATTGGGCGCATCGCCTGCTCACGACCACAGATGCCAAAGTTCATATTTTCGACAATCTATCCCGCAGGGGTGTCCATCAGAACCTGCGCTGGTTGCAAACGGAAACGCGGGACTCTGAGCGCCTCAAGGTCACGATTGGTGACATTCGCGACGCTTCATCGGTGCAACGCGCAGTGCAGTCAGCAACTGAGATTTATCATTTCGCCGCCCAGGTTGCGGTGACCAGTTCGCTCGACGATCCCCAGCTCGATTTCGACGTGAACGTCAGGGGCACGCTCAACATTCTGGAAGCGGCACGCAAAACAGGGCGACGCCCATTCGTTTTGTTTACATCTACCAATAAAGTGTACGGAAGAATGGGGAACAGGTCTCTGATCAGCACCGCGACGAGATATCGCTGCATCGAGCAGCCGAGCACGAGCGAATCCCAGCCTCTCGATTTCTATTCTCCTTATGGATGCTCCAAGGGAGCAGCTGACCAATACGTGCACGATTACAGCCGCATTTTCGGATTGCCGACCGTGGCATTCCGCATGTCGTGCATTGCCGGCGCCCATCAGTTCGGCACTGAGGACCAGGGTTGGGTAGCGCACTTTCTTTACTCCGCGCTGCAGAACCAGCCAGTGAATATCTATGGCGACGGAAAGCAAGTGCGGGATGTGTTGTGTGTTGAGGATCTGGTGCGCGCCTTTGAGGGGGTTCGCGACAATGTGAGTAAGACGAGGGGCGAGGTCTACAACGTTGGCGGGGGCTCCGATAACTCCATTTCTCTGCTGGAGATCATGGACGAAATTGAGATGCTCACCGGTCGAAGATTGCGGCATTCACTCGAACCATCACGCCCGGGCGACCAGCTTTTCTACATTACGGATTCCAGCAAGATTCGTGAACACACTGGCTGGTATCCTCGTCTGAATCTCAATCAGACACTTCAGCAGATTTATCGCTGGTGGAAGGAAAATCGGGAACTATTCCCGTCCGCGGTACCGGCCGAGGAAACCTCGCTACAACTCCGGTCTCCAGGGTTGCAACATGTGCCGGAGGTTGCGTCATGAGATTCGCGCTGGTCAATCCGGCTTGGAGCTATGAGGGATCAACCTACTTCGGTTGCCAGGAACCGC
>Ga0070697_100000432_pt1 | contig 32164 bp, 33 predicted proteins | sample KBSK1501metaG_FD_65475 | JGI IMG/M metagenome (GOLD analysis project Ga0070697, IMG submission 65475) | Corn, switchgrass and miscanthus rhizosphere microbial communities from Kellogg Biological Station, Michigan, USA - KBS K1-50-1 metaG | ecosystem: Host-associated > Plants > Roots >...
GCCGCCTTGAGAGGGCTGCGTCCGAGGACGCGGCGATGTAGCTAACGAAGCCGTGAAGTGTATTGGTAGCCCATACGAGAATCGGACTCGTGTCGCGCCGAAGAGGCGCGGCGGCGGAGCCGCGCATCAAAGTACGCCGCCTTGAGAGGGCTGCGTCCGAGGACGCGGCGATGTAGCTAACGAAGCCGTGAAGTGTATTGGTAGCCCATACGAGAATCGAACTCGTATTTCGGCCTTGAGAGGGCCGCGTCCTAACCGTTAGACGAATGGGCCAACGGAGCGAGGAAAAGTAGCACGAGTGCTTGTTTTTCGCCAAGCTGGAGAGAATCGAACTCGTGTCGCGCCGTCAAGGCGCGCCGCGGCGAAGCCGCGCTTCAGAGTCCGCCGCCGGGCGCGAAGCGCCTTGAGAGGGCCGCGTGTCGCGGCGGCGAGCCGCGCCACTCAAAGTCAGCCCGTTAGACGAATGGGCCAACGGAGCGAGGAAAAGTAGCACGAGTGCTCGTTTTTCGCCAAGCTGAAGAGAATCGAACTCGTGTCGCGCCGTCAAGGCGGGCCGCGGCGAAGCCGCGCTTGAAAGTTAGCCGCCGGCGCGAAGCGCCTTGAGAGGGGCGCGTGTCGCGGCGGCGAGCCGCGCCACTCAAAGTCAGCCCGATAGACGAATGGGCCGAACGGGGCAATGGACTAAGCTCCCCCCTCACCCCGTCCCTCTCCCGGAGGGAGAGGGAGCAGAGGGCGCGAGGTCGGCTCAGGCCGTGCGTTACTTCTTCTTTTTCCTGGCGGGTTTCTTGGCTGACTTCTTCGCGGCTTTCTTCTTCGGGGCGGGACGTGCGGCCCTTGGTTCGGCTTCCCAGACGGCGAAGGAGGCGCCGGTCGGGTCGACGAAGACACCCATCACGCCGTAGCCGGGAATCTCCATGTACTCGACGATCGGCGTGGCCCCCAGCGCCTTGGCCTTCTCCATGGACTTCTTGACTGATTTCACGCCGACGTAGGGGAGCCAGGCCGTCGGCTGACCCGGATTCATCTTCGCCGTGATTCCGCCGCCCGGGCCGCCCGCGCGCGTGTCGAACGTCGTGTAGGTGCCGTTGGGCATCTCGTTATCCGTCAGCTTCCAACCGAAGAGCTGTTTGTAGAAGTTCTTCGCCGCGTTCGGGTCGTCGGTGGAAAGCTCCATGTGGACGAAAGCGCTCATAGATCCCCCTTTTTCTTGACGCGCTCGGCGCGTCTGCCGTTTCAACCTGGAAGCGTCTCGATCGATTTCCGGCGATTACGTGGTCTCCGGCGCCGCAGGCTGCGGGGCTTTGCCGGGGGAGTAACGCGCCCACCGCAGGATTTCCGGAATCGTCGGTTTCTTGCCATACATGAGGATCCCGACCCGGTAGATCCTGCCCGCGAACCAGGCGATCCCCACGGTCGTTCCGGCCAGAATGGCGATGCAGAGGACGATCTGCCAGACGGGCGGCTCGCTCAGGGATGTCCGGAGGAACATCCCGAGCGGGGAGGTCAGCGGAAAGAGCGAGACGAAAACGGCGATGCCGCCATTGGGGTTGTTGAGAATCGCCGGAAAGAACGCCCAGACGGAAACGATGAACATGACCGGAATCATCGCGAGCTGCTGCGCTTCCTGATCGGTGTTGAAGGGCGCGCCGATCGCCGTGTAAATACTGGCATACAGGAAATAGCCGAAGATGAAGAAGAGCACGAAGTAGACGATCGTCGAGATCGGGATGGTCGGGACTCCCATGTCCGTCGAGGACATCCTCGATGTGATTCCGGGGAGCGACAGGTTCATGGCGAGAAAGGACCAGATGAAGTACTGCGTCAGGCCGACCAGGCCGATTCCCAAGATCTTTCCCATCATTAACTCCGTCGGGCGAACGGAGGCAATGATGACTTCGACGATCCGGTTGCTCTTCTCGTCGATCACGCCCTTCAAGTTCTGCATGCCGTACATCAGAAAGGTCGAATACATGATGACGGTGAAGATCACGACCGCGAAGATGCCGGCACCCTTCTCTTCAGCGGTTCCCTTCTCGGTCACCTTGAACGCTTTGACGTCCAGCCGGCGCTCGAGCTCGCTCGCGAGGTTGGCGGGAAGACCCTGACGCGCGATCCGAGCCTTCAGGAGAACGTGGTTGAGAGCCCGCTCGAGCTGGTTGGACGTGACGAGCTCCGAGACGCTGGTCGAGTAAAACTCGGCGGAGTCCTTTTCCAGGAGCTTGGGATCGATGATCAGATAGCCGTTGATCTTCTTCTGGAGCACTTCCTGTCGGAGGCGTTCTTTCGCCGCGTTCCAATCGGCGGGGGCGGGCCGGCGTTCGAGAACCCAGTGAATTCCACGGCTCCCGCCAGGCCCGGCCTGGCGGGCCTTCTCCCGCTCCGCCAGGTCCGCTACGAGCGGCTCGTAGAGAGATCCCGTGCCGTCGATGACGGCAATCCGGCGCTCGCCGCCTGTCTTGTGGCTGGTCGCGACCTGGATCCCGATGTAGACGAAGAAGAAGAGAGGAATCAGCATCGTCCCGATCCAGAAGGCCTTGGTGCGGATGCGCTCGAAATACTCTCGGCGGATGACGGCAAAGATCTTCTTCCAGTTCATCGGTGCCTCATTCGATAATCCGCGTTTCTTCCAGTCCCGCGGCCTTGACCGCGGAGAGGTAGATCTCTTCGAGCTCCGGCTCCCGGTCGGAGAAGGCGGCCACGTCGTAGCGGTCCAGCGTTTGGCGGAGAAACTGACGCCGATCGACGTCGGCTGCCAGCTTCACGATGAAAACGCCGTTCAGAGGCTGGCACGACACGACACCGGGCAGGGCGGTCACCTCTTTTTCGGACGCCGCGATCGAGAGATGAATCAGGCCCTTGGAGAAGTGCCTCTTGAGAGCCTTCAACTCACCGTCGAGGATTTTTTTCGACTTGGACACGAGGCAGATCTGGTCGCAGAGCTTCTCCGCCTGCTCGAGCACGTGTGTCGAGAAGACAATCGTCTTGCCCTTCGAGCGAAAGTCGATCAGGTATTCCTTCACGAGAGCCGTGTTGATCGGATCCAGGCCCGAAAAGACCTCGTCTAAGATCAAGATCTCGGGGTCGTGGACGATCGTCGCGATGAATTGAACCTTCTGCTGCATCCCCTTGGACAGCTCATCGACTTTCTTGTTGAGCCACGGGCGGAGCTCCATCCTGTCCAGCCAGTTGTCGATGCGCTTCCTCGCGGTCGGGCGATCCACTTCCTTGATCGCGGCGAGAAAGTAGAGGTGTTCGATCACTTTCATCTTGCGGTAGAGCCCGCGCTCTTCGGGGAGGTATCCGATACGGTTCTGAGTCTCCCGGTCCATCGCGTGGCCGAGCACGGAAATGGCGCCCGAATCGGGAGCGGTGATGTTCATGATCATTCGGATCGTCGTTGTCTTGCCGGCGCCGTTCGGGCCCAGGAGCCCGAAGATCACGCCCTTGGGCACGCGGAAGGAGAGATCGTCGACGGCCTTGAACTTGCCGAAGGCCTTCGAGACGTTCTGAAGGTCGATCGCAGTGTCCATGCTTCTCAAGATCCCCTTGTATTTACGAAGTTTCCCCTCGCCGGTTTGGGGACGAAAGGCTATCAGCAGAGGTTGAAGGTCAAAGGTCGAAGGTCGAAGGTGAGGGAGAGGGCTGACATTCCGGCTCTCATCTTTCGACCGTTTCAGCTATAGGAGCAAATGGCGGAGAGGGAGGGGTTAGCGCCGGCGGACCCGGCGCTGTCTACTGCCGGGGGTCTGCCTCCGGTGGTCGACACGAACCCTCGCCTGCAGCTTAACGAGTATCACGAAATCCGCTAGTATTACCGCCCCCTGCGAAAGCCGGAGAGGTGCTGGAGTGGTTGATCAGGCCGGTCTCGAAAACCGGTAAGCCCGAAAGGGTTTCGGGGGTTCGAATCCCCCCCTCTCCGCCACTTATCAGATCGGTGGCGGTCGGATCAACCTGTCCGATTTCCCGATTCCGTCGCAGAACTTCGCAGGTGCTGGAAGAACATACGGAGAAGTTCGGCGGATTCCTCGGCGAGCAGTCCCCCCTCGACGGCGCAGCGGTGGTTGAGGCGCGGGTCCTGCGGGATGTTGCCGAGGGTTCCGCAATAACCGGCCTTGGGGTCCGGGCAGCCGAAAACGATCCGCGCGACGCGCGCGTTGACAGCCGCCCCCGCACACATCGGGCACGGCTCGCAAGTGGCATAGAGCATCGTCCCCTCGAGCCGCCAGGTCCCGATCGACCGCGCGGCCTCCCGAATCGCTTCGATCTCCGCGTGATGGGTCGGATCGGCCAGTGCCTCCCGCCGGTTGCGGCCCCGGCCGATCATCTTCCCCTCGCGTACGACGACGGCCCCGATCGGGACCTCCCGTTCGGCAAAGGCGATTCTCGCGAAAGCGAGGGCCTCTTTCATGAAGTGTTCGTCTGCGGTGGTGAAGGGCATCGGCGCGGAGGTTACTTCAACACCTGAGTCGATGAGGGGGAGAGTGGAGGAGTGGGTGACATCGAGATCGCCCCCTCTCCCCCTCTCCCACTCACCCCCTCGACGACTCGAAGCGAGGGGTCCACCGACCGCCGAACTCTTGAAATGGCCACTCGATTCCATTAGCCTCACCGGTCCTGCGCCCATAGCTCAACTGGATAGAGCGTCTGACTACGGATCAGGAGGTTGGGGGTTCAAATCCTCCTGGGCGCACCAACTTTCAGCGCGGGCGGTCGCTCCGCGACCGGCGCTGAGAGAGTTAAAGACGAGGGCCGGAAGGCCCCTCTAAGGCAAGTCCCCACGGAATCCCCGATTGGGAAGGCCCGAGCGGGGCGGTTTGTTACCTAAAGCGCCCGAGCGCAAGGGGTTGACCCTCCGGAACTTTCCGCGCCCCAGTTCGTAAAAACCGATACGCTCGTCTGCTGCTATCGAGGCTGGAGGAGAGGCTGATGTCCAAGACCAAGAAGATCCTGATCGGGAGCGCTGTCGCGGCCGTGGTCCTGATCGTATTGCTGGGCTCCCTGCGGGGGAAGGACCGAAACCTCCCGCGGGTGACGACGGCGAAGGTCGAGAAGGCAGACCTGGTCGCCAAGGTGACCGCCAACGGGAAGATCCAGGCGCGCCGCAAGGTCGATATGTCCGCCCTGGTCATGGGCCAGATCGTGAATCTCGCGGTGAAGGAAGGGGACAAGGTCCAGAAGGGACAGCTCCTGCTGCAGATCGACAAGGCCCAGCTCGCCGCCCAGGCGGCCGGGCGCGAGGCGACCCTCGGCGCGATGCGCAACGATCTCGACGCGGCCAAGTCCACGGCCAATCAGGCCAAGCACGACTACGAACGCGCCAAGCAGAACTACGACGCGCACATCCTGCCCGAGGCGGACCTTCAGAAGGCCAGGTCCAATCTGGACACGGCCAACGCAAATCTCGCCGCGACCGAGCAACGCATGCGGTCCACGGGCGCCGACCTGGCCGCCAGCCGCGATTCCCTTTCCAAGACGACCGTCACCGCGCCGCTGGCGGGCATCGTGACCGCTCTGCCGATCAAGGAGGGAGAGGTCACCGTCATCGGAACGATGAACAACCAGGGCACGCAGCTTCTGACGATCTCCGACATGTCGGAGGTCGAGGCCGTGATGATGGTCGACGAAACCTCGGTCCCGCAGGTCAAGGTCGGCCAGAAGGCCAATCTGAACGTGGACGCGTACCCCAACCGGAAGTTCACGGGCACAGTCACCGAGGTGGGCTCCTCGCCGATTCTCAAGAATGACCCGGATCTGCTCTCGCTGACGCAAAACTCCGAGGCGATCAACTTCAAGGTGAAGATCCGTCTGGATCAGCCGCCGGAGACGATCCGGCCGGGCTTCTCGGTGACCGCTGAGATCGTGACGGGCCGCGCCGAAGGGACGCCCGCGATCCCGATCCAGGCCCTGGTCGTCCGCGACGTGCCGAAGAAAGACAAGAAAGCCGCTTCCTCCGGCCGTCCCGAGACCGAAGAGGGCGTCTATCTGGTCAAGAGCGGCAAGCTCGAATTCAAGAAGGTCAAGAGCGGGCTCGCGGGCGAGCTGATGATCCAGGTCGTCGAAGGCCCTCCCGTGGGCGCGGAAATCGTGACCGGCCCCTTCAAGGTCCTCCGCCAGATCAAGGAAGGGGACCGTGTCGTGGTGGAAAACGACGGGGGCAAGAAGAAGACCACTCCGACCGCGGCGTAACCGCGCGGCATGAGGTGATGGGATGACGACCAGCGAGCTCCTGCGCGTCTCCTCGGCCGCGCTCCTGCGCCACAAGATGCGCGCGTTCTTAACGCTTCTGGGCGTCATCTTCGGGGTCGCGACCGTCGTCGCCGTCATATCGGTTGTCTCCGGGATGAACTACTACGTCCGCGAAAAACTGTTCGCCCTGAACCCGGACGTCATCATCTTCGACAAGTACGGAATCATCATGAGCCGCGAGGAGTGGCTCATCGCCATGAAGCGCCGCGATATCACGATGACCGACATGGAGGTCGTCAAGGCGGAGTGCCGTCTTTGTGAACAGGTGGGCGGGCAGGCAGGACGGAACCGCCCCATCAAGAACGGGGACCGCAAGCTCTCCGACGTCAACGTCCAGGGGCACACCCCCAACATGGCGGAGCTCTCCCGATTCGATGTCGCCACCGGGCGGTACTTCACCGAGGCGGAGTACAACAATTCCGCGGGGGTCGCGGTCATCGGCTGGGACGTTCAGGATCAACTGTTTCCGAACCAGGATCCGATCGGCCGCTCGTTCAAGATCGATGGGTACCCGGTCAACGTGATCGGAACCCTGGCGAAGGAAGGGACCGTGCTCGGTCAGAACCGCGACAACGTCATCTACGTGCCGCTGACGCTGTTCAAGAAGCACATCGCCCCCTCCGAGAACATCGACATCTTCATGCGCCCGCGCGGAGGCGTCGAGGCTTCCACGGCAGCCGTGGACGAAGTCCGCACGATCCTGCGATCGATGCGCAAGACGAAGTTCAACAAGGACGACCCGTTTGGGATCGTCACCGCGGAGATGCTGCAGACTGTCTGGAAGAATTTCTCCCAGGGCGCCATCGGCCTCACGATCCTGATCTCCGGGATCTCGCTCGTGGTCGGCGCGATCGTCATTGCGAACATCATGTTCGTCTCCGTCGTCGAGCGCACGAAGGAGATCGGGGTCCGTCGCGCCATCGGCGCGCGCCGTCGAGACATACGGCGGCAGTTTCTTCTCGAGGCGGCGCTTCTTTCCGCCGCCGGCGGAGTCATCGGTGTGCTGCTGGGCGCGGGCGTCGCCTTGATCGTCGACCACTTCTTCGTCGCGCAGGTCAAGCCCGTCTTCATCGTGATGGGAGTCGGCGTCGCCACTCTGACCGGTCTGGCCGCGGGCCTGATCCCGGCCTCAAGGGCCGGCAAGCTGCCGCCGGTGGAGGCACTTCGTTATGAATAGTTTTCCGTTCTCAGTTCTCAGTCTTCAGTTTTTCGAATCTGAACTGACAACTGATAACTGACAACTGAGAACTAACGGTGTCCACTCTCTTCTCGCATCTGCGCCGCGGCTTCGGCGAAAACATCCGGTTCGCCCTGCTCGCCGTCCGCGCGCACAAATTGCGGGCCTTCCTGACCGTCCTCGGGATCGTCGTCGGCGTCGCGACGGTAATCGCGATGGTCTCCATCGTCACGGGTTTCAACAACAACATGGTCCGCAACTTTCAGAGCTTCGGGGCGACGCTCGTTCAGTTCCAGAAGTTCGAGCCGCGCTTCGGGCCCGGACACCGCGACGAATCGGAGCGCAACCGCAAGGACCTGACCTACGACGACGCGCTCGCGCTGAAGGCCGCCGTTCCCGAAATGCGCGCCGTCTCCCCCGAACGCTACCTCTGGAACACGGACGTTCACGTCCGTTACCGGGACGCGGAGACGACGACGCCGGTGGTCGTGGGCGCCAGCCCCGACTACTCCATGGCCAACAACCACTTCGTGGGCTATGGGCGCTTCTTTACCGACAACGATATCGAGCACGCGACAACCGTCACCGTGATCGGCGAGGATGTGCGCAAGGCCCTTTTCGGAGGCGAAGACCCGTTGAACAAATGGCTGAGCTTCAACGGCACTCAGTACATGGTCGTGGGAGTGTTCGATATCAAAGGTAAGATGTTCGGGCGCTCGAACGACAACTTCGTGGCGATTCCATTCACCGCCTTCGACCACCAATTTCCGTGGATCAAGAACAGCCACGGCGACACCATCCACATCGCAACCGTTCCCTACCGCCCCGACCAGGTCGAGACGATCCTCGAAAAGGGAAGAGCCGTTCTCCGAGCGCGACGGCACGTTCCGTTCAACAAGCCGGACGACTTTGCGATCTTCACGCCGGACAAGATGATCCAGAGCTTTCAGGCGATCACCAATGGCATCGCGCTCGTGATGATCTTCGTGGCGTTCGTATCGCTTCTGATCGGAGGGGTGGGCGTGATGAACATCATGCTGGTGTCCGTCACGGAGCGCACCCGCGAGATCGGCGTGCGCAAGGCCGTCGGCGCCTTCCGGCGGGACATCATCCTGCAATTCCTGACCGAGGCGATCACGCTGTCGCTTCTGGGTGGCGTGATCGGTGTCCTGGTCGGTATCGGCGTTCCGGCGGCGGTCAAGCGCGTCGTCGAGGCGCTTCCGGCGGAGACGCCACTCTGGTCAGTCATCGTTGGGCTGGTCGTCTCCATATCGGTGGGAATCTTTTTCGGCCTCTACCCGGCCGTGAAAGCTTCTCGCCTCGATCCGATCGAGTCGTTGAGGTATGAGTAGTGCTCAGTTTTCAGTTCTCAGTTTTCAGTTTTGGAAACTGACGACTGAGAACTGACACTGACAACTCGTTATGTCCTCCTTCACCCACGTCCGCCGCGGATTCGCCGAGAACCTGCGCTTCGCGTTTCTCGCCGTGCGAGCACACAAGCTGCGCGCTGGCCTGACGATCCTCGGGATCGTGGTCGGCGTCGCGACGGTGATTGCCATGGTCTCGATCGTGACGGGGTTCAACCGCAACATCGAGCGAAACTTCCAGAGCTTCGGCGCATCGCTCATCGTTTTCCAGAAATACGAGCCCCGATTCGGCCCCGGGGGTCCACGCCCGGAAGGGGAGCTGCGCCGCAAGGACCTGACCCTGGAGGACGCCGCCGCTCTCAAAGCCCAGGTGGCCGAAATCCGCGCCGTCTCCCCTCAGCGATACCTCTGGGACAACGTGAACTTCCACTTGAAGCACCGGGACGCGGAGTTCCGCTCGCCCCGAGTCTTCGGCGTGTTCGCCGAATACCCGATCGCCACGAACCGCTCCGTCACTCAGGGGCGCTTCTTGACGGAGTCCGAAGTCGAACATGCCGCCGACGTATTGGTCATCGGAGACGACGTGCGGGAGAAGCTCTTCCCGCGGGAAGACCCCTTGAACAAGAGGATTCAGCTCGGGCACGACAGCTACCTCATTGTCGGCGTCTTCGAGAAGAAAGGAAAGATGTTCGGCGAGTCGCAGGACAGTTTCGTCGTCATGCCTCTCACGACGTTCGACCGGCGCTTCCCCTGGATCAAGGTGGGTGGCTCCAACGGCGATGCCCTCCGGATCGCGACGGTCCCGTACCGGCCCGACCAGGTGGCGGAGGCGATCGAAAAGGCGCGGGCGGTCCTTCGCCTGCGCCGTCACGTGCGCTTCAATCAGCCGGACGACTTCGGCATCGTCACACCGGACAAGATGCTCGAGAGCTTCCAGGGCATTACTAACGGGATCGCGCTCGTGATGATCTTCGTGGCGTTCGTCTCGCTTCTGATCGGCGGGGTGGGGGTGATGAACATCATGCTGGTCTCCGTGACCGAGCGGACGCGAGAGATCGGGGTGCGAAAAGCCGTGGGTGCCTTCCAGCGCGACATCGTCCTGCAGTTCCTGATCGAAGCCTCCACGCTTTCATTGATCGGCGGCGCTATCGGAGTCGCGGTCGGGATCCTCGTGCCGGCGGCGGTCAAGCGTGTCGTCGAGGCGCTGCCGGCCGAGACGCCGCTCTGGTCGGTGGTGGTCGGTCTGGCCGTCTCGGTCTCGGTGGGCCTCTTCTTCGGGCTCTATCCGGCGGTGAAGGCATCGCGGCTCGATCCAATCGAGGCCCTGAGATATGAGTAGGCGCGAGTCTTCAGTCATCAGTTTTCCGTTTTCAGCTCTCCGTACGGCACGCTATAAACTGATCACTGAAAACTGAGAACGGACAACTCGAAGATCATGTCGAAGAAGTGGAAGATCATTCTGGCCGCCGCGGCCGTACTCGCTCTTCTGATCGTGTGGTGGCAAGTGTCCGCCAAGAACAAGAAGATCCCTCGGGTCACCACGGCCAAAGTCGGCCCGGAGGACATGGTCTCCAAGGTCACGGCCAACGGAAAGATTCAGGCCGAGAAGAAAGTGGATCTCTCCGCGCTCGTCATGGGGCAGATCGTGAACCTGGCGGTGCGCAACGGCGATCGAGTCAAGAAGGGGGACTTCCTGCTGCAGATCGACCGCAATCGCGCGGCAGCGGAGGAGGCGGGATCCGCAGCCGCTCTCGAAGGGAGCCTCTCCGCCCGGGACTCGGCGCGCGCGACTCTCGAACAAGCCAAGCGGGATTTCGATCGAGCGAAGAGAAACTACGAGTCCAAGATCCTGCCCGAGGCCGATTACCAGCGGGCGCGGGCGACGGTGGAGACCGCGCAAGCCGATTTCCAGGTCGCCGAGCGCCGGGTGGAACAGAACCGCGCGAACTTGAACGCCTCCCGCGACACGCTCTCGAAGACGACGATTCGCGCGCCGATCAACGGCGTCGTGACCGATCTCCCGGTCAAGGAAGGAGAGGTCACCGTCATCGGGACGATGAACATGCAAGGCACCCAGCTGATGACGATCTCCGACATGTCGACCGTGGAAGCGGTGCTGATGGTCGACGAAACCGATGTCCCCAACGTCAAGATCGGGCAAAAGGCGGTGCTCGCGATCGAGGCGTATCCCGACCGGGCCTTCGAGGGTCTGGTCACCCAGGTCGAGAACTCTCCCATTGCCAAGAACGACTCCGACCTTCAGGGGCTGATCACGACGTCGGATGCCATCAATTTCAAGGTGCGCGTGAAGGTCCTCCAGCCGCCCGAGACGACCCGGCCCGGCTTTTCGGTCACGGCCGACGTGATCACGGGCTCGAAGCCCCGCGTTCTCGCCATTCCGCTCGCCTCCGTGATCATCCGCGACTCCCCGCGGCAGGAGAAGACCGCTGCCGGCCGGATCAAGACCGAGTCGGGCGTCTATGCCATCAAGGAGGGCAAGGCGCGTTTCCTTCCGATCCGCCTGGGGCTGGCGGGCGAGCTGAAAGTGGAAGTGTTGGAGGGCCTCCCGAGCGGCCAGGAGATCATCACGGGGCCCTTCAAGACGCTGCGCACCTTGAAAGAAGGGGAGAAGGTGAAGGTCGAAGTGGAGAAGAAGGGCGGGAGCGGAGCGGAGTCGGGCGCCGCGTCGTAGCGGCTCCTCCCGAGAGAGGGCAGGGAGCATGTCCTTTGGCGAAGTGTTCGCGGTTGCCGTGCAGGCCCTGCGCCGCAACAAGCTCCGCTCCTTTCTGACTCTGCTCGGCGTGATCATCGGCGTCGCTACGGTAGTGTCGGTGGTCTCCGTGATTTCCGGCTTGAACCGCTACGTCCACGACAAAGTGCTGATCTTGAACCCCGACGTTCTCGTGTTCACGAAGTACGGGATCATCCGCAGTCGAAACGAGTTCGTGATGGCGCGCAAGCGCAAGCCGGTGACGCTCCACGAAGCGCGCATCATCGAGCGCGAGTGTCAAACCTGCGGGGCCGTCGGAGCGCAGGCCAATCATGTGGATGCGGTGCACGTGGGCCGAAAGAAGATCTCCGACACACAGATCCAGGGCGTCACCTCGAATATCCACTCGATGATGCGAATGGATCTGGAAGCCGGCCGGTTCTTTTCTCCCGTCGAGGAGGAGCACTCCGCCGCGGTGGCCATCATCGGCTCGGACATCAAGGACCAGGTCTTTCCCAACGTCAGCCCGCTGGGCCAACTTGTTTATATCCGCGGCTATCCGGTCCTCGTGATCGGGCTGCAGGCCCGCAAGGGCTCGATCCTCGGCCAGAACCAGGACAACATCATCATCACGCCGATCACGTTCGTTCAGAAAATCCTGACTGCGAGCGACGAAGTGGCGATCTATGTCCGCCCGCGCCGGGGTCTGGCCGGACTCGACGCGACTCAGGACGAGGTCCGCGCGATTCTGCGATCGATCCGCAAGACGGCTTACCGAAACGACGACCCCTTCGGGATCGTGGGCTCGGAGGCGGTCCAGTCCCTCTGGAACTCGCTGACGGCCGGAGCCTTCGCCCTGATGATCCTGATTTCCGGTATCTCGCTGGTGGTCGGGTCGATCGTCATCGCCAACATCATGTTCGTCTCGGTCGTCGAGCGCACGCGGGAGATTGGTCTGCGCATGGCCGTCGGGGCGCGGCGGCGAGACATCCGGCGCCAGTTCTTGCTGGAGGCGGCGCTCCTGGCCGGAATCGGCGGTGTCGTCGGCGTCATGCTGGGCGCGATCGTCGCCTTGATCGTCGATCAATTCTTTCCCGCTCAGGTCCAGCCGGCCTTTGCTCTGTTGGGGGTGGCGCTCGCTCTGGGAACGGGAGTCCTGGCGGGCCTGGCTCCTTCCTCGGCGGCGTCGAGGATTCCTCCCATCGAGGCGCTGCGCTTTGAGTAGTAATCGGTTTACAGTTCTCAGTTGTCAGTTTTTGGAACCCGAACTGAGAACTGAGAACTGAAAACTCATGTCTGTCTTCACCAACTTCCGCCGCGGCTTCGCCGAGAACGTTCGGTTCGGCTTCAGCGCGATGCGCGAACACAAGCTCCGGTCGGCTTTGACAATCGTGGGGATCGTCGTCGGTGTCGCGACCGTGATCGCGATGGTGGCGATCGTGACGGGCTTCAACAACAACGTGATCGGCAACTTCCAGGCGTTCGGCGCGAGCCGCATCGACTTCAAGAAGTACCGGGACCGCTTTGGTCCTCCCGGTGCGCGGACCGAGGAGGAGCGCCGGCGCCGCAACCTCACGGTCGGCGACGTCGCCGCCATTCGACAGGCTTGTCCGGAAGCCGCTGCCGTCTCCACCCTCGCGGGCTATTTCGACGCCGAGATCCACGTCAAGAACGGCAACGCCGAAGCCAACAACCCTTACGTGCTTGGAGTCGATGAGTTTTATCCGGAGGCGACGGCCTACACCATCGGTCATGGCCGCTTCTTTTCACCCGCCGAAGTCGAGCACGGCGCGCTCGCCGTGGTCCTGGGCTCCGACGTTCGCGAGGCCATCTTTCCCAGGGAAGATCCGATCGGCAAGGAGATCACGGTCAATGGGCTGCGGTACCGGGTGGTCGGTGTTCTGGACAAGAAGGGGGAGCAGTTCGGCTACTCCCCGGACAACAAGGTCGTGCTTCCCTACAAGACGTTCGAGCATCAGTTCGGTTTTCAGGTCCGCCAGGAGGGCATCCACATCAGCGCCGTCCCCCGCCGGCCCGAGGACGTGGATATTGTGATCGAGAAGGCGACATCTGTCCTCCGGCAGAGGCGCCGCATCCCGTTCGACAAGCCGAACGACTTCGAGATCGACACGCCGGATCAGCTGATCGGCCAGTTTCGGGCGATCACAGGAGGCGTCTCGGGAGCCATGATCCTGATCGCGCTCATCTCGCTCGTCGTCGGAGGCGTCGGGGTGATGAACATCATGCTCGTTTCGGTCACGCAGCGCACGCGGGAGATCGGAATCCGCAAGGCTGTGGGCGCCCTGCGCCGCGACATCGTCCGTCAATTCTTGACGGAGGCCGTCACGCTGACGACGCTCGGGGGAATCGTGGGCGTGGCGCTCGGCCTTCTGATCTCGGGAGGCGTCAAGGCATTGGTCCCGTCGCTGCCGACCTCGGTCCCGCCCTGGTCGGTGCTCCTGGGTCTCTTAGTGGCGTGCGCCGTCGGTCTCTTCTTCGGTATCTATCCGGCGGTCAAAGCCTCGCGGCTGGATCCGATCGAGGCGCTGCGGTATGAGTAGTTTTCAGTTTTCAGTGATCAGTTTTCAGTTGGGCTTCCGTAAACTGACAACTGAAAACTGGTAACTGATAACTTCTTTTTGGCATGGCCTCTCCCGTTCCCAAAGACATCCTTTTCGTCGGTAACGAGCTCGTGCTGGTCTGGGAGGACGGCCGCGAGGACTACATCGCGCTGGAGAAGCTGCGGCGCGCCTGCCCCTGCGCGATGTGCAAGGGCGAAAAAGACATTCTCGGCAATCTGTACAAGGGGCCCGACCGGCCCTACACGCCCGCCTCGTTCAAGCCGGTGGCGCACCGCCGGGTTGGAGCGTATGCACTCCAGATCGACTGGGCCGACCGCCACAATGACGGGATCTACTCCTGGGAGACCCTGAAGAAGCTGGCCGAGGACCAAAAGACCGGTTGATCCGGCCAGAACTGGCGGAGAGGAGGGGATTGGCGCCGGCGAACCCGGCGCCGTCTACTGCCGGGGGTCTGCCTCTGGTGGTCGACCCGAACCCCTGGTGGTCTCTCGACTGATGGCCGGGTCTGTCATATTCTCTGCCGCCCATCGGAGAGGTGTCCGAGTGGCTTAAGGAGCACGCTTGGAAAGCGTGTGTACCCAAAAGGTACCAGGGGTTCGAATCCCCTCCTCTCCGCCAGAGAAGAATCGGGTGATCGGATGATCGGGTCATCGGGTGATTTCGGCATATTCTGAGACGGGGCAAATGAGCCGATGGACCGATGAACCGGCCGGGCAACGGAGCGCGTAAATCACTATGGAAGCGGCAGAGCAACCGACACCGACTGACCTGGAGCTGGTGCAGGCCATTAAGGCGGGAGACGAGCGTGCCTTTGAGCAAATGGTCGATCGTTATCACGCCCGGGTCTACTCCCTCTCCTTCGGCGTTCTGCGCAATGCCGAGGACGCGGAGGAAGCCACGCAGGATACGTTCCTGCAGCTCTACCGCAAGATCGGAACCTTCGATGAGTCACGGAAGTTCTTCTCCTGGTTCTATCGGGTTGCCTTGAACAGCGCTTACAGCCGTGCCCGCAAGAGACCATCCGCTCCGACCGTGGCAATCGAAGACTATTTGCCACGGTTCAACTCCGACGGGCACCTGGCGTCCGTCGACCTGCGCGACTGGAGTATCGGGGTCGAGGACGAGGCGGCGGCCCGGGAGTTGGCCTCGAGAGCCGAGGAGTTCATCGCCGAGCTCTCTCCCGCGTATCGCGACGTGATCTGGATGTACGACGTCGAAGAGATACCCGCCGACCAGATCGCCGAGATCCTGGAGATCTCGATCCCGGCCTTCAAGTCGCGTCTGCACCGGGCGCGGCTCTACGTTCGTCAGAGACTCGGCGAGATCGCGGGATCCGCCCGGCGCGAAAAGGCGGCTGGATGAAGAACGAGGATACGGGCTGCCACGCCCCCGGCGACGTCACCTGCCAGAGGCTGATTCTCGATTACCTCCTGGCGTTCGAAGAAGGCACGATGCCGGCGGATGAGCGCGACGCCTTCCGCCGTCACATCGAAATGTGTCCTCCCTGCGTCGAATTCCTGTCGACCTATGAGGCGACCGGCCGCACCCTGAAGCTCTTGAAGCCTCGGGACATCCCGCCCGATCTCGCCAAGGCCGTCGTCTCCTTCGTCCGTTCGCGCCGTCGCGACAAGGAATGAGCCGGGCGTCTCTGGCCCGACGGGCGCTTGTCGGCCTCTCCGCCCTGGCTCTCTTCTCGCTCCTCTTCAGCCTCGCCGCCGACAATGGGCTGTGGCCGCGCCTGCCCGCGGGGGCGCTGCACAACACGGACTTATGGGCGGGACTCGTAGCCGGAGTCGCTTTGTTGCTTCTGCTCCTTCGCGGCGGAACGCAACGGACGGGGGGACGGGGTGACGGGGGGACGGGGAGTAAAGAACGGGAGACGAAAGCTTTCGCGAGAGAGAGCGCATCCGAGATCCCCCCGTCCCCCACTCCCCCCGTCTGAAACCAAAGCTCAGGACGGACTGAAAGCCCCACTCCTTCTGCAGCGTTAAACGGAGATAGAATGAAACCCCCGGCGGCCCAAGATGGGTTCGGGCCCTGTGCGACGGAAGCCTCCGAACCTCGTCAGGTCCGGAAGGAAGCAGCGATCAGGGGGCGACCCCGTGCGCCGCAGGCCAACCTGAACTCATCTTCGGCCGCCGGGTGTTCTGACCCATTTCGTTTCGACCGCGTCCGGAAGTCGCAAGGAAGCCGATGTTCCCCGTAATGATCCCTGATTTGTCCTCTCTCGGCTGAGGGCCGCCGAGTCCTTCGTCAATAATGCGAGTTTCATGACCTTTCTCTCCCTTCCCCGTAAGTGGCGGCCCCGCTTCTTCTCCGATCTCATCGGGCAGGATGCCGTGTCCCGAACTCTCGCCAACGCGATCGGCGATGGACGTGTCGCGTCGGCATACCTTCTGACAGGACCGAGGGGCGTGGGCAAGACGTCCACGGCGCGCCTGCTCGCCCGCGCGCTGAACTGCGACAAGGGGCCGACGATCCAACCCTGTGGAGAGTGCGCTTCCTGCAAGGAGATCCTGGCTCGCGGCGATTCCTTGGACGTGCACGAAATCGACGGCGCATCCAACAGGAAGATCGAGAACACCCGCGAGCTGATCGAGACGGTCCGCTATGCGCCGCAACGCGACCGCTACCGGATCGCGATCATCGACGAAGTCCACATGCTCACGACCGAGGCCTTCAACGCGCTCTTGAAGACACTCGAAGAGCCGCCCCCCCACGCCCGCTTCATCCTGGCTTCGACCGAGCTGCACAAAATCCCCCCCACGATCGTCTCCCGCTGTCAGAGGTTTCGGTTTCGCTCGCTGAGTGTGCCGGAAATCGCGCAGCAGCTGACGAAGGTCGCGCAGCAGGAGGGGATCCGCGCCACGCCGGGAGCGCTCGCGATGCTTTCCAACGCGGCCGACGGAAGCCTGCGCGACGCGCTGTCGCTGCTGGATCAAGCTGCGACGCTCGCGGCCGGCGGCGAGGTCAACGAGGCGGAGTGCGTGGAGATCCTGGCGCTGGTCAACTCCGAGCTGCTCGAAGCTCTCTATTCGGCGATCGCCTCCGGTGACCGAGGCGCCGCCATCGCGACCCTGAACCGACTTCTCGAGTCCGGGGAGGACCCCCGCCACGTCGGGAAGGAATTGGTGCGTTTGCTACAGCGCCTGCTCCTGCTCTCGGCGGGCGCGAAGGGGGACCTGACCGAAGCGGAGCACAAGCGGCTGGACCCACTCGCTCGCGCGATGCCCTACGAGAACCTCTTGCGCGGGGTTTCCCTTTGTGTCGAGTCTCAGGAGCTGGCGCGGCGTGCCGATGACAGCGCGCTGGTCGTTCAGATGCTGGTCTTGAAGCTGGCGGAGCTGCCGCGGTTAAAGAAGATCGAAGATGTCCTTTCTTCCGGGGCTGCCGCTAAGCCTTCCGCGACGTCTCTTCCCGAGCCGGCCCGGGCGGATTCCCGGGGCCCGCGGATCGTGTCGATCGTCCCCGTCGAGCCGGAGAGGGAGATCGCGCCTGCGCCCGGTCGAACCTCGGACACCCGCGCCACTCTCGAGCGCTTCCACGCTCTGCTCGAGTCCCGCCGCAGAATTGCCGCCGCCCAGGCGAGTCTCGCGGAGTCGACCGAGGTCGTCGGCGACGAGCTCGTGCTGAGATTCGGAATCGACAAGGCCGCGGCCAAGGAGGCTCTCGAGGAGCCGGCCACACGAAAAATGCTGGCCGAAGTCGCCCGCGAAGCCTTCGGCCGGCCGCTCAAGATCGTGCTCAAGACCGGACCGCCGGCAGACGGCGACCTGGGTCAGGCCGCGCGCGACGTCGATCCGGGTGCTCTTTCGAGGGAGCGCGCCTCCAGTCGAGTGGAAGCAGATCCCGTCGTTCGGTCCGCCCTCGAGCTCTTTCGGGGCGAGCTGACGGAAGTGAAAGAAGAAGAGTGATGGTGCGACTGCGGAACCACCATGTCGGAAAGATCGACCCCGGCGGCTGGAAGATTCGGTCGACAGTCGACAGTCAACAGTCGACAGTCAAGACCGGCCCACAATTTCTTTCACTGTCGACTGTCGACTGTGAGCTGTCGACCAACTCGTGAGAAGCCGGACGTGAGCAGTCGAGAGGCCGTGAGGATGGCGCCACGATGAATATTCAAAAAATGATGCAGCAAGCCCAGGCGATGCAGTCGAAGGTGCAGGCGGAGCTCGAGGCTTTGCGTATCGAAGCCTCCTCGGGCGGGGGCATGGTCTCCATCGAGATGTCCGGGACCAAGGAGATCGTCTCGGTCAAGATCGATCCCGCCTGCGTGGACAAGGAAGACGTCGAGACGTTGCAGGATCTGGTTCTGGCTGCGGCGCGGGAGGCCTCTCGCCGCGTCGACGAGGCGGTGCAGAAGAAAACAAGCAACTTACTCGGCGGGATGATGCCCGGGCTCCGGTAGGCGCTGGGCGCTAGGCGATGGGCGCTAGGCGGAAGAAAATGATGGTTGTATTCGATCGAGACATTTCGCATCGCCCAGCGCCGAGCGCCGAGCGCCCAGCGCCCGCGTCCTAGAAAATGCTCGGCATCCCCAAGTCCTTCGAGCGCCTGGCGGCGGAGCTTCAGCGGCTGCCGGGAATCGGAGCCAAGAGCGCCGCCCGGCTGGCTTACCACCTGCTGCGCTCCCCCAAAGAAGAAGCCGAGCGGCTGGCGCGCTCGATTACGGAGGCGCGGGCGGCGGTGGTGCGCTGTTCGATCTGCAACACGCTCACGGAAGAAGATCCTTGCGCCATCTGCTCCGACCCGCGGCGCGACCCGGGAGTAATCTGCGTCGTCGAAGAACCGGGTAACGTGCTCGCGATCGAGAAAACGCGCGAGTTTCAGGGGCGCTACCACGTGCTTTGGGGCGCGCTCTCGCCCTTGAAGGGAGTCGGTCCGGAAGAGATCGAAGCCGCGAGCTTGTCCGCGCGCATGACGCCCGAGGTCAAGGAGGTCATCCTCGCGACGAACCCCAACGTGGAAGGGGAGGCCACCGCTCTTTACCTGGCGCGCCGGTTGAAAGGCTCCGGTGTTCGCCTGACCCGAATCGCCTTCGGCCTTCCGGTCGGCGGAGACATCGAATACGCCGACGAAGTCACGATGGCCAGGTCGCTGGAGAACCGGAAGGAACTCTAGCTTTCACCTCTCAACTGAGTCTGTCGGGCCCCCGTTTTGAACTCTCTCGGCCGCCTGCTCGCGCAGCGAGCGCCGCGGCCGAAAGCCCAGTTCTGCTAAAATAAGTTGAAACAGGAGAAATAGTTAAATCGTGAGCGCCCCCGATCTCGTCCTCTACGAGGAGGAGTTCCACAAAATCAAGGAGGCTCTGCAGCGCCTGCGCCAGGACGCCAACGCCAATGTCGTCTTCCTGGTGGACAAGAACGGCCAGCAGATCGCCGCGGTCGGGGATTTGGCCAGTCTGGACACCACCTCGCTCGCCTCGCTGACAGCCGGCAACGTCGCGGCGACCGATGGCCTCGCGCGCCTGATCGGAGAGAAGGAATTCTCGATCCTCTTCCACGAAGGGGAAAAGGACAACATCCACATCTCCATCGTCGCCCAGCGCGTGATTCTGGTCGTCATCTTCGACGAACGATCCTCTCTGGGGCTCGTCCGGTTGCGCGTCCGGCGCGCGACAGGCGAGCTCGACAAGATTTTCGAGGAGATCACGCAGAAAGTGGAGCGGGAGAAGGACTCCCTCGTCGATTTCGAGTCTCCTTTCTCGGAGATCACCGACGACGACATCGACCGTCTCTTTTCCGAGTGACCCCGAGCCGCTGGAGCCGTTCGAGATTGATCCGGGCTGAATCATGACCTTCATCAACTACGCCGCGCGCGAAATCAACTGCAAGATCGTCTACTACGGTCCCGGTCTGTGCGGAAAGACCACAAACCTCCAGTACATCTATGACCGGACCAACCCCTCCGCCAAGGGCAAGCTGATTTCGCTCGCGACCGAGACGGACCGGACGCTCTTCTTCGATTTCCTCCCGCTGGATCTGGGTACCGTCAAAGGCTTCAAGACCCGATTCCACCTCTATACGGTGCCCGGTCAGGTGTTCTACGACGCTTCCCGAAAGCTGATCTTGAAAGGCGTGGATGGAGTCGTCTTCGTCGCGGACTCGCAGGAGGCGCGTCTGGAGGCCAACGTCGAGTCGATTCGAAACCTGGACAAGAACCTGAAGGAGCAAGGTTACGAGATCTCGGCGATCCCGTACGTTCTCCAGTTCAACAAGCGCGACCTGCCCACCTCCATGCCCACCGACGAGATGTACCGAAAGTTGAACATCAAGGGGGAGCCGACCTTCGAGGCGACGGCCACGACGGGCGTGGGCGTCTTCGACACATTGAAGGCTGTCGCGCGGCAAGTGTTGATGGAGCTGAAGAAGAAGTGATCAGTTTTCAGTGATCAGTTATCAGTGGGGGCCCCCGGAAACTGAAAACTGAAAACTGAGAACTGAAAACTACTCTTCTCGCACCACGGCCGGCTCGAAACACCCGCGCCCCTCCACGCAATCCTCCGCAAGAGCGAGCGCCCCGTCCGGGCCGTCGGAGCGCATCGTCTTCAGGCACCAGTACTGAGCCGTCGAAGAGGATCGCGTGACGTCGCGCTCCGCGTAGGAGTCGGGCACGTACCAGGTCTTCGTCCTCAGGTGCCGGCAGAGGAGAGGATCCGGCTCGCGCCTGCCGTCCTGGATCGACTTGGCGTAACGGGGAGCCGGCGCCGTCGGATTCTCCGAGCTCTCCCTTTTCATTGTCTGGCTGACAGCTGACAGCTGACAGCTGACAGCTTCACGCCATCGCCTCTTTCAGCGCCCTCTCGACCATCACACGTGCCATCCGCACCTTGTAAGCGTTCTGGGCGAGCGGCGTGGCGCCCGCCACGGCGGCCTCTGCCGCCTTCGCGATGAGCTCGGTGTTGGCGCGCGCGCCAATCAGGAGCGCCTCGGCCTCCCGGGCGCGCCGCGGCACGGGCGAGACCGACCCGAGGATGATCCGGGCCGACCGGATCGCGCCGCCCTCGATCGTCAGGTTCACGCAGGCCTCGACCAAGGGCCAGTCGAAGCTCTCCTTCTCCTTCAGCTTCTTGTAGACCGAACGAGAGCCGGGAGAAGGGGCCGGGAGGACGACGGTCTCGATGATCTCCCCCGCGCCGAGCACGTTTTCCCGTTGGACGTCCGCGGTGGGGAGCGTGAAAAACTGCTCGATGGGGATCGTCCTCTTTCCGCGCGGCCGGACCGTCTCGAGAGAAGCCCCGTACGCGAGAAGGGCGGTGCCGGTGGCGGAGGGATGGACGCAGCAGCAGGTGTTCGTGTCGAAGATCGCGTGGAAGCGGTTCTCGCCTTCCAGCGCGAAGCACTCTTTCCCCCCCTTCTTGCGGCAGTCGAACTCGGCGCTGCGGTAGTACCAGCAGCGCGGGCGCTGGCAAAGGTTCCCGCCGACGGTCGCCATGTTCCGGATCTGCGGGGTCGCCGCCTCTCCAGCGGCGTGGGCCAGGGCCGGATAGGTCTTTTGAAGCGCGCCGTCGGACGCGATCTTGGAGAGCGTCGCGAGCGCTCCGATGCGAGTCGGGGACCCGACGGCGATTCCGTCGTGCCCGGGGATGTGTGAGATCGAGATGATCCGCGCGGGGCTGTCGAGGCCCTCCTTCAGACGGTCGAGCACGTCGACCCCGCCGGCTTTGAGCAGAGAATCGGGCTTGGCGCTCTCGCGGGCCGCCTCCGCGAGCGAACGAACGGGAAGCAGAACGAAGTTCTTCACGCGCGGCCTCCTTTCCCCGCCCGATCGATTGCCTCGAGGACGGACTCGGGCGTGATCGGCAATCGGTGGATGCGGGCTCCGATGGCGTGGGAGACGGCGTTGGCAATGGCGCCGGCCGTCGGCACGGTGGCCGGCTCGCCGATGCCCACCGAGTGGGTGTTGTTGACGCCGTCCCAGACGGAAAGCAGATGCACTTCGATCTCGGGAACGTCCTTGGACCCGACGATCTTGTACTGCTCGACGTTGGGATTGACCATCCGACCCGTCCCGCCGTCGAGAATCCGGTTTTCGTAGAGGGCGTAGGAGATCCCCTGGATGACGCCTCCCTGCACCTGGCTCTCGGTCGTCAGGGCGTTGACCACGAGACCGCAGTCGTGGACCGCGACCACTTTCACGACCCTCACGATGCCGGTTTCCATGTCGACTTCGACTTCTGCGAACTGTGCGCCCGAAGTGAAGCGCTTCCAGGCGTCGCCGTGATTCTCGGCCCGCGCGGCCGTGGCCGAGACTCCCTCCTCGGGAAGCTTGCCGCAAGCCTCCTTCCAGGAGAGCTTCTTCGAGGTGTCGCCCTTGACAGCGACCAATCCGGATGGGAACTCGATGGTGGAGGCCTCGACTCCCCAGGCTCGCCCGAGGACTTCGGCCATTTTCTGTTTCGCCTGCCAGGCGGCCGCCCGGATCGACGGGGCGGAGGAGGGTGTGGTGGTCGAGCCGCCGGAGCCGGGGCCGTACGGCATCCGCGTGTCGCCGATCCGCACGGACACCTTTTCCAGCGGAAGCCCCAACTCCTCCGCGGCCACGATTCCCACCATCGTCCGCGATCCGGTGCCCAGGTCCTGCACGCCCTGAACGACCTCGGCGGAACCGTCCCGGTGGATCGTGACCGTCGCTTTCGGGCCGGTGCCGCCGGTGTTGTACCAGACGGCCGCGCCCATTCCCACGCCGCGGCGAAGCTCGGGGTGTGACGTCACGGCGCGCCGCGCGTCCCGGTTCTTCCAGGCGATGCGGTCGGCGCCCAGGCGAAACTCCTCCTGCCGCACCTGGGAAGGATCGTTCTTCAAACGAAACTCCAGCGGGTCCATGCCGATCTTGGCCGCCAGCTCGTCCATCGTCGCTTCCAGCGCGAAGGAGCCCTGCGGATGCCCGGGAGCGCGCATGGCAGCCGACGGGCCCGCGTTAGTGAAGACGTCGTATTCCTCGGTCTTCACGTTGTCGCAGGCATAGATGTTCTTCAGCGGGCCGGACGTTCCCGTCCCGCCGTTGGTGCCGCCGTTGCCGTGGACGATCAGTTGAAGCGCCGTGAGCTTGCCATCTTTCGTCGCGCCTGCCTTGATCCACTGGATTGAGGAGGGACGGTTGCCGACGGCGAGGTGCTCCTCTTTCCGATCGAGAAAGAGCTTCACCGGAGCTCCCGCTTCTTTGGCGAGCTTGGCCGCCGTGACTCCCTCCACTCCCGCTCCGAACTTGGCGCCGAAGCCGCCCCCCATGTACTCGGTGATCACGTGCACCTTGGCGGCGGGGATCTCGAGCGTCTGGGCGAGCTCATCGCGAACCGAGAAAATCCCCTGGGTCGAGGCCCAAACGGTCAGCTCATCGCCTTCCCACTTCGCCACGAATCCGTGAGTCTCCAGGGCGCTGTGCGTCTGCACCTGCGTGGCATACGTGCCCTCGACGACCGCGTCGGCTTGCTTGAACCCCTCCTCGACGTTGCCCTTGTCGGAGAGTCGCGGCCCCTGGACATTCCCCTTTCGCGGGAGCGGCTTTCGGGCGCCCGGCATATCGCCAGCCGAGGTCTTGGTCTCGACCTTTGTTTCGAAGACCAGAGGAGCTGTTTCGGCCCGGGCCTTTTCGGGGTCGACGACGAACGGCACCGGCTCGTACTCGACGCGAATGGCGGAGAGGGCATCGATCGCCCGCTCGGGCGTGTCCGCCGCGATGGCGGCGATCCCCTGGCCGGCAAAGCGAACCTTCTCGCCATCCTTCACGATTGGTAGTGCCGCCTTCACGCCTGCCATCTTTCGGGCGGCGGCAAGGTCGACCGTCTTGACGATCGCGGCCGGGTGGGGAGAGCGCAGGATCTTTCCATAGAGCATTCCCGGCAGGCGCTGGTCGATCGAGTAACGCGCCCGTCCCGTCGTCTTCGCGGTAGCGTCCAGGCGAGGGGTGCGTTTGCCCAGAATCGAGAACTTTGTCGACGGATCCCACGGGACAGGATCCCCGGCGGCAACCTCGACTTCCTTTTCCTCGAAATGTCCGGCAGTTCCGAGACGCAGCTTTTCTTTGCTCATCTCACGCCTCCTCGAGCTCAGCGAGGTCGCCGAGAGCCGCGTCGATTCGTTCGTCCGACCGAAGAGCGGGGGTGCGCGAGGGGTCTCCCCTCGCATCACGTCGGTCGGGACTCGGAACTCGGGACTCGGCATAACCTTCCGACTCCCACTTTCGGCCTTCCGCGGTCCGGATTCCCGCCGCTCGTTCGACGGCGTCGAAGACGTGCGGATAGGTCCCGCACCGGCAGAGATTGCCGGCCACGGCCTCCGCAATCTGGGTCCGGGAAGGGCGCGGATGGCGGTCGAGAAGGGCCTTGCAGGACATCACCATTCCAGACGTGCAGAAGCCGCACTGGAGCGCGTCGGCTTGAATGAAGGCCTCTTGAATCGGCGAGAGGCGGCCGTCCGCTGCCACTCCCTCGATCGTCGTGATCGACTTTCCGGCGACTTCGGCAGCCAGAAGCAGGCAGGAGCACTGGGTCTGTCCGTCCACTAGGACCGTACATGCTCCGCAGGCGCCCCGCCCGCAGACCACCTTGGTGCCGGTCAGGCCGAGACGCTCGCGCAGCGCGTCGGCTAGAAGCACGCGCGGCTCGACGGTCAGCGCATGCCGCTTTCCATTGATGATCAGCTCGAGCGGGACAGGTGCGGGCCCGAGGGCGGCCGAAGGCGCGGCTGCGACCTTTCCGCCGACGCCGGCCGCGACCGCTCCGACCAGCGCTCCGCGCATCAGGTCTCGCCGGGTGAATCCGGGCTTCTCGTCGAATGAGTCGTCACTCATGAGGTCCTCCGGTGACGAAAGGAATCATATGCCTCTCGGGAGAGGTGGGCGTAAAGGGAAAGGGATACAAAAGAGGACGTAGGTGGTAGGTGGTCGGTGGTGGGTGATCGGACCGTGGTCGGCGGGGGTCGGACCTCTACGTCCTACGTCCTTCCACCTTCGTCCTCTTTCAGCGCTCTCTCGTAATCCTCGGGGGTGTCGAGGTCGAGCAGCACCCCGGGGTCCTCGACGGGTACCTCGCGCACGATTTGAGGATCCGCGTGCCAGAGATGACGGAGTCCTTCGCCTGCCGGAATCCGGGCGATCGCGTCGATCAAGCCAGAACCCACCAGGGCCGGGTGACCGCGGCGGCCGTGATGGGTCGGCAGGACGACGCGGTCGCGGCCGGCCTCCTTCGCGAGGAAGCCGAGCGTTTCGGGCAGGACCGCGGGATGGTCGGCGGGCCAGACGTAGAAGGCTTCCAGGTCGGCCGGGAGCTCTCCGATCCCCATTCGAATCGAGAGCAGCATCTCGTCCTCGGGCCGAGGGTTCACGACGACGAAGGCTCCCGCACGGCGTGCCTGCTCGTCAGCATCGGGCAACCCCGGGCGAAGAACGACAACGCGGTCCGCGACGCCGGCGGCCGCGAGCGTCGAGAGGACCCGCTCCAGAACGGAGGTTTCGCCGAAGCGAAGAAGGATCTTCTCGCGACCCATCCGGCGCGACAACCCCGCCGCAGCGACCACGGCGCCCAGTTTCATTTCTTCTTGGGAGCGGTGAGAGTCGGGAGGCCGGCCGAGGGCGCCGGATGCGAGAGAGTCTTGAGCCACCGGCGCATCGCCTCGAGCTTCTCGACAGCTCCCCGCCTGGCCTCCCGCCGGAACCCGCGGGGCGCCGGCTCGGCTCGCAGTCGGGAAATCTCATCGGCGATCGCCCGGTCGTGGCGGGAGAGGGCCTCCCGCCGGTCGGCTGGCGGTAAGGCATCGAACAGAGCAATGCGAACGAGCAGGTCATCGCGGCTGCGGGGAGGCGGCGGCGGCGCCCCGAGCCACCGCTGGAGCTCCCGGCGGCCGGCGGCCGTGATCCGGTAGCGGTTGCGCCGGGGGCCCCGGCGGGGACCGAGCACCCGCAAGACCACGTGTCCGGCCCTTCTCAGGCGAGCGAGCTCCGGATAGATCTGGGAAAACTCCGCTCGCCAGATCGGATCGAGCTCGGTGCGCATCATCCGTTCGAGGTCGTAACCGGTCGCCGGCTGATCGATCAGGAGCCCGAGAAGCACATGAGAAAGCGACATGCGAAAACTATATCAACTCAGATATAGTACCGTCCTCAAAAGGCGTCGCTGGGGCGGGAGGAATGTTCGGGAAAGTGGGCAAAAAAAAAGGGGGCACGACGGCCCCCAATAATCCTGCGGAAATCCGTAAGTGCTTGACTTACTTCTTTTTCTTTCCGCCCTTCTTCGCAGATTTCTTAGCGGCCTTCTTCTTCGTAGCCATCGATTCACCTCCCTCCCGACAGCTGATTGACAGTCTGCGGGCGAGGTGCTAATTTTGCCGCCCCCAACGAGGGGCGTGTCGCCTTCAGTCTGTCGCTGCCGAATGATTGAACGGTCATACGTCTCTTGAATTCGCCGGATGGGCTGCAACCCATCCGGCGATTCATTTTAGAAGCTTCTTCCTGCTTTCACAACAACTTCTCGCAAGCGTTGGAGTGGATTCTCCCGTGGTGCGAAGCGGATGTCAAGCGGTCGCGCCTCCGGTGCGAGACGCGGGGACGCGGAGACGCGGAGACGCGGGGACGCGAAGACCAATCTCGGTTCGATTCCCCGCGTCCCCCCTTCCCCGCGTCTGGATCTATAAGACCAGAAGGCGATGGATAGAATGCCGGAGTGACCGCATCTGACCTGATCTCACTCGCGCACAGCCCCGACTCCGACGACGCGTTCATGTTCTACGCGCTGGCGGAAGGGAAGGTGGACACCGAGGGTCTCGTGTTCCGGCACGAGCTGTCGGACATCGAGAGCCTGAACCGCCGGGCGTTGTCCGGAGAGCTGGCGGTGACTGCGGTCTCCTTTCACGCCTACGCCTACCTGGCAGAGCGCTACATTCTGCTGCCGCACGGCGCCTCGTTCGGAGACGGATACGGGCCGGTCGTGGTGGCCCGGCGTTCTCTCGAGCGAAAGGAGATCTCCAGCGGCTTTGTCGAAGTGGCGTCTCCGGGGCAACGGACGACCGCTCACTTGTCGCTCCAACTCTGGGCTCCGGGAGTCCGGACACGGCTGGCACACTTCGACGAGATCTTGCCGGCGGTCCTGGCCGGGCAGGTCGACGCCGGCCTTCTCATCCATGAAGGGCAGTTGACCTTCGCCGACGAGGGGCTCACCGAGATCGTCGATCTGGGCCGCTGGTGGAGAGAGGAAACCGGTCTTCCGCTGCCGCTCGGAGGCAACGTCGTGCGGCGCGACCTCGGTCCCGAGCGCATCCGGCGAATCTCTCGCGTCCTCTCCCGGTCGATCGAGTTCGGTCTGGCCCACCGGGAGGACGCGCTTTCTCATGCGATGCGGTACGCGCGGGGTCTCGATCGATCGAAGGCGGATCGCTTCGTAGGCATGTACGTCAACGATTGGACTCGAGGGTATGGCCCGGACGGCCGGCGGGCCGTGCAGACGCTGCTCGATCGCGGGTCGGCTGCGGGGCTCATTCCGGCGGTCGAGGCCGAGTACGTCGAGGAGGCTTGATCGTGCAGTCCAGAAGGCGAGGGGGAGAGTGGGGGAAGGCGAGAGTGGGAGAAAGAGTCGAAGAAGGGATCGCCCCCTCACCCACTCTCCCACTCACCCCCTCTCGCGGTTGAGAGGCGAGGAGAATGTGAAGCCCAGCCCCGCCCTCGAAGCCCCGATCCTCTTCTGGCACCTCACGGCGATCGCGCTCGCCCTGGTCCCCCCTCTCTTTTTCGGCTTCGCCGTGGCGCCGGCTGCGTTCCGGATCCTCCCGACCCGAGACATGGCGGCAAGCCTGACGAGTCCCATTCTCACCAAAGCCTGCTGGCTCGCCGAAGGAAGTTTTGTTCTTCTCCTGGGCACATCGCTGCTGCTGGCTCGATGGTGGAACGCCCCTCGCCTCTCCCGCTCGCTGGCAACCCGCGCCGCCATTCTCGGCCTGATCGCCTCGCTCGTCATCGAGAAGCTCTTGATCCCGCCCATCGATAAGATTCGAGAGGAGGCTCCGGGTTTGATCGACAATCTTCCGGCGGCCGATCCCTCCCGAGTCCTGCTGGCCCGATACCACCGTCTTTCGTTGGCCTTCTTCGCGATCGCGATGGCGGCCGCGATCGTCATCCTCGCTTCCACGGTGGGGTGGATCGCGCGCCGGGGTCCGATCGCTCGAGCGCCGGCCGCCGCCCGGCCTCCCGTGCCGAAGCTGTTGGACCTGAGCGACCTCTGAGGCAGGTCCTTAGTCCCTGGTGCTTGGTCCTTGGTCGGACGCGAAAGGCTCTCTCGACTAACGACAAATTGACTAAGGACTAAGGACTAAGGACCAGGGACAAATGCTCTGACCCACCTACGTTGCGCGTCGGCGAAGCGCGAGAATGACCAGCGCCGCGCCCGCCGCCACGAGCGCCCAAGGCCACACAACTCCGATCCAGCGGAAAAGACGGGTGAGATCGAACCGCTCGACGACGGCCGCCAGCAGGGCAGTCGCGACCAGAATCGTCCCCGGCACGATCGGACCGGGGGCCCGAAGCCGGCCCGCCGCCTTTTCCAGCGCCGCGGCCAGAAGGAAACCCGCTCCCAGGCCGAGCACCAGCGTGGCCCAGCGGGGAAGCAGCGCCTCCATCGGCCCCTGGAACAGAAAACCTGCCCCGAGCCCGACTAAGATCGCGCCGGGCGCGATCGGTCCTCTCCATCGCCGCAGCGCGGACAGGATCAGAAACCCGGACCCGATCAGAAGAAGAATCGGCCCGGGGCCGCTGAACCCGACGCGGCGAGACAAAAGAATATAGAGGCCGATGAGAAGGAGTACGACACCGGCCACCAGACCGCGGTCGCTCAAGTCTTCCTTTCCTCGGCGGTCTCTTCGGGCGCCGCGATCGGGGTCTCCCCCTCCCAGCGATAGAACCCCCGGCCGGATTTCTTCCCCGTTCGGCCCGCCGCCACCATCCGCTTCAACTGCTCGGGCGGACGAAAACGAACCGGATCGAGCTCGCGGGCGAGAGTCTCGGCGATCGCGAGGCGCACGTCCAGTCCCACCAGATCGCTGGTCTTGAGCGGGCCCATCCGATGCCCGTAGCCGAGCTCCATGGCCCGATCGATGTCGGCCGCGGAAGCGACTCCTTCTTCAACCATTCGCATCGCTTCGAGCCCCAGGGCGAGCCCGAGGCGGGAAGTGGCAAAGCCCGGCGAGTCGCGAACGCGCACGGCCTGCTTCCCGAGAGCCGCGACGAAGGCTGTCGCGCGCGACTCCGTCTCGGGAGAGGTCTTGGGGCCGACGACGATCTCGACTAAAAGCATGACGGCCACGGGATTGAAGAAGTGAATCCCGATCACCCGATCGGGCCGGCCTGTCGAGCGGGCGATCGACGCGATCGAAAGGGAGGACGTGTTGGAAGCGAGGATCGCGGCGGCCGGTGCCCCCCGATCGATTTCGGAGAAGAGCTGCTGTTTCAGCTCGAGCTGCTCAGGCACGGCTTCGAGCACGAACCCGCAATCGTCCGGAAACTCCAGGTGATCGATCACCTCCAACCGCTGGGCGGCCTGTGCGGCGGCGTCGGGCGCGAGCCTTCCCTTTTCCATGCCGCGCTTCCATGAAGACTCGATCGCGGATCGCACCGATCGGCGCGCGGACTCGTCCGCCTCGTAGATACGCGTCGAACAGCCAGAGAGAGCGCAAAGCGCAGCGATGCCGCGGCCCATCGTCCCGCCGCCGACGACCAGGATGCTGCCAAGATACATTTGGACCGGATTATAGGAGTCGGCAGTTTCCGCCACCCGGCGGAGAGCTGGCGAGGGGGAGAGTGGGAGAGTGGGAGAAGGGCCCGGATCACCCCCTCTCCCCCTCACCCCCTCTCCCACTCATTTGATCAACGCGGCCGCGTTGCTCCAGAGAATCCGTTCCTTGGCCGCGTCGGACAGCGGTAATGCCAGGAACTCCTCCACGTTTTTCTTCATCGAGGTCACCCCGGGGCTTGGCCAATCGGTGCCCCAGAGGCACTTCTCGGAGAGGTCCTCGAGGCGAGGAAGGTATTCGAGAAGCTTTTTGGGCGGGATACCGGAAAGGTCGAGGGAAACGTTCTTGTGCCGGCGGGCGAGAAAGACGGCGGTGGGCATGAAGAGCGGCCGGCCCGCGTGCGCGAGGATCAAAGGGAGGCGCGGAAAATCGACCGCCACGTCGTCGGCGGCCATGGGGTCCGCATAGCGGTTCCGGGCGCCGGGAAAGATGGAGGTTCCCGTGTGAATCATCACCGGGCGGCGGTGCTCCTGCGCGGCGGTGTAGATCTGGCCCAAGGTTTCGTCTCCGTCTCGATAGGCGTTGGCGGCGAAGACCTGATGAGGCGGATGGATCTTGAGCATCCGGACTCCGGTCTCGAAGAGACGCGCCACATCTGCCCTCGCGTCGCGCGTGCGGCGCGGATGGATCGAGCCCACCGCGACGAGCCGGTCTTCAGAGCCTTTGACGAAAGCGCAAACCCAGTCGTTGGTCTCCTCGGTGAAGCCCATGACGTCCGGAGCCACATAGTTGATCAGGGCGGCGCGCTCGATCCCCTCGTCGTCCATCAAGGAGAGCAGCTCCCGCGGATCTCGTCTGGCCCGCTCGACTCGCGCCAGATCCGGATGACCGGCGGTCATCGTGAGCCGCGCCTCCGGCTTTAACTGCTCCCAGGGCTGGACATGAATGTGGCAGTCGAAGATCCGCAAGGGTCGCTATTCTGCCACGCGATCTTCCGCTACCATCGACTCTCCATGGCAGCCAAAATACCCGCGAAGGGAGTCGCCGCCTCGCTCGTCTTGTGCGCCTGGACGGCCCTGGCCGCACAGCGCGCGCCGACTCCCAAGCCCACTCCGCTGCCGACGCCCGTGCCGCCGCCGCGCGAGCTGGAGCCCCGAAGAGGAGCGCTGTCGCCAACGCGCCAGCGGTTCCTGAGCCGCGACCTCACGTTTTCCAGGCTGCTGCGTGTGGAGGAAGTCGATCTCGATCGCGACGGAGAGATGGAGTTCTTGGTCGAGGGGATCGGAACAGTCAAGAGAATCCCGGAAGATGTCACCGCGATTGACTTCGTGTCCCGCCTTCGCCTTCCGTTCGAGAGCCCGATCCTCGCGGTCTTGAAGCGCGCCGGCGAGGAGTGGCGGCCGCTCCTGCTGGCCCACGTGCCGTTGAAGTGCGGCCAGAGCGACGACCTCGCGACCTGCGATCAGCTGATCCAATTCCGCAGTGTTCGGTTCCGTTACGACGATCGGCCGCAGGTCGTCCTCCAGATCCTCCATTCGGGCGAGACCGGCTCCAACGCGAGCTACGCCTACCGCCTGGACAAAGGCCGGCTCGAGGCCACATTTGCCGTGGCTCTCCCCCGTTCCTCAGTCGACGTGACCATCGACCCCATCGGGATCACCCGGCGTCTGGCCGTCGATACCTTCGTCAATCGCGAGCTGCCCGCCCGTTACCGCAGCTTCACCTTGAAAGCTCTTTTCCTGTTCGGGGAGTCGCATTTTCGAGTCTCCGCCGAGAGCGTGGAGGAGCCCTGGGGAGATCGCAGCGACGCCGAGCTGGCCTACTGGGGTCTGGTGCATCAGCCCACGTTCGCCGTGGACCTAGAACGGCTGCGGGAGCGCGGGAGGAAAGAGGCGCCGGAAGCGTGGACGCTCGACCCGGTGGAGGTCGTCAAAAAGCGTTATCCCGAAGCCGCTCGCGTGCGGATGGGCACCAAGAACTCGGGAGTCTGTGTCGTCTATTTTCAGCGTGGCTCCTGCCACGCACACGCCGTTCTCTATCAACCGCTGCGCGAGTGGGAAGGGGAGAAAAGTCCCTGGGAGATCGCCACACTTCGGGGCCAGAAGGACAGCAGTCCTTTTGAATGTCTGGACGAGCCGCCGCTCGCGTTCTCGCGCTGACGAGTTGTCAGTTAGACGAGTTATCAGTTATCAGTCATCAGTTATCAGTTTCGAACCAAGAACTGAAAACTGAAAACTGAAAACTGAAAGCTTCTCTTTCAGTACATCTGCGACACCCCGACGCGCACCCGCACCTTCGTTCGACCGCCCGGGCCCGCCAGGTCGGTACCGGCGCCGGCAAAGAAGGATGTCTGACTCCCGATTCTTCGC
>Ga0070697_100000433_pt1 | contig 32143 bp, 19 predicted proteins | sample KBSK1501metaG_FD_65475 | JGI IMG/M metagenome (GOLD analysis project Ga0070697, IMG submission 65475) | Corn, switchgrass and miscanthus rhizosphere microbial communities from Kellogg Biological Station, Michigan, USA - KBS K1-50-1 metaG | ecosystem: Host-associated > Plants > Roots >...
AAAGTGGCCGCACTCTCGCGCCCTTCATCCGTATATGGCTTATCAAATAATCCGAGGCGGAACTTGATGCGCAGGATGCGTCTCACGGCTTCATCAATTGTCCGGAGTGAAACCTGGCCGTCCTTCATGAGTTGAGGCGTGTGCTTGTTATAGAGGCGGCTTACCATTTCCATGTCAACGCCGGCGTTAAGCGCCTCGCGAGCTGCCTCCGCGCCGTTTGCTGCCACCCCATGGTTCATGAGTTCCTCGACCGAGGTGTAGTCGCTGACAACGAAGCCATCAAATTTCCACTCACCGCGCAACACCTGTGTGAGGGTATATGGGTTAGCCGAAGAGGGCACACCATTTAGATCATTGAAGGCGCTCATGAACGTGCCGACACCCGCATCCACGGTTGCCTTGAAGGGTGGAAAGTAAACCTCGCGCAAGTTTCGTTCGGAAACATCGGTGGTGTTGTAATCGCGACCGGCTTCAGCCGCGCCGTATGCTACCCAGTGCTTTGCAGTTGCGACTACCTTGTCGGCGGCACTGTAATCATTACCCTGAAATCCGCGCACGCGGGCGCGAGCCATCGCTGAGCCGAGGTAAGGATCTTCGCCCGACCCTTCTGCGATCCTGCCCCAGCGCGGGTCACGCGCTATGTCGACCATCGGGGCGAAGGTCCAGTGGACACCGGCGGCTCTGGCCTCACTTGCGGCTATGGCGGCGGCGCGCTCCGCCCCAGCAGGATCCCAGCTCGCCGCTTCGCCCAGCGGTATCGGAAAAACTGTGCGGTAACCATGGATCACATCAAACCCAAAGATGAGTGGGATTTTCAGACGCGACTCCGTCATGGCGACTCGCTGGAATTGATTGGTCCGCGCCGCGCCGCGAACGTTCAGGGTGGAACCCAGCAGGCCTTTGCGAACAAGTTCGAGGTGTTCCGGGCGAAAATTGCCGTTGGCTTCGCCATCGAGTTGTTGTAGCTGGCCCAGCTTCTCTTCGAGAGTCATCTTCTGGAGCAGCAGCTCTATTCGCCGCTCCACATCAGCAGGTCGCCGCGACTGAGAGAGTGATAGGGGTGCCGTTAGAGAAATAACTACTAACAGAACAAATAGGAGACGTAAGAATTTGTTTGGGTTCATTTTGGGTTCCGCTTAAGAGATCGTTATTGTGAAATGTTCGGAGGACGATCCACGAAATCACCCAAAATTACACTAAACACGAATTTCGGGGTAGTGGGTCGGTTTGGTTCACCAAAACTGGCCCACCACTAAATTTTGAGGAGTCCTAATTTTGAGTTCTTCTCTGTGCAACCTCTGTGTTCTCTGTGCCTCCGTGGTGGAAAACGGTGGAAAACACTCACCACAGAGACACAGAGAACACGGAGGTCGCACAGAGATTCGGAATTAGGACACCAACGCAAATTTCGTGTTAATTCGTGTCGTTTCGTGGATCGTCTTATACTGTTGATTCGCTCCAGCCAAATTAGACTAAAACCGTGAACGTTTGTAACACAGCAGCAGTCCTCATTCACCTTTTGCGTGCGCTGACGCTGATTGCCATCACTTGCCTACCGATATTTTCATCCACCAGTTACACCCAAACATCTGCCGAGCAAAACAGGCGGCAAACCAGGCCTGATGGAAAAGTTTCCTCAGAGTCTGTTCTATCGCAACTCCGTGAAGCTGCGAGGCTACTCGAGCTCGGCAAGCCGGATCAAGCCGAACCAATTCTTCGGTCGGTCATCTCAGCCGCGCCACGCAATTCGGACGCTCACAACTTGCTCGGAACCATTCTGGACCAGCGCCTGCAGTTCAAAGAAGCCGAGCGCGAATATCGCGAAGCGCTGCGGCTCAATCCAAATGTTGTCTCGCCGCTGGCCAACCTGGGAGTGTTGCTGGCCCGCACCGGACGTTCCGGTGAAGCAGTGACCGCGTTTGAAAACGTCCTCCGCAAAGCACCCGATCATCCCCAGGCAACCCTCAATCTGGGACTGCAGTATGTTGCTCGCGGTGATTACGTTCACGCCGTGACAATGCTTGAACGCGCCAGCCAATTGGGCCTTGATAGCTACCAGGTTCGTCTCAACCTGGGCACCGCGCTCTATTATCTGAAACGCTACGATGAAGCGGTGGCGGTCCTCGAATCGGCCGCGGCGCTCTCGCCGGCCGAGCCGGAGCCACTTTATTACCTTGGACTAATACACTGGTCCCGCAACCAGGATGAAACGGCCGCGGATTTCTGGGATCGGGCGGTCCAGTTGCGTCCAAACTTTCCAGCGGCAAACTTTATGTTAGGGGAAGCTCTCAGAAGGAATCGTCGCACGGAAGCCTCCGTGGAATTCTACAAACGCGCGCTTGATCAGGACCCCGGCAAGTTTGCTTATTACGCGCGTCTCGGCGGCGTATATATTGTGCTGGGCCAGCCGGTCCAGGCGTTGGCAGTTTTCCGGCAAGGGTTAGTGCGCTTTCCCAGGTTGCCCGAAGCCCACTATTTCGCCGGCGTAGCCGCTCGCGCTGCCGCGGATTATGAAACGGCGGCAGCCGAGTTGCGCAAGGCGCTCGCGTTGGAGCCCAGGAACGTGAACACGCTGGCTCAACTGGGTTTCGTGCTGCTCGAGCGCGGCGAAGTGGCGGAAGCGGAATCGTTCCTGCAACGCGCGGTCTCAATCAATGACAAACATTTCTATGCTAACTACGATCTGGGACGCCTGTTCGTGAGATCACGGCGTTACGATCAAGCTCTGCCGCTGCTCCAGCATGCTGCCACGCTTAAGCCAAACAACCCCAGCGTTCATTACCAACTATTTGTGGCCCTCTCGCGTTTGAAACGAAAAGATGAAGCGGAACGCGAGTTGACGGCTTTCAAACAACTTGACGAAGAACGCAAAGCGCGTCCGCGAGCTGAAACAGACGTCGAAGATGAAGACGTACAAAATCCTGCGGGATCCTGCGGGTTCATCGTCCCCCTAAAAGAAGGGGTAGAAGGGGAAGGGGTAAAGGGTAACTATCCTTTTCTCCTTACCCTTTCCCCTTTTCCCCATTTCTTTATCACCTCAGAAGTTGAAGCGTCCCTGTATCTCAATCACCCTACCCGAAAGTCCACCAAGCGCTTTTCCAAAACTAGGATTGGTTATGTTGGTAGTGTCGGTATTGAATCCAAACGGTTGCAGGTTGAGAATATTGAAAGCGTTAAAGAAGTTTGCCTTCAACTCAAAGTTTGCTGCTTCGCCAAAGGACGTTGGCATGCCGAACCGTTTGGCCAGCGTCAGATCGATGTCGCGATACTTGGGCCCGCGGAAGGTGTTGCGGCCTATGCCTGGTAAAAGACCGGCCACCGGAGTCCCCGGCGCCCCGGTCGCGCCTATGGTTGAGAAGTACCTGGGCCCACCGCCGGCGAAGTTGCTGCCGGTAATGAAAGCGTTGTTAGACGTGTCCGTACCCGCACCGCCAAAGTAAGCGGTCGGGCGCGCCGGACAGTTGATAGGCCTGTTTGAGCTGGGACAGTTGCCGATCACCGGCGTCCAGGGAAAGCCGGTGTGGTAAGTCGCAATCGTGCTGATTTCCCAGCCACCCAACACCTTGCCGAGTGCGTCATGGCGCCCTCGCAGGAATGGCAACTCCCAGACGCCTGAGGCTACGAAGTTATGCCTCACGTCATAGTCTGAAGGTCCGCGCTCCTGCCGAACGTCGAGTGGAAAAGTTGGATTCGTGGAGGCGGTTGGATTTTCATTCGAAACGATATCAATGCTCTTGGCCCAGCGATAGTTTGCGCCGAACTGAAAACCTCCCGAGAAACGGCGTGAGACGGACGCCAGCAAGGCGTTGTAGCTCGCCGTGGTATCAGGTGTGGGAAAGAAAACTCCGGTAGCAAAAAAATTGCCTGGATCGTTGGGGTAGATGAAACGTTGGTTCACCAGACGGACCAGCTTGCGACTGGCGCTCCCCTGGTAACCGAGGGTGCCAAGCATCTTCGCCGGCAGACTATATTGGCCCTCGAGCGAATAGGTGTAGACGTACGGAGTCGGCACATCCGCCGGAGCTCCCCAGATCTCGACCTTCTTGTCGCCGGTAGTATTGGTTGGGATTCCGGTCGTTGGATTAAAGGTTAGAGTCAGCGCCGGATTGGTTGGATAACTGAAGGGCGTGTTGTTCGATCCAAGAGCGTAAAGAATTATCCCTCCCGCAAAAGGTTGGCTAAATTCATTATTCGTGCCGCAGCACACCGTGTAACGGGCCATGAATGGCGGGTTGCCGCGCGAATTCGCAAATAGAACGGTTGGCAGCCGATTGTAAGCAATGCCGAATCCCCCGCGAATGACCAGCTTGTCCGCGGTCTCGACGCCCCCAAGGTTCCTTGGGCTCCAGGCGAATCCAAGCCTCGGAGCGAAGTTGTTCCGGTCAGGCGGATAGAGCCGATCAGTTACCACAATCCTGGATCCCGTCAACGCTGTCGCGCCCGTCCCCAGCACAAGGTTGCTCAACTTGCCATCGGCCTCACTTAGAGGAGAGAAGTATTCCCATCGGAGTCCGAGGTTAATTGTCAGGTTGGGTCTGAACTTCCAGTCGTCCCCACCAAAAAAGGCCAGGGTCGTATTTCGGAACTTACGGCGCGTGTCCGGCGGGCCTCCCGTGCGTGGATCTGCATCAATCTGATAGAAGAGTGGGGTGCCATTAGCGAAGTTAAATAATCCGCCGAACGTGTAGAGCGGACGTGCACCACCCAGCAGGTCATTGTTGTCCTGCTCCTTGCGGAGTTCTCCGCCGAAAGCCCAGGAGTGATTGCCCACCACCGTTCTGAGCGTATCGCGAACCTCGAAAGTCTTTTCGGCGAAAACGCCCGGAGTGGTTTCCGACCAGGGTGGTCCAAACCGGATGCGATCGCCCGGCAACGTTTCAATCTCGATTCGAGGGAGACCAAAGTTTGTATTGGGTGACGATTCGAGCTCATTGAACGCGAACTTAGTAAAGTTGACACGCGCTTCATTAGTCGTTGTCGGCGAGATAATGCGCGTGTAGCTGAGCATCGCAAACAGGTTCTTCGGGGTGGTGCGAACGTCACCCATCGGCCGGCTGCGACCGCCGACGTCACTTTGAACTCCGGTAAATCGCGTTACGTAACTGCTGAAAGTAATCGAATCCTGGCTGGACAGATTGAGATCTATGCGGCCGTTGTATTGGTTTCCTCGACTGGTATTGGGTGCGGCCAGCTGCACGAATTGAACGTCGGGAATATTGTCAAACCCTCCACCTGCCGATCCGACATTCAGATACTGGCCGGTCGCGCCGCCCGGGGACCCGATGTCCAGCCCGCCATCAACCTGGCGACAGTTACCGGCATTGAAACCGGCAGCGACGCAAGTCACTGGAATAACGCTGGCGATGCGGGGGGCGATGCCCTCCGCCCCGAGGATGCGAGCTGTAATACTTCCGGGACGCACGGACTGAATCAGGTTTCTGTACTGAGGTGTTTCAACCAGCGCATTGGAGCTTCCGGTTGTGTTACTGCGCAGTCCCTCATAGGAGAAGAAAAAGAACGCGCGATTTTTGCCGCTGTAAACAGATGGGCCACCTTCGCCAAAACGGGGCAGGTATATTGGACCGCCGATGCTGCCTCCAAACTGGTTGTAATGCTGATTATTGCGTACCACCGGAGCATTGTTGACGCCGCCGTATTTATTGAAGGAGTTCAATCCCGGGCTGTTGTTCTTGAGAAACAGACTGCCGTGAAAGTCGTTCGTTCCGTTTTGTGAGACTGTTAAGACTTTTGCGCCCGAGTTACGGCCAAACTCAGCGGAGTAGTTATTCGAAATTACGCGGACTTCCTTCACTGACTCCTGGTTTGGCGTGATGACCGCCGCGCCGCCCCAGGTCAGACTGTTTACGCTGGTCCCATCAATCTGAAAATCATTTGCTGAAACCCGCTGGCCGTTGGCTGAGATTTGAGGCTGGTTCTCCGTCTGAAAAATCGACCTATTCGATCCGCCCGGCCCCGATTGATTGGGAAGATTGACAGCGCCACCTGAACCCCCGCGCGCGAAGTCGCCAAAGACTCCCGGCGTCAATCGGGTTAACTCGTAAGGATCTCGCCCGAATTGGGGCAGCGTGCGGACTTCCTGCGTTGTAATGGACCGGTCGACATTTGCGTTCTCTGTTTGCAACACAGTCGCAGTGTCCTGGGTCACGGTCACGGTTGCGCTCACTTCACCGGCTTCGAGTGACACGTCAATACCCTGGGTCGCCTCGGCATTGACCGTGACATTGTCGAATACCTTCTGTTTGTAGCCCTCTTTTTCCACAGCCAGTTTGTATCTGGCTGGGGGCAGGCCTGACAACTTGTAGAAGCCGTCATCATTGGAGGTAGTTTCCTGGGTTTTACCGGTTTCCTCGTTCGTCAGAGTGATCTTTGCTCCGGGCACAAGTCCTCCGGCGGTGTCTGTCACCGTCCCTTGCACGCCGGCCTTAAATTGGGCATTCGCTGCCGATACCACAAACAAAATGAAAAACCCGCACCACACAACGCGGGATAAACCAAACGCAGTTCTAGTCATTGCTGGCCCTCCTGAGGCTCGATGTTAATTTCGTTCACACTCCCACCCTCATTGATTCGCAAGCTAGTTCGACAGTGAAGGGGGAGCCGGCTCCAGCCGTCTGACAGGAAAATATATGCTTGAATAAACTACAACACCCGGGCGTCACGGGTATGTGCGCTAGAGCACATACTTTTGTGTTTTTTTGTTCTCAAAAACCAAAATATCGTTAATGTAATTCCGACAAGACTCTGGTAAGCTGTCGGCTCCATCGGACAGCAGTTTCAATAATCGCGGGTGCTACCTGGCGCCAGCGCGCAGTTCCGCTTCAGTGATCGGCAAGAGAGCGGCCAGTTTTACGAGCCGCCCTGTCGACGTTGTTCGAAAGTAAGACAAATAAAAATGGAGAAGGGAAAACCCAGCTAATGAGACGTTCAAGCTTGATAGTCCTGCTCTTTCTTTTCGCGCTGGTAACCGGCGGTTGCGTTTCCAGCACGCAGCAAACCAATACCGGCGTGGCCCGGAAGAAAAAGGGACCTAATGATCCGGTGGTCATCGGCTTCTCAATGGATACGCTGAAAGAGGAGCGCTGGCAGCGTGACAAGGATCTGGTTGAGAAGCGGGCTAAAGAGTTGGGAATACAAGTCAATGTCCAGGTGGCCAACGGTGACGACAATCTCCAGATCAAGCAAGCAGAAAACCTTTTGACTCAAGGTGTCGACGTTCTGATCGTTGCCCCGCATAACGGGGATATCGCCTCATCAATAGTTGAAGCGGCCCACCGTCAGGGCGTTCCGGTAATCGCTTATGACCGTTTGATCAAGAACTCTGATGTCGACCTTTACGTTTCCCATCAAGTGGTCAAGATCGGTGAAATGCAGGCAAAGTATTTGCTGGATCATGTCACCAAGCGACCCGCCAACTTCGTGATCGTCGGCGGGTCACCTACCGATAACAACGCCTTGCTATTGCATCAGGGGCAGATGAATGTACTCAAGCCGGTGGTGGATAAGGGTGAAATCAAAATAATCGCCGATCAATATGCGAAAGAGTGGCAGGCTAGCGCCGCCCTCAATATCGTAGAGAATGCGCTGACGCAGGCCAACAATCAGGTTGACGCAGTTGTTTGCTCAAACGATGGCACCGCGCGGGGAGCGATTCAGGCACTCGAAGGTCAAAACCTCGCGGGGAAGGTCTTGGTGTCAGGCCAGGACGCGGATCTTGCTTCACTCAAGCTCATCGTCGAGGGTAAACAGACGATGACGATCTACAAACCGATTCAGCCGCTGGCCTACGGCGCGGTTGATGCCGCGGTCAAGCTTGCGCGCGGAGAGCAAGTGGCAACCACTGATACGATCGATAATGCTTTTAAGAAAGTTCCTGCGATGCTCCTCGAGCCAGTGGCCGTTGACCGAAACAATCTGGCCAGCACGATCGTCAAGGATGGTTATCACACGCTCGAAGAGATTTGCGCCGGTCTTCCAGCCGATAAGTGTCCGAAGCCGTAGGGGAAGAGGAATGATAAGAATATAGGACCTGGAAGACCTATAGGACCTATAAAAATAAAGAAGACCAAAGACCAAAGACCAAAGACCAATGCCCACCAACGCCCCATTCCTCGAAATGCGCAATATTACGAAGACCTTTCCCGGTGTTCGTGCGCTCGACGGTGTGACCTTTGATCTTAATAAGGGCGAGGTGCATGCGCTGGTGGGCGAGAATGGCGCCGGCAAATCAACTTTGATGAAAATCCTCGGCGGCGTCTATCCGCACCCGCAGTATGGCGGCGCGATATTCATTGAGGGAAACGAGCAGCACTTCGGAAGCGTTCGTGAAGCTGAGAAGGCCGGAATCGCCGTTATTTACCAGGAGCTATCATTGGTCAGAGAGATGAGTGTCGGCGAAAACATCTTTCTGGGACGGGAGCCCCGCAAGTTTGGTGTGATTCGTTGGGAGGAACTCTATCGCCGCGCGGGCCAGTTGCTTAAGGATCTGCACTTGCAGATCGATCCCCACACTCCCGTGCGCAGCCTTGGCATCGGCCAACAGCAGTTGGTCGAAATCGCGAAGGCACTTTCCCAGGATGCGAGGATCCTGGTGCTCGACGAACCGACCGCCGCCCTAACTGACAGTGAGGTCGAGACGCTGTTTGTGATTCTCAATAAACTGCGGTCGCGCGGCGTGGGTATGATCTACATCTCGCACAAACTCAATGAAGTTTTTCGTATTAGCGATCGAATCACGGTCCTGCGTGATGGAAAAACTGTAGACACGAATGTCACAGGCAACTGGACGGAAGCACAAGTAATCGCTCGCATGGTGGGTCGTGAAGTGGGCGACATCTTCCCGCAGGTGGATCATGCTCAAGGTGAGACTGTTTTCGAGGCCCGAAACATTTCGGTGGAAGATCCGGTGGTGACCGGCAAGAAGCTGGTCAACAACGTGAGCTTCTCCGTTCGCCGGGGTGAAGTGCTGGGAATCGCCGGGTTGATGGGCGCGGGGCGCAGCGACTTGCTAATGGCGATTTTTGGCGCGCACGCCGGGCGCGTCTCCGGCGAGGTGGAGCTCGAAGGCCGGCGGGTGCATATCAGCAGTCCCGCTGATGCAATCAAGCAAGGGATCGGTTTCGTCACCGAGGATCGGAAGCGCTACGGACTCGTACTGGACCAGACCATTCTTAACAACATGACGCTCGCGTGCCTGCGGCGAATTTCCGGACGTTTTGTTACCAGCATCGATGCCGAGTCAGCCGCCGGTGAACGTGCGATGAAAGACCTGCGCGTCAAAGCCAACTCCGTGTTTACAATTGCCGGCACCCTTTCGGGCGGCAACCAGCAAAAGATTGTTCTGGCGAAATGGCTGCTGACAAATCCGCGCGTACTGTTTCTCGACGAACCGACTCGAGGCATTGACGTCGGCGCCAAGCAGGAGATTTATGCGCAGATCAACCGGCTCGCAAAGGCTGGCTTAGCCATTGTATTAGTTTCCTCGGAACTGCCTGAGGTGCTGGGCATGTCGGATCGCGTCCTTGTTTTGCATGAGGGGAAGGTGACCGGAGAATTTGCTCGCTCCGTCGCGACGCCGGAGAATGTCATGGCTTGCGCCACCGGACAGATGCAACAGGCTGCCTAAAGGTCGGCATTTAATAGGTCCTATAGGTCCTAGGCCCTATGGTTCTTAACTTCTTAACCATGAGCGACCCAACAAACAAATCAAACCCCGAAAGGCCCCCAGCAACTTCGGATTTGGCGCCGTTGCCGGAGGCTGCCGAGATCGCGGCCGTAACAACAATCGGAAAGTTTAAGATCTCCACCGATGTTCTGCGTGCCTATACGATGGTCTTCGCCCTGATTGCCATCTGGATCTACTTTCATTATTCAACCGGTCAGATCTTTCTCGACCCGCGGAATTTTTCAAACCTGATGCGCCAGACGGCGGTCACCGGCGTGCTCGCCGTGGGTATGTTGATGGTCATTGTCACCGGGCAGATCGATCTCTCGGTTGGCTCGGTCGTCGGACTCGCCGGAGGCATTGCGGCTATCGCGCAAGGATGGCTGGGTTGGGGCCTGGTACCGTCCCTGGCTTCCGGGATTGCAGTGGGGATTGTCATTGGCGCAATTCATGGCGGGTTGATCGCTTTCGTTAATATTCCGGCCTTCATTGTGACCCTGGGTGGTTTGCTGGCCTGGCGTGGAGTGATTCTGGGATTGAGTCGAGGCGAAACGATTCCCATAAGACTGCCGGCCTTCAAGTCGATTGGACAGGACTACGTTGGACCAATGATTGGATGGATCATTGCAGCGGTAGCCGTTGCCGCAGTCGTTTGGCTAACGCTCGCCCGCAGTCGCGCTCGACGACGTCACGGTCTCGAGGCCGCCGGCATGGGTGTTATTTTGATGAGGATCCTTGGTCCGTCGATCGCGGTATTGGGTTTCATTTACATGATGAACTCATACGAGATTGCCCCCGGGGTTTATGCAGGCATTCCTATTCCGGTGATTATCTTTCTGGCGATTGCTCTCGCCGGTGCTTTTCTAACTCAGAACACCACCTTTGGTCGTTATCTTTACGCCATTGGCGGCAACCCGGATGCGGCCAGACTTTCCGGCATCAATATTCGCCGACATCTGCTGGCAGTATTCTGTATCATGGGCGCGCTTACAGGTGTGGCGGCGATTATCTATACCGCCCGGGTCGGCAGCGCCTCTCCCGATGCAGGGCAACTGCTCGAACTCGATGCCATCGCGGCCTGCGTAATTGGTGGCACCAGTTTGATGGGTGGCCGGGGCACTGTCTTCGGCGCTATTTTGGGAGCCCTGATTATGGCCAGCCTCGACAATGGTATGTCGCTGAAGAATGTGGAGCCCTACATGCAGAACATTATCAAGGGGGCGATTCTAGTGGCTGCGGTTGGTCTCGACATGGCCGGGCGCAAGCGGGGCTAAAAAAAGGCGATAGGACCTATGTACCTATAGGACCTATAAAAACCTCTCGAAGACGCAAAGACATTCATGTTTCGGCCTCTTTTAATGTCTACGATCTCGTTATTCGGTTGCACAGCTTTGTTCGGGCAGGCAACCAACAAGTTAGCAACAGGCGCTCCCGGCCTGGATTCGCATTGGCCCAGCGCGGCGAAAGATGGATTTGGAACCGCCAACACGCTCAGCTCGAAAGTCTGGTTTACCCTCAACAACGGTGTCATGACCGAGGCTTATTACCCGCGATTGGATGTGCCAAACACCCAGAGTCTGCAGTTCATAGTGTGCAGCGCAATGAACTGTGAGACCGAGGCTGATGATATGGCCCACGAGCTTCGCGTGCTCGATTCACGCGCACTTTCGTTTCGCCAGATCAATACGGCCAGGAACGGCGCCTACACAATCACTAAGACCTACACCACGGATCCCGGCCGGCCGTCGATCCTTATCGACGTCAGCTTCGCCCGCAACAGCAACGCCTCTTACACTCTTTACGTTTATTTTGACCCGTCTTTAAAGAACAGCGGGATGCACGACACCGCGTGGACCCAGGACAATGGGTTCCTGGCCGTGGATACCGGTATCGCGACGGCGCTGGTCTCAAGTGGCGGATTTGCGCAGATGACCAATGGCTACCTGGGCACCAGCGATGGTTTGTTGCAACTGAAACGAACCGGTGGCATCACCGAAGAATACCAGCGCGCGGAAAACGGCAACGTGGTGCAGGTCGGACGAGTACGACAGCCGAGCGCTTTCACCCTCGCACTCGGTTTCGCCAATAACCCGGCCGCCGCCTTAACAAACGCACGAGCATCATTATCCAGGGGCTACTCGCAAGCCCGCCGCGAATACGAAACTGGTTGGCACTCGTATCTCGACTCATTGCGCCGAATCGACCTCGCGCCGCGGTACCGGCGTCAATTCAACTTCGCCGCTATGACGTTGAAGGCTCTGGAAGACAAAACATATCGCGGCGCAATGATCGCGTCGCCTTCAATTCCCTGGGGCGGCGGAGCCAACGCTAATGAGCCGACCATCAGCGGCTATCACGCTGTTTGGTCGCGCGACCTCTATCACGTCGGCACTGCCTTTCTGGCCATGGGTGACAAAGCCAGCGCCAACCGGGCGCTCGACTATCTCTTCAAAGTACAACAGAAGTCGGATGGCAGTTTTCCACAAAACTCCTGGGTCGACGGCCGTCCGATTGGTGGCGGCCTGCAGATGGACCAGGTCGCCTTTCCGCTCATACTCGCCTACCAACTTAAGCGCTCCGGACACGATACGTGGTTGAGACACATCAAACCGGCAGCTGACTTCCTGGTAAGCAACGGTCCTGCTACGCCGCAGGAGCGCTGGGAAGAGAAGCCTGGATATTCGCCCTCCACCATCGCAGCCGAGATCGCCGGACTCGTTTGTGCGGCTGACATCGCTTCTGTTAACGGTGATCGCGTTTCCGCAACCAGTTATCTCAAGACCGCAGACGAGTGGGCTCAAAACGTGGATCGCTGGACTGTTACTGCCGGATTAAAGTCTGACCACGCTTATTACCTGCGCATAACTGACAATGACGATCCAGACGATGGCGAGAAGATCGAAATAAACAGTGGCGGTGGCAAGTATGACGAGCGCGAAATTGTTGACGCCGGCTTTCTTGAGTTAGTGCGGTTAGGAATCAAGCCCGCGTACCACCCGAATATCGTCAACTCCCTGGCCATGGTTGACAAACTAATCAAAGCGCAAACCCCGAACGGTCGCGGCTGGTATCGTTACAACCACGATGCCTACGGTGAAACTGATGAAGGTGGAAACTACGACGGGCGAGCTGGAAAAGGACGATTGTGGACCCTGCTCACCGGCGAGCGGGGCGAATACGAATTGGCTCGTGGAAATCGTGTGACGGCTAACAGGCAACTGGATGCGATGTTAGGCTTTGCGAATGAGGGAATGATGATTCCCGAACAGGTTTGGGATCGTCGCGTCACCCCGGGACCTGAATTCCGTGCTGGAGAAGGCACCGGGTCGGCCACGCCCCTGGCGTGGTCCATGGCCCAATTTATTAGGCTCGCGATCAATCTGCAAATTGGACATAATAGCGATACTCCAGCCGTGGTAGCAGCGCGCTACGCGAAACGGGGACAGAGATAGTTGGATAATCATCTGGTAACCCAAGAAACCGAAACGTCAACCCCAGCGGCGTTGGGTATCATGTCGTCTCTAAATAGTAGTCCCGGTTCCGAATCCGATCTCATCTTCGTCGCTGACCTGGGGGGAACACACCTCCGCGCAGCCACAGTCGACCGCAGTGGCCGGATCCATCATCGTCTCAAACATTCAACTCCGCAGGCGGAACTGCCGGCTGAGATTGTTCACGCCCTGGTAGATGCTGCCCGTGCCTGCGAAGACGAATGCACCCCACGCGGAGGAAAGATTTCCGCAGTGTCGGTAGCCGTCCCGGGTACCGTTGATTTTGAAGAAGGCGTAGTGATCAAAGCCCCCAACGTTCCTTGTCTCGACGGCTTTCGCCTCGGGGCCGCCTTGCAAAGCGAACTCGATTGGCCCGCTATTGTCGAGAATGACGCAAATGCTGCCGCGGTAGGTGAAATGTGGCAGGGTGCAGGCCGAGGGTATCGCCACATCGTCTGCGTAACGCTGGGAACCGGAGTCGGCGGCGGCATCATCCTCGATGAAAAACTCTGGCGCGGTGTTGATGGCTCCGGCGGGGAAATCGGACACATCGGCGTCGATCCCTTTGCCGGGGTTCCATGCACTTGCGGGAGTCGAGGTTGTCTCGAGGTTTATGCGTCGGCGACGGCTATAGTCCGAATGACACGTGAAGCCCGCCCGCGCTATCCAACTTCGATACTGCACATGAGTGAAGATCTCACTTCGGAGAAAATCTATCAGGCCGGCCTGGAAGGTGATGAACTGGCGCTGGAAGTGTTGAGACGAATGGGAGTGTATTTGGGGATTGGCCTGGCGAGTCTGGTGAACTTACTCAATCCGGAAGTAATTGCCATTGGCGGCGGTGTGGCTGCAGGCTGGGAACTTTTTGAAAAACACATGAACCAGCAGATCAGGGAACGCGCGTTTCCGCTTCCGGCGCAACGAGTAAAAATCACCCGCGCGGAATGTGGCGACGACGCAGGTCTGCTGGGCGCCGCGCGGCTGGCATTTATGGGCCAGCGTTAGATTTTCCTCCGTCTTTCTCTGTGCAACCTCCGTGGTCTCTGTGCCTCTGTGGTGGATTCACGAACAAAAGCATCTACCACAGAGACACAGAGGTCACGGAGGATGCACAGAGGGCAACTCAGAAACTGAAACTGTCATGAAAAAATACTTCACCATCTGCTGTTGCCTGCTGGGATTTGTCAGGCCGAGTCCAGCGCAAGATATCACCGCCCTGGAAAAGATCGGCCCGGTCATAAGTTTCACCAAGAATGAAAAGACAGTCCTCTTCGGCTGTCGCGACAACTCCCATGTTCAAGTAACAATTCTGGCGCCCGATCTCATTCGCATTCGTGCTTCATTTGCCAGACCGTTACCCTCAAAGGATCACTCGTGGGCGGTGGATAAGCAGGATTGGACCACTCCGCGTTGGAGTCTTTCAGAAACGACGAACGCCGTAGTCATCACCACGGATGAAATTGAGGTAGTCGTCAACCGGTCACCCCTGCTCTTCGAATTTCGCGATGTGAAGACAAAGAAGGTCATTAATGCCGATGAGCAGCCAATGGCCTATGACGCCAAAGGATTGCTGAAGGGCATGATGTTCGACCCGGAGGCGGGTAGCTTTGTGGCGGCGTCGAAGAAGTTTGGCTTCGACGAACACTTCTACGGTTTGGGAGAGAAAGCCGCGCGGCTCGATAAGCGCCGCAGTTCATTTGTTAATTGGAATTCGGATACGCCCGGTTACACCGAAGGCAAAGACCCCATCTATCAGACTGTGCCTTTTTATCTGGGCCTCGAGGCGGGCGCGGCTTATGGAATCTTTTTTGACAACAGCTACCGCAGCTACTTCGATTTCGCCAGGTCTTCTCAACAGCGCGTGTGGTTTGGCGCTGAAGGCGGCGAGCTGAATTACTACTTTTTCTACGGTCCTTCAATAAAGAAAATCCTCGGCCGCTACAGCGAACTGACGGGGCATATGCCTCTGCCGCCGCTGTGGGCGCTGGGCCACCAGCAGAGTCGCTGGAGTTATTATCCCGACAAAATGGTCGAGGAAGTCGTTAGCGAGTATCGCCGTCGCGATCTGCCGCTTGATGTGTTGCATCTTGACATTGACTACATGCAGAGCTACCGCGTGTTCACCTGGGACACCAGGCGTTTTCCTAATCCGAAAGCGCTGAGTGAGAAACTCGGGAAGCAGGGGGTCAGGTTGGTGACCATTGTTGACCCGGGGGTGAAGCATCAGCCGGTGGCAAAAAGCGCGGCACTCGTTACCTCCACTACTCCGGAACTCGAGCCACAGGATCAACGCTATTACGTCTTCGATCAGGGCCTGCAGAAAAACTATTTTCAGAAACGAAAGAGCGGGGAACTGTTTGTGCCAAGAGTCTGGCCAGGCGATAGTGCTTTTGTCGACTTCACACTCAGTGATGCCCGCACCTGGTGGGGTGATCTGCACCGTGCCTATCTCGACAACGGCGTTGCCGGAATCTGGAACGACATGAACGAGCCTTCCGACTTCGTAGACCAGACCGGCAAGAACCAGATCGATGTAGTCAGCTATGACGAGGGAGAGAATTCAACTCACGCGAAGAATCGAAACGTCTTCGCACTGCTCATGTCTCGCGCAACCTATGAAGGACTGAAGCGGCTACGACCTGATCGGCGGCCCTATGTCATCACCCGCGCGGCCTACGCCGGCATCCAGAGATACTCGACCATGTGGACCGGCGACACGAACAGCACCTGGGAGGCGCTCGCACTGAACATTCCAATGTTCACCACCCTGGGTCTATCCGGCGAACCCTTTGTCGGGAGTGATGTCGGCGGCTTCATGGGTCGTGGCAATGGTGAATTGCTCACGCGCTCTTACCAGGTGAGTTTTCTGGCCCCGTTTTGCCGCAACCATAAAGTGATAGATGGCTACGATCAGGAGCCATGGCGTTTCGGGAAACACTACGAGGACATCATTCGCAAGTATCTGAAACTTCGATACCAGTTGCTGCCTTTTCTTTACACAACTCTGGAAGAGGCCCATCGCACCGGCGTCCCCCTGTTTCGCCCGCTGTTACTCAACTACCAGGATGATCCCAGTACTTACAATCTCGATGATCAGTTCATGGTCGGTGACGATTTGCTGGTTGCGCCGGTGCTAAAACCGGACGTAACGCGACGTTTGGTATATCTGCCCAGGGGCGTCTGGTACGACTACTGGACCAACAAAAAATATGAAGGTGGAACCACGATTTCGGTGGATGCACCTTTGGAGACGGTGCCGATGTTTGTTCGCGGCGGAGCGATTATCCCGATGGGCCCGGCCATGAACTACGTGGGCGAGAAACCTTTCGACCCAATCACCTTCAACGTTTATCCGGATGAAAAAGGCTCGGCTTTAACGACGCTCTATGAAGACGATGGACTGAGCCCGGCTTACGAGCAGGAGGGGTTTCGTCGCACGACCATAAGTGCTGATCGAACCGCGGGAGGCTTCACCGTTAGCCTGGCCGCGCCGCTGGGCCGCTACAATCCCGGTTCGCGCAAATTAAGTTTTGTGATTCAGTCGGAGCGGCGGACTCCCGCGACAGTTTCAGTCACCGACGACGGCACCGCCCGCAAGATAAGGGTACTGTAACGGAAGCTGTTAGTTTGCGGATCGATGCAGAGTCTCCACTCTTGAGTGATAGAGAATTCAAGAACCGATCCACGAATTCACACGAAAATTCACGAACGAAGGAATTCACAAAGGATTTAGTGTTGTTTAGTGTGATTTAGTGGATCGTCTTTTTCTCCTCTAATGAGAATCGTTAAAACTAACCGATTACACCAATTAAACCCTGCATTTCTAATTGACCACCCACCGCGAACTCAAACGACAAATTGGCTTGCGCACAGCCACCGCGCTGGTGGTTGGTGAAGTAATCGCCGTCGGCATTTTTCTGACTCCTGCGAGCATGACGAAATCGCTCGAGTCCCCGTTTTGGCTGCTGGTGGTTTGGTTAGTGATGGGGGCGATGGCTGCTTGCGGCGCCCTCTGTTACGGAGAGTTAGCTGCGCGATATCCGGAAGCGGGGGGCGGCTACGTCTACCTGCGCGAAGCGTATGGGCGCCCGGTCGCTTTCCTGTATGGCTGGATGGCCCTCTTGGTAATGGATCCAGGACTCACGGCTGCTCTCGCAGTCGGCCTGGCCAGCTACGCCGGTTTCCTGCTCAACCTGCCTCCAAGGGGACTCAAGGTAGTCGCGATCGGCGCTATTGTTTTGCTTGCCGCCATCAACATTCTGGGGGTCAGGCTCGGCGCCTGGCTCATGCGCTGGCTTACGCTGCTGAAGTTGGGACTGCTTTTGTTTATCTTGCTCTGGGGCTTTGGCTTTCAACTTGGCGACTGGTCAAATTTCACTCCTTTCGTGGCGCGGCGCACAGCCTCAGCTCCGTTGGTAGGAGCATTGGCCGGTGGATTGGTTGCCGCCTTCTTCTCCTTTGGTGGCTGGTGGGATGTCACTAAACTCGCGGGTGAAATGCGCGAGCCGGCGCGCACGCTGCCCAGAGCCTTGATCTATGGCGTGGTGATAGTCACCGCCGTTTACATTCTGACCAGCGCTGTATTTCTTTATCTGGTCCCGCTTGATGCAGTTTCGTCGGGCGAAACTTTTGCCGCTCAAGCCGGAGAAGTTCTTTTTGGCAAGGCAGGCGCGCTGGTGTTCTCGTTGATTGTCGTGGTGGCAATTCTGGGCAGCCTGGCCGCACTCATCATGTCGGCGCCGCGGGTGTACTTTGCCATGGCCCGCGATGGATTGTTCCTTCCGGCCGCAGCCGCTCTTCACCCGCGATTCGGCACGCCCGCCCGCGCTATCGGTTTACAGGCCTTGCTGGCGAGCGTTTTGGTGATGCTGGGCAGTTTTAACCAGATCATTTCTTACTTCATCTTCGTGGTTGTTATCTTTATCGCGTTGACGATAGGCGCGCTTTTCGTGCTGCGACGAAAACAACCAAAGAGCGCAGGTTATCTGACTCCCGGTTATCCGGTCACACCTGTCATTTTTCTATTGCTGGTGGGTCTGTTACTTCTTTTGCTCGGAAGCAGTAATCCAAGGGCATCATTTTTAGGTGTGGGTGTAGTGGCTTTGGGCATTCCGGTATACTACTTTTTCTTTCGCCGCAGAAATTTGTAATTTGACCGATGAAGGTCTTGATTTTGGTTTTCTCGGTGCAACCTCGGTGCTCTCTGTGTCTCTGTGGTGAGTTTCTGCCACGTAAGATTCGCCACTGAGACACAGAGAACACAAAGGACGCACAGAGAGAGGCTGAAATCAAAACGGTAGGAACTTTTTATGACCTGGATCAAGACGATTGACTTCGACAAAGCCGATGAGAAATTGCGCCGGGCCATGGAAGCCCAGCGCGAATTGTACCCAATTGAATATGCCGAGCCGGTCCATCCGACGCCCGATGGCCAATCGTCCGGCATCGTCGCTTCCCACAGCCTGATACCCGACGCTCTCTTTCACGCGTTCGCAACCTTCGGCGCGTTGATGTCTCCCGAGTTGCCGTTAACTCGACGACAACACGAAATGATCACCACCGTGGTGTCAGTAACCAACCGGTGCCATTATTGAATCGAGTCCCACGCAGAGTTTCTGCGTCGAGTGACTCTGGATCAGGATCTGGTAAACGCGCTCCAAGCCGACTACACGACTGCCACCATTTCAGAACAGGAAAGAGTGATGTTGGATTACGTGGCCCAAATCACGCGGGACGCCACGCGCATCAGCCGCGAAGATCACGAGCGCCTGCGGGCAGTCGGGTTTGATGATCAGGGCATTCTCCAGATCACGCTGATCGCTTCGTGGTTCAACTACATCAATCGTGTGGCAGATGCCCTGGGCGTAGGCAGAGACTAGGAAGAAGTCTATCCGCAGAACACGCGGATTTAATAACATCCCAACACTTAAGTAGCGCCTTACTGGCAGCAATTGTTCCCGCCGTCCTGATGTCAAGAATCTGCAATACAGAGGTCAGATTTCTGTATTTTGAGCGAGGTTTTGACTGAGCCCACGATCCACGAAATCACACGAACGAACACGAAATTTCTTGGTTAGTGTTATTTCGTGTATTTTCGTGGATCGTTCCCTTCGTTGCATGACCATCTCAATGGTGTTAGTCAGTGATACAATCCGCCGCCAATGACACTTTGCCCGACCTGCACAAAAGAGATTCCCGATGAAGCGACCTCGTGCCCGGCATGCGGTCGGAATCTCATTCTGCCATCCAACGAATCACAGGAACACCAGCGGCGCTCCTCTACCGGCGACCTGGATGAATCAGCTGAGCGAACCCAGTTATTTAGTAACACTCCAGGGCGCTCTGCGAAGAACCGGGGTCCTGCACACTCCACTGAACAGTCCGGGGGACGACAGTCGGGTTCGAGTTCGTTTGAATCGATAGACGACAGCAGATTTGTGCCGGGCACAATTCTGGCTGAGCGTTATCGGATCATTGGCCTGATCGGCAGCGGCGGGATGGGGGAAGTCTATCGCGCCGACGATCTAAAACTCAGCCAGCCGGTGGCCCTGAAGTTTCTTCCCACTCAATTCTTGAGCGATGGCGCTGCTCTGGCGCGCTTTCATCGCGAGGTGCGCGTCGCGCGGCAGGTATCACATCGAAATGTATGCCGTGTGTACGACATCGGCGAAGTGGATGGGCAGCATTATCTGTCCATGGAATTCATCAAGGGCGAAGAGTTGTCTTCGCTGCTGCGTCGGATTGGACGCCTTCCTTCCGATAAGGCAATTGAGATTGCCCGGCAACTCTGTGCCGGCCTGGCTGCCGCTCACGAACGGGGCGTGCTCCATCGCGATCTGAAACCCGCGAACGTAATGATTGATTCCGAAGGTAATGTGCGCATCACCGATTTTGGAATCGCAGGCCTGATTGAAGAGATCCGAGAGGAAGACGTCAGAGCCGGCACGCCCGCTTATATGTCGCCAGAGCAACTCCTGGGTCAGGAGCTAACTGTACGAAGCGACATTTACTCGCTCGGCCTGGTTCTCTATGAATTATTCACCGGCAAGAAAGTCTTTGATGCGCCGACGTTGGTGGAAGTGTTGCAGTTGCGAAAAAGCGAGGCCACACCCACTACACCTTCGACGCTGATTAGTGACATCGATCCGCTGGTCGAGCGCGCCATACTCCGGTGTATGGAAACGGACCCCGAGAAGCGTCCGACTTCGGCAATTCAAGTAGCAGCCTCTTTGCCAGGCGGCGATCCATTAGCTGCCGCACTGGCCGCCGGTGAAACTCCTTCGCCCGAGATGGTCGCAGCGGCCTCGAGAGAAGGCGCGTTGAAGCCGCCCGTGGCAATTGCTTTACTCGCGACCGTGGTCGTCGCATTTCTGGCGGTGGTTTTAATCTCCGACAAAGTCCAGTTTCATCGCCTGATTTCGCTTGAGAAGTCGCCCGAGGCTCTCAAGGAGCGAGCGCGGACTGTCGTGCGCAGGCTGGGCATTACGGAACAACCTGCAGACAGTGTCTATGGGCTGGGACTAAAAGGCGACACTTTGAGTTACCTGGTTGAGAAAAAACCTGAGCTGATGAGCCAGATTGGCAACATGCAGCCCTCGCTCATGTATTTCTGGTACCGGCAAAGCCCGCAATACCTGATTCCCATAACTCAAAACACTGTCCGCGCACGGCTCAACGACCCTCCCGAACTTGTCCCTGGAATGGCAACAGTCTTCCTGGATCCGACAGGCCACTTGATGGAGTTTCGCTGGGTACCACCTCAGGCCGAGCCCACGCCCTCGCCGGCTCCATCGCCCGCTTCTTCGCCCACCGCAGTAGCGGCTGCGTCGCCGGTTCCGTCGGACTCGAAGCCTGCCGACTGGGCACCTTTGTTTGAAGAGGCCGGTCTCAACCTGGCAGACTTTTCTTCCGAGCCTTCAACCCGCGTTCCTCCTTTTTACAGCGACAACCGTGCGGCATGGAAAGGGACGTTTCCCAATCAACCCGGAATTCCCATCAAGGTGGAGGCGGCTTCGTTCCAGGGAAAGGTAGTCTCGTTCGAGATCATTGGAGAATGGAACACTCCCGGCACAATGACACGGTTCCAGGAGACCCTGACTTTTAAGATACTGAATATCGGTCTCCTGATTTTTGTGATTTCTATGGTGCTGGTTGCACTGGTATTGGCGATACGGAATCTACGCGGCGGCTATAGTGATCGCCGGGGTGGAGGCCGGTTAGCGATTTATATCTTCGTCGTACTAATGCTTTCGTGGGTCTTTCGAGCGCATCACTACGCCGCAATGGATGAATTCGCTGTGTTCATTCAAGGCTTCCAGTTCGCCTTGTTTCCCACGATTGTTCTATGGCTCTGCTACGTTGCGCTGGAGCCTTTTGTCCGTCGTTGGTGGCCGCACCGGATCGTTTCCTGGAGCCGGCTGCTGGCTGGCGAGTTTCGTGATCCACTGGTGGGGAGAGATATCCTCATTGGCGGCGTGTTTGGTGTGGCAATAGCCTTCCTAAGATTCGTCAGAGGTATCATGCCCGTGTGGCTCGGTCGCCCGTCCACTCCGCGCCTGGTAGACCTCGATACGCTCGTCGGGTTGCGCGAATCCATCGGTGAGTTCTTTTTCACTACGGTCAGCTACATTCTGCTTATCGGGTTGAGTTACATGTTCATGCTGGTGGTCTTTTACATGCTCTTACGAAGAAAAGATTGGGTAGTGTCTCTGGTGGCCTGGCTGCTGGTCACGCTGCTATTCGGTCTGGGTGGTCGCGGTCTGGTCGGGAACCTCGTGTTCGCCGCAATATATTCCACCCTGATGCTCGTAGTGGCGACGCGCTTCGGATTACTGGCGCTCATTGCTTCACAATTCTTTGCCTTGCTGCTTACAACATTTCCGATGACCACAGACTTTTCCGTCTGGTACGCCAGCTCAACAATATTTGCCCTCGCCGCCGGACTGGCGGTGGCTGCCTACGCGGCTTATGTCTCACTGGCAGGCCAGCGGGTTTTCAAAGGCGAGCTGCTACGAGGGTGAAACAAGCCCCGCCAAATTCTATCCGCAGATTACGCAGATTCAAGGAAGAAGAAGGTAGAAGGAAGAAGGCAGAAGGCAGAAGGCAGAAGGCATAACGCAGAAGGCAGAAGGCAGAAAGCAGAAAGCAGAACGCAGAAAGCATTGAACAGTACAGCGCTGAACCTGGTTGCTTTCTGCTTTCTGCGTTCTGCTTTCTGCCTTCTTCTTCCTTGAATTTGCGTAATCGGCGTAATCTGCGGAGGTCTTACTCCCACTGTATAAGAAACTCGCGCAACTTTTGATACATCGCGTCAAACGAGTCGGCGCAGAAGAGGATCGGCTGAAATCTGGTTGGATCGTATTCCTGACTTGAAGCTGCCTCCAGATTAAGTGGGCGAAGGTCTGCCTCCCGCATCTCCTCCAATTCGCCCGCCGACGACAACAATCCGGTTCCGTACGCCTTGATCTCGCCCTCCTCACGAACAACCCCAAACTCAATCGTGAACCAGTAGACGCGCGACAGGCGTTCGAGGTCGTCAACTGACCTGGTGCGTCTAACCGCTGCACCGACCAGCCGATTTAGTTCCGCCAGTCGTCCACTGGCCAGAGTCACCGCGTGACCGGTGATCTCGTGCACCACGTCAGGCTCGGGCGTGTAAAGCGGCGTCGAGTGATGCCTGATGTACTGAGTGCAGAGGAAAACGCCGTCAGCCAGCGACTCCAGAAAGACGCGTGGTTGCACCAGGCCGGCCACAGGTTCCAGGCGAAATCCACTGAGGGCCTGCACCTTCTCCGAGACTTCACCGAGTTGTGGGATGCGATCCCGCGGCAATTCTAATTTCTGGACACACTCGAGATATTCAGCACACGCATAACGTTGGTGAGCTGGTTCCAGGGCATTCCTGATCGTTTGCCAGAGCTGATGCTCATCAGCGGTGTATGGCGCGTCGGGAATAGGCAACCCGGGTTCATAGTTTGCGGCGATCCGCGCGATTGCGTTGCGCCGGGCGCGGTAACCCTCATCGCGGAAGCCGGGATGGTCAGGGTCGAGTTGGACGATTGCATTTCGCTCTCCCGTCTCATCGCTCAGCTCGGTAACTACCATTCGCATATCAACGTGGTCGTGTAATAAGTTGCGCTGCTGTTGCTTTGTCATGGTCCAGGCACCTCACTCGAGTTTGTCTCGGTAAAAAAACAACCGGCCACCGCTTCCAGTTCGGAAGGAGCGATGGCCGGTTATCGGAATCTTTTGTCTTTGTGTTTAGTTAAATCATCGCACGCCGACAGTCCGCCACAGCCCCGTCCCTCCAGAGACGAATGAGCCGTAATAATACCAGCGGTAAAGTATGTGCGATTGCTTATTCATCGAATTATCGCGCGAACATCGAGTTATCGCGCGTCGGTTGGCTACTTTACCTCCCGGCGTCATTGAGTGGCAACAACTTTCGACGAATAACGCTGAAAGCGTTGGCTAATTTCAGCCCAGCCACAAGAAACCTCCGATGAAAAGTCGAATTTACGTTTGAAGCGCGGGCGACCTGCCGGACAGCACGGCCCTTAGGCCGGCTCTCGCTTTATGTAACTGCGACTTCGAAGTGCCGGCCGTGTGACCTGACAGCCGCCCGGCTTCCTCGTGCGTGTAGCCTTGTACGTCGTGCAGGATGAATGCCGCCCGGCACCCGCGAGGAAGCGTCTGTACCGCCTTCTCGATCGCGAGCCGATCAATCAGGGGCTTGGCAGGATCAGTGAGGCCAGCCCACGACGGCCCGCGCTCGGAAATTTCCCCCTCACTCGTCTGTCTTTCGGGCTTCGAGCTACGATTGCGGAAGTGCATGTTGACCTGATTGATCGCGAGGCGGTAAAGCCACGTGGTGAACATCGCCTCGCCCCTGAAGCTGCCGACCCGGCGCAAGACCGAGACGAATGATTCCTGCGTCAGGTCTTCGGCGTCCGCTTGATTGCCGGTCATACGAACGGCGAGGCTATAAACAAATCTTCTGTGACGACTGTAAATCTCGTCGAAGGCCGCTGCGTCTCCATCCGCGGCCAAACGCGCCAGCTCTTCGTCAGGCCGATTTGACTTCTCATCACGGATCATTTGCTTCTTCCTCCAGTAACGTCTGCCGCAGGCTCGCGCCCTTTATTGTTCCGTCATAGGCCTCTGAGCAACTGGTATTCCACGTTTGATCTGCTGAAATTCTGCCGGAGGGAACGATGAGCGTCGTGATTTTCCGAACTCCCTCGTGAAACCACGATTGTTTGATCAGCTGAAAAGAGTGATGCGAGTTTGAGGTCAGGAAAACTGCTTGGCATTTATGTCGAGCTTTTTCATCCGAGAAAGTAGTGTCGTCAGGTTGATGCCCAGGCGTGTGGCAGCTCCATCCTCACCTCCAACACGTCCCTTACATTCGGCGAGTGCGCGGATGATCTCCTCGCGCTGCTTCTGCGCCTGCTCATCATCGATACTTTTCTTGCCGTTGAGCGCGTTGATGGTTTCTTTCACAATTCGCGCAATCTCGTTACTGTCTTGCGCACGCGCCGGCTGTGTCGATGGTTGTGTCTGAACCTTGCGTAATTCTGCGAGCGGTGCCTCGAGCGATTTACCACGAGTGAGGATCACGGCCCGCTCGATGAAGTTTGCCAACTCCCTGACGTTGCCGGCCATGGATGAATTCAGGCGGGACGTGATCGAATTCAGAAGCCACTCAACCTCGTGATTTCGCTATCGGTTTGCGAAATCGAAACGCTGTCATGAAACTTGATAAGCCTCTTCTGTTCTGTCGACAGTGACGTTGACAGTTTCGACTTTCGACACCGATGTCATCGAGCATCGCTCACTCAATCAGCTTAAATATTCAAAGAATTCGGAGCGACGCGGGTGCACCTGGGTCCGGCACAACGGTTGCCCAAGTGGCCCATCGGCGGGGCTAACTCGCAGCTGACGAGTTCATTCTTTGAAGAACTCCTGGCGAGAGGTGAGAGCCGAAGGAGAACTAACGATGCTGAGAATCTACATCCACGATGAGGTGCCCGTGACGAGCTTCGTGCTCGAGGGAAAGCTGGTCGGACCGTGGGTTAAAGAATTGGAGAAACACTGGGAGAGCGCGTTCGCTGCTAATGCATCCAGGACCATGCTGATGGATTTAGCCGACGTCAGTTTCATCGATGCTGAGGGACGCGCCCTACTCGCCAGGATGCGACAAAAGGGAGTCAGGCTGCTGTCAACGGGAATTCTGATAAATGCAATCGTTGCTGAGATTGACGCTGAGCAGCGCAATCACCAATCGCTCGACGTGAACACTTAAGGAGCAGGCAATGCGTAATCGAATTATTTGTTTACTGGCAATCGTCACCCTAACAGCGAGTCCCTCGAGTGTTCCGGCCCAGCAAAGCGGGGCGGCGCCGGCAGAAGTATTGACGCTGGACGAGGCAATCTCTCTTGCGTTGCGTGACAACCGTGAAGTGATGAACGCACGCCTCGGTATTGGCAAAGCTGAAGATGACGTGGCTGCAGCGCGAACGTATCGGCTACCAAAGTTCGAATTCAATGCGCTCGCCGGACAACAGCTCATCAGCCCGGATTTCACTTTTACCAAGGGTGTCCTGGGCAACTATACCAACGTCGGCCCAATCCCCGATCGCGATATCAAAATGTCGACTCCAAGCCGGCCGACCGCAATTCTGTTCGGTCAAGTTACACAACCGCTTTCGCAACTGCACCGCATTCGACTCAACATCAAACAGGCCGCTTTATCGACGAACGTCGCCCGTGAACAACTGCGGGGCCAGGAGCAGTCTGTCGTCAATAACGTCAAGCGGACCTACTACGCGATCGTGCAAACGGAGAGCGCGCTGCAAAGCGTTCGGCAGGCTCTTGCCTCCTACCGCGAACTAGATCGCGTGACAGGCGATTACGTGGTGCAACAAGTGGCTCTTAAAGCTGACGATCTTGAAGTGAAAACAAGATTGGCAAAGGCCGAAACCGAAGAGTTGACGGTCGGCAATCAACTGACGACATTAAAGGAGCAGCTAAATCAGTTGGTGGGTCGCGACATCAGGACTGAATTCAGAGTCAGCGCTATTCCGGAACCATCGTTATTTGAAACGGATCTTGCGGCAGCGCGCACGCGTGCGTTAGACCAGCGTCCGGAAATCAGGGAGGCGCGCCTACGAGTGCAACAGGCAGAGCTGGACAAGCGCGTGAAGAAATCTGAATACATTCCCGACGTAAGTTTGGCAGTCACTTATGCCTCCCCGCGTAATTTCGACAAATACGTCCCGAAGAACTTTGCTGCTGCTGGTGTAGCGGTGAACTGGGAGGTGTTCGATTGGGGAAGAAAGAAACATCAACTCGCAGAAAAACAGAAAACGATTGACCAAACGAAAAACAGCCTGCGCGATGCGGAGAACACCGTAATGATCGAGGTCGGGGCAAAATTGCGCGACCTTCAACAAGCCGGGCAGACGTTGCGTGTCGCGAAACTGAGGCAGGAAACCGCGCGGGAAAACATGCGCGTTTCAATCAACAAATACAAGTTAGTAGCCACACTGCTTTCCGACGTGTTGCAAACGCAGGCCACGCTCGCCGATGCAGACTATGAATATCAAAAGGCGTTGCTGGCTTTCTGGACGGCCAAGGCTGAATACGAGAAATCAATCGGAGCGGACAAATAAAACCGGAGAGACTAAGAAGGGAACTACGATGAGACTCACGAACCAACTGACATTCCTGGCAGCTTTCTTGTTGATGGCGGCGTGCGCCTACGGCCAGGATGTTCACTACAACTATGATCGAAGCACCAATTTCGCGGCCTACAAAACCTACCAATGGGTCGACATTCCAGGCGGTAGCGTGCCGGATCAGTTGATAGATCAGGCGATCAGGCACGCAGCTGAAGAGCAGCTCACGCAAAAAGGTCTTACCAGGGTCGAAAGCAATGCCGACCTTTACATCGGTTATCAGTTTGTACTCAACCTCGAAAAGAGCATCAGCGTATGGGATACGGGCGGCGCCGGCCCTGGTTGGGGCCCATGGGGCTCATGGGGCGGTGGCCGTAATGTGCAGGGCCAAACTTCAACCATTCCTGTCGGGATACTTTTGATGGATCTGTATGACGTCGGAAGAAAGCAGCTGGTCTGGCGCGGCGACGCCGTCAAAACTATCGACCTCAAGGAAGACCCGGATAAGAACTACAAGAACCTGCAAAAGGTTATGGCGAAGCTTTTTAAGAACTATCCGCCTAAGTTCAATAAGTAGGTCAAGGCTGAATACCATGATCGGAGTGGACAAATGAAACTGACAACATTGAAAGCGACGTTAGTGGGCGCAGTGGTCCTATCGATAGCTCTGCTGGGCGCCTGTAAATCGAAACAGACACAAAAACCGCCTGTACCTGTGAAAGTGGCAGCGGTTGAGTTGAACACTGCAAGCAATGAAGCGAGGTATTCGGCGACGATTATCCCTCGCACGCAGGTTGACTTGGCATTCAAGGTAGGCGGCTACGTTGACGCACTTCGCAAGGTCCGTGGCGTCGACGGAAAACTGCGCGATATCCAGGAGGGTGACCGCATTAGCATGGGCACCGTGCTGGCGCGTGTTCGACGAAGCGACTATCAGGTCAAATTCAACGAAGCAGAATCCCAGGCTAGCGAGGCGAGATCAGGCATTGACGTTAGCAAAGCGCAATATGAAGAAGCTGTTTCTGGTATCGCGTCGAGCAAGTCGCAATTAATCGAAACGGAGGCGGCGTACGTTAAGGCCAAACTCGATTTTGATCGCGCGGAGAATCTGTTCTCGAGCAAGAGCATGACCAAAGCTGACTATGACTCGGCCAAGGCTCAGTACGACATGACCAGCGCCAAGGTCGCCGCCGCGCGCTCGCAAGTTCAGGTGATCGAAGCCAAAGCCAATTCTGCAAAAGCTAATATCGACGTTGTCCAGGCGAAGTCACAAAGCGCGCAGGCGGTCGTGCAGGAGACACAGATACCACTCCATGACACTGAACTGAAGTCGCCGCTCAGTGGGGTAGTGCTTGAAAAATCGATCGAGAAGGGAACACTGGTTTCTTCAGGTGATAAAGCATTCGTCGTTGCCGACACATCCTCCGTCAAAGCGGTGTTTGGCGTCGCTGACATCGCCGTCGCGGAAATGAAACCCGGTAGCAAGCTGAGCGTTGAAAGCGAATCGATGCCTGGGAAGGAATTTGAGGGACAGATCACATCAGTGTTTCCGGCTGCCGATTCCAAAAGCCGAGCATTCAATGTCGAGGTGACGATCGCGAATCCTGAGTATCTGCTGAGGCCGAACATGATCGTTTCGCTCCGTGTGGGAACTCAGCAAGCTGTGAAGCCCCAGCCCGTGGTGCCGTTGAATGCGGTTATCAAATCGAAGAGTAACGCCAACGGTTATGCAGTCATCGTCGTCACTGAGGAAGGTGGACGGCTACTCGCGCGGCTTCGCGACGTGAAGCTGGGGGAATCATTCGGCAACGCCGTGGGCGTAGCTGAAGGACTGAAGCAGGGTGATCTCGTGATCATAACTGGCGGCACGATGGTGAACGATGGTGATCAGGTAAAGGTGATTCCATGAAGATAGTTCGACTCATATTACGAAAAGCACGCAGAACGGTGCGCAGGTTGGTCCACAAATCGCCAGCGAAGAGCGAGGCCCACGACGAGGCCAATGTTGCACACTCTCACGGCCATCATGATATTGACCGAAGCAAGCGCAACATCTCTCGCTTCTTCGTCCAGCAGCGGCACATCACCTGGGTCATGCTGATTGGCGTCTGTGTCTGGGGCTTTTACAGCTATAAAAGCATGCCCCAGCGTAAAGACCCGGACACCCCGGTTAAAACGGCCGTCGCCATCATACCCTGGCCTGGAGTGAACGCGGAGAAGATCGAGCAACTGGTGACCAGGAAGATCGAAGAGAAGATGGCGCAGAACACCAACGTGGAAAAGATCCGCTCGATCTCGCGTACCAACGTATCGGTTGTCTACGTGGACCTGGATGAGAACTTTCCAGGCGCTCAGATCGGCAAGGAGTTCGATGACATCGCGCTCAAACTCGACTCGATCAAAGATTTGCCGGACGGGGCGGGACCCATACAATTCATCAAGGACTTCGGCGACACATCCGCTCTCATGCTCACCGTCGCCAGCCCGAAGGTGAGTGAGGCGGAGATCGACGTGCGCGCTAAAGAGGTCGGCGAAGCCATCGAGCATAACCGGGCACAGTACGGGCCCGCGGGAGGCGGAACGCGCTTCACGATTGTCAGCACCCTCACCCACCCGGTAAACGCCCGGGTTGTGCAGGACCCGCTCAATCTACTTGCCGACTACCTCAAAGAGAAGGGTGTGGCTAGCGACCTGCACGTCATCATTGAGCCGGGCTTCGTCGGCGTTGACGGTGTCTCCGACGCGAGCGATGACACCCTGCTCGACCACACGCGACACTTTATCAACGAACGGTTGCAGGCAGCGGATTTTCATCCTGATAGCTGGCCCCCCGTCGTGATCCGTGACCCTCAGCAGACGCGCGAACGGCTGGGCCTGGTTGCGGGTGACAAATACAGCTACCGGCAGATGGATGACTTCACCGATATCGTCGAGAAGGGGCTCAAAAACGTCCCTCAAGCTACGAAGGTGTCCCGCGCCGGCATTCTGTCCGAGAAGATCTTTCTCCGTTATTCCCAGGAGCGCATAGCCTCGTACGGCCTGCAGCCCGGAGACCTGCCGAAAATTCTGAGCGCGCGTAATATCACTCCGGCAGGCGGTCAACTGGAAGCTGTGGGAAGGAACTTTACCATCGACCCTTCCGGCGAGTTTAAGAGTGAAAAGGACATAGGCGACGTGGCAATCGCCCGCACGGAGAAGGGTGCGCCCGTTTACCTGCGCGATGTGGTGGACGTTGAGCGCGGCTATGACAGCCCGCCGAGATACCTGAACTTCTACGAGTCGCGCGACGAAAAGGGGAACTGGCAGCGCAGTCGTGCCATCACGGTGGCGGTGCAGATGCGGCCGAACGGATACATTGGCCAATTCGGTAAGGACATCGACGCGAAGCTGGCCGAGCTGAGGAAACAGCTGCCGGACGACCTGGTCATGGCGCGCACCTCCGACCAACCGCGGCAGGTCACCGAGAACGTAGACCTGTTCATGAACAGTCTCTACGAAGCGATCATCCTGGTGGTGATCGTCTCACTCATCGGTTTCTGGGACTGGCGTTCGGCGCTGCTGATGGGGCTGGCGATCCCGCTCACGCTCTTCATCACCTTCGGGATGGCGCACATGCTGGGGATAGATCTTCAGCAGGTCTCCATTGCCACGCTGATTATTGCCCTCGGCCTGCTGGTGGACGTGCCAGTGGTCGCCGGCGACGCGATTAAGAACCAGTTGGGGTCGGGTCTGCCGCCGCTCACCGCCGCGTGGGTGGGACCAACGAAACTGATCGTGGCGATCATCTTCGCCACCATCACCAACATCGTCGCCTATCTGCCGTTCCTAACCCTGCCTGGGGGCACGGGCGAATTCTTATACAGCCTACCGATCGTGCTGACCTGCTCTCTGGTGGCGGCGTTAATCGTGGCAATGATTTTCATCCCCTTCCTCGGCTACTTTTTGTTGAAGCCTAAAATCGAACCGCCCCTGGCGGAACGGCGCAAACACGGGTTCCCGGCCTTCTATTACAGAGTCGGCGAATGGGCGATCAATCACCGGTGGAGGGTGCTGCTCGGCTCGCTCATCCTCCTGGCGTGTGCCTTCCTGGTCGGGAGCCGGCTCAAGACAGACTTTTTTCCAAAAGACCTTTCTTACCTTTCATACCTCGACGTGTGGCTGCCCGAAGATGCCCCTTTATCCGCGACCAACGAAGCCGCGCGGCACGCCGAGGAAGTGGTGCGCGAAGTGGTTGCGGAATACGGCAAGGAGCACGCCGAAAAAGATGGCAAGCAGCGTGAAATCCTGAAATCCCTGACCACCTTCGTCGGGGGCGGCGGCCCGCGGTTCTGGTTCTCGGTTTCCCCCGAGCTGCAGCAGCTCAACTACGCGCAGGTCATTATCGAGGTCAATGACAAGCATGACACCAACCACCTGATTGGCCCAATACAAAGAGCGCTGGACGAGAGGATCCCCGGCGCGCGTGTGGACGTGCGGCAGCTCGATACGGGCAAGCCCATTACGATGCCGGTCGAAATCCGCATCTCCGGCAGTGACATGGACGCGCTGCGCCAGGAAGCGGAGAAGGTGAAAAATATCCTGCGAGCCACTCCCTACGCTCAGCGGGTACGCGACGACTGGGGGGAGGAGAACTTCACTGTCAAACTTCAAACCGACTCCGACCGCGCTAACCTGGCAGGCATCACCAACCTTGACGTGGCCGCTTCCTCTTCGACGGGGATCAACGGCACGCAGGTTTCGGTGCTGCGCGAAGGAGATAAGCAGATCCCGATCGTGGCGCGACTGCGGATGGAAGAGCGGGCGCAACTTGCCGACATGCAGAACCTGTATATCTATTCCATGCAAGGGTCACAGAAGGTGCCGCTCCGGCAGGTCTCCTCGATTGAGTATGGAATGAAGACCGAGAAGGTCCGCCGGCGCAATCAATTCCGCACGATCACAGTCTCCTGCATGGCCGAACCCGGTCATCTGCCGTCCGAGATCGTGAGCGCCGCCCGCCCGCAGTTGACGGCTTTTGCCGCTCAGCTCCCCTCGGGCTACCGCATGGATTTCGGCGGGTCAGAAGAGGAGCAGGTCAAGGGTTTCAAAAACCAGACCGTCGTGCTGATTATCTCGTTGGTCGCGATCTATCTGAGCCTGGTCTATCAGTTCAAGAATGCCATCAAGCCCTTCGTCGTCTTCGCCGCGGTGCCTTACGGGATTGCGGGGGGGCTGGTGGCGCTGTGGATTATGGACACGCCCTTCGGTTTCATGGCCTTCCTGGGAATCATCAGCCTGGTCGGGCTGATCGT
>Ga0070697_100000434_pt1 | contig 32091 bp, 30 predicted proteins | sample KBSK1501metaG_FD_65475 | JGI IMG/M metagenome (GOLD analysis project Ga0070697, IMG submission 65475) | Corn, switchgrass and miscanthus rhizosphere microbial communities from Kellogg Biological Station, Michigan, USA - KBS K1-50-1 metaG | ecosystem: Host-associated > Plants > Roots >...
GTCTCGCTCTTCGAAAAAACCCCGATTTTAGAAGCTCTTTCATTATCAGATTACGAAATCCAGCTAACCACCGCTGGCAAACAATTGATCCTGTTCCACTAACGTTGGGACAGTAGTGATGTCAAATGACAAATGGAAAATCTCTTAGGTTTTGCCACGCGCTTCTTTAAAGTGTTCCCAGCCGCCGGGTTCAAGGTTCCACGTTCGCGAGCCTTCCGAGATAAGCACGCCGTGAACAGCTTCCTTGATCTCACCGATGTGAGTTAGTGAAACACCGTCCACTCGCGCTGGTAGCCTGGCAACCATTTCCCGTTTGACGGTGAACAGCAGTTCAAAGTCTTCACCGCCGTGCAGCGCGAGCATTAATGGATCCAACGCTCTTCGTCCGCTCAGCTCGGTTACGAGCGGATCAATCGGAATGCGTGCTGCGTCTATGAGGGCACCGACTTTGCTTTCGGCGCACAGATGATTGAGGTCGGAAGACAGCCCGTCGCTGAGGTCGATCATCGCGCTTGCCAGTTGTTGTTCTCCCAGGAGCAGACCCCAGCCGACGCGCGGTTCGGGCTGAAGTTGACGTAGCAGCAGATATTCAAGTTGGTGATGTTCACCTGCTTCCGGATTCGCTTGAGCAGGCTGACGGGCTGTTGTTCGTGATGGCAAGCGCGCGCCGCGCTCTATCAAACGCAGGCCCGCCGCTGCGTCTCCCAGAAAGCCGGTGACAAATATCTGATCCCCAGGCGCCGCCCCCGAACGAAACAAAGCGCCTGCTTTGGTAGTCTCGCCGACGAGAATCGAATCGATGACAATTTTATCGGGAGTGCGCGAAACATCACCCCCGACCAGCGTGACGGCGTAGCGACTAGCGAGTTCGAAGAATCCTGAATAGAAGCCGTCTAAGAATTCTGAGTTCCAGACTGCATCGGGAACGCCGATGGAGAGCAATGCCCAAAGTGGTCGCGCGCCCATGGCGGCGACATCCGAAAGTGAAACTGCGAGTGCCTTGTGGCCGAGCAGATCCGGTCGCGTGGTATCGGGGCGGAAGTCTACGTCTTCAACGAGCAGGTCGGTGCTTATCACAACGTCATTACCGGCCAGTGACTTGAAGACTGCGGCATCGTCCCCGATGCCCTGTACAAGGGATGAAGGATGAGGGATGAAGGATGAAGCAGAACTGATCCCGTCCTCGACCCGACGCCTCAGCTTTTCTATGAAATCGAATTCGTTCATGGAGATCCAGTTTCACACTATAACTCAAGCAAGCATAGCGCAGTTGGGCGGGGTTTTACTCTCGCTGCTTGAATAACTCAAGATCAGCGGGGGCAAGCCCACCTTCCTTACCTTGAGGCTTTCAGTGTTGAATGAATCCCTGAATCTCTCGCTTTTCCACCAAGAAGCAATGACTTAGAGGTTGCGGCGAAGTGAATCGAGGCCGGCTTCGATGTTTTCGAGCGAAGTGGAGAAAGAAAACCGCAGATGACCTTCGCCGTGTTCACCGAAGACGATGCCGGGCACAGTAGCGACTTGCGCGCGTTCGAGCAATATCTCCGCTGCCTCACGGCTGTCGCTGCTGACACGAGATACATCGGGGAAAGCGTAAAATGCGCCGGCTGGTTTCTCGCAGTGCAGACCGAGCTCGTTGAGTCCGGCCAAAAGCAAATCGCGCCGCTTGAGATAAGCGCGGGCGTTCGTCTCAAGCATGTCGGTCTCGGTCGTAAAAGCTGCGAGGGCCGCCCACTGGGTCGGCGTCGAAACTCCGTTTGATGAATAGAGTGTCGTCTTGCGGAGGCCAGTCATCCACGGCTCGGCGGCTGCGGTGTAACCCAGACGCCAGCCGGTCATCGCGTATGACTTGGAAAGTGTGAACACCGTAATTGTTCGTTCAAACATTCCGGGGAGGGAAGCGATGGAAAAATGCTCGCCGTCATAAACCAGATCCTCGTATGCCTCGTCTGCGATCACAATCAGATCGCGCTCCTGAGCAAAACGCGCCACCACTTGCGCTTCGTCACGAGTAAAGACAACACCACTCGGATTCTGCGGCGTGTTGTAGTAAATCGCTTTGGTGCGATCGGTCATGTAGCGCGCCAGTGTTTTCTCAAGACCAACCGCGCGTGCTTCGGTTGTTGGCACCAATAGGGCCCGCCCTTGCGAATAGGCGAGCAGATCTTTTATGGGAGTCCAGAAAGGTGAGAAGACGAGAACGTCGTCGCCGGGATTAACCACTGACTGAAACGCGCCAAATAATCCCTGCATGCCACCGTTCATCACCATCACATCGCTTGCTTGTGCGGGGATGTTGTTTTTTACACGTAGCTTGTCGGCAATCGCCGCGCGCAATTCGGGAACTCCGGACGATGGAGCGTAACGTGTCCTATTTTCCTGGAGTGCGCGCAGCATCGCATCCTTCACGAAATCCGGCGTGTTCAGGTAAGGCTCGCCGCCCTCAAACTGGTGGACGATGGCGCCTTCCGCCCGCAGCTTCATTATCCGATTCCGAATATTAACGATGTCAGAAAATCCAATATCGTCGAGACGAGCAGCGAGGCGGAACACGCTTGGAGAGGCTGGTGATAAAGATGTCGGCACTGTTGGAAACAACCCTCCGGGTCTGCGGCGATGATAGTTGAGTAGAAGGCGGATTATAACTTGATGGGGAAGACGCGTCTATCAGGCGTGATTTTCGAGGGATGTCCTGGTTTTAATTACTCTGCGAAGCCGCGTGGCTTTGGGAAGCAAGTTCCTGTTGTTCGGGCAAACTTTCCGACCAAATCGCTGAGTCCCGGAGGGACCGAATGTTTATAGACCGTTCGCTCTAAAAGGTCCTTCGCTCCAGCGAAGCGAAATGTAAAGTTCGACGTATTCATCTTCTGGCACATTGCGCTCCCCTGGAGCGCCAACAATGGTTGGCCACGAAGTCTATAAACATTTGGCTCCTCCGGAGCCAGGACATCGTTACCACCCTGAGGCGATACCTTTAAGAATCAGTTTTAACTCACACCAGCTAAGTATAAGCATTGACACGCCAAATCGCTGGCAGTAACATGGCGGCTCGCTGGGCTTCTGGCAATCCTGCCACTAGTTTCCTTTAGTTTCTATCCTGCACACTTATCAGGAAGAACAGTCGTCGACATTGTGATCATGGGCCGTTCTGCCGTAGCCATACCAGAAAAACTCTTCTTCAAGATCGGCGAGGTCTGCGAACTCGCCGGTGTGCAGGCGCACGTGCTGCGCTATTGGGAGTCGGAGTTTACGATGCTGGCACCGCAAAAGAATCGTGCCGGTCAGCGAGTTTATCGCAAGCGCGATGTGGAAATTGCGCTGCGAATCAAGGAACTGCTTTACGAAGACCAGTACACGATCGCGGGCGCCAAGAAGCGTTTGGCAAACGATCTGCGGGCCGGTGGAAAACTCAAAATTGTTTCATCGGAAGATGACGTCCAGGATTCTGAGACAAACGGTTCTCAGGCGGCCTCCGGAGGAATGACCACTTCGAGAACCGCCGAGGATCGCAAGTCACTCCGAAAAGTCGCAAGGGAATTGCGCGAGATACTGGCGCTGCTTGACACTCCTCCCAGGAAATACTGAACCAAACACGCAACATTACTTGCCGGTCAGTCATCTGCTTGTCACAGTCGCGCCGTTCGCTTTTGCGGACTAACAGTTTGCGTTACAACTTTTTTGCGGGGATACTAGGAGCGGATTTTTACGGGACGTGGCGCAGCCTGGTAGCGCGCACCCTTGGGGTGGGTGAGGCCCCGAGTTCGAATCTCGGCGTCCCGACCAGATTGGGCTTTCAATCATGTTTGATTGGAAGCCCTTTTTTTGGAGTGCGGTGACCTGTCACCGCTTTGTTTGGTCGCGACCTGTCGCGACCACGTGGGTATTGAGTCTGGACTAGAGTGCGGCGTCAGGCCGCCGCAGGCCAAAGCGGTGACAGGTCACCGCACTCCAAAAAGTTTGACGTCCTCATTAATCTTTGAGTTCGGCGATCACAATTGGCGACGTCAGCGTTTTGTGAACGGGACACTTGTTCGCAATCTCCTGCAGGCGCAGATGCTGCTCCTCGCTCAAGTTTCCTTCAAACAAGACCGAGCGTTCAATCCGATGGATATATCCCTCCGCTGTGTCCTTGCATTCAAGGCAATCAGCCACGTGAATTCGTTGCTGCCTTAAGCGAACTATAACGCGCTCGAGTGGCCAGCCTTTTCTTTTGGCGTACAAACGGGTGGTCATGGAGATACAGCTCCCCAGCGCCGCGAGTAGCAGAGTGTAAGGATCCGGGCCCGTATCATCGCCGCCCGCTTCAAGCGGCTCGTCTGTGATCAGCGTGTGGTTATCGCCGTAGCGAACTTCGTTCTGCAAGTTTGATAGCGAGGTGACTATAACGTCGCTCATCCGGAAACCTCCGATGCTAAAGTTCGCGGGGCTCGCGTGGTTAGTCATTCTGCTCCTACTCGGCGCTTGCAGTCATCTCTTTTGTACCGCTAAACTCGACGCGCTCTAATCAAACAAAACATTTTTGCGATTCGATGTTTTCGATCGCCGAGGCTGTGTAATGAAGATTCATGAGTATCAAGGTAAGGAACTGCTGAGAAAGTTTGGCGTGCCAGTGCCGCGAGGTTTGGTCGCGCGCTCTCCGGAGGAGGCGTATCAAGCTGCTAAAGAATTGGGCACTGACGTCGTGGTCGTCAAAGCACAGATTCATGCGGGCGGTCGCGGCAAGGGCGGCGGCGTAAAGCTCGCGAAAAGCGCAGACGAGGCACGCGAGATCGCGCAAAAAATGCTCGGCATGAAGTTGATTACTCACCAAACCGGGCCGGAAGGTCGCGAGGTCCGCGTGCTCTTGATCGAAGAAGGCCTGCCTATCGACAAGGAATTCTATTTGGGGATTGTTTTGGATCGCGCCTCGGGGCGACCGGTCTTCATGGCCTCCGAAGCCGGCGGCATGGACATCGAAGAAGTGGCTGCAAAGACACCGGAAAAGATCTTGAAGGAGACGGTTGATCCGGCGGTTGGCTTTCGCGCTTTTCAGGCGCGTAAGTTAGCGTTCGGACTGGGAATTGGTTCCGATCTCATTGGCCAGGCCGTAAAGTTCATGCAGTCGCTCTACAACGCCTACGAGCAGATGGACGCGTCATTGATGGAGATCAATCCATTTCTTTTGACTAAGGACAACCGCTTGATAGCGCTCGATGCAAAGGTCAATTTTGACGACAACGCAATGTTTCGTCACAAAGAGTTTCTCGACCTGCGTGACCTTAACGAAGAAGAGCCACTGGAAATTGAAGCCTCGAAATTCGATCTCAATTACATCAAGCTCGACGGTAACATCGCTTGCATGGTTAACGGCGCCGGCCTGGCGATGGCTACGATGGACATCATCAAACTCGCGGGTGGCGAGCCGGCAAACTTTCTCGATGTTGGCGGTGGCGCGTCGCAGGAGCGGGTGGAAGCGGCCTTTCGAATTCTGCTGGCGGACGAAAACGTCAAGGCGGTTCTAATAAACATTTTCGGCGGGATTGTCCGTTGCGATATGGTCGCGCGCGGCGTAGTCGGAGCGGTGAAGAAACTGGGTATTCAAGTTCCCGTGGTGGTGCGGCTCGAAGGAACAAACGTGGAAGAGGGTCAGCGTGTGATTCGCGATTCAGGCTTGAACTTCACCGTTGCGAACGGCATGAAGGACGCGGCGGATAAAGTAGTAGCGCTCGCGGCGTAAAACAAGGGATGAAGGATGAAGGATGAGGGATGAATAGTTTCTCTCTCTATTCTTGACCGTCTATGACCGAAATGAACCGCAGCAAGATATTCCGAGTGATTCTCTTGATTAGTCGCTTTGGGCTAGTTGCGCTTTTCCTGGTCACGGCGATTGCGAAGTTATCGATAGTCAAAGCCTTCGCCGCTAACGTTGGCGATCTACTCGCTGCCTCCGGGGTCCCTCCGGCTCGCTGGATCTGGCCGGTAACCGTGTTAGTGATTGCGGCAGAAATAGTCACCGCCTTGTTGCTATTGCTTCGTCCAACTATTCGCGCAGGAGCTTTGTTGGCAGCGGCATTGCTCATCGGCTTCTCCGGGTTCGCGCTGTATTACGTTTATGTCCTCCACGGCGAGCCGCTTGAGTGTGGCTGCTTCGGCAGGATAATCGGCAGCCAACTGGGATTGACTACGGCGCTTCGCAACCTCGCGTTGCTGGTTCCTACCTTCATTGTCTTTTTTGGCTATCGACAGCAGAGTCACTCAACGATCATGAATCTCGAACAGGCTGACGTGATTGTCTAAGCGGAGGAAGCCCTTGGCAACCGTAACTTTTTGGGGTGCGGCGGGCACCGTCACCGGTTCAAAGTATCTAATCGACAACAATCACAAGCGCGTGTTGATTGATTGCGGTCTCTTCCAGGGCCCGCGCGCACTGCGCGACCGAAATTGGGCCGATGCTCCTTTTCCGCCCAAGTCGGTAGATGCGGTGCTGCTCACGCACGCACACATTGATCACACCGGCTATCTTCCGCGCTTCGTGAAGCAGGGCTTTCGCGGTCCCGTCTATTGCTCACGCGGCACCGCCGAACTCCTTCGCATACTGCTTCCTGACTCAGCTCGATTGCAGGAAGAAGAAGCTGACTATCGCAATCGCCACAAAGTCACGCGTCACAACCCGGCGCTTCCGCTTTACACCGAAGAGGACGCTGAAACTGCGTTGGGACTCTTGCAGGTCGTAAAGAACGACGGCCAGCCTTTCAAGGTTGTGAAAGGTATCAGCGCAGAGTTTCGCATTGCCGGTCATATTCTGGGGTCGAGCCAGGTACTCGTTCTAATTGAAACCGATCAGGGAGTGCGGCGAGTCTTGTTTTCCGGAGACCTTGGTAAATATGACCAGCCGATCATTCGCGATCCCGTAGCGCCTCCTGCCTGCGAATATCTCGTTGTCGAATCAACCTACGGTGATCGTACGCACGATCCGGAAGAGCCAAAGACCGCGCTGGAACGAATAATTAAGAACGCGGCTGAACATAACAGCGAAATTCTGATTCCCGCTTTTGCGGTGGGTCGGGCCCAGGAAGTTCTCTATCTTATTCGCGAACTGGAAGACGAAAAGCGCGTTCCAATTCTGCCCGTAATCCTGGATTCGCCGATGGCGTCGAAGGCTACCAAAGTGTATGCCAACCGCAGGGAAGAGCATGATGAAGAATATGTGACTGCGTCTGCGGGCAACGCCAACCCGCTGCAAACGCATTCGATGACAACTAGCACCAGCCGAGAGGATTCAAAGCGACTAAACAAGGAACCAGGGGCACGCGTGATCATCAGCGCGTCAGGGATGATGACCGGTGGCCGGGTGCTGCATCACGCGCTGCGTGTCCTACCTGATGCAAACGCAACTATTGTTTTTGTCGGCTACCAAGCGGCTGGAACGCTTGGTCGTCGCGTGGCTGACGGTGAGAAAGAAGTAAAGGTGCTGGGACAATGGGTTCCGGTTCGCTGCCAGTCAGTTAAAATCGGTGGCTTCTCCGCGCATGCTGATTGGCAGGAAGTCATTCGTTGGTTGCAGGACTTGCCGGCGCCGCCGCGTCGCGTTTTCGTCACCCACGGTGAGATCGGGTCGGCAACGGCGATGGCCGAGCACATTCGCCAAAGATTCGACTGGCCGGTAGAGGTGCCGGAACACGGTCAACAATTCGAACTCAGCTGACCGGCGGAATTTCAGCGGCGTGCAAGGGTTGAAAATCAATACCACCGACGCTTTGGTCTAAGAAAGATTTTCCATTGGTCATTTGACATTTCTCATTTGTCATTGCCGGAGCGAGGGACGAGGGTCAATGGGCGACCGCGTATAGGCTAACCTTTTTCACTCATCCATCCCGATTAGTCAGTTCCTGGTCCGCAATGACAAATGGAAAATCTTCCCGTTATTAAGCGAGCCGGTACTGACCCATATTGCGCGCGTGTTATACTGCGCCCTCATTTTTTCAATTCAATAATAGGAGCCATACATTGAGCGTTTTGGTTGACAAGTCTACCCGGCTAGTGGTGCAGGGACTCACCGGAAAAGAGGGTACGTTTCATGCGAAACAGATGGTTGAGTATGGAACGAATATCGTTGGCGGTGTCACGCCGGGCAAAGGCGGAACTACGCATGAAGGCATTCCGGTATTCAACACCGTCGCCGACGCGATTAAGCAAGCAGGCGCCAACGCGTCTGTGATCTACGTGCCGCCGGCCTTCGCCGCCGACGCGATCATGGAAGCTGCCGACGCCGGTATCCCGGTTGTGGTTTGCATTACCGAGGGAATTCCAACTCTGGATATGGTGAAGGTGCGGGAATACCTTGACGGCAAAGCTACCAGACTGATTGGTCCAAACTGTCCCGGTATTATCAGTCCGGGCAAATGCAAAATCGGAATCATGCCGGGCCATATTCATCGTGAAGGACGGATCGGCGTTGTTTCTAGATCAGGAACGCTGACGTATGAAGCGGTGGGACAACTGACGGCGCTGGGGATGGGTCAGTCGACCGCTATCGGTATCGGCGGTGATCCTATTGTCGGCACCACGCACGTTGATGCGCTGCGACTGTTTCAGGACGACGACGAGACAGACGGCATCGTGATGATTGGCGAAATTGGTGGAACCGCTGAAGAAGAAGCTGCCGCGTTTGCGAAAGCGAATGTTACCAAACCAATCGTCGCTTTCATCGCGGGACAAACTGCCCCGCCGGGACGTCGCATGGGACACGCCGGTGCAATCATTGCTGGAGGCAAGGGAACCGCGGCGGAAAAAATGAAGGCGCTCGAAGATGCCGGCATTCATGTGGTGCGGTCGCCGGCTGATATTGGAACGGGGATGAGAGAAGCACTAGGTACGCGTTCGGCCGCGTAGACATACTCGGCTCAACATTCCGCGAAGGATTGTTTTAGAGCGCCAAAGGCGCGAAATGTAAACAGCCTGGGGCAACGCCCCAGGAACTAGAAAGTACTGATACTGGAAGCGCTGAAGGCGCGTAATAAAGTTGCTGCCTCAGGCTCCGCAAGACGAACCCGCTAGTTTCATTTCGCGCCTTCAGCGCTCAATGGTTTGCTCGGTACGCCTCCTGGGGCGCTGCCCCAGGCTATTACATTTCGCGCCTTTGGCGCTTCGCATCACTAGTTGAGGTCTTCTGAATTTGAGGTATTAGTTCAAATCAGTGAAGAGGAGATTGAGAGCAGATCAAATGGGGAATCTTACATTCGCAATCATCAAGCCTGACGCGGTACGCGCGGGCCACACCGGCAACATCATTCAACGAATCACCGACGCTGGGTTCAAGCTGCGCGCGATGAAAATGCTGCACCTGACTTTGAAAGAGGCAGAAGGCTTCTACGCTGTGCACCGCGAACGGCCGTTCTTTGCTGGCTTGACCGAATTCATGTCCAGCGATCCGTGCGTAGTCATGGTTCTGGAAAAGGAAAACGCAGTGAAGGCGTGGCGCGATCTGATGGGCGCAACCGATCCGGCAAAAGCCGATGAAGGAACTATTCGTAAGGAGTTTGGCGGCTCGGTCGGAGAGAATGCCACGCACGGTTCTGACTCTGACGAGAACGCCGCAATCGAAATTGCATACTTCTTTAGTCAACTCGAGCTGGTCTGAAACTTTGGAGTGCGGTGACCTGTCACCGCTTTGTTCGGTCGCGACCTGTCGCGACCGTCGCTGGACTCCAGAGTCGTACAATTGGGCGTCAAGCCGCCCAAGACCAAAGCGGCGACAGGTCGCCGCACTCCAAACATGAGACGCTGTCCCAAATGCAATCAGCAATTTACCGATGAGTGGCTGACTTTCTGCACTCAGGACGGCACCACGCTTGTCGATGATCTGTCGCCTGCCGATCCGCCACCGACGCTGGTGCGTCCCATGCCACCAAGCGTCAGCCCAGCTGAGCAACCGACGCTCGACATGCCAGGCCGTCCCAGCCCGCCCCCGGCGCAGTACATTCCACCAGCACCGATTCAATCTGCCTGGGCGGCGCCGCCACCCCCTGCCTATCCGATCAATCCCCAGCAGAGCCTCTCGGTCACCTCGTTGATCCTGGGAATCGCCAGCGTCACCCTCGGCTTGTGTTGTTATTTCGGCATTCTGACAGCGCCCATCGCCATCGTCCTGGGCATAGTCTCGTTAGTGCAAATTAAGAATGATCCGAAAAAATACGGCGGTAAGGGTATGGCCATCGGTGGCATTGTTACAGGCGGTCTCTACTTTGGAATTCTGTTGCTGATAATTCTGTTTTATGGGCTGGGTTTCATTCTCAGTGCTGTCAATTAGCTAGGAGATCGCAGCAAGTCGCACGTGAACGAAAATCACGATAAAATCGAAAGCGTCCCAGAATCCAATTCAGACAACTGGAAAGAGAAGCGAAATTGAAACGCTGCCCGACCTGCAATAAAACCTTTAGCGAAAAGCACCTGAGTTTTTGTGTCGATGACGGCACGCCACTCGTGAACGTCGATTCACCTGATGATGAGGCAACAGTGGTGCGACCGGCGGTAGAAGGTAGTTCACCCGAAGCATCTGGTCCCTCCGGCGCCTCAGGCGAACGCGACTCCAGATCTTATCAGCCGCCCGGCTCGTACATTCCTCCAGGTTCTTACCACGAACGCAAACGCCAAACATGGCCATGGCTTCTTGGTATCTTCGTGATTTTAGCCATTGTGTTCGCTGGGCTGGGATTTGCTGCTGTGGTGTTGATACCACGAATGATGAGGGCGCCCAATGCGAACGCGAATCTCAACCGAAACGTCGAGCAGTCTAATGATTCAAACGCGAATTTGAATAGCCGACACTCCAATTCACCGGAATCGAATGCCAACACCTCAACTGAGGAAGACACAACGCCTCCGCAAAAGGATGAGGCAGCAGTGTTGTCAGCGCTAACGGACCTGGAACACGAGTGGACGGTAGCCAATATCAATGCGGACAAAAAGAAACTCGATCGCATCCTAGCCGATGATTATGTCGGAGTAACCGACGGCAGGACTGAGGGCAAGGCGGAATATCTGAAGACGATCCAACGCGACACTCTGATTCAGAAGTGGAAATTTGAAGATCTAAAGGTCGACCTGAACAGCGACCGTGCTACGCTAACAGGAACTTTACGCGTAGAGGTTAGGAATGAGCAGGGTCAAATCCGGCCGGCAGCTTTTCGGTTTACTGATAAATTTGTTTGGCGAGACGGACGATGGCAGGCCACGAGTTCGGAAGTGAAACCTTTAGCGGAATGAAAGGATGGTCTTTGGACTTTGGTCTTAGGTCTTTGAGCTTTGAACTTTGAGCTTCGAACTTTGAGCTTAGGTGGCCGGCTGCTCGCAATCGGTTGACACAAACAAAGTCCAAGACCAAAGTCCAAGACCAAAGTCCAAAGACCAAAGACCAAAGTCCAAAGTTCAAAGCACAAAGTTCGAAGTTCAAAGGCTCAAAGGCCAAATCAAAATGTCAATCATCAGCGAAGTAATCCAATCAACCAAGGCGATCATCCAGGGGATGGGCGTTACGTTGTCCTACATTCCCAAGCGCAAATGGACCGTCCAATACCCCGAGGAGCCGGTCACCGTGCAGCCGCGATATCGTGGACAACACCTGCTGCATGTTGATGAATTGGGCCGTGAGAAATGCGTGGCCTGTTTTCTTTGTGCCGCAGCATGTCCGTCCGAGTGCATTTACATCGTAGCTAAAGACGATCCGCGACTACCCGAAGAAAGAGTGGGAGTGGATGAGCGCTATGCCGAGGTTTACAACATCGACTACGGCCGCTGCATCTTCTGTGGTTACTGCGTCGAAGCGTGTCCCAAGGACGCCATTACCCACGGCTACAATTTCGAGCTTTCCGTTTACAACCGCGCGGACCTGTTGAAGACAAAAGACGACCTGCTGATCACCAAGCAAGTGCAGTCAAGGAACTACCGCGTGGCTTCTTCCACGGAAGATGTCGACTCGGAGTATAAGGAAGTCTGAAAGGGAGAAGACAGAATTCTGAATACGGAATTCAGAAGTCAAACCCCGAGGTCGAATCGATTCTGGGAACTACCGAACTCTGGCTTCTGAAAGGGAGAAGACAGAATTCTGAATACAGAATTCAGAAGTCAAACCCCGAGGTCGAATCGATTCTGGGAACTACCGAACTCTGGCTTCTGTCTTACTTCTGAATTCTGACTTCTGTATTCTGTCTTCTGCTTATGTCCCTCCGCGAGCTTCATTACCACTGGGAATACGATCTAAAGGCCAGCCCGGAAAAGTTGTGGCCGTTTGTCGCCGATACGAATCGCTTCAATCGTGACACGGGTGTGCCGTCGGTGGAGCCTGCCAGAACGACGCGGGAGCGACTTAGAAATGCCCGCCGGCGCCTGCGTCTTTCCATGTACGGGATGGCGGTTGAGTGGGAGGAGCAGCCCTTTGAATGGGTCAGGCCTGCTCGTTTCGGCGTGGCGCGCACTTACAGCAAAGGCCCGATAACAGAATTACGCGCCCTGGTCGAACTCACGCCACGCGCGGCCGGCGGCACGAAGCTTAGTTACGACTTTCGCGCGAAACCCAGATCTCTGGTGGGCGGCTTTCTGGTTTCGCTGCAAGTGAAGTTTTCCAGCTCACGACGCTTCGCCAGGGCCTTTAGAAAGTATGACGAGATAGCAAGCACGGAAGCGGAACCGTCGCCAGAGGCAGTAGTGGAATTGGATTCGGCGGCACAAAGTCGCCTCCAGGTCATCGGTGAGAAACTGCTCGCCGAAGGCGCGGATGCGGAGGTCGTCGAACGGCTGATCGATTTTGTTAGTAGCGCGGACGGCTTCGCGCTGGCGCGCATTCGTCCCTATGCATTGGCGGATGAATGGAAGTTGTCTCGGCGCGCCGTTCTGGAAGCTTGCCTGCGTTCGACGCGTTTTGGCTTACTCGATTTGCAATGGGAGCTGTTGTGTCCCTTGTGTCGCGGGGCCGGAGAGACTGGCAAGTCGCTTAGCGAAATTAGTTCGCAGGTTCATTGCGAAACCTGCCGTATCGATTTCACAGTTAACTTCGACCGTTTCGTCGAAGTAACTTTCAAGCCCAATCCGCTGCTGCGACAGGTTGAATCGCAGAACTTCTGCATGGGTAGTCCGCAAAAAACTCCGCACATCGTTGCCCAACAGTTATTGCCTGCACACTCCGAACGCGAGCTTTCGCTGCCGCTTGAACCGGGACGGTATCGTCTGCGCGCGCTGGAACTCTCGGGCGGACAGGACGTGAGCGTGACTGGCGCTGGGCAGACGACGGCGAGCGTCACGATTGGAGAAGCAGGCTGGCCCGCTCACGAACTGAAGCTGGCGCATCAGTCCTCGCTGAAAATGACAAATGCGACGAGCGCTGAACAGCTGTTGATACTCGAGCGTCTGGCCTGGAGCGATCAGTCGGCTACCGCGGCGGAAGTGACTGCCTTGCAGATGTTTCGGGATTTGTTTGCCTCAGAAGCGTTACGACCGGGCGAGCAAATTTCCGTGGGCACTTTGACTGTCTTGTTTACCGACCTGCGAAACTCGACCCAGCTCTATCGCGAGATTGGAGACGCGACGGCTTTTGGACGAGTCATGAATCATTTCGACGTGTTGAAAAAAGTGATCGCGGAGGAGGATGGAGCCTTAGTGAAAACAATCGGCGATGCTGTGATGGCGGTGTTTCGCCGGCCGGCCTCGGCATTGAAAGCGATGTTGAGCGCGCAGGAAATGTTGGCAGCGCCGCTGGCGGGAGTTGCACCGTTGATTCTCAAGGCCGGAGTCCATGCCGGACCTTGCATTGCGGTGACGTTGAATGACCGGCTTGACTACTTTGGATCAACCGTGAACATGGCTGCTCGCCTCGAGGGTTTGTCGACCGGCGACGACGTAATCATCTCAAGGGCGCTTTACGACGATCTGGAAGTGCGCGAATTCATAGCTAGCGAAAACCTGCAGGCCACACCGTTTGAAATATTATTGAAAGGGTTCCAGGAAGAACGGTTTGAATTGTGGCGGGTAAGTAAGAAGGGCCTTGGGTCTTAGGGCTTTGGTTTTTGTTTTTCTGAGATCTGAAATATGAGATCTCAGATCTCAGAACCAAAGTCCAAACCCTCAAAGCTCAAAGAACAAAAACCAAGGACCAAAGTCCAACGAAATTTCATGCCAATCTTAGAAGCCCGCAAAGTTTCAAAGGTCTACCAAATGGGGACGACGAGCGTCGCCGCGCTCAACGATGTTTCGTTGGCGATGAATGAAGGCGAGTTCGTTTCAATCCAGGGAACGTCCGGTTCCGGAAAAAGCACTTTGCTCAATATGGTCGGTGGTCTTGATCACCCCACCTCCGGTGATGTGCTCTTCAATGCACAGCCTTTGGGACCCTTCAGCAAAAAGGAGATGGCGCGTTATCGCCGCTATTCCGTGGGCATGATTTTTCAAAACTTCAACCTGATTCCGACGATGAGCGCGGAAGAGAATGTCGGACTGGCGCTGGCGTTTGGCGGAATTCGTGGAACACAACGGCGCCAGCGCGCCGAGGAGTTGCTGAGCAGAGTGGGTCTGGCAGATCGTCTGACGCATCGTCCCTCCGAGCTTTCCGGTGGCGAGCAACAGCGCGTTGCTATCGCCAGGGCACTGGCGAACAATCCCAGGGTTTTGCTGGCAGACGAGCCGACCGGCAATGTCGATTCGACACGCGCGCATGAGTTGCTTGCACTCCTGCGGGAAATGGTTGATAACGACTCTCTGACGATACTAATGGTCACGCACGATCGCGAACTCGCTACCAGCTTCTCAGACCGCATTATTCTGATGAAAGATGGCCGGGTCGTCGAAGGATAAGAAGAAAAGGGGGAAAAGGGGAAGGGGGAAAGGGTAAATAGGGGAGAACAGACGGGAAAGGGTAAACCGGAAAAGGCAAGCGCGGACCGGCTTCGAATAATACATTCTTTACCCTTTACCCTTTCCCCCGATCCCCTCTTCCCCTACGGAAAGGTTCCTATGTCAAACCAAATGACTCTTGAGGCGCTGCGGTCAGTGCCGCTCTTCGCGTCGTTGACTGACGATGCGGCCATTGAACTCCGCAATTTGCTTGCGATCAAAGACGTGTCTGCGAACACGGAGCTCTTTCACAAGGGCGATACCGGCAACGCGATGTATCTCATCGAGACCGGCCGCGTGCGCATCAGCATTGTCGACGAGGATGAGAAAGAGATAACGCTTGCTGAACTGGCCCAGGGAGATTTTTTTGGCGAGATGTCGATCATTGACGGGCGCCAGCGATCAGCGGATGCGAAGGTGATCGAGAACGGCCGACTCGCGGTTCTTTCGCGGCCTGATTTTTTGGCGTTTGTGCGCTCAAATCCGGATGTGGCGCTGGGAATGCTCGGCGCGCTCAGCGACCGGCTCAGGCGCACGGATGAACTTATTCGTTCGCGTGTTTCTCGCAATGCCAACGAGGAGCAACGCAAACGGGCCACGATGGCCGATCGCGCCGCGGACATGATTGCGGAATTCGGGGGCAGTTGGAAATTCATCGGCGTCTCGATCGGTCTGATTGTCTTTTGGATCGTGTTCAACTCTTACATCCTTTTCGGCGGGTTCGATCCGAAGCCTTACCAGATGCTGAATTTGGTGCTGGCGGTGATTGCCGGGATGCAGGCGCCGATCATCATGATGTCGCAGAATCGGCAGGGTGAAAAAGATCGCTTGCGGGCGGATTTGGATTATCGCGTTAACTTGAAAAATGAACTCTCGCTCGCTGAAGTTCTGCGCCGGCTGGACGTGCTCGAGAGCGAGCGCCTGCCGAAGTTATTCGAGGAACAAAACACAAAACTCGGTCAGGGCCAGACAAACGTCCAAAGTCCAAAGTCCAATGTCCAAAGTCAAATCAAGTAGTTCACTCAAGTCCAAAGTCTCAAGTCCAAAGTCCAAAGTCCAAAGTCCAAGGTCCAATGTCCAACGTCGAATGTTTAAAGTGTTTCCTGGTTGCTTTGACTTTTGACTTTGGGCCTTGGACTTTGGACTAATTTGTGATGATTCAGGCAATCCTTTTTGATTTCAATGGCGTCATCATCGACGATGAGCCGCTGCAAATGGCGGCTTACCAGGTCGTCCTGCGCGAGCAGGGAATTCAGCTCACTGAAAGTGATTACTACGGCGCGCTCGGGATGGACGACAAGACGTTTGTCCGAGCAGCGTTTGAACGAGCGAAGCAAACGCTGCCAGACGATGTCTTGAAGATCGTGCTGGAAAGAAAAGGTGTCTGGCATCGCCAGCTGATTGAAAACGAGCTGCCGCTGTTTCCCGGTGTCGTTACGTTTCTGAAAGCAAGCTCGCGCCGGTATCCGCTCGGGCTGGTCAGCATGGCATCGCAAACAGAGATCCGATATGTCCTGGAACGAGGCCGTCTCGTGAGTTTGTTTTCCGTGATTGTGAGCGCCGAGGATGTCACTGTCTGCAAGCCCGCGCCCGGCTGTTATCTGATCGCGCTTGAGCAGTTGAACGAAAAACTGCGAGCCGAACGACGTCAACCATTGCAGGCGAGTGAGTGTTTGGTAATTGAAGATTCGCCACCGGGGATTGAATCCGGTCGGCAAGCGGGCATGCGCACCCTGGGAATAACAAATACTGTTTCAGCTGAACAACTGCGTGCCGCCGGCGCCGAAGTGGTGTCAGCGAGCCTGGCCGATTGGACGGTTGACGCGGTGCGGCATGTTTTTAAGTAAGGGTAAAGGGGAAAGGGTAAAGGTTAAGAGGGGATGGGCGATATCGGGGTTCAACTCAGCCTCAGGAATTCATGCATTACATTTTTACCCCTTCCCCTTTCCCCCTGACCCCATTTTTGAAACATGAGCTTTCTCGACATACTCAAGCTGGCCTTGCGAAATCTACGCCAGGCGAAACTGCGCGCCATACTAACGACGATGGGCGTGATTGTCGGTGTGGCCGTAATTGTGACGATGGTTTCGTTCGGACTTGGGCTGCAGCGAAACATGCTCTCGCGCTTCAGGGCTCTCGATCTCTTCAACGAGATTCAGGTGTTTGGACGCAACCTCGGCGACCTCGTCTCTGCCAGGGCCCAGAGTAACTCCGCGAGAAGCGAGAACGAGCGACGCGACCGACGTTCGCGCTTGAAGCCTGAAGATAAGCCGACGCGAATCCTGGACGATGCTGCGATTGCCGAGATCGCCAAAATCCCCGGTGTCGCCTACGTCGAGCCCAGTCTTATGCTATTCACGTACGTGAGGACCAACGGTCATTCGCAAATTGAGTCGATTGGCGGCGCATCGGTGCCCAACGCCAGTTCTCGTTTCAAGGAATTCCTGGCCGGACAGATGATTAGTTCGCCAAATGCTGACGAGGCTGTAGTCAACGACACCTTCGCGCGCGATTTCGGTTTTGAGAACCCAGCAGATGCGGTTGGCAAAACCATTGAGTTTCTCTCAGCGTCCAACACCTCCAGTGAGTCTGCGAAACAGAACAACCCCGAAGAGGGGCCGCCAACTTTCTTTGGCCTGCCACTAGAGGAAGATATTTCTTCTGAGCCGGAAGGCGATGCTCTGGTGGCTGAGAGATTTCGCATCGTTGGTGTCTTAAACTCGCAGGTGAAAGAAGGTGCGGGCCAGGGAGGCGTACGCGGATTGTTTCCCGGTGCGCGGATTTATATTCCGCTGGCGGCGGCGCGTGAGTGGTCGATTGAGCATCGCGGACCAATGAACCAGGTGGCGCTAGCTCTGGCGCGTGAAAGCGGTTCGTTGGGTAACTCCGAAGGCGAAGGATACGATTCGGCGATCATTCGAGTTGATGATCCAGTGGCCTTAACCGAAGTACGCAAGCGGCTCAACGAATTGGGTTTTGTGAGTTTCTCGATAGTCGATCAGTTAGAACAGTTTCGCACAGTCTTTTTGATCATTGATTCCGTGCTGGGATTGCTGGGCGGAATCTCTTTGCTGGTGGCTTCATTCGGGATAGCTAACACGATGATCATGTCGATTCTCGAGCGCACCCGCGAGATCGGGATCATGAAAGCTATTGGTGCCGAAGACCGCGAGATCAAATTGATCTTCTTTGTTGAGGCGGCTGTGCTGGGTCTGGTCGGCGGAGTTATCGGCGTGCTTTCTGCCTGGGCGGTCGACGCTATCGCTAATCGTCTGGCTTATCGATTCTTTTTGAAACCGAACGGCGCCTCGTTTGTCGACTTCTTTTCCTTACCACCCTGGCTTTCAATAGGAGCCATCCTGTTTGCGCTAATCGTTTCAATCCTTGCCGCACTTTATCCAGCCGCACGCGCCGCACGCATCGATCCGGTTCGAGCGCTAAGACACGATTAGAAAAAGTCATTGACTTGCCTATTGCGTTGTGATAAATGCAGCCTCACTCGACGGTTCACTCTCATCTTGGGCGACCTTATCATGAACTACCCAACTCGATTTCCTCAAAACCTTTTAGAATTCGAATAGGGACCCGCGATCTGTAAGGCGTCAGAGACAGTTTTTAATTTTGCCGTAGTTTCTGGGGTTCTAAGCTATGTCCCAAATAACAAAACTTGCGGATCAGCGTCTGCAGCTGGTCCTTGTCGCAATCGCACTTCTCATGTTCGTTACCGGCTGTCCGCGAAAACCCACGGCCGGTCCTGACGCAAAGCCGCCGTCGGCGAATGAGCCTGCGGGGCCGCCGCCGAGCGCTATTCTCGCCGGTAGAAAGTTGCACAATCCGCCGGCGCTAACTGCTACTGGCGGCGACGCGAGCCGGGCGGTGGCCGCCTTCATCGATTGGGCCGGCGCTTCTTTGCCGGAGGAACACGAGGATGGCCGCAAGGCGCTGGAAGCCGCGCGCGGAAATAAAGACGTCGTCAAAGCATTTGCCGACGAAATAACAAGAGCGCAGCGGACGGATCATAGCCGCGCGCTGCTGGCCCTGGCACTCCTTGGCGAGTTGCGCAGCCCGGACGCCGAACAATTCCTTCGCGATTTCGTGAACCAGCCATTCCCGACGGAGGGACATAAGACGACTGAGGGCGAGATCATCGAGCAGACCGCGCTCGGGACGCTGCAGGCGAAAGCGATTGACGGACTCGCCTACTTAAACTCTCCGAGCGCGAATGAAGAGGTGCTCTCGCAGGTGAGCAAGCACCCCTCAATCATCGTTCGGTCTGAGGCGATCAGCGCCTACCTGTGGAATCAGAAGGACAAAGAAGCGGCACGGCGCACTCTATTGCAGCGCGTCCTCAAGGGCGAAGAACGCTACATCGATCAGATCACTCGTGTGGAAGGCGAGCGCGCGGGTTCTTTTAACCCCAAGCTCGAAGCCTACCTCAAGGCCCACCCCGAAGTCGTTCCACCCGCGCCGGAATACGAGAAGGAACGACGGCAGGAGCCATCGAATGATCGGAACCTCAACCCCGGTAATCCGCCCAAGTACTGAGGCGCTGAGTTAGGAGATACCGAAATGAACAGCAGAAAGAAAGCTTTGTGCGTAGCGCTTTGGTTGGCTTGTTTGTTGGGGACCACCTACGCTGTGTGCAACCAATCAAATTCGAGTCAGGCCGAACGCGATCTTTGGAACCAACACGGTTGTTGGCAGGCGTTCTTCCTCTGGCAGTATCTCGCCTATGACGCGCGCGCCAGCAACTGGAGCAACCGAGGTTTCTTCGACGCCTGCAACGTCAACCTCGAATACCCGAAGCACTGGAACGCGTCTTATCTTCTCACTTACAAACTCAACGACAACAATGACCAGTCGTTTCACGGCACGGTTGATTACCGGGCGACCGCCGAAGCAGCCAGCAGCAATTTCCACAATGGTTTCTTCCACCTGGCCATTGACGATAACTCAGTGTACGGGGCGTTCCAGCCCCCGGATCAATTGCAAACATCATGTCCGCTCTACGATAACGCCACACCGACGGCCAACAACAACCCGGCCTCGCGCGCAGGAGACTTCATGCACGAGGGCTGGCACGCCTGGATGCGCAAGTACAACTGGAACAACGGCTCCTGTGGCGGTCACCGCTGCAGTGGTTGCTCATTCGGCTCGTGCGACTATTTCTACTTCCACGGGATTAGCCAATATGTGTTTGGGGCTATGTGGGAGAACAACGGCACGGCCAGCCGTTTCCACTCGCCTAACCAGGTGCAGGTAGAGTTCCTTTGTGACGTGGCCGACCAATCTTCAGCACCGGCGAGTGTTAAGACGGCTGCGCGAGCAGACGCTAACGCGCGCTCAGCGGCGCGCTTCATAAATGGCCCCGGATATCGGTGTGGCGATCCTCGCCCCTGGTAAATCCAACCCCAGGCCCGATTCATTTAGCCAGAGGTCCCCATCGCCCGGGGACCTCTGGTTTTGTTTAGGGGTTACTGGTTTAGTCAGTTGGTGGCGGCGGGGCTACTGGTTTCGCCACTTTCTTTTTCGGTTTTGGTTTGGCCATCATTGCGGGCTTGGGACTCCAGAAAGCCGGATCCGCCGCCGCAAATTCCTTTTCCACATAACTCATGCCAGGCGCGAACGCGTAGGTACTGATCTCGCTGGACAGGACTGCCTCGCTAACCGCCTTGTCAGCATCCTTCCTCGTGTCGTCGCCCATTGAAGCCCGAACTCTCATGGCAATCGGATCATCGAACTCCGCTAAAGACTTCAAGGGCCGGAAAATCAGGTACGTGCCGCCCGGTGCTCCGGACACGACCTGGAAAGTAGCTACGTGCAGGTTGTCGATCTTCGCTTTTTCCCGAGCAACGTTGACCAGCTTCTGCACGTACTCGGCGTATTGCGCGTCATGTCCTGGCCGAATGCGCGTCGTTGTGATTGAGAAGTAGCGCATCGTGCGGATGTCGACATCTGCCTTGTAACTCAACTCTGGCCGATAGATTGTTAACATGTCGCGCATGCCGGCATGCAAGATCGGCGCTTCCTTATCGAGCCGATCCAGTTCAGCCCTCGTGTTACCGCTCGCACCCGCCATCTTCTTGTCGGTGCCGTTAAGGATGGTTTCAAGTTCTGCGAACGAGTCGGCGCCGGTGATGTAGACGACTTCATTTTCGCTCCCGGCAACGGGAACCAGTGCGATGCGATGGTTTGGCGTGCCCAGCGTTCTGAAGATGTTGGCAAAGTTGCCGGAATGTATGTTGTGCACGCCCATCATTCCGGGTTTGATGTCTTCACGCACGACGTAAAGCACTTTCGGTGGACCTTTCTTCGGGGGATCCTGGGCAAAGGCCGGGGTGAATGCTGAGATTAGAGTGACAACTGCACAGAACAGGAGAGACTTCTTCATAAACAAATACCTCCAGGGGGTTTCGATTTGACGTTTGATTGATTTCGCAGTCTGTGCCGGGCGGGACATGACTGCGGCTGCGGCTCCGAATTTTGACGTATCGTACGACCGTTAGAACCCAATTGAATTTCGAAGAAACTAGAGCGCGAGGCAGATCTTAGACGCAGTGAACGAACTCGAACTGTTCGGGCGGCGGAACGATACGACGATCGCCCGGGCAAGTCAATAACAGTTGAGCAAACTGTTAGTTTGCGTTTGTGGGCCGACACTCAGCTTGGGAGTTTCCCTCCCTGGCCGCAAACTAACAGTTTGCGTTACTACGGTGACAACTTACTCCCACATTGATTACAGAATCGCGACGAAGGGTCTTTGGGCGCGGCGCCGCAGGAGGGACAAGCCGCTACTTTGAAGTTTGCTCCGCAGGCAGAACAGAAGCTGGCGTCGACAGTGTTAGCAGCACCGCAACTGCCGCAGCGTCCGGGTAATGGCGGCACATAGCCGCCGGCTTTGCCGGCGATGTGTGCTTCGACTATTCTCCAGGCATCTTCTGTGAGTTTGTACTGCCAGTAAGCTCCCAGCGCAGGCAAAGCGAGGAGAAGTCCGGCGGAAATCAGAACGGCCACCGCGGCGACGGCTGCCTTGTCCAGCCACTTCTGCATGCCCATCTCCACGCGCGTGCCACCTGCTTCCGGTGTGATCTTGATTGTCAGCGCCGCCGAGAGGCCGGTAAGATCGCGCAACGTGCTAGACTTGCGCGCTTGCAAAACTGTAGTTGACGAAACGTGCATCGTTTGCACTTCATAATCCTGATCAAAAATACTGCGAAGCTCAGCTACTAGTTTGAAGACATCCGCTTCAACGCGGGGATAATATCTGCTGTCCATAGATGCGCATCCTTTCGCTGTGTCGATGACTTCAGTTTACGATCAGATAACGATCATTGTTCACTCGAATATCCAAGCGTTTGAATTGAGGAAAACGATAAAATGAGATCCATTCGCAGCCTGGTCGCCGGTTTCCTGGCCATTGCATTCCTAAGCACGTCCGCAAATCTCCGTCCTGTTTTATCACAGAGTGCTTCAGCGCCGGCAGCAGTACTCGACGGTTTCACACCCGCCGGATCAAGTGAGGAGCGCCGCCGGGAAGACGAGTTTCGCGCGGTGCCGGCACCGGCTTCGGCCAGGGAGCATTTACGCCGGCTGACCGCAGAGCCGCACGTAGCCGGTAGCAAAGAGGACTACGCAACCGCCATATATGTTCGCGATCAGATTCGCAGTTATGGCATCGCCTCGGATCTAAACGAGTATGAGGTGTTGCTGCCCTATCCGAAACAACCCGGCATTGTCGAACTGACTCGACCCCGGCTCGAAAAGCTTGCTGTCAAAGAACCGGTTATCGCCGAGGATCCATCGTCGTCCAACCCAAAGATCGTCCCGCTCTTCAATGGCTACAGCCCAAGCGGAGATGTGACAGCGCCGCTTGTTTACGTGAACTACGGTTTGCCTCCTGATTATGAAGCGCTAAAGAAACTTGGCGTTGACGTGACCGGCAAGATTGCGATCGCGCGTTACGGCAACTCCTTTCGCGGGGTGAAGGCGCAAGTTGCGGAACAACACGGCGCAGTTGGGCTAATCATATATTCCGACCCGGCAGATGACGGCTACTCGCAAGGCGATGTTTATCCGAAGGGTCCCTGGCGTCCGGCGTATTCGGCGCAACGCGGCTCGGTACAATTCTTGTCGACCGCGCCGGGCGACCCACTAACACCGGGTCAACCTGCAAAACCGGGCGTGCCGCGGCTGAAGATGGAAGACGTCAAAACGCTGCCGCGGATTCCGGTCCAGCCGATCTCTTATGGAGACGCTAAGCGCTTGCTGGAACCGTTGCGCGGTCCAGTGAGACCGAAGGGTTTCCAGGGTGGCTTGCCGTTTCCTTATCACGTTGGCGGAACGGAATATGTGAGCGTGCACTTGAAGACGTCAATGGACTATCAAGTGCGAAAAATCTGGAACGTGATCTCGCGTATTGATGGCGATGAAGAAAAGGACCGCTGGGTGATCATGGGGAACCACCGCGATGCCTGGGTCTTTGGGGCCGTTGATCCAAACAGCGGTACGACTGCGATGCTCGAGACTGCACGTGCCTTTGGCGCCATGTTGAAGCAGGGGTGGAAACCGCGACGCTCGATCGTGCTGGCTAGTTGGGACGGCGAAGAGTATGGCCTTTTGGGTTCAACCGAATGGGCAGAAGATAACGCCGCTGAGTTGAAGGAGAAAGCAGTCGCCTACCTCAATATGGATTCGGCCGTTTCCGGATCAAATTTTGGCGCTTCGTCAGTGCCTTCAATGTGGAAACTAATTCGTGGCGCGACCCGCGACGTGAAGGATCCAAAAAGCGGCCAATCGGTTTATCAACAATGGCAGGAACGCTCGCGGGAGGATCAGCCTGACCCGGAGCTGACGAACGCTGAAGCGGCATCGGACACGTCGATTGCCGAGGCGCGCATCGGCGCCTTGGGTTCGGGTTCAGACTTCACGCCCTTCTTACAACACCTGGGAGTGCCCGCCAGTGATATGGGTTTTGGCGGCGACTATGGTGTCTATCATTCCGCTTATGATTCTTTCTACTGGATGAGTCACTTCGGTGATCCAAATTTTGTCTACCACGTAGCGGCGGCGCAACTCTGGGGAACGGTGGCGATGCGCCTCGCGGATGCGGCCGGGTTGCCACTCGATTATCGCGACTATGCCTGGCAGGTGCGTGAGTTTTTCGATCAGTGTATGAAAACTGCCAGACGTCGTAAGCTAGCAGATGGCTTAGATGAGAAGCCGATGAATAAAGCGCTACAGAGTTTTTCAGATGAGGCCGAGCGCATCGAGAAGGCGCGGCATGAGACCGTCGCAGAAATCGAGCGAACGCGTGTAGAAGCAAATGATCGTCACCCGCGCGCCGTGGCCAGGTTGAAGCGCATCAATGATGCGTTGCTGGCCGCTGAGCGATCATTGACGGATGAACGCGGGCTGCGCGGGCGAAATTGGTATGTGCACCAGATTTATGCGCCGGGTACTTACACGGGCTATGCGGCTCAACCTCTGCCTGATTTTCGTCAGGCGCTTGACGATCGAAATAAAGCCAACGCGGCAGAAGCTTTGGGTCGTATAGTAGAAGCAATTAACCGCGCCACTGAGACACTCAAGAAAGCGCGCGACTGATTTTGGAGTGCGGTGACCTGTCACCGCTTTGGTCGGTCGCGACCTGTCGCGACCACCGGTTGATGGTGGCGAGCACAGATTTTGGGCGTCAAGCGCCCAAGACAAAAGCGGCGACAGGTCGCCGCACTTCAAAGACTGGACCGCTTTGTCGTACCTTTACGCGTTAACGTTCGAGCTTGCCAATAATAGCTTCACAAACTGCCGAGCACACAAGGAGAGATAATGAGAAAAGGGTTTTCGGGTATAAGCGTAACGATTCTAGTTTTGTTATTCGTTTCTTCGTCCGCCCTGATGGCGCAACGGAGGCCAAATCGTCCTGCCGTACAAGCCGCGCCACCGGCAACGCCGGCGCGGAATGATTTGAAGCTTACCTACCGCACAACCACTTCCGGACAAGCGATGGAAAACACCACCATGCTCAAAGGTGCGCGTGAACGCACCGAAATGAAAATGGGTTATGGGCGAGACATCATCAACGTTACACAGTGTGACCTCAAGCGAACTATTCAAATCAGCGACAGTGCGAAAAAGTATGTGATTACGCCGATGGAGACGTCGGATGCTCCGGCGAATAATGGACAGGTCGGCCGCCCGGTTGTGGAACCGTCGCGAAGTGGCGGCGTCATTACTTATACGACGACAGCAGTCGATACCGGCGAGCGCAAAGAGATGTTTGGTTTCCAGGCTCGCCACGTTAAGACCAGCTTGATCATCGAATCGTCGCCAAACGCCTGTAATCCGATGAAGCAGCGAATGGAGACGGATGGTTGGTACATCGATTTTTCGTTTGGTCTTAACTGCGATATTGGAGGCCGCGCGCCAATGGGTGGCCCGTCCCCGCGGGGCGGCTGTCGCGATGCGGTCCGCTTTAACCGGCAAGGCGCTGCGCGAACCGGCTATGCGCTCCTGGAAACCATGAACTCCTACGGTCCCGATGGCAGGGTGGCCTTCACCTCCACCAAAGAAGTTATAGAGCTTTCTCGGGAGCCGCTTGATGCCGCCTTGTTTGATATCCCCCCGGGTTATGTTGAAGCAGCCAGCTCTCAGGAGTTGTACGCAATGCCTTCAATGGCAGAGATGATGCAGATGTCAGAAAGTCGACCGCCGGCTGCAGTGAATCAAAGCAACGCGTCAAACATGAATAAAGGAAAGGCGCCAGGCATCATTCGCGTGGGCGTGGTTCAGATCAACAACAGAACCGATAAGGGAATTTCACAGGAATCATTACGCCAGCGCTTGATTGGGGAACTACAAGGCGACAGCGTTGAAGCCGTCCCTTTGAATGCAATCTCGCCGCGAGAAGCTGAGGCTGAAGCAAAAGCGAAGCAATGCGACTTCATCCTTTATACAGATCTGACCGCGCTGAAGGCATCGTCAGCCAAGAAACTCGGCGGCTTTCTGGGACGCGCAGCGGGCGTAGGATCTGGCGGGGTGGACAAGACTGAAGCGAAAGTTGAGTTCCAACTTTTTGCGGTCGGCGAGACCGCAGCGCGTCTGAAGTCTGCGGCGACTGCCAAAGAAGAAGGTGATGAAGCGAGTGCGGGCACCGCTCTAGATCAGGAAGCGAAGCAAGTCAGCGCGGCGGTCCGTAAAAAGGGTTAAAGGCAGCAAACGGCAAACAGCAAACAGTAAACGGCCGAACATTATCGCTCTTGGTGGGTTGGAACTTTTTCGGGTATCGATGGGCTCAGGCTGTTTGCTGTTTGCTGTTTACTGTTTGCTGCTTCACTGTTTTTTCCCCTTCTTCTCAGCGGTCGTTGGTGGTGGCAGCTTGTTTGCCGCCTGAAGGATTGATTCCGCATTCTCGCTAAGCAGATCGAAACTGCTCAGTTCTTCATCACTCCTTGCCTGCCCCGCGACTGGTTTTAACTGTTCTACAATCCGCGACGCGGCCGCCGCCAACTTGCGAAGGGATTTTGGGATCAACGGGTTTTTTTCATCGCGCGAGCTAACGTCGTCGATGTTGGTAATCGCCTCGTCAAAAATTCGCGCAATGTCGCCAATGAGTTCGGCGCGCGATCCTTTCGGTAGTTCACCCCAGGTCTCAGAATCCTTCTTCAATTGCTTGGCGGTCGTTGTGTCGGGACCGCCACCATTCAACACGAGCATTCGGCGATCAGCGGCTTTGATGAAAACATCGATGCGCTTATCAAGGAGCTGAGCATCTTTGACCAGCTCTATCTCTTGCTCTGTTAGGTGCTCGCGGGCTTGAAAGGCTGTGGCCAGTGTACAGAAAAAGGAGGTGAGAACGGCTGTCAGTAAAAGGAGCAGGGCACGGGTTATCATAAGTTTCGAGTGGTTTTAGGGTTTGTCCAATACTTTGGTTGCTTTTGCATCGGACGACTTCTCTGAGCCGCCGCGAATAACGGTGTTATCGTAAAATGAATTGAGCGCCTCGGTTCGACCATTCCGCGCAAACTCTTCCAGCTCCTTAATCCATACCGCGTATTCAGCAGGCGTGTTACGACGCATAGTGGCCCATCTTGGTCCGTGTGCTCGCAGCGCCAGCTCCAAACGCTTGTACAGGTCCCGCCTCCTGTTGCCTTTGCGATCCACCGACTTCATAAAGCCCAGCGCGTCTTCAATCAAGGCCCAATACTTACCGGCTTCGGTAGCGGCGGCCTCATACTGTTGCTGCGAAGTTTGGTGCTCAGCATTAGCAAGGTGAATTTCAGCCAGTTCGATTGATAACTTGATGCGCGCCTTCTCGTCCTTCGATTGATTGAGTTGGGAGCGTTCCTCCCGCGTTATGACTTTAGCTGGAGGCGGGGCGGTTTGATCGAGTGGCTTAGGATCCTGAGCGTTCGCCGCGGGCACAAACAACGTCACGAACAGAAGTACAGGAGTACTTAGAATCGTACGACGCTTAATTCCCTTGGATACCATTTGAATTCCAGTGGTTGGGTTAATGTTCCGTAGGACGCTCAGACTTTCGCTTTACACCCTGACCTAATTGAATCTGCCTTCGCAGAGACGGCAGCCGCAATTTAACTTTCTCGAGCTCGAGTTGATTTGCTTTGGCGTCGGCTCGGGCGAGAAAACTCTCGTAGGCTTCCAGCGCTTGGTCGTATTCTCCAAGATAATCATGCGCCGTGGCAATGAAATAATATGCTACGTGCAGATCCGGTTTTGCTCTTAGTAACCACTCATACTCAGCGACAGCGGCGGCGAACTGCTTGAGTTCGTATAAAGCGGTAGCAAGATTAGCGTGGGCCACATAGTTGTTGGGAGCAATCTGAATCACCCGGCGGAGAATGCCGGCGGCCTCCGCAAAGCGGCGGCCTTGCACCAGTGCTGAGCTGTAGCCAGTGGCGTAGTCAGGGTTGGCCGGCTCCTTCTCCGCCGCACGTTTGTAGTAATCAAGCGAGCGGTTTGCATTGACGGTGCGATACGCAACACCCAATCGTGCTAAAAGCATCGCGTTGTTTGGATTCTTCGCCAACAAGTTCTCGAGAGCTTTGCGGGCCACAGCCGGATCATCGCTGTTTGCTGCATCTATTTCCTCAGGAGTGCCCACCACCTTAAGAGTTCCGTCATTGGAAACTGGTGTTGCTTGACTCAGTCCGGCGGCTTCGGCCACTCGCTTTGCCTGGTCAGGTTTGCCGGCTAATTCGTAATCCGCCGCGAGTCGGGAAGCAATGGCTTTATCTCCCTTGATCAATGTCTCGGCTATCTTGAGATCGGCAAGGGCGCGTTCGTTTTCACCGGTGCTAATACGAATCTCGGCTCGTTCTAATAGCGCAGAAAGATTTACAGGGTCCAGTTGTAGTGCACGATCAAAGCTGGACAGGGCAGCGATCTTGTCACCGGTGGCGCGTTCAGCCGTACCACGCAGGAACCAGGTCGATGTTGGTGCGTCAGGGTCAATAGTGGCGCGGCGCGCTAGTTCCAGCGCCTCTTTTGCGTCGCCCCCTCGCAAGCGAATGTCGGCCAACATTCGAAGCGCCAGGTTGTCTTGTGTGTCGAGCTTGACCGCCTGACGCAAAACGGGCTCAGCATCTGCATCACGATTGAGGCGGACAAGCAGAGCGCCTAAGGCCGAATAAGGCATTGACCAATCTTTCCGCAGTTCTATCGCACGTCGCAGGGAAGACTCAGCTTCCGGCAAACGCCCCAACCCAACCAACGCGTTTCCTCTTTGGAATTCCGCTTCAGCAAACTCCGGCCGCACCTTGATAGCTTCTTCGTAGAACTCCAACGCTTTGAGAAGGTCGCCGTGAGCATGCGCATTCTGCCCGCGTTCAAATAGTTTCACGGGATCAGCGGAACCATCCCCAAAAGGGTCGTCAGTTTGGGCCTGCGTCACACTGCCGCCCAAAAAGAGCAAACACAGCGCTACCGCAAGCGCCGCAAAACGCGACCATGAAGCCATCATTACTGGTAGCTGCTGAATCATGAGAACCAAATCGTAACAGGCGTGGAAAGCGATATCTGAGGAGATGTCGATGTTAACATGGCAAAACTACTTGCGTCCAAAATTCGGACGCGCCACTTACGCGCTGCAATTCTGAGATGCCGGTTGCACTCGTCTTGATGCTTGCGCTAACATTGCCACCGCAATCCCATCATTCTATTTAAAGAACTTGAACGCACAGTGCGCACGTGTCTTTATTCTCGGAGAGCCAAAACCGTTGAGCAGTTCACTGGTTGAAGACGTCGAAACGAAAGTTGGCAGCCAGGATGGCGCCGAGCCGGTCGCGCTGGCTAAAGAAGAAAGACTACGTCACCTGTTTCGTGAAATGGGTTCTGCGCTGGTGGCTTTCTCTGGTGGCGTCGACAGCACTTACCTCGCCTACGTCGCCAATTCCGAACTTGGTGGAAACGCGCTTTGCGTTACTGGAGAATCGGCGAGTTTGTCCGGGCAGCAGCGCGAACAGACCGTTCGTCTGGCCCAACAGTTTGGCTTTCGCAGGGAAATCGTCAGGACCAATGAGTTGGAAGATGTTAATTACACTGCGAATGGTCCCACGCGTTGTTACTTTTGCAAGGACGAACTATACAAGAAGCTTGAAGACGTGTCGCGCGTTCGAGCAATAGACTTCATAGTCGATGGGTCAACCTGTGATGACCTCACCGACTTCCGGCCGGGACGTGCCGCGACAAACGCGCACGGGGTGCGAAGTCCTCTTATAGAAGTTGGCATGTCGAAAGCAGAAGTCCGGCTTTTGAGTCGCAGAGTTGGTTTGCCGACATGGGACAAACCCGCCAGCCCTTGCCTTTCGTCGCGGATCGCATATGGTGTCCCGGTAACCATCGAACGACTTTCGACCGTGGATAGAGGAGAGGAAATTCTCCGCGAACTGGGCTTCCGGGAGTTTCGCGTGCGCCATCACGACAGTCTTGTTCGGCTGGAAATTGCTGCGGCGGAGATGCCACGGGCACTGCGTTTAGACGTGGTTGAGGAATTGGCCCGCCGCTTTCGCGAGCTGGGGTTTAAGTACGTAACCCTCGATCTTCAGGGATTTCGCAGTGGAGCGATGAATGAGGTCCTGGACCAACAACCACAAGCTGAAGTTCGTGATGACGGGCCGTTGCGGTTGTAGTCTATTAATTCACCCAGCCAAAATGGGTGGAAAGTTTCGATGCACTTTCTTGAGCTGACTTTGAGGATTCGGAGATAGCCTATGGCCAGTTTGCCAAGCACAGTTTATGTAGACGACATCCGCGAGATAAAAGAAGAGAACCCGTTTGAGTCGATGATGTCGCGCTTTGATCGAGCGGCCCAGTTGCTCAATCTCGATGCGGATCTGTACGCCGTCATGCGCGTCCCCAACAGGGAACTCAAGGTTTACATACCGACCAGAATGGACTCGGGACGGATTCAAGTATTTGAAGGCTATCGCGTCCAGCATAACTTCGCGCGTGGACCGGCCAAAGGAGGCATTCGCTATTCGCCGGATGTGAATCTGGACGAAGTGCGGGCGCTGGCCGCGTGGATGACCTGGAAATGTGCGGTGGTTAACGTTCCTTTTGGCGGCGCCAAAGGCGGGATCATCTGCGACCCTCAGCAGATGTCGATTGGTGAGCTGGAGAGAATGACTCGGCGCTACGCCTCCGAACTGCTCGACTTTATTGGTCCTGAAAAGGACGTGCCGGCCCCGGACATGAACACCAATGAGCAAACAATGGCGTGGATCATGGACACCTACTCCATGCACGCCAGGCACACCGTAACCGCAGTAGTGACGGGAAAACCTATCGATCTTGGCGGCTCTTCAGGACGACGTGAAGCAACCGGGCGGGGAATCTTGTTTGTAATTAACGAGGCCGTCAAAAGGTTTCGGATGGTCCCCGAATCGACGCGAGTTGTGGTTCAGGGATCAGGGAATGTTGGCGGCATTGGTGCGCACCTGCTGCACGAAGCGGGTTACAAAGTAGTGGCCATTTCCGATGTTCATGGAGGCATCTACAACCCGAACGGCATTGATATTCCGGCGGCACTAAAACACCTGCGCACGACCCGCTCCTTCGAAGACTATCCAGGCGTGGAACGGGTGACGAACAGCGAGCTGCTGGAGTTGGAATGCGACGTGCTCGTGCCTGCCGCCACTGAGAACCAGATTACTTCGCTGAACGCCGATAAGATCAAGTGTAAGGTCCTCGCCGAAGGAGCGAATGGGCCCACCACGGCTGCGGCGGATCAGGTATTGCATGAGAAGGGAATCTTTGTGATCCCTGATATTCTCGCGAACGCCGGAGGCGTGACTGTCTCTTACTTTGAATGGGTTCAGGACAGGATGGGATATTTTTGGCGGGAAGACATCGTCAATCAGAGGCTGCAGGAAACTATGGTTGCCAGCTTTAATGATCTTTGCCGCTATGCCGATGCACACTCGGTTGACACTCGTACCGCAGCCTATATGTTGGCTATAGACCGGGTGGCCTACGACACGCGCATGCGAGGGATATATGCGTGATATGCGTGACGGAAAAGACATAAAGAAATAGAGCTAAATAGTGAAAAAGTCTTGATTTCCGTTAACTGGTAGGGTATGGTCTGGCATGATTCCGCGCCCTCAGTTCTGTAAATAACCCCAGCTTGGGCCAAGCTTTAGGTGCGGTATCACCGACGTAAAGATTTCTGGAGTTGCAGACAGCAACGTGTGACCAAGAGCATCGAATTTTGGGTGTCTCTGGTCTTGCGCTAACTAGATTGGTTCTATGGTAGAACTTAAAACTATCGACGTTGGCATTCAAAACAAACTTCTATATTCGTTATGCAGGAGGATTGCGATGAGACTCGCAACGAGGGCGCTTTTATCCGCGCTGACTATTTTTGTGTTAAGTGCCGCAGTGTCGGCGCAGACTTTGAGATCGCCACAGGATCCGCGTAATCAAGCTCCGGCAGTGGGCACGGGAGGTCCGGTAGGAGGGCCGACAGGACTGTTCACGGTCTATGATGGGGACACGATACGCAAGGGTGAGTTTACGTTCAGTGTCGCGTACAGCAATTATGATCGCGATCCGGGTAACGTAGACATCGTAGACACGCCATTGAGTTTCAACGTTGGCTTGAACGATCACGTGGAACTGTTCTACAAGACGAACGGATACCGCGGGGTGAAGGTAAACAATCCACAGAATCTCTCGAGCTTCTACCTGCCAAACTCGCAACTGTTTTTCGGTGCG
>Ga0070697_100000436_pt1 | contig 31897 bp, 10 predicted proteins | sample KBSK1501metaG_FD_65475 | JGI IMG/M metagenome (GOLD analysis project Ga0070697, IMG submission 65475) | Corn, switchgrass and miscanthus rhizosphere microbial communities from Kellogg Biological Station, Michigan, USA - KBS K1-50-1 metaG | ecosystem: Host-associated > Plants > Roots >...
TCCTCAACACATTTCGCCAGCCACTCGAAGGCTAGATCTTTCTCGCCAAGACTCGTGTAGATAATGGCGAAGTTATAGGGCGAGACGTAGCGCTGCTTCGCCAGTCGTTGCTGCTGTTCGAGTATTTTCAGTGCCTTGTCGCGCTCGCCTGCTGCTGCGTAGGCGTAAGCCAGCAATGGATATCTATCCCAGCGCTCCGGAGTTTTAGCTAGAGTTGCATCGAGGGCTATGCCCTTTTGCATCTCCAGGACTCCCTCCCGCGGCATCCCCTTCGCCACGTAAGCCTCTCCAAGTAGAATGTGCGTGTGAGGGTTATTCGGCATTTTCTGTAGCGCCTTCTGGTACAGCTCAATTGCTTTGTCATACTGGCGCGCAAGAAAGTAAGGAAAGGCGTCTTCTCCTTGCATTGATTCCAGTTCCTGAGCCCGGATCGAATATGCAAGGCCCTCATCCACTCGATTAAAGATCCTCAGATAGTAGGCATACGCATCGTTAGCTTGAGAGGAGTTTGGGTCAAGCTCCAGCGCACGTTTGATCTCTTTCTCCGCCCCCACCCAGTCGAAATCACTGAATCTACGCACACCCAGAAAGACATGAGCTTCGGCAAGCTTGTCATCCAGCTGTAACGCCTTGAGCGCTGCCCACTCGATCTTTTGCAAGTAGTCCTTAGGGGGCGAGAAAGCCCGCGTTCCCATCAACTGATAGGTTCGGGCCAATCTGGCATACGCCTGAGCGTAGTTGGGATCTAGCGCGATTGCCTTATCGAAAGACTCGATGCTTTTCTCAAATCCCTCTTTTGTAATCTGCCGGTAGTAATAGTTGCCCAGGTTGTAAAACAGAAAAGCATCACTGTTCTGGGTGGGTTGTTTAGCCAGTTGCTTCTTCTCTTCTTCGGTGAGCCGCAGCCGTAGTTTCTCTGAAATCTCCCGCGCAATTTCGTCCTGAATGGAGAGAATGTCGGAAAGCTTGCGGCTGTAGTGCCCGCCCCACAGCCGGCGGTTGTCTGTCACGTCCACCAACTCGGCGCTGATCTCCAAGCCTTCCCCCTGCTTGGTCAGTCTGCCCACCAGCACAGCTCTTACATTCAAGTCTCGCCCTACGGTCTGGGCATCTACTGGCCGGCCCTTGTAACGCGAGACCGAAGTGAGCGACTTGACTCTCAGGTTAGGCAATCGTGAAAGGCTGTTGATGATGCCATCGCTGATCCCATCCGAAAGATATTCCGTGTTGGGATCGGCACTCACGTTTACAAAAGGCAACACGGCTATCGAGCCTATCGCCTCGCCTCCGCTTCTGGGGTAGGAAAAATATGCGATGCCCGCAACGGTAAGGACCAAGGCTGCTGCTGCGAGCGCCGCCCCGCGCCGGTGACGCGCGAGCCCGTTAATTAAATACTCTGCGCTCGATGTCGGGCGCGCCCGAGCAACGGCAGCCGTCTGCCTCGTCGTCGTAGTTCCTCTGCTGTGAGCATCCGATGGAAGTGACCGTTGCAGTTGGGCTTCGACCTGCAGACTCTTCAAATCTGTGAGGACGTCCTTCATCGTTTGATAACGCTCGTCTTTGTTCTTGCGGAGCATTCTGGAAACGATAAGTGCCAGTTGATCCGGGACCTGGTCTACAAAAAGCGATAGCGGTTGCGGCTCAGCATTGATCAAATTAGCGAATGTTTCCGACGTCGAATCTCCTGCAAACGGCGTTCGTCCCGCAAGCATTTCATAAATCACCACGCCGAAACTAAAGATGTCCGTGCGTTCGTCAACCCGTTCACCTTTCGCCTGTTCGGGCGACATGTAATTGACCGTTCCCAGGATCAAGCCTGTTGCTGATTGAGTTGATTCTTTCAAACCCAGGAAAGATCTGTTTTTTGGCTCGACTAGTTTCGCCAGGCCGAAATCCAGAACTTTCACATAACCATCGAGTCGAATCATGACGTTCTCGGGCTTGATGTCGCGGTGCACAATCCCCGCTGCGTGCGCCGCCGCCAATGCGGAAGCGATCTGAGTGGCCACGTTCAGCACTTCATCCAGTTTCATCTGGACCTTAGCCATGTGTTCGCGCAAGGTCTCGCCGTCAACGAACTCGGTGGCGATAAAGTGGAGGGAATCCGACTCACCGATCTCGTGAATGGTGACGATGTTTGGGTGATTGAGCGCCGACGCCGACCGCGCCTCCTGCCCGAAGCGGCGCACCCTGTCTGCGTTGACGGTGAACTGCGGCGGCAACAGCTTGAGCGCAACCTTACGGCCGAGTCTCGTGTCGTCAGCCAGGTACACTTCGCCCATACCCCCCGCGGCCAGTACTTTCGCGATCCTGAAGGGGCCGACCATCTGTCCAGCCAGCAGCCCGGGCTGACCCTCAGCGAGGAGTTCTGCGGCCACGTCAGAAGCCGGCGTCTCGATGAAACTCTCTGCCTGCTCATGCGAAGCCAGGAGCGACTCAACTTCATTCCGGAGAAGCCCATCGCCTGCGCACGCTTCGGCGAGGAACGCCGTGCGTTGGGCGTGTTCATGCTCAAGGGTCGCGTGAAACAGACCTTTAATTCGTTCCCAACGTTCGGGCGTTATAGGAGTCATTCGGCACCGAAATCCAAGCTAGCCCGCTAAAGTGGGCTGAGGTTCGGTATCCTCCATTGGAAGTACGTCAACCTTAAATGCGAGAAATGTATCCAGGACCTCTAAGGCCGTCAGGATGTTACGGCCCTGCGGAGCCAGGCTTTGGCGAGGGTCCAGTCGCGCATGACCGTCCCGGGCGAAACGGCGAGAACTTCGGCTGTCTCCTCAATGCTCAATCCACCGAAGAACCGCAGTTCGACGATCTGGCTCTGGCGGGGATCGATCTCAGCCAGAGTCTTCAGGGCGTCGTCGAGAGCCACCACGTCGGCGGCGCGCTCTTCGGAGACGATCATCGCTTCATCCAGAGACACTCGGCGGGCGTCGCCTCCGCGCTTGGCATAGCGTCGCATGCGGGCGTAGTCAACCAGAACTTGCCGCATTAATCGCGCGGCGATGCCGAAGAAGTGGGCGCGGTCCTGCCATTGAATGTTCTTCTGATCTACCAGCCGGAGGTAGGCTTCGTTGAGCAGCGCCGAGGTTTGCAGTGTATGGCCGGGACGCTCCCGGCGAACGCATTGGTGGGCCAACCGGCGCAGTTCCTCATAGACCAAAGGCATCAGCTCATCACGCGCTGTTTGATCGCCGCCACCCCAGGCGACAAGCAGTTCGGTCACTTGTTGTGGTGAGGGAGCCATTCATCTCATCCCTGAATACCTGAAACCAACATGCAAGTGGCGCAGATTATACACCCGTGGTGCGGTCAGCGTCGCATTAGCCGGTCGCCGGCGAAAGAGAAATGCTTATTGGGTTAGAGGTCTTTGATTCAATTCTCGCATCAGTAGACGGATACGTGAAACGAGCCGGGAGGGAATACGCACTTGCTACAGCGGCCTCGGCCACCTTGCAAGGCAATGAACAAATCATGTCTGGAAAAGGAGAACTATCAAATCATGGATACTCACAAGCAGATGCTCGCCCGACGCATGGCAAGACCATCAGAAACATCAATTGCTAAAAGCCTGCGAAGAGGAGTGCCGAGGGCACGCTGGCTCGTCTTCATAGGCATCGCTCTAGCAATTACCTTCACCTCGGTCGTCTCAGCAAAGCACTTCGATGACTGGGGCGCGCCGGTGAACCCGGAATTAATCCCAGGCACCAGTTCGCAGCTGAATACGACGTCCAACGAGGGCTATCCGATTCAGTCGCCAGACGGTCTCAGTCTTTACATAGTTTCAGATCGGCCCGGCGGCTTCGGCGCGCTTGATATCCTCGTCGCTCGCCGCGAGCGGAAAGATGATCCGTGGGGTGCCCCGCAAAATCTCGGCCTGCCGGTGAACAGCAGCGCTAACGAACACTCCCCGACGCCGGTACCAGGGAATGGGCTCTTCTTCGTCAGTGCGCGGCCGGGCAGCTGCGGCCCCACGGCCAACGACGACATCTACTTTACGCGGTTTAAAAACGGCGGCTGGACAGAGCCGGAAAACGTCGGCTGCCAAATCAACAGCCTGGCCGCTGAGTCGAGTCCTTCGTACTTCGAGGACGAGAGCGGACACGCCATCCTCTACTTCTCAAGCAATCGTGCCGGCGGTCTCGGCTTACAAGACATCTATTTCAGTGTCGATTTCGGCCCGGCGCAGTCTGCCCCCGGGCTCAATACCGCATTCAACGACGTTCGACCAAACGTCAGCAAAGACGGAACCGAAATCGTTTTTGACTCGACCCGGCCCGGCGGCTACGGCATGGACGACATCTGGACCGCCAGTCGCGAGACCACCGGCGATGACTGGTCTACGCCAACCAACCTTGGTCCTGTAATCAACAGCCCGTCGCGCGAGACGCGGCCGACAGTCTCGAGGGATGGCTTCACTTTGTTCTTCAGCTCAAACCGTGCCGGCAGTGAGGGAGGGTCAGCCGACATCTACGTAACAAGTCGCGAGAAACATACCGGCAGTGAATCGCCTGTTGTCACTCTTTCCCAGTAGGGTCGTTGAGCAGGAACTATCCACGAAGACACCAGGCGACACGAAAAAGAGTTCTCTGTTCGAGTCATTTCGTGTGCTTTCGTGGATAGTCCTTAATCTCGCTCGGAATAGGCCACCTTAGAGGTTCGTCGAAACTTCTTGCATTAGTTGATGAGGAGAATATGGGCCGATCAGTAAGTGAGGAGTTTTAATCGAACACACTCACCACAGAGGCACAGAGAAACACAGAGGATGCACGGAGGTGAGTATCGCTGCTCTTATTCCAGATTCATTCTTCGTAGCAGATCTGAATAACGCGGGTCCTCGCGGAGTGAATCAAAAACTGGATCCACCTTTATGAGTGCCAGGTTGCCTTCGTGATTTGCCAACGACTTCTCCAGCCAGGCAAATGCTGAGTCTTTGTCGCCCAGGCTGGCATAGATAATTGCGATCTCGACCGTGTACTTCATCAGCTCAGCGTCGCGTTTTAGCGAATTCAGAATCCGGATTGCTTCATCGCGACGATTTGCCAGCGCGTAGGTGTAGGCAAACCAGGCTGGAATGCGAATCTTTTTAGACCTGTTGAGCTCTTCGAGTTCGGCCAGAGCGTCATCCCAACGTTGCTTCTGCGCGTAGGCTTCTGCCAAACGCAAACGGGCTTGCAGAAAATCGGGACTCCTTTCCAGGACTGCACGATACTGAGCGATTGCGTCGTCGTATTTTTTCGCGAAATAGAGCATCTGTCCGATATCTGTAGCGATCGGGGTGGACGCCAGATCGAGCCGGTGTGCTTCGCGGATCTCTGACAGGGCGTCATCGATGCGACCGAGGGAAGCGAGGTTATACGCGTGCCAGTGGCGCGCAGTCGCGTAACCAGGGTTAAGCTCGATTGCGCGGCGGAAATGAAATTCGGCCCCATCCCAGTTCCACTCTACCGCACCTTTGTAATACGCCAACGACGTGTGCGCCTCAGCGCATGTATCGTCAATCGCCAGAGCTTTCCTCGCCAGACTGTCGGCAGACTCTGAAGGAAAAGGAAGACTGCCTCCCAGCAGGAGACAGTCAGCCAAACCCGCATAAGCTGCAGCAAAACCTGGGTCGAGCGCCAGTGCAGACTGAAACTCACGCTCCGCCTGCACCATGTCTTCACGAGTGCGCTTGTTCCAAGACTCGCGACCGCGGGCGTAGGCTGCCATCGCCTCCGGGTTGTTCGACATTCCGCCACGCCCCGATGAGACCGCCGGAGCCTTACCAGCCGCGCTTTGTGACCTGTTCGCAAAATAAGTCGCAATAAGACTGCCCATAACTACCGTTGCGGCAACTAACGCGAACACTAGCCGGCGAGCCGAGATCTCCTGGTGAGATTTCTCAGCTAGCGTGGCTTCCTGAGGATCATTCGATGCCCGGTCGATTCGAGTTTCTTTGAACCTCTCGGTCGCCTCTTCTCGGAGGACGATGTGAGTTCGCTGGCGCCGTTGTACCAACATCCCATTGCCTTCAGGACTGGCGCGAACCATCGCTCTAAATCGATAGCCGTATCCCCTCACGGTCTCGATGTAGTCTGAACCGTTTTTGCCATCGGCAAGGGTTCGGCGCAACAACGAGATATATTGGTTGAGATTGTTCTCCTCGACAAAGGCGTCCGGCCACACTCTGTTTATCAGCGTGTCTTTACTCACTATCTGGCCGCTGTTTTCCACCAGGATGACCAGCGTATCGAAAGCCTTCGGAGGCAGACTGATGGAGTCTTCGTCTCGGAGCAGGAGACGCTGGGAAGGAACCAGTTTGTAGGAGCCAAATTCAAAAAAATGGTTGGGGGCGGCGCTCATAAAACCTCTGGGCCGGGCTTCACGAAAAATTCAGGCAATCTTCAAGACCGGGGAGACGGTTAGGGATAAAAGCCAGCCGTGAATTGGATAAAGAAACTCTTACGACTGAAATCAGGGCCAGATTCTAAAACAGGATCGGGCGTGGAGCAATCAGAATGGACGCGCACAACTGTGCGGTCGGTTGAAATTACAGTGGAGAGCGACGAGATCGCTTGGTGCCGCGTCGTCAATCGACCCTATCCATCTCAACCTCAGGCAACCGCAATAACCCGTAGCGAGCAAGACCCATGAGACAAACAGGTATCCATTTGACTAAAGCAAGGCGAAACGGATTCAAAGAGTTAGCTGGCGGCCGCCAATTCGTGACAATAAGCCTACGGCGAGGTCGGGTTTTGGCAGTGCTAATACTAATTCTTATCGCAATCCCAGTGGTCGTGGCAATACGTATGTTATCGGCTGCTGAAGCAGCTGGCGGAAACAGTTCCGGAAGTCGTAATGGAAAATCAGGGTTCGATTCCGCGGGCCGGCAAAGTGCTCCAGGTACTCAGCAACTAAAGGCTTTGGGACAACTCCCGCTGCAGTTTGAAAAGAATAAAGGCCAGGCCGGTTCCCAGGTAAAGTTTGTGGCCCGTGGACCCGGCTACGGTTTGTTTCTGACTGCGAACGGTGCGCTGCTGGAACTACAAAGTGCCGACAGCAATCGAAACAATTCATCTTCCCAGCGTGCAACTCTCCGCATGACTGTGGTCGGCGCGAATGCTAAGGCAAAGATTCAGGCATTTGACCGATCGCCTGGCAAGATCAATTACTTCGCTGGGGATGACTCCAGCAAGTGGCTGACTGATGTGCGGGCGTATGGACGAGTCGAGTACAAAGAGGTCTACCCGGGGGCGGCCCTGGTCTTCTACGGTAATCAGCAGCAGCTCGAGTATGACTTTCGTCTGGCTGCGGGAGTTAGTCCGCGGAAGATCCGTTTAGCGTTTGACGGCGCGCGCAGGATCAGAATCGACGAGGACGGGGGAGTGGTTCTGACAACCTCCGCCGGCGATATACGTATGCACAAACCCTCCGTCTACCAGGAAATTGATGGCAAGCGCATCCCGATCCCCGGCAAGTTTATAATCAAAAGGCACGGACATATCGGATTCCGCATCGGCAAATACGATCGAACAAAGGCGTTGGTTATCGATCCTGTGTTGAGTTACTCGAAGGTGATCGGTGGCGATGGCGCCAATGTAGGCAACGGCATCGCAGTCGACGTGGCTGGTAACGCGTACGTTGTTGGAACCACCAGCTCACTCGACTTTCCCACAGTGAATCCGTTTCAGGCTACGCGCGGTGGGTTGAACGACGTGTTTGTGATGAAGCTGAATTCCACCGGCGGCGTGGTCTACTCAACGTATCTCGGTGGCAGCAGCGACGACATTGGCAGGGGCATAGCCCTGGACTCTGCCAATAATGTCTACATCACCGGATGGACCTTCTCCACCAACTTTCCGACTGCCAGCCCTTTTCAGGCTGCCCGCAACACGTCGCCGGATGCTTTTATTACCAAGCTCAATGCGACAGGTTCGGCGCTGGTTTACTCGACCTACCTGGGCGGTAATGGCGACGATCGTGCAAACGCGATCGCTGTTGACCCGGCCAACAACGCTTACATAACCGGCCAAACGTTTTCATCGAACTTTCCTACCGCGAATCCTTTTCAATCAGCGCGAAACGGCACCGCCGATGTCTTTGTCACAAAGTTTAATCCCGCGGGCTCGGTGTTGGTCTACTCGACGTATCTCGGCGGCAGCCAAAGCCTCGAGATCGGCAACGGTATCGCTGTCGACGCGGATGGTAACGCATACGTGGCCGGCCAAACCGCGTCGACAAACTTTCCGCTGATGAACGCGTTCCAGTCCACCAAAGGCGACACCTCCACCTTTTCGGACGTATTTTTGACCAAGCTTAATGCTGCCGGGTCAGCGCTCCTTTATTCAACTTTTCTGGGAGGCAGCGGCGATGATTTGGCCCAAAGCATAGCACTTGATTCAGCTCGGAATGCATACCTCACTGGGTCAACCACGTCGTTCGAGTTTCCTCTGGTTAATGCGGTACAGACGACGCTGGGCGGCGGTTTCAGTCGCGATGCATTTGTTACCAAAGTCAATGCGGCAGGTTCGGCACTCGTCTATTCCACCTATCTCGGTGGCGGTGACGCGGAAACTGGGTTTGGGATTGCGGTGGACCAGGGTACGGGCAGTGCTTTCGTGGTTGGCACAACGGGTTCACCCAATTTCCCGGTAGTAAGATCGCTGCAATCGATTGGTGGCGGCGGTGCGTTCTTTAGCAGCAATGCAGGCGCCGACTGGTCGTATCGCAACTCGGGTTTACCTACGTCGGAGGTAAACGACGTCGCAATTAATCCATTGACCCGGGACAGCTATGCCGCGACGACCAGCGGTGTCTTCAGTAGTGAGGGAAGTGTCGGTCCATGGGTGCTACGTAAGACTGGAGCGTTCTATTCGGTTGTGGTGAATTTATTCGAGCCTGACACGGTTTTCGCAGGTGGGTTTGGAACCGTATCAAGGAGTACCGACTTCGGCGCAACCTGGACTGACAGCACCAACGGTTTGCCGTCGTCGGAAACGGCGAACGATTTCGTGTTCGATCCGACGAACTCTTCGATTGCCTATGTCGCCACCGGGCTAATTACCGGCGGTGTTTACAAAAGCGTTGATGGCGGAGTTACCTGGGCTCCGGCCAAAACCGGATTACCCAATGTCGGTGTATATAGCTTGCTGATGGACGTAGGAAATTCCAACCGTATTTATGCAGGTCTCGGCAATTTTTCCAGCGGTGGGGTTTACCGGACAACCGACGGAGGCGCCACCTGGAGTTTGTCCGGCACCGGCCTACCAGCCCGGGCGGTCGTGGCGCTGGAGTTTGACCCGACTAACGACAACATTATCTACGCGGCCTCGCAGAGAGGGTTATACAAGAGCACTAATGCAGGGGACACCTGGGCGCCATTATTTACCACAACATATGACTTAACTTCCCTGGCGGTGGATCCGCAGAACGCGATGAACATCTATCTGGGTACGACCAGTACCAGTGGCCGTGGAATCCTCAAGAGCACTAATGGGGGAGGCAGCTGGAACCCTTCGAGATTAGTTGGCACAACGATTTCGGATATCGAAGTCGAATTGTTCGGTGGCGGAGTCATTGCTACTGCAAATGCAAGTGGAGGTTCGACGGGGGTCGGAACCGACATGTTCATCTCCGCGTTGAACGCGTCTGGCTCAGCGCTTTTGTTTTCGAGTTACCGCGGAGGAACGGGAAGAGATGAGGCAAGGGGAGTCGCTTCGGACTTGGCCGGAAATGTGTACCTCACCGGTTTCAGTTACTCGAGTGACATCACAACCCCCTCGGCCGGCTTTACCTGGAGATTGTCGGAGAGTGCGACAACAAACCAATCGAACGCCGACATCACGAATAGCGATGACCCCGACCCCAACACCCCTATCGAGCGTGTCGGCACTGTGGTGGAAGACCGGGGCCGAACTTTATCGCCAGATTGTCCTCTCATAATTGTTGAGTTTTCGAATCTTACTGAAATACTAGGTTACGATTTTGTCATGCAAGCTATACCAGGCGAAGGTTCGCCTCCCTATGTCTACAAGCTACTTTCAACTCTTCCAAGCGGCCTGTTTTTCGATCCTGAAACAGGGATACTCTCTGGCGTGACGGAATTTGACGGGCCGTTTAACGTGGAAGTCGAGGTCAGAGATCATTATATAGACGGATGCAAAGGTTCTGGCAATATTCTGCTTAATTTTGGACCGAAGCCAACCGGAAAGTTGGAGGTGACTAGCGAAGTTGAGAGTTTTGATCCATTTACAAATCAGGTGACATTTGACGTAACCGTATCCAACCAGACGGGCCAAGCTCTTAGCGTAGATTTCGATGATTACGATGACCCGGAATTTGGCGTCGAGTTTGTCGGCGTAATAGCGGGCAACTCGGGCCCCGGGGGTTGGGATTGTGATGCAGACGGCTCTTGCGAGATCATTTCTATGCCAGCCGGGAGGACGGATCAGTTTACTTACGTCTTCGATACTTCCGATTTGACTGGCAACTCATTCGTGAGCATCTGGATGGCAGCTGGTCGCGGGACCGATGCGCAATTCTCTGACAGAGCCGCAGTGTCTTTCGGAACATCCGGGCCCAAACCGCTAATTAACTCATTTCAACCCCTTAGCGGCCCGCCCGGAAAACAGGCGATCCTCAATGGAACCAATTTCAATCCCTCAGGTCAATCAAATCAGAATTCCGGACTTACAGGGAAAGCGTGGGACGCCGCAACAGCGATGAATACAGTGGTGAAGTTTAATGGCGTGCAAGCGCCAATCAACTCAATCAGCAGTACTCAGATTGTGACTCAGGTTCCGGCAGGAGCAACCACTGGACGGATAACTGTTACAACTGATGCCGGTACCGGAAGCAGTAGCACCGACTTCATTGTGACGCCCCCACCTTCACCCTCCCCGACACCGCAGTGGGAACCGGTGGTTCTCACCGGCACCCAGACCGAGATTAAGACCTGGACCGTCGGTGGCCGGACTTATGCCTATCTAAAACTGTTGTTCCCGAATGCGGGATATCGTGTGGCCAACTGGGGACAGGCGATCAGGTCGGCCAATGACTTTACGGCGGACGCGTCGATCGAGAAATGGACCGGCGCCTCGGTGCAGTCGGTGACCACCACGGCGCAGATCTACGATCTTGGACCACTGGCCGATGGAAACTATACATTCACTTTCAAAAACTCGGGGACGATAGTGAAGTCGCAGCCTTTCACCGTCAACTCAGCTGCACCACCACCGAATCCAATGGATAACGCACGGGAGTTTGTAAAGCAGCAGTATCGCGACTTTCTGAATCGCGAAGCTGATCAGGCGGGCGAGGACTTCTGGACCGACAACATCACCAAGTGTAGCGATCCGGCGCGACGTCCGGCGGGGCAAACAGTAGAGCAGTGCACGTTGCGGCAGCGTGAAACAACCAGTGGAGCTTTCTTTCTCTCGCCGGAGTTTCAATACACGGGCTACTACGTCTACCGCATGTATGTGGGGGCGTTGGGCAGGCAGCCGAAGCTGTCGGAATTCACCCCCGATGCACAGTTTGTCGGCAACGGTATCATAGTCAACGGTGCGCTTTCGGCGGCGAAGATCAATCAGAACAAAGCCGACTTTGCGGCGCAGTTTGTAAACTGCACCGACGCGACAAAGTCTCGTTGCGCGGAGTTCAAAGCCATCTATGATGGACTGAACAACACGCAGTACGTGGACAAGCTTTTCCAGAACACGGGAGTGAATGCGAGCGCTCCGGATCGGGCAGCGTTAGTCAACGAGCTACAAGCGAATCCCACAACCGGGCGCGCGACGGTACTGCAGAAGATAGTCGACGGAGTGACAGTGTTAGGGGAAGGGAACCAGCAGTTCACTACCAGCTACGGCCAGATGTTCTACAACTCCGAATTGAATCGAGCGTTTGTGCAGTTGGAATACTTTGGCTACATGAGGCGAGATCCGGATGATGCCGGCTACGCCTTCTGGTTAGGCAAGTTGAACCAGTTTGGCGGAAACTTTGTAAACGCGGAGATGGTGCTGGCATTCATCTCCTCACCGGAGTACCGCGCCCGCTTCGGTCAGCCGTGAAGTAACGCAAACCGATGTCCGACATGCTTCAGCTTGTCGTCGAGATTGGCATCACTCAAGCGATGATATTACGTCGCACATTGAGAGTTCCCAATCTTGACGACAAGCTGAAGCATGTCGGACATTTGTTCGAGGAGTAGGCTTGAACCCGGTTCTGATAGAATTTGCCTTCTTATGAAAGAGTTGACCAGAGCTCGATATAACAAAAGAGCACCTCGAAGTTATCTAATTTATGTCTTCGCATTGTTGGCGGGGTGTTGTCTGGTGGGAGGGGCCTTGGCAATCTCTCGTCCCTGGCAATCAGTCTGGGCAGGAGTCCGGGGTCAATCCACGTTTAAAGGCCAGTCCGTCTCCAAAAGCAAGGAAATTTCAGAGGATGGGGTTTGGCGAAACGTAGACCAGTCACCGCAATTGAACTCGTCGGTGCCGCAACGCGGAGCCCCGCGCTCTTATAAAACTTTAGAACTGCGCCAAACTGCGCTTAGCGCAATATTGCGCAATGCGCCGATGGAATTCAGCGCCGCATCCAGACAGAAACGCATACTCTTAACGCTGCCCAGTCCCGACGGCAGCTTCTCGCGTTTTGAAATTGTCGAATCACCTATTTTAGCCCCGGAACTTGCCGCTCGTTTTCCTGAAATAAAAACTTACAGCGGGAAGGGAATAGACGATGCCACCGCGACCACGCGTTTCGATTGGACGCCGACCGGCTTTCACGCCCTGGTTCTCTCCACGCGAGGCACATTCCTGATCGAACCGGCTGCCCAGGGGGATCGGACAAATCATATTGTTTATTTCCAAAGCGAGTTGCCGGTTGGTCATCTGGAATGTGCGGTGCCGGAAGGAGAGCAGGAAGCGGCAATTGAACAGAGTCAAAAACTAAAACCTGCGGGTCGTGAGAATCTCGTGGTTTCTTCGGCACCTGTGTTGAAGACCTATCGTTTAGCGGTTGCCGCAACTGCCGAGTACACGCAGGCCTACGGTGGCGGCACTGTTGCTGGTGGTCTATCGGCGATTACGACCACGATAAACTTGGTTAACGCAATCTACGAACGCGACCTCGCGATTCGACTGACGTTGATCGCCAACGAAACGGCAATCATTTTCACTGACACAACCACCGATGATTACACAAGTGACAACGTCGGCCTTCTAATTGGCCAGAATCAAGTAAAACTGGATTCGGTGATTGGCTCTGATAACTACGACATTGGTCACGTATTCGACGGCCGATTGTTGAGTGGCGGTGCATTCTCGTGGCAGGGTCAGGGAAGTATCGGCGCCGTCTGCAGGAGCGGCCTGAAGGGTCGAGGGGTCGATATATTTCGCTCGCTGACGCCTGGAAACGTGTATGCGTATTACAGCGCGGCGCACGAGATAGGCCATCAGTTCGGAGCAACGCACACTTTTAACGCGACCACCGGTACCTGCGGAAGTCAGCGCACTGCATTTTCCGCTTATGAGCCGGCTAACGGTTCCACAATTATGGCTTACCGTCTCGCCTGCAGCCCCGAAGATCTTAGATCCACTGATACCTACTTTCATGCCAACAGCATCGACCAGATTGTGCTTTACACAGGAAGTGGCAGTGGCAGCACGTGCGGCGCCGCTTCGGCCACCGGCAACCTGGCGCCGGATGTCAACGCCGGCCCGCAGTATACGATTCCGATGGGTACGCCTTTCATGCTGACAGCAACCGGAAGCGATCCGGATGGCGATCCGTTAACGTTTGCCTGGGAGGAATTTGATCTGGGAAACCCCGCGCCGCCGGATACCGACGACGGCTCGCGTCCGATCTTTCGATCGTTTGCTCCGGTTAACAGCCCGGCACGAACATTCCCCCGGCTGCAGGACATCCTTTTGGGAACCCAAACATTCGGCGAGTCGCTTCCAACCACTACGCGAACAATGGCGTTTCGCGTTACCGCTCGCGACAATCGGACGGGTGGCGGTGGCATCGGCAGCGCTTCGACAGCAGTAAATGTTCGGGCTGATGCTGGTCCCTTCACAGTGACTCAACCCACTTCGGCCAGCGGTTGGACCACCGGGTCGTCCCAGACAGTTAACTGGACCGTCGCCAATACAAATAATGCGCCTGTCAGTTGCGCCAATGTAAGAATTAGTCTATCGACGGATGGCGGCTCAACCTTTCCAATAGTTCTCGCCAACAACACTCCTAACGACGGATCAGAAACAGTAACGATTCCGGGCCTTCCCACTACCAGCGGGCGCGTCAAGGTCGAAGGTGCGGGCAATATCTTCTTCAACATCTCACAGTCGTTCACCATAGGAGGCGCCTCCAACACCGCACCAACAATCAACAGTTTCGGGCCGTCGAGCGGCGACGTTGGCAGCAGCGTCACAATCAATGGAACGAATTTTATAAATCCATCGGCGGTGTTATTTAACGGAGTCAGCGCCAGCTTCACGGTAAACTCAACCACTGAAATTTTGGCGACGGTTCCCAGCGGGAGTACCAGCGGTCCAATCACCGTTACCACTCCTTCCGGCACGGTGGTGAGTGCTGGTAACTTCATCGTGAATACATGGGATGTAATAGCGCTCACTGCCAGTCAGGCTGAAGTTAAGACCTGGACCTTTCAGGGACGCACCTACGCTTACATCAAACTATTGTTTCCGAATGCCGGTTACCGCGTGGGCAACTGGGGACAGGCGGTGAGATCCGGCAACGACTTCACTGCTGACGCTGTGGTCGAAAAGTACTCCGGAGGATCGGTGCAAGCGGTCACTACGACTGCGCAGATTTATGATCTGGGCCCACTCGCCGACGGGACCTATACCTTCACGTTCAAGAACTCGGGGACCGTGGTGAAGTCGCAGAGCTTTACCGTCAGCTCTGCGGTACCCCCGCCGAATCCGATTGATAATGCGCGGGAGTTTGTAAAGCAGCAGTATCGAGATTTTCTGAATCGCGAGGCTGATCAGGCTGGGGAAGACTTCTGGACCAATAACATCACCAAGTGCAGCGATCCTGCGCAACGGCCGCCGGGCCAAACGGAAGCGCAATGCACTTTGCGGCAACGCGAGACCACCAGCGGAGCATTCTTTCTCTCGCCGGAGTTTCAGTACACGGGTTACTACGTTTACCGGATGTATAAAGGAGCGTTGGGCCGGCAACCGAAGCTGTCGGAGTTCATTCCCGACGCTCAGTTTGTGGGCAACGGGATCATAGTTGGCGGACAGCTTTCCGGAGCGAAGATTAACCAGAACAAAGCCGACTTCGCCGCGCAGTTTGTAAACTGCACTGACGCGACGAAGTCCCGGTGCGCGGAGTTCAAGGCGATCTACGACGGCTTGAATAACACGCAGTACGTGGACAAGCTGTTTCAGACTACGGGAATTACTCCCACTGCACCCGAACGCGCCGCGCTGATTGACGGGCTGAATGCCAGCCCGGCCACAGAGACGCGAGCGACGGTGCTGCAGAAGGTGGTGGACGGAATAAACGTGATCTCGGAAGGGAACCAGCAGTTCACGACGAGCTACGGGCAGGCATTCTACAACGCAGAGTTCAACCGGGCGTTTGTGCTGTTGGAATACTTCGGTTACATGAAACGAGATCCGGATGACGCGGGTTATGCCTTCTGGCTCGGCAAGCTGAACCAGTTTAGCGGCAACTTCGTCAACGCTGAGATGGTGCTGGCATTCATTTCATCACCCGAGTACCGCGCCCGCTTCGGCCAGCCTTGATGAATCAGCAGGCAGGAAGCAGGAAGCAGGAGCAGGATGCAGGATGCCGGAGCAGGATGCAGGATGCAGGAGCAGGATGCAGGATGCAGGAGCAAGCTTTCAAAGCCGTTAGCCTTCGCCCCAGAGGGGCGAGATGTTTATAGCCCATCGTTCTCTTCAATTCTATTAGCTCCTTTAGGAGCGAAAGATCTACCGCACATCTCTGCCTGTAAGGAGCGAAATCAGGGTGTCCTAATTTGAGTTGTTCTCTGTGCGTCCTTTGTGTTCTCTGTGCCTCTGTGGTGGAAACCGCGGAAAACACTCACCACAGAGACACAGAGAACACAGTGGATGCACAGAGATTCGGAAATTAGGATACTGAAAGTTCCCTGGTACGGAAGTTAACGCTAACGCCCGCATCTCAAAATCATTCCGGAAGTCCGCTGCGCCGTAACAGGTCTTTGTAACGCGGATCGCCGCGCAAATTATCAAGCCTGGGATCGAAGCGTAGCGGCCCGGGAAGCAAAGCGTATTCAGCAAAAGCTTTGTCCAGCCATTTGAAAGCCTGGTCCTTCTCACCCAGTCCCGCGTAAATGACGGCCACGATGTAGGTATTACCCCTGGACGGGTTTGCTTCCGAGAGGTTCTTGAGTATCTTTCTTGCCTCATCCTTTCTGCCACAGACTGCATACGTATGTCCGGCATGGCCCGACATGAATTTGCTCTCCGACTTATTCTTTACCTCTTGAAACTGCTGGAGTGCTTCGGCACACATGCCTTTCTGCTCGTAAGCTCTCCCGATTCCAAGCTGCGCCGAGGAAAAAGTAGGATCCATTTCGAGCGCCTTCCGGTATTGCGCTATGGCCAGATCATATTGCCGCTTCTGAATATAGTAGTCGCCCAGTCCGTTATTGATGGTAATGGATAGCGGATCGAGTTCAATCGCGCGGCGCATTTCGACATCGGCCTCACTGAGCTTGTTTGTGGCCATGAGCTGTAATCCGTACCACATGTGGGCCAGGGCATAGCGTGGGTCTAACTCGAGGGCGCGCCTGAACTCTCGGTCGGCTGCCGGCAAATCCCGGAGATAGCGAAAACTAATGAGCCCGAGCGTGGCATGTGCCTCGGCCAGAGAATCGTCGAGTCTCAAAGCTTTGGTGACGGCCTCCGTTGCCCTGGGAATAACTTCGGCCGGCGCCTCCATTCCAAACTGTGCAAACCTGTGATAGCAATCCGCCAGTCCTGAATAAGCAAGAGCATAGTTCTGGTCGCGGTCAATGGCCTCCTGGAAGTAGTCTCTCGCTTTGGTAACGCTGTCTGCTGTCCGCTTATCAAGAAAGTAACGTCCTTTGATGTATGCCTGATACGCGTCAGCACTTTCCGTATATCGTTTCAACATGCGCTCGCGTTCTTCGCGACTGAGTTCCAATGTCAGCGCCTTAACGACTTGCTCAGAGATGGAATCCTGCACGGCGAAAATGTCCGTGAAACTTTCGTCGAAGGTCTGTGCCCAGAGCGAAGCGCCGTCGCTAACGCGCACGAGCTGGACTGTCACACGCATCTGCTTGCCGGCGCGTTGAATCTTGCCCTCCAGCACGGAGTCCACGCCGAGTTCAGTTCCGGCGGCCAACGAATCCTGGTCGGGATTGTTGTAACGCAACATGACGCTGGTCGAACGAACCGTGAGTTGTTTGCTGTTGCTGAGTTTGGTGATTAGCGCGTCTGCCATTCCCGGCCCAATGTGTTCGTCATCCGCTTCCGTTCCCAGCGGCCTGAATGGCAGGACAGCGATGGACTCAATTCTCTTTACGCCCGTGTTCGGAACCGCCGAACTACTTTTACTTAAGGCACGCAAGCGGGGAAGAAGAACAAAAACGCCAGTGAGCACTGCGAGTAAAACCAATGTCGCCACCGCCCACTGCCGGTAACGCCTGGCGGCAGGTGCAGCAGCGGTATCCTGCGAAACTGGATAGGATTCCCTCTCAGCGACCACTTCCGGTTTTACGGATCCTGGTGCTGGAATCCCCGCATCCTGCGCACCCGTTTCTGGAGTAGTTTTGACCTCCTCTTCGCGAGATGTCTTGCGTACGTCTGCGACGAAACGGTAGCCCCGTCCGGGAATGGTCACCACGTAACGGTGTTCGTTGTGGGGCCCGCCCAGGCACTTCCTGATAGCTGAAATGTTTTGGGTGAGGTTGTTTTCCTCGACAATCACGTCCGGCCAGATCAACTGCATTAATTCGTCCTTGTCCAGAATCCGCCCGCTGTTTTTGACCAGCACGAGCAGAGTGTCAAAGACTTTCGGCTTTAGCGGCACCGGTTTACCCCCACTCAGCAGCAGGCGCTTTGAGGCGTCTATCGTGAATGGCTCAAACTCATAAAACTCTCTTATTTGGCCGCTCATAGTCGCTATTCAGAAATATTCAGAATTAATCCGGGCTCTGTTAAGGACGCTACCGCTACGTTCGGGCAATCATACCGCACGCCACTGGATGGCGAATAGGCGAGCGTCCCAAGGGCTTTTCTCTCCCGAATAGGCAATTTCATGCGGCACTTAGATAGATTTCCGCAACCACTCAAGCTCTTCACTGGGAGCGCGGGCGCCCGCGCTCCCAGTGAAGAGCTCGGATGCTGCTACCAAGACACATATTGTTTTAGAGGAGAATTTTGTATGTCCTCAGTTCATGCTTCACACTTTTGCACTGATAAGGGTAAGCGTTACCACTCGAGACGATCAGGCTGGCTCGGTCCGATATTGGCGCTTAGTCTGGCCGTCCTGCTTATTCTCGCGCCTGTTTCAGCGGTGTCCGCACAGGAAAACATCGTGGCTCTCGGCTCCGAAGCCCGCCTGGAAGAGAAAGCCGACCCGTTGCTCCAGTCAGTGTATCGCGCAGTGCTTGCAGATCGTGCGGCTGGAAAAGGCAAGTTAGCGCAGGAGGATTTGAACTCGGGTGCAGCACCGGTATCAGAAGTGAATGGCCTTTCAAATATGGCGGCGGTGAAGCGCTCGACGGGAGGCGCCGTCACCGTCAGCCTTACCGTCAGGCTTACGGGTAACAGCGTCGCCGAGTTGAGCGCGGCCGGGTTCGCCGTCGGAGCCCGGATTGGGGACGTAGCGACAGTCGAAACCGGTGTCGACAGACTGCCGGAACTTGCAGCGCTCGCTTCAGTCAGAAAAATGTCTGCGGCCACCTATTCGTATCCAACCAACGATTTGGCGCGACAGGCCATAGGCGTGGACAACTCCTCGGGCGTTCGCCAGGTCACCCGGACAGGGCGCGGGGTCATCGTCGGCGTGATCGATACGGGAATAGACTTTCGTCATCCGGACTTCACCGTCCCCAACACGGACGGTAGGCAGACCCGCATCAAAGCGTTGCTTGATATGACAATCTACAGCCAGCAATCGTCTGACTGGAATTACGTCCTTCCCGAAGGAACCGCATCGATTGGTCACCTTTACACCGAAGCTGATATCAACGCGGCCTTGCAGCTTCCGGCTTCGCAGAATCAGAACTCCGACATAGTCAAAGAGAGAGACAAGCATGGACACGGCACCTTCACGGCCGGGATTGCCGCGGGCAATGGCCTGGCTGGCCCACAGCCTGGCAAGTACGCAGGCATGGCCCCCGAAGCTGATCTGGTAATTGTGAAAGTCAGTCGCAACAACACTGCGTCCGTCGAGATTGCCGACAGTGACATCATTAATGGCATGAAGTTCATTCAGCAGATGGCCGCCGAGATGGGTAAGCCTTTCGTTATCAACATGAGTCTGGGCACGAACTTCGGATCGCACGATGGGACAATGAACCAGGAAAGGGCGATTGACGAAGTCGTAAAGGGCGGGCCGGGCCGTGCGTTCTGTATTGCTACAGGCAACTACGGCAACATGGATGTACATGCAAGCGGCAACCTGCCGGCAGGCAGCGCCACCATGTTGTATATCGACGTCAATGCCGGCTCCTCACCGCAGTTCTTTGGTCTCTCTTACGCTCGAACTGACAATCTGACTGTGACCCTGTTTCGTCCCGACGGAGTGAGGATTGGTCCAGTCTCATACACGACCAATCAAACCCCGGGCGCAACCAATCAGTATGTCGATATCTATAACAGCCTGGATGATAAGCGGGATACAGATCCACAAAACGACCAGAAAGCTGTTGCCATCATCTTCAAAACTCCGGCAACCACGCTGGGCTCGAGTCAGCCGCGAACCTGGACCGTGATGTTGCAAACCGGATCGGTGAGCGATGGGCACTTCGACGCGTGGATCGAGAGTGGAAAGTTCACCAACTTCGTGGATGGTTCTCGCCGGTTGAGTTCAACGGCCACTGCACGTGAAGCGATAACCGTGGGTGGGTTTGTTTCCCGTCCCGGCAACTTCGGCGCAGTCGGGCAATACGCTTCGTATACCGGTGTTGGACCAACCGCGGATGGTCGTGAGAAGCCAGACATTACGACTCCCTCCTCATTTATATATTCAGCAAACTCTTCGGTGGGTACAGGCCTGGGTTCTTCGCTGCCGGCTCCAGACAGTCCTTTTTATGTGGGCGCCCACGGAACTAGCGCATCAGCTCCGGTAGTAGCCGGTGGCGTGGCGTTGCTACTGCAGGAGAATCCTTATTTAACCAGCGATCAAATCAAGAGCATTATCAAAACCACGGCCACGCATGATTCCTTTACCGGGGCTTCCAGTTGGCATGAACGCTTTGGCGCCGGCAAGCTCAACATCGCTGAAGCACTGAGAAGCCTGCATGGTCCTCCGGCGTGGGAAGGTGTCGTGCTCAGCACCAGCCAGGCTGAAGTTAAGACATGGACCACGGCGGGCAACACCCACGCCTACCTGAAACTGCTTTTCCCGGATGCAGGCTATCGCGTGGTTGATTGGGGGCAGGTGGGAAGAAGCGGTAACGACTTTACCGTGAATGCTAGTGTCGAGAAGTTTAGTGGCGCTTCCATTGGAACGATGGTTACCACCGCACAGATTTACGATCTTGGACCATTGCCGGACGGCACCTACAACTTCAACTTCAAGACTTCCGGGACGCTGGCTAAAACTCAGCAGTTTACGGTCAGCTCAGCCATTCCACCGCCCAACGCTATCGATACCGCGCGGGAGTTTGTGCGACAGCAGTATCGCGACTTCCTGAATCGTGAAGCCGACCAGGCTGGCGAAGACTTCTGGACGGACAACATTACGAAGTGTGGTGATCCGGCGCGACGGCTGCCTGGTCAAACGGAAGCACAGTGCACACTGCGGCAGCGCGAGACCACCAGTGGGGCATTCTTTCTGTCGCCTGAATTTCAGTACACGGGTTACTTCGTTTACCGGATGTACCAGGGCGCGTTGGGCCGCCAGCCGAAGCTTTCGGAGTTCACGGCGGACGCGCAGTTTGTCGGAAGTGGAATCGTCGTCAACGGGGCGCTTTCGGTAGCGAAGATCAATCAGAACAGAGCCGACTTTGCGTCACAGTTTGTGAACTGCACGGCACCGGCGAAGTATCGGTGTCCTGAGTTCAAAGCAATTTACGATGGACTAAACAATCAGCAGTATGTGGACAGGCTGTTTCAGACTACTGGAGTGGATGCGAGCGCATCAGACCGCGCGGCGCTGGTCAATGGACTCAACGCGAACCCCGCAACCGAAACGCGTGCAACCGTATTGCAGAAGATAGTGGACGGAACAGTTGTCTTAGGTGAAGGCAATCAACAATTCACGACTAGCTACGGGCAGGCGTTCTACAATTCGGAATTCAACCGGGCCTTTGTGCAGTTGGAATACTTCGGCTACATGAAACGCGATCCGGATGATGCCGGTTATATATTCTGGTTAGGCAAGCTGAACCAGTTTGGCGGCAACTTCGTGAACGCCGAGATGGTGCTGGCATTCATCTCCTCACCGGAACACCGCGCGCGTTTCGGCCAACCGTAGGAGCGCAGGCATCCCTGCCCTGCTGTTGTGGTTTACAAGGATTCCCGGTGTCACTCGAATCTTCGACTTTAGAGAATTCTCTAATCTAACGTTGGCAGGCAGGGATGCCTGCGCTCCCATCCCCTCTTCAATCACAAGATCTATCAAAAATATTTGACGTACGAATGCGGGAGGCATAAGCTGGGCGCCGAATTTATCCCAGCTCACGTCTTTCTCATTTTCCGTGGAATTATTCAGAGCATCTGAAGGTCAGAGTTCAATATACCTATGAACGGTATTGTTTAGAGCGAGGGTTTTCCAAAGCCTTTTCTTCGCGTTCCATCAGCCAACTATCTAGAAAGTGAGAGACCGCAATGAGCCTCTTCCGCGCAGGTTCACATCCACCTCCCGTTCTCTTCGCGCTTTGTCTCACCATTATCGGATTTGAATGGTTCCTTGAGCAGAATCGTCAAACGACGATTTCGAGTTCAATCGCCTGGTCCACTAACCCAATCCGTGGAGTAGCGGATGGAATATCGGTCGCTCACTATGACCAGTACTCGGGCCAATTGCGGCCAGCGAGTGTGCGTGAAGCTTACGGCAGTGTGCCTCTGAGCTTTGAAGTCAATCGGGGGCAGAGTGACGATCAAGTAAAGTTTCTGTCGCACGGAACAGGTTACAACCTTTTTTTAACTTCTAATGAGGCTGTGTTGGCCCTTGCTAATCCGTCGTCGTCCACCGGCAAGGGATCTTCAGACAGTCAACTGGATCAGTTTGTGCCACGCCGCGGGCGAGATCTGGCCAGTCGAGTTAGGCGGCCGGGTAGCACGCCTGGCGTGCCGGATCTGGTACGAATGCGGTTGATAGGCGCCGATCCGGGAGCGCAGACAACCGGGCTCAATGAACTGCCCGGTAAGAGCAACTACTTTATTGGTAGTGATCCAAAGAAATGGCGCACTGATGTACCCCACTACGCCGGCGTGCAATACGACGACGTCTATGATGGCGTTGACCTCGTCTACTACGGCAACCAGCGACAGCTCGAGTATGACTTTGTGGTGGCGCCAGGCGCCGATCCCCGGATCATTCGCATGGCCTACAAAGGCGTGAAGCACATCGAGGTAAATCAGGAAGGAAGCCTTGTGCTCCAGCTTTCAAACGGTCAGCTTATGCAGGAGCGCCCACTTGTGTATCAACTCGAAAACCAAATGCGAAAGGAAGTTTCCGGACGATTTGTAATTTCTGGAAAGAAGGAAGTCAGTTTTGATATTGGTTCGTACGACGCCGGCAAGCCTCTGATCATTGACCCGGCCTTTGTGTTTTCCACATACCTCGGGGGTGGGTCCGACGATGTCGGCTTTGCTATAGCTACGGATTCGTCTGGAAACTCTTATGTCACCGGCAGAACATTTTCAACGAACTTTCCCACGGTTAATCCATTTCGCCCAAACAATAGTGGTATTAATGACATTTTCATTACGAAGCTAAATTCAGCCGGCAGTGCGATTCTGTACTCGACCTATATCGGTGGGACAGGAGATGACCAGGGATTTTCGATTGCGGTCAATGCTGCTGGTGAAGCCTATATCACCGGTGTCACAACATCCACCACAAGCTTTCCCGTGCTTAACGCCTTGCAGCCAAGTTATGGGGGCGGCAATGCTGACGGGATACTCGTCAGACTAAACGCAAATGGTAACGGATTAGTCACATCCACCTATGCAGGCGGTAGTGGACAGGACGTAGGTTTGGGAATAGCACTGGACGGCGCCGGAAACATTTACGGAATCGGTTATACGGATTCAACCGACTTAGTGACTGTTAACCCGATTCAGGCCGTCAACGCCGGCGGCATTGACGGTTTTGTATTAAAGCTTTCTCCTACTGCCAGTTCGATCCTCTTCTCCACCTACGCCGGTGGAAATGGTAACGACTTTGGCAATGCCATAACGGTTGATGCTTCAGGGTCCATCTATGCCATAGGTGATACGGAGTCCACGAATCTGAGCACTCTAAACGCCCTGCAATCGACGTTTGGAGGTCAGGTCGATGCCTTCCTCGCTAAACTCACCACCTCGGGCAGTTTAGTTTTTGCGACATATTGCGGAGGCAGTGGCGTTGACACGGGCGCCGGTATCGCCATCGATGGCTCCAACAATATTTACGCATTTGGAGACACCAATTCGACAAACTTCCCACCGGCCGTCAACGCCGCGCAACCCAGCAAAAGCTTAGGCTTTGATGCTTACGTTAGAAAACTAAGCCCCAATGGCGGAACGGTCTTGTACTCTACTTTCCTGGGTGGAAACAGCAATGACTTTGGTTACGATATCGCGGTCGACTCTGCTGGAAATGCTTACGTTATTGGAGAAACCTTCTCGACTAATTTTCCATTGATGGATCCGCTGAAGAATGTCTATGGAGGAGCCCGAGACGTATTCGTTACGAAACTCGCTCCAGCCGGCAACTCTATTCTTTTTTCAACCTACCTGGGAGGAGCGACTGACGACAATGGTTTTTCAATCGCCGCGGACGACGGTGGCAATGCGTATATAACCGGAAAAACAACATCGACAGATTTTCCGACCTCGAGTCCCATTCAAAATTCAGGACACGGCGGCTATGATCTCTTCGTTGCGAAACTAATTACTACCGGCGCTCCAACCCCAATTCCATCACCATCCCCATCGCCGTCGCCAACAGGCCCTTGCTCGTTCAACAACGGGGGACTCAACCCTCAGGCCATGTCTGAAAGCGGAGTGCCTGCTCCGTCGGGCTCGTTTTGGAGTGAGCTGCAGCACGATACCGGTAACCTAACCCAGGTGAATAGCTCGGCAGGCGCCGCAGCTCAGCAAGGAGTATTTCGTTTGGCGGACAACTTCACGATTGGGCAACCCTGTACCCTGACGAGTGTGGTGTTCTTTGCTTATCAGACCGGCGCCCCCGTGAGTCCGTCACCATTTTCGGGCTACACCTTGCAAATCTATAACGGCAGACCCGGTGATGCGGGTAGCACCGTCGTATTCGGTAATACCACGACGAACCGTCTCGCGTCTTCGGTCGATTCAACCTTCTACCGAATTTTCAACTCATCTGTGCCATCTCCAGGGTCGCCGACGGGGACGACACGCAAGATCTGGATGAATACGGTGAACATCAACACGACGCTGGCGGCCGGCACTTACTGGCTCGATTGGGCTTCAACCGCTACTAATGGGGCGACTCACTTCCAGCCGACCAAAACAATTGCCGGCGCGCGCAGTGCAGTTGGTGATAATGCTCGACAATTGACGGTCTCAACCGGAGTGTGGACAGATGTGATTGACACCGGCAACCCCGGAGATGCTCCTGATGTTCCACAGGATTTCCCCTTCATCGTGAACGGAACCGCAGCTGCGCCATCACCGTCGCCATCACCGTCGCCATCGCCGTCACCATCGCCGTCACCGTCACCATCGCCGTCGCCATCACCCTCACCCGGGCAAGTCGTTTGGAGCTCGCAAACGAGTGGCACGTCAAACAGTTTAGCTTCTATCCATTTCATCAACGACAACGAGGGGTGGGTTGCTGGTCCAAATGCTACCTTGCTCCATACCACGAATGGCGGCATGACCTGGTCGCCTGTAACAACCGGTGTTGACGCTACTCGCGGTTTTAACTCCGTACGGTTCCTGGATCAGAATGTCGGCTTCGTCGGCGGCCTGCATGCAGTGATACGCACGTCAAACGGCGGCACGAGCTGGTCGGGATTTCAATTCTCGGAAGCCGCAACCACATTCAGGAATGGATTCTTTCCTTCAACTCCGACTGTGGTCTGGGCAGTGGGACGGACGACGGTGGCTGCGTTGGGCGCACGCGCTCACTTCCGGTACACCTTCAATACCGACGGCAGCATTTCAACCTTTACAAGCTCAGACGTGTCATCCGACGTGATGACAGATGTCTATTTCGTGGACGCTGACAACGGTTGGTCTATAGGCAGCAACGGCCGGATCATTCGTATCAGCAACGGAAGTTCCGGCTCACCTACGTTCACTGTACAGACCAGCGGAACGACGCAGCAGTTGAACGGGATACACATGCTCGACGCCAATCGCGGCTGGGTAGTTGGGGATAATGGCACCATCTTGCAAACCATCAACGGCGGCGCCACCTGGACACCGCAGACGAGTAACACCGGCGCCAACCTCAACGATGTTCATTTCAAGGATTCCAACAATGGCTGGGCGGTCGGCGCCGGCGGCTTGATTCTGACTACGACCAATGGCGGCGGCACCTGGTCTCCCGAAGGAAGCGGCGTGACGAACGATCTGCGGAGCGTCTTTTTTGCGCCCACCGGCTATGCATGTGGAGCGGCAGGCACGATTTTGAAGAGAGCGGGAGGTCAGTGGGAACCGGTAGTGCTGACCGCGGGCCAGGTTGAAATCAAGACCTGGATCTTTCAGGGTACGACCTACGCCTACCTGAAACTGTCATTCCCGAATGCCGGCTACCGGGTAGCCAATTGGGGACAGGCGACCAGAGCAGGCAACGACTTCACTGCTGACGCTTCGGTAGAACGATTCACTGGACCCTCGGTGCAGGCGGTAACCACCACAGCGCAGATCTATGATCTGGGAATGCTGTCTCCCGGCAGCTATAACTTTATTTTCAAGAACTCGGGGACGATGGTGAAGACCCAACCGTTTACCGTGGTTGCTCCTCCATTTCCGGCTAACCCTATTGATAATCAGCGGGAGTTTGTGAAGCAGCAGTATCGAGACTTTCTGAATCGCGAGGCTGACCCGGCCGGAGAAGATTTCTGGACCAATAACATCACCAAGTGTAGCGACCCGGCGCAACGTCCGCCCGGGCAAACCGAAGCTCAGTGCACGCTGCGGCAACGCGAGACCACCAGCGGAGCATTCTTCCTGTCGCCGGAGTTTCAGTACACAGGTTACTTTGTTTATCGGATGTACGTGGGGGCGTTGGGGAGGCAGCCGAAACTGTCGGAGTTCACACCCGATGCGCAGTTTGTGGGCAACGGGATCATAGTTAACGGCCAGCTTTCGGGAGCGAAGATCAACCAGAACAAAGCAGACTTCGCCGCGCAGTTTGTAAACTGCACTGACGCTACGAAGTCTCGGTGTGCTGAGTTCAAGGCGATCTATGATGGCTTAACCAATCAGGAGTACGTGGACAAGCTGTTTCAGACTACGGGAATTACACCAACTGTATCGGAGCGCGCCGCGTTGGTTAATGGACTGAACGCCAGCCCGGCCACAGAGACGCGAGCGAGCGTGCTGCAGAAAGTAGTTGATGGCATTAACGTGATCTCGGAAGGGAACCAGCAGTTCACCACGGCCTACGGGCAGGCATTCTACAACGCAGAGTTCAACCGCGCGTTTGTGCTGTTGGAATACTTCGGCTACATGAAGCGAGATCCGGATGACGCGGGTTATGCCTTCTGGTTAGGTAAGCTGAATCAGTTTGGCGGCAATTTCGTGAATGCTGAGATGGTGCTGGCATTCATCTCTTCACCCGAATATCGCGCCCGCTTCGGCCAGCCGTGATCAGGAGGCAGGAGGCAGGAGCAGGGTTCAAGCTCTTTGTCTTCGCCCCAGCGGGGCGAGATGTTTCTAGCCCATCGTTCTCTTCAGTTCTCTTAGCTTCTTTAGGAGCGAAAGAGCTACGGTACATTTCGCTCCTCCGGAGCGAGGACTCAATTTCGGGGCGATTCTATAGACATTTCGCTCCTACGGAGCGAGGATCGGCGTGGAGAAAACTGTGGGCGCCAAACGTCTCAGCTCGTCATAAATCAACGACAACATTTTCTCGGCTCGTCATGAATCAACGACAATATTTCCTCACGCGATTCCCTCTTTCCACCGCTCCATTCCGGGAGTAGCCGGGTTGAGTTCTCCCGTTCATAAACCATCTGCTCTCCAAGTCCAACGCCGACGCCGATCTCAACGCCGACGCCGATCTCAACGCCGACGCCGATCTCAACGCCAACTCCCACGGCCACGCCGATCGTTATTTCCAGTTGAAAGTTTCTGTAGAGAGTCAGCTTTTGGTATCCCCCTGACGTGTCGAATGAGCCCGCCCACCTTGAGCCAGTTTTTGCCCGTTTTGCGCGTAGTTAAGTAGAGAAAAACCCACTGGGTCGTGGAATCTGGTTGCCGGCCTAATTCTTGTGCCTCCTTTGTGAACCTGCAGCAACCTGGATTGGCCGAGTCCCCAGCGGAGTCGCCCTTACGCCAATTATTGAGGTTGAAAGATCATGCGTATCAATCGGGAAAGAAATGTCGTCCTCATAACGACCATCACGACGTGTGCGTTAGCGACGGCTCTATGGTTGGCAGGCGTAGCGAGCCACGCTGCGTCGCGACCTCTCAAAGCGCAGAGCACGGGTGCCGCTCATGCGCCCATCCTGTCGACTCTCACCGCAAGATCACTGATCCTGGAAGGAGTCGTGCTCACCTCGAACCAGGTAGAGATCAAAACGTGGACCGTACAGGGAAGGACCTACGTTTATCTGAAGCTCCTCCTCCCAAATTCCGGCTACAGTGTGATTGATTGGGGACAGGTGGTCAGGGTCGGCAACGACTCCAGCGCTGACGCTTTGGTCGACCGTACCAACGGTCCATCAGTGAAAGCGGTAACGACCACGGCACAGATTTACGATCTGGGTCCACTGGTCAACGGTAACTACACCTTCACTTTCAAAAACTCAGGCCATGCAGTCAAGTCGCTGGCTTTCTCGATCAGCTCTGCCATACCACCGCCAAATCCGATTGATAACGCGCGGGAATTTGTGAAGCAGCAGTATCGAGATTTTCTGAATCGTGAGGCCGATCAGGCAGGCGAAGATTTCTGGACTGACAACATCACGAAGTGCAGCGACCCGGCGCGCCGCCCAGCAGGCCAGACGGAAGCCGAGTGCACAACGCGACAGAAGGAGACCACCAGCGGCGCGTTCTTTCAGTCGCCCGAGTTTCAGTACACCGGCTACTTCGTTTACCGGATGTACCAGGGAGCGCTCGGCCGGCAGCCGAAGCTGTCTGAGTTTACGCCCGACGCGCAGTTTGTCGGAGCCGGAATCGTAGTGAACGGACAGCTTTCCGGACCCGTGATCAACCGGAACAAGGCGGACTTTACCCAGCAGTTTGTAGACTGCACTGATCCGGCTAAGTACCGGTGCTCAGAGTTCAAGGCAATCTATGACGGATTGAACAATCAGCAATACGTGGACAAGTTGTTTCAAACCACCGGGATCAACGCTGGTGCGTCAGACCGCGCCGCACTGGTTAATGGCTTAAACGCGGCGACTGAAACGCGGGCGAGCGTGTTGCAGAAGGTAGTTGACGGAATAGTGGTGATCTCAGAAGGGAACCAGCAGTTTACGACGAGTTATGGCCAGGCGTTCTACAACTCGGAATTCAGGCGAGCGTTTGTGCAGTTGGAATACTTCGGCTACATGAAACGGGATCCGGATCAGGCCGGCTACGCATTCTGGTTAGCCAAGCTGAATAGCTTTGGCGGTGATTTCGTGAAGGCGGAAATGGTGCTGGCATTCAGTTCATCTCCCGAGTACAGGGAAAGATTCATGGTCGCGGCGAAAGGTAGCACGGTTGTCATCGACAAGCCCTCGTTGTTCTTCCCCGCCAGCGGGCCGTCCACTCAGCTGTCGGCGCAGTTATTGGATCCGCAGGGTGCCCCGTCGGCAGGCGGCGTGAGCTGGATCTCAACCGCCCCCGACAAGGTGTCCGTCGATGCCACAGGTAAAGTGGTGGCAAAGGCAATCGGCTCGGCCCAGATCATCGCCGAAGCCGCCGGCGTCCGTTCCATGCCCACGCTGGTGATCGTGGCCCAGCCGCAACCTGGTGCGCTGCTCGTCGCCGATGCACAGGTGGTGTCTGTCGGCCCGCCCCTGCGACTCCCGGCGGGAGCGTCGCCAGGGGTCGGCACTGAGTACGAGGTCACGCTGCGGAACGTATCCCCTCCAACGCCAGGCACAGTGATGCTCGCGGCAGAGACCGCTCCGGTTGCGGGCAAAGTCGTCTCGACGCGTCAGGAAGCCGCTGGACTGGTGGTCACGCTTGCACTTGCGCCGCTGTATCAACTGTTCAGCGCCTACGACCTAACCTGGAACATCGACCTATCGGCGTTTCCGGTGGACGCCGTGCCGGCTCAGTCCGCACAGGCGGCACAGAGCGCGGTGTGGAACGCTGAACGCAACAAGCCAGGTGCGCCTGCGACAACTCATCAGCTCGCTGCCTTCGAGCCATTCAGGGCGTTCGACTGCGACGGCAGCATCAAGCCTCAACTCGTGGCTGCGCCGATCCAGCTCTCGCTGGAGAACAAGCTGACGCTCGTAGTAGAAGACCGGCCCGGCTACAGCAAACATGCGCTGGAAGGGTCGGCCGCACTCGTCGGCAACGCCGGCCTCAAATTGAAAGCGGGCTTCAAGGCCTCCGGAAAGTGCGAAGCAAAAGCCCAGATCAAGTTACCTGTTTTCGGAGCTGCGAGCGTACTGGTGATGCCCGCGGTCCACGTTGGACTGGGCGCCGAACTCGAAGGGGAAATTCTGCTGGTGCAGGGCGAGTTGGGTGTCGAGGGTAAGGTCGGCTTTAGTCCGGTCGTGGGCTGGGAATGTGGCGGCGCGACGCCCGCTTGCCGGGGTCTGGACGATATCACGCCGGTGAACCAGTTCAAGACGAAATCCAAAATACCTTCCGCGAACGACATGCAGGCCAAGGTTTCGGCGCAGTTCTATGTGCTCGCGGGGCTCGACCTCGCAATACTTGGGGGCGTGGCCAATGCCGAAATTCTGGAAGCCAGGGTCGGTCCCAAGCAGTCCTTTGACCTGGCCTTCGAGGAAGACCAGCCGCCGAGAGGCGACTACGCCTCCAACTACGACCTGAAGATCGAAGGTGTGGTGGAACCTGGTTCGGCCCTCAAGAAGGCGATTGAGATGGTCATCGACGACGATTCGACGGGGGTGAGCTTCAAGGCAGAGTTTTCGTTCGATATTTCGGAGTCGCCCAAAGGCACTCACAGCGTGAGCAAGGTGAAGGTCAGGCCGGGCGAGCCGGTGGACTTCACCGTGGATCTCGACCAGAAGACCGTCGCGTATTTTCTGCTGGGTTATAACGTGACCGGAGTGGAGCTCTACCGCAAGCGCGAAGACGAGCTCGACTTCAAACCGTGGAAGTCGATGTCGCTGATCGCCACAAACCGGGCCACGTATCAATGGGTGCCCGCCGCTGCCGATGCCGGCAAGTATGAGTTCGCGGCCCTGGTGAATACTCAGATCCCTGTACCGCTGCTCGAGGTAGCCCCGAACTCCATCCGGCCTGTCGAGGTGAGTTGTTTTGGATCAAACGGGCTTCTCGCGCCCAAGGGCACACAGTCTGGGCTTTCGTCAACGGTCTGCGCGGACACCTGGGCGGGAACGGCCACCGTAGTTGGTAGGACTCCGGGTGCACCGGCCTCAGATAACATTACCACCAACGCAAACGTTACCTGGACATATGACCAGACTGATCCGAGTGGCACAATAATCTACAAGCCAAGCGGCGGCAGCTTTACCTTAGCGTTCAACTTTCCCTCTACCGGGTGCACGACGGCCTTGTCGCCCAACACGTTTGCCATCGTTAACGATCCAATTACTCAACCCAAATTGATTATCAGCAACCTTCCGTTCGTGGGACAGACCTACGGAATCAGGGGTAGCCAATTGGTGAATTTCACGTCTACCACATCTTGTCCAGGTAAACCAGACGTCGTTAACACGGTTAACAACTACTTAGTAGATTACGCGTTCGGGAACGGTCCGTTCACTGGCCAGGCGAGATTATTTGGTAGTTTCGAGGATGCTCACGTTACGTATACATGGGACTTTAGCAGGCCATGAAGTGTCCGACATGCTTCAGCTTGTCGTCGAGCTTCATAACACTCAAGCAAGTAGTGACCTAATATGAAACTCCGTGCAACCTCTGTGCTTCTCCGTGCCTCTGTGGTGTAGGTTTGCTGCGTTAGCTCCACCACAGAGACACAGAGAAACACAGAGATTGCACGGCGGCTTAGGCCGCAACCGAATCCTGGCTCCAGCGGAGCCAAATGTTTATAGCACCGTTAGTAACCGTACGCTCCGCGCTCCAGCGGAGCGCAATGTTTCCGACGATGACCGCGCAAGTCGAGGAAGTTTCGCTCCTCTGGAGCGAGGAGAACCTTTGGAGTCGCACGTTCTATAAACATTTCG
>Ga0070697_100000437_pt1 | contig 31889 bp, 33 predicted proteins | sample KBSK1501metaG_FD_65475 | JGI IMG/M metagenome (GOLD analysis project Ga0070697, IMG submission 65475) | Corn, switchgrass and miscanthus rhizosphere microbial communities from Kellogg Biological Station, Michigan, USA - KBS K1-50-1 metaG | ecosystem: Host-associated > Plants > Roots >...
AATACTTTTCGTTGTGGAGGGTTTCGTAAAACTGGTTGACTATACGCGCAGCTTCAAAAATGGCGCCACTGCCCATGTTCGCACCGAAAATGCCGGCCGAATGTCCAGTCCGGGCTTGTACCTCAAGCGTCCAGCTACTTGAACCGCGTCTCCCGATGGTGGCCGTATTTCCAAGTGTGCCCTCAAAACTCAGAGCCAGGTCACTATCTTTCGCCGCCGCCACCATGTCGCGCCGGGCGATTTCTATCGGCCGCCCGACACTCTCTTCATCTCCGGTCAACATTACCGTAATGCGCGTGTCCTTAAGAGCTCCGGTTGCGTTTAGTGCTTTCAAGGCATAAAGCATCACTACGTCGCCGGCCTTCATGTCTTGTGAGCCGGTGCCGAAAGCCCGGTTGCCTTCGCGCCTGAATTTTTCTCCACGCAATACAGTATCGATGTGGCCCAGCAAAAGTATCCGCTTGCCTTTAGTGCCTTTAGTTGTTGCGATCAAATGCCCAGCGCGCTTCATTTCGGCAGGCATATCAATCCACCTGCCGGTCAGGCCCAGCGACTCGAGTTCTCGCTTGAAAACCATGCCGACCTGTTTGACTCCCGCAATGTCTTCTGACGGGCTCTCGATGTTGACTACGCTCTCCAGCGTGCCGATGGCCTCGCCCATGTGCGCGTCAACATAATCCACTATCTTTTGTTCGTCGGCCGACAGTTTTTGCCCGTAACCGAAGGTGCAAGATAAAGCTATAAACACAACTGCGAAGGCAGTCTGGCAAACCGCTTTTCTCATTTCGCGTTTTCCTTTCGGAGTTAGACGTCTGCACCTATGTCTTTTACCCCAATAAGCGAATGAAGTGAAACAGAAAGTAGTGTCCTAATTTGAGTTTTCTCTGTGCAAGCTTGGTGCTCTCTGTGTCTCTGTGGTGGCCTTTTGCGCGGCATTATTCACCACCGAGACACAGAGACCATTGAGATTGCACAGAGAGTTACTTCAAACTTGGACACTACCAAACAAGAATTCTCAGTTGCCGGCTGGACGGAGACTGATGAGAGCCTTGTTGCTAACGGCTCCTCGATAATTGATGTTCACCCAGAGGGCATCAATGTTTCCCAGGTTGTCGGGCAGTTTGATCACAATCTGGGTAAGCCAATCAACTTGCGATGTCTTTCCAATAAACTCTATGGTCAAGGGATAGAAGTTATGTTGAGCATCTTCAGCCTGTGCAGAAACACTGGAAAAACTGTCGCCCGCGGCTAAGGTAAGGTTTGGAGAGAAGAACATAATACGTGTGCGCCGATCTGAACTGAGGTTATTCAGCGTGGAGAAGAAGAAGGGATCGCGAACCAGCGTCACGGAATCGACAGCAATTAAGCGATCTGAGTTGCCTTCGGTGCTCAAAACTAATGACGGCGGAGCTACTGTAAAACTCCCTGCATTCGATGGCCCATCCGGATTTGAAACTGTAACTGAGGCAGTGCCGCCGGCGGCAATGTCCGATGCGGTGATTGCCGCTGTCAACTGTCTGGTCGAGATGAATGTGGTAGGTCGATTCGTGTTATTCCAACGAACCACCGAGCTGCCCAGGAAATTTTCCCCGTTCACGGTCAGGGTAAACGCATTCCCACCGGCTTCTGCGCTGACCGGAGATAAATTGTCGATAATCGGAATCACTCGGCGCGGATTGATGATGAACGTGCCGGAGTTTGAGATTCCACCCGGACTTGCAACGGTGACGGAAGCCGTTCCGCTGGAGCCGGTGTCGGCGGCGGAGATGGTGGCGGCTAGCTGAGTGGATGAAACGAATGTGGTTGGCTGATTCACACCATTCCATTGCACGACGGAAGCATTACCAAAATTTTCACCGTTCACCATTAGCGTGAACGCGCTCCCACCCGCCTCTATGCTCGCGGGCAGGAGGCTGTTAACGATCGGCCGCTCAATATCGCTGATGACATAAAAGCTGTCCACTATTCGCCCGCTGATGTCTTTGAAATAAAAGAAGGCTTTATTCGGCTGACCGTCGACGTTGAAGACACCGAAAAGGACGCCGAGATTACCGTTGGGTTGGCAGACCGGGTCGCCGGGTAAGCAGGTTGCCGCAGAAATACTGGCCCACCACCCGCCCGAGAGTATTTGCGGACGGACACTATGACCGCCAAGCCCTGACACAAACGCAAAACTGTTTCCCTTCGTCAGGGTCATGGTGTTACCGGTGCCGACGATGGTCTGATTGATCATGCTGCTCAACAGGTGCGTTCGGCTATATGAGTGTTCGTGTGCCGTAGCCATGATGGCGCCGCCCTTTCTCGCTTCTTCATACACTGGCCATCCAGTCTCATCTTCTTTGCCGCCGACCTGCATCTGTTTCATGTTCTTATGCCAGGAACAGATGCTCCAAATAGAATGATCGGCAGCGAGCTGGTCCCTGATGTAGGTATGATTGCTTCCATTGTCGAAACCATTGCCAATCCCCGGCGCCGTTATGACAAAGAAAAGACCCTTATAATGAAAAGTTGATTGGACGCCGAGATTTCCGCTCCAGCCAATGCCCAGGCGGTTGAATCTGCTTATCAAGTATTGCTGGTATCCGTTTGGTCCATTCCAGGCTAGTTCGTCATGATTTCCAATAGCCACAAAGTAGGGAAAGTCTGGCCCAAGAACGCTGTTGATTTGTGCTTCCCAGGCGGCGGGATTGTCCGTGTATTCAAGATCCCCTGAATGCAGCACCGCTTGAGCCCCCTCCGTTTTGATTAAATTCAATACCGCTATCGAGTTTGGTCCCAGACCCTGGTCGCCCATGAAGGCGATTTTGAGGTTTGCGGTGGTCGTTTCCTGAGCCAGCGCAGACCGCACCGGTGCACAGGGAGAGGCACTGAAACCGATGAGCGTTACCGCCAGTAAAATGTATGTGAACCAACCGAGAGTTTTGGAAGAACGCATAACGGCAGCGTCTGACAAAAAACGCGGGCCGCGGTGCTGCAGCCGTAACCTGTAGGCAGAAAGTCTACGAAGCGATCTCATGGCCAGTTTTGGGGGGCAGTTGCTTACTGAGGGCGGGGCAGGAAGATTGATCGTAACCTGAAGATCAACCCACAATCATCATACCACTCTGACTCGCTGGTGTCCTATGTTCCACTCTTTGCGAGATCTTTGCGTTTTTATTGGGTCCCTACTCGACGTCGAACGTACTGGGAAGCATCGGCTGAATAGCCAGGGCGAGTCTTAAAGCCGGGTGCATTGCATCGACGGCGAATCCATCTTCAACATCCCACAGGACAGAAAGCACGGCCTGAGCGAACGCCCAGGCTAAAACACGCTCTCCATTCAGATTCAATTTCCCCGTAAGCTGTTTGATCCGTCTTTCGATACTCACTCGTGAGATAAACAGCTCTGGTTGCTCAATCGGATTGCGAAGGATAGCGCCAATTTCATACTCGACTTCTCCGATGACGCCCTTGGGATCAATTGCCAACCAGCCACGTTCTGAGTCAAACAACACGTTGTAGTGTTGTAAATCGCCGTGCAGCAGGCGCGGATCGCGTTGCGAAGCGCAGAGTCTCAAGTAAAGCCGGTGAGCTGATTCAACTAATTGCTCTGGAACCTTATCAGCTGCGGTTGCGAGCGGGGCCGTCTGCAACCCGCGTGGCGTGGCGGTATAACGCTCAAACGCTTTGGCCCAGTCCCAGAGGGTAAGTACTGTGGCGCGTGCCGTTGATGCTTCGCCCACAGACATCGACATCTGCTCAATGATGTCCGCCAGGATGTCTGTTGCTTCCTCGTCTCTGCCACCGAAAGCTAATTCCGCAAGGGATTTGCCAGGCTTCAGCCGCTCAAGGAGCACGGCACCCGGTGCATGTTGATAGACGCGCGCGACGCCGTTGCCGTCGAATGCCTGCAGAATTTCACCCGAGCGCCACTCATCGCCTTCCCGCTTGCTTACTTTCAAAACCACAGCCTGGCTCTCGAATGGACCAGCGCCACGACTGCCAAACGCGATCAGAGAAGTTTCTGTTTCGAATGTGGTCTCGATAACCACGCCCCACTCCCGGGCGTGGCCAAGCATCCGATCAACTAACTTTGATTCGATCAAGCCGTGGTTTGGTAGCGGGGCGTGTCCCACAGATCACTCACGTTTCGCAAAGTATTCGTCGGCCGCAGCCTGCGTTTCTTCGGGGCTCTGCTCTTTCAACTGCTGATTGATGCCCCACTCGTGACCGAACGGATCGACAATCTTTCCGTAACGCGCGCCCCAGAAAAGGTCCTGCACGGGCATAAGCACGCGGGCGCCTGCGGCCACTGCGCGAGCGACCAGGGCATCGGCGTCTTCAACCATGAGCGTGATGCGCACACAGGTTCCTCCCAGCGTCTGCGGAGTCTTGACTGTGCCGCCTTCGTCCTCGCTAAACTGATCGCTCAAGAAACACTTGTGCCCGTCGATAATTATTTCGCCGTGCATGAGGCGTTTGCCGTCAGCCGCCATCATCCGGTCTCCTTCTTCAGCGCCGAAGATTGATTTGTAAAATTCAAGCGCGGCAAGCCCGTCGGAAACCGCTAAGTGTGGAACGAATTGATCTTCTCGGTCCATGATCTGCTCCTTACAACGAAGTGTTACGTGAGAAAAGCCCTCCACCAAACGTTGCCGGTTCTCGGTTAGATGCTTTTCGATCGATTAGACTTGCGCGGCGATTTCTGCTCGAGGGCAACCTGCAATTTCTCCGGGGCAATTAGTCGCCACGCTTCCTGAAGATGCATCGCTAACTCTTTGTCTTTCACACGCGGGAGTTCTATGCCAACCCAGCCTCCGCCACCGACATAAGGCGGTCTGTAAAATTTTTTCGGGTGTGCTTCGATCAGCGCTGCCTGAATACCGATTGCCGCCGGTATCACGACTGCATAGTGCCCGTCGTTGTGATGGTTGGTGGAGCACATCGCGAAGACTCTTTTACCCACGAAGAACGTTGGTTCACCGTGCGAGATCTTTTCCCAGGTTTCAGGCAGTGCGAGACAAATTTGCCGCACTCGTTCCACATGTTCCTCGCCCTTATCGGGCTTCTGACTTTTTACTATTCGTTTCAAAAACGACTCCTTAACGAAAACTGAAGCTTCAACGAGAATGTACGTAAGCGGCGACTGTCTCGAAAACCAGTAGTGCCAGCACCACCCACGATGCAGGCCCCGGACGCGAGCGGAGGCTTTCCATAACGAACATCGCACAACCAAACCCCAGACCGATTAGGTTCACAATATGAGTGAGGATTCTTACGATGCGCTGCTTGCCGGCTTCACTCATTAAGATAAAATTGAAGAAACTGAGAAATACGATCACCACGCCGCCACTGACAAACCAAAGGGCAGCAGACGAGAAGCTGTGAAAGAGAACGGGCGTCATAGAGATATGAAGAATTCCCAGGGCGAGGATCAGGAACGTCGTTATTTTGTATAGGATCTTCATAGCCAGTCGTTCGGCATCAATGGCTTCAAAAGTGCCGAATCCGTCTTCCTTAGTGTTTCAGTGGTAAGGGCCTCATCTGGAGAATCTCTTTGCGCACCTTTGCAGCTCTTTGCGTACTTTGCGGTAAAAAGCCCTTAAAATAATTAAACGCAAAGAGCGCCAAGAACGCAGAGATCACGCAATGGGTTGAACCAGGATACTCCGTTTCAGTTCAATCTTTGACAGCCGCCAGGATGCGCTTGAAAAACTCATCGGCGCTTCGATCTTTATGCCAGCGCCAGACGACGACCAAATCATGCTCTGGATCAATCCAGATGTTATTGGAACCGTAACCCACTGCAGCAAAGCTGGTGGCCGGCAAGCTGGGCCATTGTTTATGTGAGGTATTTAGCCACCAGAGATAACCGTAGTCTGGTGCGATCGTCGTGGGTGTGGTCGCCGCGCGGATCCAATTCCTGGAGATAAGCTGCTTATTTTTCCACTTGCCCTGGCGCAGGAACAGATAGCCAAACCGGGCCTCGTCGCGCGTGCTGATCCACAGCCCGCCGCCCCAGCGTGTGCCACCGCTAACGGAGGCCACGGGCTTGCCCTTGATGACCACCGTGGAATTGTTATAACCGTGATACTGCCAGCTGTTAGAGGCGCCGATGGGATCCATGATCTCCTCTTTGAGTACGCGAGGCAATGGTTTTTGCCAAACTTCCAGCAGAGATAACGACATCCGGTTGATGCGCACGTCGTTGTATTCCCAGTATTCGCCCGGTTCCTTCAGCGCCCGTGGTTTTTTCTGCCCCCGGCCGAATTCTTCTGTACCCAGAAAGTCGCTCTTCTTTCCCCACATCGAGCCTTCCCATTCACTGGTCTGCTGCAGATGTTGTTCCCATGTGACCCTGGCATTGTGTTCCGAGTCGTAACCGTCGTTCACATATTTCTTCACCGGGTCTTTGACGCTCTTAATCATTCCGCGATCGACGGCCAGCCCGGCGAGGGTTGAGAGAAAACTCTTCGCGACGCTGTAGGTTGGATCCACACGATTGGTGTCGCCCCATTCGGCCACGATGTAGCCGTGACGAATGACCAGGCCATTTGTCTCGCCGCGTTGCTTCGGTAGTGGTCCAAGCACCCGGCCGAAGGTTTCAACTTGCGTGGAGAAGTCAGCAGGGATCGTGCTGGCCTGCGTTTTTGCGTATGCGATCGCCTGTTCGAGCAGCGCGCCATCCATACCCTGAGCTTCGGGTTGCTGATGTTGCCAGGCGTCGCCGGCGGCGGGGTAATAAACTGCACTCGACTTCTTTTGCCGCTGGCCATTAGCAAATTCACCGCTGGTGCAGAGGCATAATCCCAGCAGCAGCAGGAATAGGAGTCTTCGTAGTCGAATGGTCATCTTCGTAGGCCCCGGTAAGATTGTTTAGAGAGGGCACTTGTGCCCCTCCGAGTCTGTTCGTTTAGAGAGGGCACTTGTGCCTCTGCCTCGCGGGGGCGGACAAGTTCGCTTTCTAAACGAAGGTATTATGTCTTCACTCGACAGCTAATGAACGCTCCATCAATATATCGGTTTGCGCTTCGTCGCCCAGTTGAAATACGTGCGTTCCTACTTCACGGAATTTCCACTTGCGATAGAAGGCCTGGGCCCGATGATTATGTTCCCAAACACCGAGCCATAAGGTTCGATGCCCGCTATTCCTCGCTCCATCTATGCAAAGGCGCATCAAGGCGGCGCCAACCCCGCGTCCAAGATATTGCCGGGAGACGTATAAACGCACCAACTCGATCGGCCTATCGTTTGTAACTGAGTCCGGCACGCTGCCGGAACGGAGCATGGCAAAACCCGCGGCGACTCCATTAGTTTCAGCGATATGAAACGCGGAGCGAGGGTCGGCTAACTCGGCTGCTTGTTGAGTTTCGCTGAAAGCGGAGGCGAGGTAGGCCGCCATATTCGCGGCGCTGTTGTCGGCAGCGAATGTTTCGGAAAAAGTGCGCGCGCCGAGTTCCGCCAACAAGCCGGCATCGTTCGGTTGGGCGTGGCGAATAATAAAACTCGGATGGATTACCTGGGAATTCACTTCAGAATAGTATGCAACGAGGTCTGTTAGCTGTTGAGCAGAGAAAAGGCTATCAATCCGCTAAGTCCAACGGCAACAAAGCCGGCAACAACAAACCTCCAGGACCTCTCCAGGGAAACCTGTGACAATACTCTCATCCCGTGTTTGGGATAAGTTAAGTAGAGCAGGCTCTTGATCACCAGGCCCCATCCCATGATGGTTACGACCATCGGGATTCCCTGCCACACATTATGAAACGAGACAATCAGAGCTCCCAGGGGGAAATGAAGTAGTCCATTCAGAATGCTGCCGACTTCACCCTTCTCACGGAGCATGATGAAAAACTTTACCCACGCGCGCGGCTGAAGAATATGAGACAAGCCGATGACCAGGAAACAGATAGCGACCAGCTTTTCGATTGAAGCTTCCACTTTTCGTCAAACATCAAACGGATCTCTGTCAGTCAAATAGGCGAGCAAGTCCTGTTTCTTCGGACGCGTTGCCAGCCAGGCACGTATCTTCTCAATCTCCGCATAATCGTCAGCGCCGAATCTGCCGATGTAGATCTGTTCCATGCGCTTCTTCCGGACTTCCTTCTGCGCTTCGTCCTGCCAGAAGGCCGTGAGCATCGAATTCACATCGTCGTGGAGATTGCGGGCTTTCAGGGCTTCCCACTCATTGCGGTCGAGCCAGATACCTTTGCAGCCTTCGCAGTGATCCAGCGTAAAGCTAAAACCGTGGCCCACCAGATACTTCACCAACCTGAAGCGGCACTCGGGGCAATCAATAGGCCTGCCCGGTTCCGCCAGGGTTAAGCCGGTAACTTCACCGGGGCGCTCCGGCAGGTTTGGGTGCGCTTCCAGCCACTTCCAATACTGCGCACCTCTTATCCATTTACCACCGCACTTGTCACACTTGAAAGCCGGTAGACCCGACTCCAGCTCGGTTGGGATCAGCTCATAGGATTTACACACCGGACAGTTCATTTCGCTGTTTACCTTTGATCACACTACTCGATTTCGGGAGCGAGAGTAATCCACTGTTGACAGGATTCACAAGATTACAGGAGAGAGTTTAGCAGAGGAGCTTTTGGAGTGTATTGACGACACCTGCCAATGAGTGCACTTCAAACATCTTGTGAATCTTGTTCATCGTGTCTAAAAATCTCCGTGTCTTCAGTTACAAGATTTCTTGTAATTAATTGAAATTCACCAGAGCGGATTAGGAGTGTCTAAGCTGAGCATTCATAGATAGAATTACGAAGGGGAACAGTTAAAGATCTTAATGGAGTCGACTAATGAAAGATGATGACCTCACGCAAGTAATCATCGGCTGCGCCTTCAAGGTTCACAACGCGTTGGGCTCCGGCTTTTTCGAAAAAGTCTATGAGAATGCTCTTCGAATTGAGCTTAAAAAGCTGGGACTCAGAATTAAGCAACAAGAGCCCGTCAACGTCTACTACGAGGGTGAGATCGTGGGAGAATATTATGCTGATCTGTGGGTTGAAGAGAAGGTTGTCATTGAAGTAAAAGCGGTTCAAACGCTCGCTAAAATTCATGAAGTCCAACTCGTTAATTACTTGACGGCTACCGGGGTCGATACTGGACTCGTGCTTAACTTCGGTCCTTCAGTGCAAGTAAAACGAAAATTCCGCGAATACACTAGTGCCGTTTGAGTATCTTGTAAATCCTGTTAATCCTGTCTAAGCACGTCTTAAAAAGACCTTGCCAAGGGCTATGTAGTATGCTATACAGCCCCATTAAAAGAGTAAGTGGGTGAGAAGGGAAATGCATCTTTCATTCTCAGGGGCGGCGATTTTACAGGCCCTGGCGCATAACTACCGATACGGCTTCGACATCATGGACGTGACCGGGCTGCCCAGCGGCACTGTCTATCCTGCTCTGAGAAGGTTAGAGCAGGCCGGCCTGGTGGTATCAAAGTGGGAAGACGAGGAGACTGCCCGGAAGGATCTGCGGCCTGCTCGGAAATACTACGAATTGACTAAGGGTGGTCGCGCAACACTCTCCGAAGCCGTTGCCAGATATCGAGGGTTAGAAAGAGCAATAAAAAAGGCCGCCAAGGGTGTGAAGCCTTCCCGCACGTAAGCGAGTTGGAGACAAGTCATGTCGGTTCGGATTCAAACGCCCAGGATTTACCTTTGGATTATTAGGGTAATCAGTCTGTGGTTGCCGAAGGAGTCCCGTCTCGAATGGCGTCGGGAGTGGGAAGCGGAAATTGTCAGCCGTTGGCTGCTATTGTCGGAATGGGAAAGACTCAACGCACAAAGCAAACTTGATTTATTCAAAAGAGTTCAGGGTGCAATTTCGGATGTCCTGTGGTTCCAACAAAGTCGGACCCGTCTGACACTCGCGCTGCTCAACATGCTGACCGCAATATTCACCGGCTTCGGCGCGCTACAGGAGTTTATCATCGGTGGAATTCGCTACCAGAAGATGCAACTGGCTCTGATCAGCCTGGCGGGTATTTTTGTCGGCATCTTATTCATGACTTCCGGAATCGCGTTGTTACGGCGGTGGTCCATCGTGCGCCGTCTAATCATCTTGACCGGGGTGCTCTCTATTCTGCTGCATGTCTATGAGGCACTACGTCCGCACCGGAACATGGGCTTCCCCCCGTTGCTGGTGGGAGCGGGATATGGGTTGGTAATGCTGGTTGTGTTTGAGTGGAATAGAAAACGCAACATGGTTTCCTGAGCGTAGATTGAGGAGGTTCGTATGACACTCGTGGTGCTCAATATACTAGTCGCGTTAGTGAACGGCTTCGGCGCCGTACAGGAGCTAATCGTTTCCGGCATTGGGGGCCGCGCGTTGCAACCGTTCTTGATGGGCGTTGGCGGAATAATCGTAAGCATCTTGTTCATCGTGTCCGGCGTTGCCATCTGGCGGAAGTGGCCCAGTGCACGCCGCCTGGCCATCGTCACGGCCACCTTATCTATCTTGTTTCATGTTTATGCGGCTCTTCCTCCACACCGGAACATGGGGTGGCCGGCCTTGATCATTGGGGCGGGATACGGTTTGGTGCTGCTGATCGTCACGCTCAGCTCGAAAGGAAAGAAGCCTGAGGCGGCGATTAACTAACTTCCTTTTATTTGAACTGGAAAACATCACCTCCAGATTCCCAGCACAAATCCGATCAACGCAAAATAGATGATGATGTATCCACAATTGATCAGAATGTATTTCAAGGACCGTTGCTCGAAAAGCGAAATGATCACGAACATCGTCGACGCCCAACCGACGCCGGCCAGGAGTCCAGCCACCAGGCCCCACTGCCAATTCGTCTTGCTGTCGCCCAGGAAGAACGCGAGGTTGTAGGAGATGATCCACGCCAACAAGAGCGTTAGCGAGTAGGTCTTTAGCGGATTGGCTCTGGCAACCTGTTCGTCGCTCAATCCGGTTTCCTGCTGCCAGGCCTTGAAGAAGAGAAGGGGGGAATACCACAACGCCCCGATAGCCAGGCTCAGCACAGCGCACACAAAGACAGCCACATGGTTGATGTAAAGTTTTTCCATAGTGCCTCAAAGTCTAAGTACGACCGAGGCGGTTGTATTGGAAAATTTTTACCTAACCCACCGGCACATAATTCAGGATGTCGTTCTTTCTGCGGACGTATTCGTTGGGAGTAAAACCTGAGAAGAATTTGAAATCGTTAATAAAGTGAGCTTGATCATAGAAACCAGAGTCCTGCGAGATGATAGTCCAGTTCACCTCTTTGCATTCCTCAATTTCGCTGATTGCTTTTTGGAAGCGGATGATTTTTAGGTAAGCCTTGGGGGCAATTCCGACCTGTTGTTTGAACATGTCGATAAAATGTTTTTGGGAGTAGCCGATGCTTTGATTTAGGCGCGCGAAATTGATTTGATCCGGCTGGCGTATGATTTCAGCCAGGGCATATTCGACCGCAGGATTGACAGCCAGCCTCCTCCGAAACGTACCCAGCAGAAAACTCTCGGCAGTATCAAACTTGAGCTTTATTTCGCTGGTTTCCCGCAGCTGCTCTCTGAGAAATCCAAAATCATCGCCCCATAACAGGTCGGCGTCGACAACTCGATCTGCCATCTCGTTCATGGGTAAAGGGAAAAACGGGTAGGCCATTCCTTTCCTGAACGAGATTATGAACATGGCCGCATGCTTTCCCGAAGGAATAGTAATGAACTCCGTTCGCACGCCCGACGCCCACACACGATGGCAGGCTTGTTTTTCCTTGAGCGTCTGGTTGTCGTAGATATATTGAGGTCTCTCGTCAAAATCGATAATGATTTCGGTGTTGCCGTCGGGCAGGAAACGATCGATCGAGTGTCCAGGCTTATAGCCCTCATAATAGATGAAGTGGTCGATAAAATGATTGAGCGGAAACCTCGGAATGTGAGTCTCAAGAATCATTGTGAAAGAGTTCGTCAGTGATTCGCCGGCGCCCGTATGAATGCGTCGATATTATCGTCCACGCCAGCGGCATTAGCTAGAGCCGATCCGTAATAGGCCAATAGCTAACGTCGATTCAGTCCTAGTGACGGTCGGCGGCGGTGATGACGAACAACCAGAATGCGCACCCGATCCTGGAGGAGGCGAAACAGGAAGTGATAGGGAAATCGTTCGAGGTTCACACGTCTTAACCCGTGCTCGCTAACGTCGTAGGCTTCGGGAGAGTGAGCTGCTTTTTGGAAGAAGACTCGCAATTCATTATAGAACTCGTCCGCGAGTTTTCGTCCAGCGACATCTTCGTAGTAATCCATGATGCGCGAGATGTCAGAGGAGATTTGTCGATGAAACTCCAGCCGCATCAGCCACGCCGGCCCTCGATCTGGGACTCCAGGTCCGCCAGGGAAATAGCTTGGGAGGGATCGGCCTCAATCTCAGCCTCCCGTCGCAGCGCTTCGGCAACGCCTTCATCTTCGTCCGCCAAAATGCCTGGCAGAGAGTCGAGGAGATTTGCGGCAAGTGTAGCTCGTTGCCTCTCAGGTAAATCGAGCGCGAGCTTCTCTACTTCAACGATGGTGTTCATGAACAGAAGAATAACTCCGGGAGAGGTAAGGGAGCAACAGTTGAAATGCCTCAACAACGTCAAGCTCGGCGGAGGCGACGTACTTGGACATCGAAGCTCAACGGAGTAGCCGATCAAGTCGAGCTTTCACGTCTCTCGGCTCCGCTTTCGCTTCGCCCGGGGCTACATATTCCGGCCTAAACGATTATGTTCGCGCGGTCGAAGGTAACCGTATGTGCGTCAGATGGCAGCTCATTCTGCAGCAGCAGCTTGATAAATCTCCGATCCTGACGCCACGAACTCCTCAGCCTTCTCTTTCATACCCACGCCCAGCGCGGTCTGTTCGTCGATCTCCTTTTGCGCTGCGTACTCGCGCACATCCTGTGTGATCTTCATGGAGCAGAAGTGTGGACCACACATCGAGCAGAAGTGGGCCAGCTTGGCGCCTTCGTTCGGCAAGGTCTCGTCGTGGTATTCACGCGCGACTTCCGGATCGAGCGAGAGGTTGAATTGATCTTCCCAGCGAAACTCGAAGCGAGCTTTCGATAACGCGTTGTCGCGAAACTGCGCGCCGGGATGACCCTTGGCGAGATCGGCGGCGTGGGCGGCAATCTTGTAGGCGATGACCCCGTCTTTTACGTCTTTCTTATTTGGCAGCCCGAGGTGTTCCTTCGGGGTGACGTAGCAGAGCATCGCGGTGCCAAACCAGCCGATCATCGCGGCGCCGATGGCTGAGGTAATGTGATCGTAGCCGGGTGCGATGTCGGTGGTCAGTGGCCCAAGCGTGTAGAACGGAGCTTCCTGGCAAGTTTCGAGTTGCTTGTCCATGTTCTCCTTGATCAGGTGCATGGGAACGTGACCCGGGCCTTCAATCATCACCTGGCAGTCATACTCCCAGGCGATTTTGGTTAACTCACCAAGCGTTTCCAACTCTGCAAACTGAGCTTCATCATTCGCATCTGCTATTGAGCCCGGTCGCAGCCCATCGCCGAGCGAAAAAGAAACGTCATAGGCAGCCATGATCTCGCAGATTTCGCGGAAGCGCGTGTATAGGAAACTCTCATGGTGATGCGCCAGACACCACTTGGCTAAAATAGAACCCCCTCTACTTACGATCCCCGTGGTGCGTTTGGCGGTCAGTGGAATATAGGGAAGCCGCACACCGGCGTGAATCGTGAAGTAGTCAACGCCCTGCTCGGCCTGCTCGATGAGCGTGTCGCGAAAGATTTCCCAGGTCAGGTCTTCAGCCTTGCCGCCGACTTTTTCCAGTGCCTGGTAAATCGGCACAGTGCCGATGGGGACGGGCGAGTTGCGAATAATCCATTCGCGCGTGGCGTGAATATTTTTGCCGGTAGAAAGATCCATTACCGTGTCTGAGCCACACTTTATGGACCAGCGCATTTTCTCGACCTCGTCATCGATCGATGACAACACCGCGGAGTTGCCGATGTTGGCGTTGATCTTCACCAGGAAGTTGCGTCCGATGATCATCGGCTCGGATTCAGGATGGTTGATGTTTGCCGGGATGATTGCGCGGCCGCGAGCGACTTCGTCACGGACGAATTCAGGCGTGACGTATGACGGGATCGAGGCGCCAAAGGAGTTGCCTTTGTGTTGGTGCAGGAGTGAGTCTCGGGGAGCCTCTAGCGCACCGTTCGACAAACTGAAGTATGTCGGACAATGGCGGCCCAGGTTTTCGCGAATGGCAATGAATTCCATTTCCGGCGTGATGATTCCCTGGCGGGCGTAGTGCATTTGCGTCACACAACGACCGGGCTTCGCGCGCAACGGCGTGCGCTGTAGAGCAGGGAAATCTTCAAGGCGGCCTTTTTCTTTTTGGCGCGCCTGGTTGGCAGCGTCAAACGTCAGGTAGCCGTCATCAATTGGCTGGAGTTCGCGACCTGCGTACTCTTCAACGTCACCGCGCTCGAGAATCCAATGGCGTCGAAGCGAGCGCAGCCCCTCGCGCACATCCCCGTTGATGGAAGGATCGCCCCAGGGACCGCTGGTGTCGTAAACGCGCACCGGCGGGTTCTCTTCCAGAGTCCCGTTGAAATTGCGCGTTTGGTTTTGCTCTATTTCGCGAAACGGCACCTGCACGCCGGGTTGTGAGCCGTCGATGTAGATACGGCGCGAATTAGGTAACGGCTTGTCACTACCAGTCGACGTGGTTTCATTCTCTGCTTTGATTGCGGCACTCATAAGAACTCCATTTCTTCTGTTAAGACCAAAAAACCGCTCCACCCTCATCAAAAGGACGGAACGGTTATGACCACCCAGCGGGACTGCCCAATCGGGGAGCCCGGAGACTGGCTGTTTCTCCCTTCGACGGTATTAACCGCATCAGGTTCAAGGGGTCTCCCGATTTCGGATTGCGGATTGTAGATTGCGGATTCTGAATCATTCCCTGATCCGCATTTCGCATCCAAATTCTGCGGGACTCTCAGCCGCCAGTTGCGGCTCCCCCGAAAACTTTGTGACTACAGTTTACTACACCCTTCGCCAAATTACCCAAGTGATGGATTGTTCAGTAGTGTCCAAATTTGAGTTGTTCTCTGTGCGTCCTCTGTGTTCTCTGTGCCTCTGTGGTAGAAAACGGCGGAAACACCCACCACAGAGACACAGAGAGCACGAAGGTTGCACAGAGAGTTTTCAATTTACTTCCCGACAGGTAGCTCCAAAAACTCGTGACCCAAAACGGATTGGTCTGTTAGAATTCGCGCCGCAATAGCCTTGTGCACTCAACTTTGCTTTTCTCAACTGCAAACCAGGCGCGCATGGGACTGCCAGGCAAGCGGCGCGGTGGTCCAAAGTGATTTCCGCAACGGAGGCAAGAATGAGGCGCTACTCTATTTTCCATCCGCTGGTTTTGTCATTCTTCTCAAAATCCTTATATCGTGATGTCGGCAAAAACTGGCGGGGAACGGGCCTGCTCTACCTGGCCATGGTCATCGCTTTGGTCTGGATTCCCACGGTGATCAAGGGACATATAGGGATGTCGAGGTGGGTTGACAGCGACTCCAAAGAAATTACCAAGCAGATTCCCGCGATTACGATTTCCAGGGGCCAGGTCTCCACAGACGTGACCACGCCTTATTTCATCAAGGATCCGAAAACCGGCGCGGACATCGCGATCATAGATACTACGGGTCAATATGAATCGCTGGAGAATACCGATGCCAAGATGCTGTTGACTAAATCAAAAGTAATTATGGATAAGGGTGGGGGAAGATCGGAGACTTATGATCTTGCCGGGGTGCAAAGTTTTTATGTCGATCGTTCGCGGGTTGAGGGTTGGTTAGTTAACCTCAAGCATTGGTTGTTTGTGGGTCTCTACCCGCTGGCGGTGATTTTTTCATTCATCTTTAGAGGGGTCCAGATACTGATCTACGCCCTGGTCGGCATGCTCTTCGCCAGGATGTTGAATGCAAACCTCAACTACAAAACTTTGATGCGGCTGGCAGCGATTTCAATCACTCCGGTTCTCATACTCGATCTGATATTTGAGTTCGTCCATTTCAATATCCCGGGGTGGACGCTGATTGGTATTGTCATTGGTCTCGCCTATTTGTTTTTCGCCGTCAAAGTGAACGCGGAACCCGAAGACGTGCCACAATACCAGCCACCGACATTCTATCCGACCGCGACGCCCTGAGTGGAAAGTTAGGCGGGGTTGTAGGGGCGTCACTCCGTGGGCGCCCCTGCCGCGTTACGAGGGGCGCCCACGGAGTGACGCCCCTACAATGTTCCGGCTAACAACTCGGACGCTCCAGCCAGTATAATTCGCGGGTTCGCTACCACACCTGAATTTTCCGGAGACAAGCCCAATGCTGAGACGACGCGCTCTTGCTCTGTCGCTGATTCTTTTACTGTTTGCTCTTCCACTGACCGCGCAAACATCAGGCCGGGATGACGACATCCGCGAACGCATTCGCAAGGAAGGCATGGAGCATTCGCAGATTATGAAGACAATGCACATGCTCACGGATGTTTATGGCCCGCGTTTGACCGGCTCGCCGAATCATAAAAGAGCAGCCGAGTGGGCCATCAAGCAGATGACCGAGTGGGGATTCGAGAATGGCCATCTGGAGCCATGGGATTTCAAGCATCCGGGTTGGCTTAACGAGCGTTTGACGGCGCATGTCATCTCCCCCGTGAAAGATGCGCTCGTCTGTGAAGTGCTGGCATGGACCCCAAGCACACCCGGAGTCGTGCGCGCAAAGACTTACCAAATGGTGTTGCCTGAGCGTCCGACTCAGGAAAAACTGGATGAAGCATTCGCAAAAGAGAAGTTGAACGTACGCGGCAAAATCATCCTGGCCGGGAAGCATCAGGTGGTGCCGGTAAACCTAACCCCGCCACCAAAACGTTCGGATGACAAGCAGACAGAGCGGCGTTTCGATCCTGATGCGCGTCCTTCGCCATCACCGTCACCGTCAACGTCACCGTCACCAACACCCGACCCCAAAATACTGAACCCGCGGCAGGTCGATGAACAGCTCGACAAATTTCTCAAAGCAAATGGCGCCGTGGTGCGCGTCAACGATGCGGGACGCGAACATGGTCAGATTCGGGCTTTCAACAACCGCACCTTTGACGTCAATAAAGTTGTGCCGACGGTAGTGATGCGTAATGAGGACTACGGCCGCATTTCTCGCATTCTGGCTGATCACACCGATGTGGTATTGGAGTTCAACATCGTCAACCGAAACTACCCCGAGGGTAAAACTTCCTACAATACGGTCGCGGAAATTCCCGGAACCGACAAGGCCGACGAAGTGATCATGCTGGGAGGGCATCTCGACTCATGGCATGCGGCGACGGGCGCAACAGACAACGCCATTGGTTGCGCGATGATGATGGAAGCGGCACGCATTCTGAAGGCTTTGGGAATTAAGCCACGGCGCACGATCCGCGTGGCGCTCTGGAGCGGCGAGGAACAGGGACTACTCGGTTCGCAGGCTTACGTAGCCGAACACTTTGGCACCTTCGAGAATCCCAAACCCGGTTACGAGAAATTTGGCGGTTACTTCAATATTGATTCCGGCACGGGACGAATCCGCGGTGCTTCAGTGTTCGGCCCACCCGAAACGGCGAAGATCCTGCGCGACATCCTCAAGCCGTTCAAAGATGATGGTGTCGCCGGAGCAATCGCGACGAGAAGCCGGGGGCTGGGTGGCACGGACAGTACTTCTTTCAATAAGGCTGGTTTGCCCGGTATTAGCCTGGGCCAGGATCCAATTGAATATGGCACGCATACCTGGCACACAAATCTCGACACCTACGAACGCATTCTTGAAGACGATGTGAAGAAGGATGCGGTGATCATCGCCAGCGCGCTCTATCAATTGGCAATGCGCGACGAGTTGTTGCCGCGCTTCACGAAAGAGGCGATGCCAGCGCCGCCGCCGGCCGATCCTTCGGCGCAGACAACTCCGACGAAAAAGCCGGCAGCAAGGCCGAGGAATCGAAGGCGCGGTAAATAGCCTTGCGCGAAAAGGCGAGATTGATCTGCGAGAAAAACTTCCAATTTTGAATACGGAGTCCCAGGCGCTACCGGTGATTGTCGGAATGACCTCAAGCCTCTGTGCAATCTCTGTGAACTCTGTGCCTCTGTGGTGAATTTACCAGGAGAAACACTCACCACAGAGACACAGAGCACACCGAGGATGCACAGAGAAAAAGATATGATTGTGACCAAACAACTATTCTGAGAAGGGAAAATCAAATGGCAGCAGAGATAGGAAATCGATTTCCGGATTTTAGTTTACAGAACCAGGACGGCAAGACCGTTAAGCTTGACGACTTCGCCGGCAAATGGCTTGTGCTTTACGTGTACCCAAAGGACGACACACCAGGCTGTACGATTCAGGGAAAATCTTTTACCGCCAGCAAACAGGAATTTGACGATGCCGGCGTTGCGGTGGTGGGCGTCAGCGCGGACGACGTGGCCTCGCACAAGGACTTCTGTAATAAGTTTTCGTTTACCATCGACTTACTTGCGGATCCGAATCATGAATTGCTTTCGGCCGCAGGTGTGGAACAGAGCGATTACAAGGGCACAATGTACTGGAACCGCACTTCGTTCGTGATCGATCCGGAAGGCAAACTGCGCAAGACCTATCTCAAGGTCAACCCCGAAGGACACGAACGCGTGCTGCTCGATGACATCAAGGCGATGCAGGCGTAAGCAGGACTATACACCTGTAGTCAGTCAGGCACCTTTTGCGTTCACTCTGCGGGCTCTGTAACCAGCGGCGCCTTGAGGTATTTCGAGAAAAACCAAACGTAACGCCGCACTCGGTTCATCTGGTGCCGCGGTTCCGTGAATCCGTGGCCTTCGCGCGGATACACGACAAACTCCACCGGCACTTTCATCTCCTTCAAGGCCATGTAAAACTCCTGCGCTTGTGCGATCGGGACGCGCGTGTCTACCTGTCCGTGCATGATCATCGTGGGAGTCTTAACATTCTTGACGTGGGCCATCGGCGAGCGGCCCCAGTAAAGCTCGGTTGCATCCCAGGGTGCCTTGTCCGAATAGAACCAGCGCAAATATCGCTGAATGTCATTCTGTGAATACATCGAGTAAATGTTTGTCAGGCCGGCGCCCGGAGAAACGGCTTTGAAGCGATCCGTTTGCGTCAGAATCCAAAACGTCAGGTAGCCGCCGTAAGACCAGCCAAATGCGCCTAACCGATCCGGGTCGGCCAGACCCCGCGCAATCATCGCGTCCACGCCCGTCATGCAGTCCTCATAATCACCCTTGCCCCAGGTGTTTTTGTTTGCCTGAGCAAAGGCGAGACTCTTGCCTGTCGAACCACGAAAATTTGGTTGCAGCACGGCGAAACCATTAGCCGCCAACACCTGAACCGGGCCGATGAAGTTATTGATGGAAGATCCGGTTGGGCCGCCGTGAGGATTCAAAAGGAGAGGCACTTTCTTTCCTGCTTCGTAACCCACCGGCTTGGTCAGCAGGCCTTCGATCTCTGTGCCGTCCTGGCTCTTCCATTTAACGACCTCCGTTTCCGCCAGGGCATAATCCTTCAACCAGGAGTTGTGGTTGGTGAGCATGTCAAACGAAGTGAAAGTCGCGTTTGCTTTGTACAACTCCGCCGGTTGCGCGGGTCCCGAGAGCGTCCCGACAAACGTTTTCCCGTCGGGAGTGAAATCCGCAATATTCGTCGATGATCCGCGTCGTGAGATCTGTCGCACCTCTCCCGTGCTTACATCGCTACTGTAAATCTCAACCGCTTCGAGCACAGTTGCGCTGAAGTAGATCTTGCGTCCATCCCGGGACCAGACGGGAGTCCCCACGTTCAAGTCAAATTTATTGGCCAGTTGTTTTGGTGAGCCTCCAGTGGCGGGCACTACATATAGATTTGTCTGCGTCACGCCGCCGCTGCCATCGGTGTCTCCGGTGTAAGCGATCCACTTCCCATCAGGCGACCAACGTGCGGTATCCGCCGATCCGGCTTCGGTGACCAGCATTTTCTTTTCGCCGCTGGCGATAGTCAGAACCCAGATATCGCTCAAGCTGCCGTCATCCGCTTTGGGCGTGGGCCGGGTGGTATAGCTCACTCGGGTACCGTCCGGCGACCACTGTGGATCACTGACGGTAAAGTTGCCATCGGTTAAGCGTTTCTCTTCTTTCTTGTCGAGGTCCCAACGCCACAGGTGGGTCATACGAATGTCGCGATCGATCACTAAAGTATCGTCTTTGACCTTCTTGCGCTCTTCCTCATCCTTTGACGGTTGATCCGCGGCGCTCAGCAAGAGCTGTTTCCCCTCCGGCGAAAACTTGAAGCCGCTAACGCCGCCTTTGTGGGTGGTAACTACCCAGGCCTCGCCGCCATCCGCCATCATCATCCAGACCTGACGTTCGCCGTCTTTTTCGCGATCGGACAGAAACGCCAATTGCCGGCCGTCGGGTGACCACTCAGGCGCAGTTGCGCTCTTTTCCCCGCGCGTGAACTGACGCGGTTTTCCGCCGGTGACAGGTACTACCCACACTTGAGTTACAGCTTTCCATTCCTTGTCCTTCTCCATTTTCGTTTCACTAACGGTGTAGGCCACCTGCGAGCCATCCGGCGATAGCCTGGCTCCGCCCACGCCTGCAACCTTCATAAGATCGAGCGCGCCGAGGAGTTTCATTCCGTCTTTCGTGCGCGGTTCCGGCGTGGCTTTCGTTGCGGACGCTTTGTCACTCTCCTGCGACGCAGGCTTTTCCTGGGCCAATAACACTGGCCCGAACATAACCGGCGCCAGACAACACAAGGTCATTACCAGACGAGCAGCTAAACGTTTGGGGTTATTCATGGAGCAATTCCTCCAGAGCGAGTTTGATTGGATTTGTTTTCGCTCCAGAGGAGCGAGATGTTTATAGCTTTGAGCACGCCCAAAGATCTCGCTCCGGTAGGAGCGAAACCTGCAGCGGCACCTTCGCGAGGTCGGGCAGACGCGGTTGCACTCCTACGGAGCTTCGAAGCAAAGAAAGGAACGCGAGGCTATAAACGTCTCGCCCCTCTGGGGCGAAGCGACTAGCCGCCGATAAAGCTCATTGAACGGGATGGCGTGACGAATTCAGGATCGTTGATGTAATGGCGCGGCTCTTTTTTCATGACTACGGCTTCGATGAACTCGATGATCTCTTTGCGGGTGGCGCCGTTGCGAACCACATCACGCAGCGAGTGTTCGACCGTTGAAAAAAGGCAGGTGCGAATCTGGCCGTCGGCTGTTAGCCTGATCCGGGAACAGGCGCCGCAGAAAGGTTCAGTAACCGGCGCGATGATTCCGATCTCTCCGGGCGCCCCGTCAGCAAAACGGTATCGTGATGACGTTTCCGAGCCGCGCGCGACGTCGATCGAAAGCAAGGGGAACCTCGCCTCAATGCGGTCACGAATTTCACGTCCCGAGACAACATCGTCACGCGACCAGTCGTGTCCCGAGTCCAGCGGCATGAATTCGATGAAACGCATTTTCACGTCGTGCTCACGCGCGAAGGCTGCAAAGTCTGCCACCTCATCTTCGTTGTGGCCGCGCACAATCACCGCATTTATCTTGATTGGCTGGAGACTCGATTGTTTTGCTGCCTCGATTCCTTGAAGGACCCGGTCAAGAACGTCAACGCCGGTCATCTGCTTGAACGTGTCGGGCTTCAAACTATCCAGACTAATCGTGATCCGATCCAACCCGGCATCTTTGAGTCCCTGGGCCCGATCTGGCAGGAAATAGCCGTTGGTGGTTAAGGCCAGATCGTGGAGTCCAGTTGCTTTTAGCAGCGCGAGTTTTTCAATGATGGTCTCGATGTCCCGCCGCATCATTGGCTCGCCGCCGGTCAGGCGAATCTTCTGAATCCCGAGCGAAACAAAAATCTCGCAGACGTATTCGATCTCTTCATAGGAGAGCATTTGCTCCTTCGGCGCAATCGGCGGCTCGCCGTGCGGTAGGCAGTAGAAGCAGCGAAAATTGCAACGGTCGGTTAATGACACGCGCAGGTCGCGGATCGGCCGGTTGTATGAGTCTTTGAGCAAGTCTGACATTAGTTTCCGATGCAATGATACGCGAGAGATGATTGACTTCCAAAATTAGGCGCTGTGATAGGCCCAGGCAAAGCTTTATAGGACCAATAGGACGTATAGGACCTATTTTGCCGACAATCTAACCCTCAGCTCGAGCCTTACAAAACATTGTGCCTTGCAGCGTGGCGACGAGCTCTCTGGTTCCCGTTCCAGAAATGCCAAAAACATCGGCGCGAACGACCGTCAATGTCTTACCTGGCTTAATTACCTCTGCCCGGGCCAGAAACGCCTCGCCTTGCGCCGGTCGTAAGAGATTTACCTTGAACTCCACGCTTAAGACTTCCGAGCCCGCGGGCATAAGGCTGTAGGCCGCATAGCCGGCTGCAGAATCGGCAATTGTCGTGACTATCCCGGCATGCATGTATCCGTGTTGCTGCGTCAGATCTTCTCGATAGGGAAGAGTTATCTCAATCAGCCCAGGCTCGATCAGGTTAAGCTCAGCACCGATTGAGCTCATTGCCGGTTGCGCGGCGAAGCTCTGTTTGATGTCTTCCGCAAACTTCGGATTAGAGACTTGATAGGCCATCAGGTAAACAGTCCGCGGGGCGGTCGATAGCATAAAGCCTGGGGTGAAGCGAAGCGGAACCCCAGGACAGATTTGAAAAGATTGTAGCCCGCGGAGCGGCCGACGGACCTACGTCTGGAAAAATGCTATCGGCCGCTCCGCGAGCTCACATTCTCTGGGACCGCTAACCTCGGGTTCCACTACGCTCACCCCCCCTTTTTCTATCGGCCGCTCCGCGGGCTGACTTGTTACCGCCCAGCCATCTGGCCACGTTGGTGACGTAGGTCTTGATGTCTTCGAGTGCTTGCGGGTTTCGCTTGTAACCATCTCCCGGCGGCTCAGCCACAAAGGTAGGGCAGCCCATTTCGGTATCCCAGTTGTAATCCGCAAAGTGATGAAAGCTCGATTCGGCAATGCCGCGCCCTAGCTTGTTGCCGTGGCTATCGTTGACGCTCTCAAACGCAACTACCAGATTAAATGACCGGCCAGTAGTCTCACTTTTGCCGCTGGCAATAACGCGCGCGTCCTTCTCATCTTCAGGCACGCCCACCGCCCCTTCGTGTGGGTGGGCAGGGAAGAACTGGATCGTACCGGTGGTTGACGCGGGATTGCGGAGAACTTCATGAGGCGCCTCGACTTTTATGGTTTGGTAATCACCATTGGCTCCTGAATGATAGTTGGGCCAGGAGATCGAGGTGGTAACCGTATCGTCCGGAACATGTCTTGATGAATCGGGTTCCGGATGCTGGGAATGAAAGAAGTGGGCGCGCCCGATCCCACCAAGCGAGCAAAGGGACGTGCCCAGGTCCTGGTGATCGCGCGTCGCAAGGATACCGCCGCCTCGCTGACGAAATCGCGTAATCCCCTCGCAATCTGCAGTGGTTAGGCCATCGCCGGTATCAACCGCAAACAACCAGAGCTCATCCACGTCCGTCGCGTCAAGCGAACTCAATACCGGATCATTTCCAGCCGCGTCTGACTCGCGATTGCGTGTCGTCACGCTAAAAACCGGATTGCCAGATTCATCTTTCCGAGAAGAGAGTTCATCCCGTAACAAGGAGAAACGGCCAATGTGCCAGTCGTCTTCGACAAAAGGGATTGTAGTTTGCAGCAGGACGCGGATCGGACTCTTCATGTCTGGTATTCCTTAATTGCGTTCCAAGGGAAACCTGGTTCAAACTCTTGCAATCTTTCTATCAATGAATTAAAACACGGACCAGCAACTCTAAACTAATAGCCTTACCGCATCGAGCCGCAATTGCCCCTGTCGCCCGAGCTAATTTCGGATAAGCAACGGGAAAGGACCAGCTCTTGAGACTACAGCCGAATATTATCAAGTTCGCTTTGCTGAGCGCGTATTTGTTGTCGAGTTTCTCCGCCGTCGCGGCGCAATCAACGGTCTTCAATGTGCCTTCGACTGACGTTCAGGCGCCCGGCAAAGTTTATCTCGAAGCCGACTTCATCATGCACTACGCCTCCTACCGGGATGGTGGATATCAGACTTATGGACCTCGGGTAGTGGTTGGACTTCCGGGAAAAACGGAAGTCGGCGTTAATGTTTTCTACACCCGGGCACAGCCCGGTGAGCCGATCAACCTGCAGCCAAACTTCAAATGGCAGTTTTACGACAACGAGAAACTCGGACTGGCATTGGCTACCGGAGTGGTGATAACAACACCCATCACGCGAAGGTCATTAGGTAGCATCACCGCCCAGGTCTACATTGTGGGCAGCAAGCGTTTCACCGGATCATATGGACCACGAGTGACGTTTGGAGGTTACCGGTTGGTGGGATCGTTTGAAGAAGGCACCGACAAGACCGGAATTATCCTCGGTTACGAGCAGCCAGTAACAAAGAAGGTTTCGTTTGTGACGGATTGGTCCAGTGGTAACAACGATTATGGTTACGTGATCGCCGGGACCGGAATAACTTTCTCACCGAAGAGTTCTCTCTATGCCGGCTATAACTTTGGCAATCAAGGCCGGGGAAATAATTCGCTGGCAGTGTTTTATGGATACACCTTCTAACTTTAGTTTGGTGTTCTGAAAAAGCGGGGCAAGTCCGCCTTCCTGACCCTGAGCTGAACATCGTCGGGTGATTCCTGGTTGAAAGACAATTCTTCCTATTCTCATACCGAACAAATCATGGCGCATCGAATCCGACTCTCACTCGCGATAATCCTCTGGGCCACAACGATTATTGTTTCCGTCTCTGCCTCCAGCTTCGGGCGAGAAAAGGAAAGTGCGCCGGACTGCAAGGAATTCAAGTCTCCCAGTGGACTTCACTATGTGATTTGCGGGAGTGGTGACCCAATCATCGCTTTGCACGGGCTCGGAGGCAGTCTCTATACGTGGCGGAAGCTGAAGGACAGTTTCCCCAATCATAAATTAATCATGATTGATCTAAAGGGAGCGGGTGATTCCGACAAACCGCATGACAAGCACTATTCCGTGAAGGACCAGGCGGATCTCATTTACCAATTCATTTTGGACCAGGATCTAAAGAATCTAACTTTGATGGGAAATTCGTACGGGGGAGCGGTTTGCCTGGTAGTGGCCATCAGATTATGCAGGCAGGATCGAGAACGTTTTGCGTCTCTGATCCTCATCGGCAGCGGTGGCTACAATATTGAACTGCCTTCGCATTTAAAGATTCTCAAAACCCCGCTTATTGGCTGGTTAGCTTTGCATGTTTTGTCACCCGAAGCCGCCGCCAAAAAGGTTCTCAAGGAGTCGTATTACATCGACCGCAAAATTACACCGGATCAAATAGAGGCGTACGCCAGACCAATACGCGCGCGTGGCGGACGATATGCACTGCTGCAGACCGCCAAACAAGCTATTCCCAAAGACATCGATCACATCACATCGCAGTACAAAACTATTAAAGTTCCGACGCTTCTCATATGGGGGCTGGACGACGAAGTGATTCCGGTGAAGATTGGCTTAATGCTGCACCAGGTCATTCAGCCATCGAGACTCGAGCTCATTAACGATTGCGGTCATGTGCCTCAGGAAGAACAACCAGAGGAAACCATGCGCTATATTTCCGCGTTTTTCCGGAGTCTCGGCCAGCGTCCGTAGATAGTTATATGCAGCCAATCGGTGGTCACAGATTTGTAGGGGCGTCCCTCCGTGGGCGCCCCTCTCTTCGCGGAAAGCTGCTCTCGTCGAAAGTGGAACTCCGGAGGGATGTTATCTTCAGAAAGCCTGCAGCGACAGAAGGGGCGTCCACGGAGGGACGCCCCTACAGTTTTGGCAAAAGGCTCAGAAGGAATTGTCTGACATGCGTTCGCGTCTCAGAAAGAGTTGGTAAGAAATCTGCGAGGTCTGGCCTTCATTTGTGATGGTGGCGTTTGCGGTGGCGATCAGTTGCCAACCCAAACGGCCCACTTGATTGAGATAGTCCCAGACCTGCGGACATGAATCGAGTGTTGCCTGCGTATCCCCGGCGCCAATCGCGATCGTTCCCTGCCATTGACCGTTCGCAAAAGTGACCCGTCCGTACTGAGTTTGGCAAACCAGATATTCAAACTGCATTGTTCAGATTCTCTCGCGAGGTCTCTCGCTTAGCGTAGCGTTTGAAAAAGTCGAATCACTCATTTCATGGTCATGATGGCGGCCATTGTCTCGATTCCATCCCAAAGATTTTGTAAACGCAGATTCTCGTTCTCCGCGTGCTGGTTATCGTCGTAGTTAGCGATCGGGACTGTCATGGTCACGGTGGTCAGATTGTCTGTGATAACAGAAAGAGGAAGACTACCCCCCGAGGTTGGCAATCTGACGATCTTCTGATCGGAAGTTGATTGGACCGCCAGGATCACCGCGAGCGAGATGGGCAGATCCATTCGCGTCCGTTCGGCGTTATAGCCGCCGGGGCGCTGGGTTACGCGAGCAATCAAAGGATATCGTTGGCGCTCCTCATCCGTAGGGTCTCGATCGATAACGTGAAAACCCTGCTTCTGAATATGATCGACCAGTCGCTGAACCTGGCGGCGGTGATCGATATTTTTGACTAAGCGCAAGTCGAGAACGGCTGTCGCAGTGGTGGGAATAACATTGCGAGCGAGCGCGCCAACGTCGCCGCTGCTGATACCGTTGATATTAAGCGACGGCTCGCTGATCAACTCCAACAAACTCCGGCCTGAACCTTCGGCCCGCGCTAATCCCAGTTGAGATCGCAGCGTGTCATCGTACTGCGGGGCCTCAGCGATAGCCTGTCGTTCAAGTTCACCCAGAGGCTCGATGTTGTCGTACCATCCGGCGATGGTCACCCGGCCTGATTCATCCTTCATCGACGCGAGCAGTTTCGCCAGGATGAGGGCCGGGTTTGGGCCCAGTTTCCATAATGCCCGCTGTGCAATGGCCGCTTCGCTCCGTAAACAGTCACGTCGACGTTGGTGTCGCCACGAACTCCAAACATCACTTGCTTACGGCCGGACTGGTGGACCGGACCGTCGCAGATGATCCACGCATCTCCTTGCAGGAGTTGCTTATTCGATCGAAGTAATTCCGCCAGGTGAGGCGAACCTGCCTCTTCTTCTCCGTCAAAGAAAAACTTGAGGTTGGACGTCGGTCTTGCGCCCGAGGCCAGCAGCGCATCAAACGCAACCAGGATCGCCATCACACCAGCTTTATCATCACCGGCCGAACGAGCGTAGACACGCCACTCTGGATTGATTGCCTCTGTTGTTTTGGGCACAGGCAGGAGGGTACCGCCCGATTCCAGTGCAGCACTGCGTAGCACAGGTTGCCATGGCAAACTCCCGCTCCACTTGTTCGGATCAGTCGGTTGACCATCGTAATGCGCGTACAGGATGAGCGTGCGAGTGGCGCCTGGTGTTTTCCATTCACCATAAACGGCCGGAGGCGCGGCTGGATCCGTTGCTTCCAATAACCTCGGCTGCAGCTTTCGGCGCTGCATCATGGTGACGATGGCAGCGGCATTACGATGAATGTTTTCGCGATCACTGGCGACATTCGGAATGGCCAGCAGGTCGAGAAACTCTTTCAGGATTTCATGCTCATGAGCGCGGCGATATTCGCGCACCGAACCATCAGCCAGCGCAAGCGACTGAACGAGCAGCAGCGCCAGAGCAATAGTCGATAGCCTCTTAAACGCGGTCATGATTCTGAGCTTCCTTTTGATCACTTTAGTGCCTGGTCGAGCGATGATGAATCGTCCAACAGGATCCATTCAACAATTGAGAGCGGTAGGCTTCCGTTCTTGATCAGGTCATCGTGAAACTGACCTAAACGGAAGTTCGTGCCCTGCTTGTCGCGATATTTTCCGAGCAGCCGCATGATCTGCCACTTGCCAACCATGTAAGTAATTTTCTGAGTCGGACTCGCAGCGGCGCCGGCAGCTTCCCCGGTGGCAGCTTCGCGGTCCAAACCGCCTGCTTCCATGAAGTAGTTTACTGCCTGATCGAAAGTCCACTTGCCGGTGTGCAAATTCACATCAACCCCAATCCGGGCCGCGCGGTAACGCGAGAGACGGAGTATCTGTCCCTGGCCCGGCGAGTTGACCGGGTAAAGGCCCGTGCGCATCAACATCTCTTCGCCGTAGAGCGCCCAACCTTCGACAAAAATTCCGTCACCATGCTGACGGCGAATCTCATTTGGCAGATGGTTCGCGATCGAGAGTTGTAGGAAATGACCGGGTATTCCTTCGTGGCCGAGGATTGGTCTGGGATCTTCTATTGCCGCACGAATGTAGAAATTTTTGCTTTGCGGGTTGTAAGTAGGAATGAAGTAGAAGCCGCTGTCGTCCTTGTCATAAACGCCGGGAGGATTCATGAAGCCGCCGGGACTGGTTGGCTTGAATGCTTCGGGAAGCTGCCGAATTTCAAACCGGCCCAGATAGGAAGGCAATGTGACCAGCCGATTGGTCTTCAAGAAATCAATCATCTCGGCCTGACGGCTTTCGTATGCCTTCAAGAACGCCTGCTGGTCCGCGGGAATATTCTTGCTGCGCGAGGGATTGGGATCAGCCAGCGACGGGTCAGGCAGAAGCGATTCGAGAGCGCGGTAGCGGGCTAACTCAGCCTGGCCCAACATGTCAACCTGCCTGGCATCGAGTGGCAGAAGATAAATGTTCTTGAGAATGTAGTTGTAGTTCTCTTCACCCATTGGTTTGAAAGGAACCATTCCCGGCAAACGCTTTTCCAGCCAGTCGGCGAAGCCGTGAATCGAAACCAGCGCGGCGTCGCGTGCTTTGACCAGCTCGGTTCTTTCTGCCGGAGACAAATCCTTCGCCAGCGTCATCAAACTGTCGTTGAAGAGGCTGTCAATCGAGCGTGCTGAATCAATGGCGAGTTGCGCATACAGCCGCACCGGCTTGTTCAGATTTCCCTTTCCCTGTTCGATCAAAAAAGGCATCTGTTTCAAACGCGCAGTGGCCGCCAGCGCGCGGTTGCGCGGGGTGTCGTACTCTTTCTTTAGCAGCGAGAAGATGCCGTTACTGCATTCGTTGACGTAGGTTTGTGGATCGGTCTCCTCAAAGTCCATGACCCGATTGAAAAAATCTATGCCGTCGAGCTGGGCCCGAAACAACAGCCAATCAATGCGATCCTCCTTGCTCCAACTTGCAGTTGGCATGGAGCGAACCTTGGCAAGAGTCTCCTTGACCTGAAGGCGTCGCATCAACACTGCCGAGAGCGAATAGTCGGTAAGCTTGTGGTCCCAGGTGTGCAGTCCGGAGTCACTGGAGGAAACCGGGTAGTTTTGATTGCGCCAGTTGTAATAGTCCCGGGCCAGTCGTTGGAGATCGGCAGGGGTTTTTGGATCCTGTGCGTGGCTTGAATTAAGTGAACCAACCATAAGGACGCAGGTAATCAGAAACAACTTCACCAGTTTCATCTTGTTAACCCTCGACAAAAGACTAAATTGAAAATTGCGGAGATCCTTTATTAGTCACCTCGGCCCAAACCATTCAAGCTCTTCCCTGGGACCGCGGGCGCCCTCGCCCGCTAAGATTCCCCAGTGGCCCGCTTAAAGAAAACTGATAATGCTTAGTAACCAATGCGGGCGAGGGCGCCCGCGGTACCAGTGCAGAGCTCGAACGATCACTACCGATGTTTTAGAAGCGCCCGCGTGTTGCGCTGGAGTCCGGGTAGTTTGGCTCGCTTCATCGCGCTCCCGCGGAAACGTTCGGCATACGTCTCGGGAGTCAGCCCAAGTGCGTCAGTAAGATCGAGATTCACATTTCCTTTACGGGGCTGGAAACGATCTTCATCCGTCACCTGCTCAAAACGATTCCAGGGACAAACATCCTGGCAGATATCGCAACCGTAAAGCCAGCCCTCAAGATTCTCGCTCACCGGAGACGGAATCTCCGCCTCCCGCAGCTCGATCGTCGCGTAGGATATGCACTTGTTTGAATCAACTACATAGGGTTCGGTGATAGCCTGAGTCGGACAGGCATCAATACAGAGGGTGCAATTGCCGCAGTGATCTTCAATCTTCCGGGAGTCATATTCGAGATCAACGTTCAACAGCAGCTCGCCAATGAAAACCCACGAACCATATTCAGTTGTGATTAGGTTCGTGTGTTTCCCAATCCATCCGAGTCCGGCGCGCACTGCCCAGGCCTTGTCCATCATTGGTTGAATGTCAACGCAGACCTTTCCTTCGGCGCCAGGGATCTCAGTCTTAACCCATGACAACAACGAACGCAGGCGAGAGCCGATCACTTCGTGGTAGTCATCTCCCCAGGCATAGCGTGAGACCTTGCCCGTCGCCGGGTCGTTCTGATGTTTCGATGGCGTGTAATAGTTTTTTGCTACAACGATCACCGAGCGCGCATCAGGAAATAGTTTGTGAGGATCGGTGCGCATCTCCGGATCGCGCGCCATCCAGGCCATTGCCCCGTGGTAGCCGCGCGCCAGCCATTCGTTCAAATGGTCGCGTTCGTAATCGAGAGGTTCTGCGGGTACCACGCCAACCTTCTCGAAGCCTTCAGCCAGGGCTCTTTGTTTAATCAGGCGGGTGAGCGCGCGTGTTTCATTTGCCGGGCCTGCCGGCAGGGAGGTTGTAACGCTGCTTATCATTCAGCGGTAGGATACGTGTGTGATTGTTGGCTAGTCTAGCGGTGGGGAGGGTTGCTGATACAGTTTAGAGTTCAAACTTTAGTTTAGGGTGGCGAAACCACAGCCTAAAGACTGAACTCTGAACTACCGGCTTCAAACTGCATCTGTTCTGCTGAGGGACTGTGGACTTAGCAGCGCGTTTTTTGCAGACGCGTTTGCGCGCAGGCGTTCGGGTTAGAAATGCGGCGTAAACCAAACGAATGGACACACAGCGTCCAAAAAAGAAATGAAAAACTCAGCCGGGCCGGCGCGGGTTATTGAATCTTCTGCAGCGTAATCGTGATCAAAGGTGAGCTGCCGCTGGTGCGATTATAGGAAAGCCAGTAACCGGCCTTCGTGTAGCGCACCATCTTATAGACCGAGCCATCAGCCTTCGCCTCTACGTCAGAGCCAAAGACCTGCTTCGCGCTAAGAGCTTTGTTTGTATTCACGAAGTCGGCCGAAATGGTGATTACCTTGTGGGCCTTGTCGTAAACGACCTGAGCTGTTTCCGTATCATCAAATACCCAAAAATCTTGTTCCTCACCTTTGTCCTTTGGATCGCCAAGTTTCTTGCGGACCTCGTCTGAAATCATTCCAAGCTGTATGCCGCGATACTCGTTGAAAGAAGGTGAAGCGTCTTCCGGATTAGCCGTGCCCCCACCTGTGCCTTTGCGAACCTGGGCACTTGCACTGCCGATACTGCCAGAGACAAGCAGCAATATAGCTGCCGCGAGAAGCAAGGTCGAGATACGGGAACCCGCCGAGGAATTAAGTAGTCGGCTCATTTGGATTTCTCCTTCGAAGATACTACGGTCGAGCGGCGCCAGCGGAGATTTCGCCGGATCAAGAATGGGTGCCGGGCTCCGGCGCCATTTTGCCCGCCGGTTTAGTTCTACTGATGCGGACAATATCCCCAACAATTCCTGATGTCAATGTTCTTTCTGACAACGGCGTTTTCAAAGATGGCCCCAGTTGGCGCTTTGGCCGCCACAAGTTTGGGTGGCCCGGCTGGAGCGAGAATCCGTGAGCCCCGGATAGCAGAGAGTCTGCTATTGACTCCCGCCACGTTTTGGCTTAGAAGCAAGCACGCCGTAGGCAATTGAAGACCTGGGAGCGCAGGCATCCTTGCCTGCTCCGATTTTGGCAGGTGCCTGCTACAAAGAAAATAGCCTCTCAGCGAAAGTTTGCAGGTAAGGATGCCTGCGCTCCCAGGTCAATTTCCTTGACTAATCAGTTCGTTTCGA
>Ga0070697_100000438_pt1 | contig 31877 bp, 23 predicted proteins | sample KBSK1501metaG_FD_65475 | JGI IMG/M metagenome (GOLD analysis project Ga0070697, IMG submission 65475) | Corn, switchgrass and miscanthus rhizosphere microbial communities from Kellogg Biological Station, Michigan, USA - KBS K1-50-1 metaG | ecosystem: Host-associated > Plants > Roots >...
CTGCCGTCCGGCGACCAGTTGGCCTGAAAGTCACCGCCTGGCCCTTTGGTGAGCTGACGAGTTTGCGCGCTATCGATCGAGTGCAGCCAGATATTCATCTCACCCGTTCGATCTGAATTGAAGGCGATGGTTTTGCTGTCAGGCGACCAGACGCCACGGCTGTCTTCACGAGTTGTAGTGATCACTTCCATCGGCGCACCGGTGGGCTGGCCGGTTTCAGGCGAAATGGGCAAACGCCAGATGTCGGCGTTTTGGCGAAGTATTGAGAAGGCCAATCTTGCCGCCTGGCGCGGAATCGCAATCTCAATATCCTGTCCGGCCCCGTTAGTCAGTTGCTGAGGGGCGCCTGCCGGCGTTCCTTCCGGCGACATGGCTACGCGCCAGATATTGATGCCACCACCGCGATACGAAGAGAAATAGATGAAACGGCCCGAGGGCGACCAGACCGGATTGAGATCCTGTACTGCATCATTTGTAACCCAGATCGATCGCCCGCGGGCAAGATCAAGAACGCGCACATCAAATTTCGTCCGCTCAATACTCTGAAAAACAAGCTTGGTTCCATCAGGCGACCAACGCGGGCGTACATGGCTGATGCCTTCCGACATATCCGACGTCAGCTGCTGTGGATTATAGCCGCGACTGTCCGTCGCCCAGATACGCCTTGGACCGGCCAACGACGCATCGAACGCGATGCGTTTGCCGTCAGGTGAGGATTCAGGGTTGAAAGCATTTACGATGAGACGTGCTTCTTTCCCACTCGCCAAATCAATCGACCAAATATCACCATCGGCGAAAGAACCAAAGACGTCACCTGGCTCAAGCTTAACGTTTGCCTGTTTCGCTCTAACGAAAAGGATGGCCGTCGCATCCGGAGTCCAGGCAGGCTGAATGTCATCGTTGTCGCCGCTGGTCAGCCGGCGTTCGTGACCTGAGGTCAGGCTCTTTACGAAGATACTTCTGATACCTGCTTCTTCCCGGCTGAAGGCAATCTCGTCGCCGTTCGGAGACCAGGCGGGATACTCTTCGATGGCTTCCGCGAATGTTAATTGCGAGAGTCTGGGTAGCGCGGTCGGTTGCAGGAGAGGTCCGGTTGTTGGTGCGGCGCCGGCGAGAGCGGGAAGCTTTATCAGAGTTTGCTTATCTTCACCCGTAACGAGTCTAAGCTCGGCACCATCGGTACGACAGAACCTCAACGAGTCGTCGGAATAGACCTCTTCGCATGTGGGACAACGTTTCATGAACCGGCAAATCGTAAATAGTAAATCGTATTTGGTAAAGGAACGCTTGACCGCAGTCCGCTCTCACATTCGCACTTAATCCTTGAACGCCTAGATTTCGATTTTTGAGAAGCGCCAGGCGCCGACAGTCAAAAGCGTGATTGCCACAGCGACAAGCACTATTGCGTCTGCGGTGAGACCAAAGTGGGTTACGCCAGTCAACACCGTTCGCATACCATCGACGCCATAGGTGAGTGGATCGATCCGCGTCAGCAATGCGAGTACTCGTGGCAAATTTGTGAGCGGATACAGCGCACCCGAAAGAAAAAAGATCGGCATCACCAGGAAGTTCATCACCAACTGAAAACCCTGCATGTCCTTCAGGCTGGAACCAATCACCGTTCCCAGGGCAGCGAAGACGACAGCAATCAGCGCCATGAAAAGCAGAGCTAGTGGGATCACGACGACGCTCAAGGGGCGAAAACCGGCAATGAAGCTGGCAACGAAGATCAGCGACCCCTGGAGAATGGCGACAGTGGCACCACCCAACGTGCGCCCGATCATGATCCATAGACGTGGCACCGGCGCCACCAATGTCTCTTTGAGAAAACCGAACTGTCGGTCCCATAACAAAGCAATACCTGAAAACATTGAAGTGAAGAGGATCGTCATCCCAACCACGCCGGGCGCCATGAACTGCAAGTAGCTACCTTCGCCTGCCTTCCGAAAGATTGGTCCGAGGCCGAAGCCAAGAACACCGAGGTACATAATCGGCGATCCCAACGATGCGATGATTTGGGTGCGCGAGCGCAGATACTTTTTCACTTCTCGCAGCCAAAGAATGAAGATCACACTCAGCACTTCTATTTCCTCCACATCCGCGCAATCTGCCGCATGCTGTCGGCGGCGTTCGCGCTCTCGTCCCGGATTGATGTACCGGTCAACGCCAAAAAGGCAGCTTCGAGTGATTGAGTATTCGTCTGCTTCTTCAACTCGGCCGACGAACCGATGGCAACAATGCGCCCGTGGTCGATGACGGCGATACGATGCGCTACTCGATCCGCCTCGTCCATGTAATGCGTCGTCAGAAATACCGTCACCTGATCCGTCTCATTCAAAGTTTTGACGTGGGTCCACATCTGGTTGCGGCTCTGTGGATCCAGACCCAGCGTCGGTTCATCGAGGAACAACACCTTGGGCGTGTGGAGGAGTCCACGCGCAATCTCGAGTCGGCGTCTCATCCCCCCGGAAAATGTCTTCACGAGGGCGTCACGTCTCTCGTAGAGTTCAAACAGTTGCAGCAGCGTGGTCGCCCGCTCGCGGCGTTCTTTGCGAAGCATACCGTAGAGCACTCCATGTATTTCCATATTCTCCCAGGCCGTCAGGTCCTGGTCTAAACTCGGATCCTGGAAGACGACGCCAAAACGCTTGCGCACTTCGTCGCGATTGACGGTGGGGTTGAGTCCATCCAGCTCGAGCGAACCGCTGGTGGGCTGGAGCAGGGTAGTGAGCATTTTTATCGTGGTCGTTTTGCCGGCGCCGTTTGGTCCGAGAAACGCAAAGATCTCTCCGCGCCGGACCTCGAAGGAGATGTCGTCTACCGCGGTAACATCACCAAAACGCTTCACGAGTTTCTCTACTCGGATCATCTGACTCCCTTTCATGCTCGGCACTTGTTTCTGCAAAAAGAGGTTGGCACTCACCAACCCCCAAATGCCATCACCACCGCAGCTCGAATTCTCTCACGGAGGGTCCGCAGAGAAGGCTGAGAGCGGGCACTACCGTCTCTTGTCTTGTGCTTCTGATCCGCGTTTATTCGCGGAAATCCGCGGCTAATTCGTAATCACACCCGTTGCGCAAATATCCCGGAAAAGTTTTGGCGATGCGCGTAGAAGACAATCAACCATAGAATCACTACGACGATTGGCAACACGATACCGCTGGGATTCATGAAAATGTGATACAGAATAATGTTCACGATCACTGGCCCCAGAAGTACCAAACCGAGCGGCACGAACCGATTTACAAGCAGCAGCGCTCCGCCCGCGACTTGTAGCGCAGCAACAACCCAAAAGTAATGGGAAGCTACCAGGGCGCCTATAAACTGCCCGGCCAATCCGGAAGGCATAGGTCCCATGCTGAGGAAATTGAGAAAACCATTTAGCCCAAGCACAACGAAGATTAGGCCAAGCAGAATACGCGCGACCAAGGTTAGGATCTTCACTTCGCGTCCCCCTTTCCAACTCAATTTTTAAGAGCAGTGTCCGCAGATACTATCATCATGCAGTTAAATAGGCCCACGTCGATGGGTGAAGAACTGTTGTCGAAAATGAATTAAAGTCCGCGAAGCGGCCGACAGCATAGAGCCTGGGGTGGAGCGAAGCAAAACCCCAGGAACCGCGGCAGAAAATATCTGGAGCCGGCGAAGCGGCCGACAGTCGAATCGTCGACGAATGATGTTTTCGCAATCGCGACCTCTATCGACCGCTTCGCGGACTTTGCAAAGTCTCTTGTACTGAGTTCCTGGGGTTCCGCTTCGCTCCATCCAGGCTTTATGCTATCGGCCGCTCCGCAGGCTAGCTTGGATTTAAACGAAGCGCTCCTTTAGGAACCCCCCCCCAGTCCGCTTGACAATCTGCCTTGGCTTAAAGTATCTTGACATCAAGAGAGTTTCCGAAATGGCGATAGACAAACTGGAATCGTTGACGGGCGGCAGTGGTGTTCACGTTTTTCTGGTGTTGTGGAAGGCGGCGAGTGCGGCTCAGGCATACGCCGAAAACAGCATCTCGGAGTTGGAGATGTGCGCCAGCGACTTCGCCGTGCTCGAAGCCCTGCTGCACAAAGGGCCGCTTCCGGTGAACGAGATCGGAAAGAAAGTTCAGTTAACGAGCGGCTCGATCACTGTCGCGGTTGACCGCCTGGAAAAGAAGGGGTTGGTGGAGCGGCGCGCTCACGGCACCGATCGCCGGGCACGGATAGTTCACCTGACGAAGGCGGGCAGGAAGCTGATCACGCGCATTTACGCCGATCATGCTGCCGACATGGAAAGGCTGGCGTTTGCCTCACTGACAAGAGCGGAGCGCAGAACGCTCATCAGTTTGTTGAAGAAGATTGGCTATGAGGCGGCAGGTGCGTTAGAGCAAAGTGAAAAGAAGATTACGGCGTAAGCCGTTTACGTCGTTTGCAGACTCGCGAAATTGAGGAGAGGAGATGTCGAAGGTGAGTGAAGCATTAAGAAAAGAGCAGACTCGCGCGGGCGGAACGCGCACGGTTGGGGGAATCGTGAACAGCATCGAGACTTTGGAAGGAGGGGGCTTTCTGGTTCGCCGTCCGTTCCCCAAGGCGGCGTTTTCAGAGTTTGATCCGTTCCTGTTACTTGATGAGATGGGGCCGATGGAAGTTGGGCCCGGCGAGGCGAAAGGCGCGCCGGACCATCCGCATCGTGGATTTGAGACTGTGACCTATCTGTTGTCGGGCGAGATGGAACATAAGGATTCTCGGGGACATGCCGGACGTCTTACACCGGGCGACGTGCAGTGGATGACTGCCGGCGCGGGCGTGATCCACTCAGAGATGCCGAGCCGTGAGTTCATGCGTGCCGGCGGACGGATGCACGGATTCCAACTTTGGGTGAACCTGCCGAAGCGAGACAAGATGACGAAACCGCGCTACCAGGAAATCCCGAACTCGCAAATCCCTAAGGCGACTTCGGCCGACGGTCTGGTGAGAGTAAGCGTGATCGCGGGCGAAGCGATGGGCGAGAAAGCAGTCATTGAGACGCGCACGCCGATCATCTATCTGCATTACCGGATCGAGCCCGGAGGTGTGGCCACTCAACAGGTGCCCGGCGCTTACAACGCCTTCGCTTACGTTGTTGAGGGCGAGGGGTTGTTCGGAGCAGAAGGCGAACGCGCTGTAGATGGACAAATGGTTCTGTTCGCGCAGGACGGCGACGAAGTCAGAATCGAAAATCGAGCGCACGCGAGGACCACGCTCGAAGTGTTACTCATCGGCGGAGTTCCTTTGAACGAGCCGGTCGCGCGCTACGGGCCGTTTGTGATGAACACCGAAGGCGAAATCCGCCAGGCGATTGAGGACTACCAGCTGGGTAGGATGGGCGCGATTAGCTCTTGAGTGATCGCATTCGTGGGGACAAGAAATATTGAGCATGGGTGATGCATGTGACACAGGGTGCTCCGCATGTAATCACCCATCGCCTTTAAGAAACGGGAGGCAGAGTGATGTCAGTTGACTTAGGAATTCTTTTGTTGCGGGTACTCTTTGGCGGCGCCGTTGCCGCGCACGGGGCGCAGAAGATCTTCGGTTGGTTCGGTGGTTACGGACTGAAAGGAACCGGAGGTTTCTTTGAGTCGATCGGGTTTCGGCCAGGGTCAGCTTTCGCCGCCTTGGCCGGGTTGAGCGAGTTCGGTGGGGGCCTGTTGCTGTTACTAGGTTTGTTTACGCCGCTGGGCTCCGCCGCTGTGTTGGCCACTATGATTGTGGCAGCAGTCAGCGTACACCTCAAGAGCGGGTTTTTCGCTTCTGGCAATGGCATTGAGGTTCCCTTTCTTTACGCTTCGACGGCGTTGGCACTGACATTCTTTGGCGGCGGCGCGTTCTCTCTCGACGCTTTGTTGGCAGTCAAGTTTTTGACTGAACGATATGTGGCCTTCGGCGTCATTGGCGTCGCCATCGTCGGAGCTGGTGTCGCGCTCGCGATGCGACACCGCCCGCAAGATCAACCAACAACTACGTAATCCTGTTCTGAACAGCTCCACCAGCACTCGCCAAATCGTCCTATTGTTGGCTCTCTCGTGCTGGACGGAACTTGATCGCAGCGAGAATCCCAAGCACGACGAAGATGATGAGGGCCAGAAGTTGTGCGACAAGGAATGGCGGCTCTGACTGCGTGGGCGCCAACGCTTTCAGTGCCGGCACCTTTTGAAATGATTGGACAATCAAGACGAAGACATTGAGATAGAGCGCGAGCGTAGCGTTAATTACGTAGAGCCAGCGCCAGGCTCCAGCGAGCTGGCGCGGGTAACGTGCGAAGATCGCAATCGCCAGTACTACCAGGGAGATGATTCCCACACCAATCGCCGGAGTAAAACCGTGAAACGGAAAGAAGAAACCCGTCACGCTGGTTGCCACCGTAGTTAGAAGAAAGAATGAGGTCCAGTGATCGAGTCGTCTCCCTGTAAGCAGCCCGAATAGCACGACAAGTCCGGAGAGAATTGCTACCAGGCTTATCGCGACGTGAACGTCAGTCAAGATCTTAAGATTAAACATTGTCCGATCCTTTCAGAAGCTGGCGCTTAATGGCTTGGCTTGCTTATTGATGCGTTCACAGTGTCGGCGCGGCAAACATTATCAAGAAAATGTCACGAGGTCGAAGGTAGCGCGCCAGAAACAGGACCATTCCTTGACGCCCCGAAGCATCCATCCTAAGGTTGAAGCTATACAGCAGATCAAGAGAGGGCCGGGAAAAGAATGGGATCGCGAACTATTGTCGTTGGAGATATTCACGGCTGTTATGACGAACTGGAGGACCTGCTGGCAGAAGTTAACTTTGGTCCGGAGGACCGTCTTGTCTCAGTTGGTGATCTTATTACGAAGGGACCGAAGAACAGGGAAGTGCTTGACCGGTTCATGGACGACCCACAGTTTTCCGCCGTCATCGGCAATCATGATCTGGCGTTGCGCCGGCGCTGGAATGGCGAAAAGTTTAAGCTGAAGGACTCGCAAAAGCCGACGCATAAGGATCTAAAGAAGGATAAGGAGCATTATCTTCCCTACCTAAACTCGCTCCCGTTCGTAATTGATTTGGGATCTCATCTGGTGGTACATGCGGGACTGCGTCCCGGCGTGGCCCTGCATTCTCAGACTACTGAAGATCTAACGGAGTTGCGCAGTCTGGGTAAGGACCGGGCAGCTCGCGATGGTAAGCCGTGGTACGACGAATACGACGGTGAGAAAGTGGTGCTATTCGGCCATTGGCCGGCACCTGAACCGCGCCGTGGAAAGAAGGCCATTGGGCTGGACACTGGCTGCGTTTATGGTAAAAAACTTACTGCGTACATCATAGAGACCGGGGAGTTTAAAACTGTGCCGGCAAGGCAAACTTATGACGGCTCTTAGCTTTGATGACTGGATGTGTTGTGATAGATCCTGATACTTGTCAGGTAGTAATTGCGCGTTAAGAGTAAACAGTTTTTCGAGTTCGAGTAGTCGCACGGTGGAGCGAAAATCGGGATGAATGAGTCAAAGCGGAGTTTGATAGACAAAGGAAAGCGGCCGCCTGCAGACGAGTCCAGAGATGCGACGGAACCCAACACCGAGTCTTCATCTAATCGGCCTCGTAAAAAGCCGGTCTCGAAGTCGGCTGATGATGAACACTTCTTTGCTTGGTCCGTTTCTAACCGGGATCTAAGCCAACTTGAGTTTTATAAACGAGTACTCGAAGAGGCAGCGGATCCGTCCGTGCCGGTGCTCGAGCGGCTGAAGTTTCTTGCTGTCTTCGCCAGCAACCTCGATGAGTTTTTCATGGTCAGAGTCTCTGGCTTAAAAGAGATGTTGGATATCAAGGAAATTCAACCGATGCCCGGAGAGCTTGCACCGACTGAGCAGCTCAAGATGATTCGCGCGCGGATGGTCCCGATGGTCGCCGATCAGGTCAGGTGTCTGCATGAAAGCGTCCTGCCGGAACTCGCAAAACAAGGCGTGAGGATTGTGGAATACGACTCACTTTCAGGCCGCGAGAAGAAGGTGCTGAACAACTATTTCATGAAGAATATTTTCCGGGTGCTGACCCCTCTCGCGGTCGATCCTGCACACCCGTTTCCCTTCATCACCAATCTAAGTCTCAATATCGGGCTGACTGTCGAAGTCGACTCAGATCCGGATGAGCCTGTGACGATGGGAAGTTTGCCGCGATTCGTCAGAATCAAAGTGCCGCCGGTGGTGCCGCGTCTGATTCCTGTGGGCGAGGGCGACGAACGGTTTGTGCTTGTAGAAGAGTTGATCGACGCAAACCTGCACTCGGTTTTTCCGAGCATGCGTCTCAGTAAGAGTTTCCTGTTTCGAGTCACTCGGGATGCTGATGTTGAGCTTAGGGACGATTTGGCCTCCGATCTTCTGGGAAGAATAAAGGAATCATTGCGCGAGCGTCGCTTTGGAAATGTCGTACGGCTCGAGGTCTCTACCTCGATGCCTGAGTACATGATCGAATATTTGACGAAGGCGCTCCGCATCGAAGCCGACGATGTTTACGTTATGGGAGGAATCCTGGGCGTAGGCGATTTGATGCAACTCTACAGTTTGGATAGACCTGAGCTGAGAGACAAGCCGATTCGCATGACCGTGCCGGCGCCCTTGAGCAGGAAGAAATTCTTGTTTGACGCGATCCGGAAGCAGGACGTCTTGCTTCACCACCCGTACACCGCATACACGACGGTTACCGAATTCATTCAGACGGCGGCGAAGGATCCGAAGGTGTTGGCGATCAAGATATGTCTCTATCGCACCGGCAAGGATTCTCCAATTCCCGAGGCTCTAATCGAGGCCAGCGAAGGCGGCAAGCAGGTTACCGCGATAGTTGAAATCAAGGCGCGCTTCGACGAAGAGAACAACATTGAGTGGGCAAATCGGCTCGTGGAAGCAGGAGTGCATGTAGTCTATGGGCTGGTGAATCTCAAAACGCATAGCAAGGTGGCGCTCGTTATCCGTGAAGAGGACCACGGGCTACAAACCTACGTTCACATCGCGACTGGAAATTACAATCCCACGACCTCCAAAGTCTACACCGACCTCGGCCTGCTTACCGCTAATGCCGATATCGGCGACGATGCGACTGACCTATTCAACTACCTGACCGGCTTCTCGAGACCACGCGAATACACGCATCTCATGGTCGCGCCGGTGAACCTGCGTGAACGCATGCTGGCACTGATCGAGCGGGAGATTGGCCACGCACAGGCAGGGCGCCCGGCGCGCATCGCAGCCAAAATAAATCGTCTTACGGACCTTGAAATAATTGACGCCCTCTACCGGGCGTCGAAAGCCGGCGTGCCGATTGATCTGGTAGTTCGCGGCTCGTGCATGCTTCGTCCGGGCGTGCCCGGGCTATCGGAGACCGTCCATGTGAGGAGTATCGTGGGCCAGTTCCTGGAGCACAGCAGGATTTTCTACTTTGCGAATGGTGGCAACGAGGATGTTTACATCGGCTCGGCAGACTGGATGACACGCAATCTCGACCGGCGAGTTGAAGTAGTGACTCCGATTCTCGACGTAAACCTGAAGCGATATCTGAAAGATGTAGTCCTTGGCACTTACCTGAAAGACAACGTGAAGGCGAGAGTACTGAGAGCCGACGGTCTTTACGAACGCGTGCCAATGGCGCCGGGTGAAGCGGCATTTAATAGTCAATTGCACTTCGAAGGAAGTATTAGTTTGAATTCTTAACCACAAGGAGGTCGGTGGGTATCAATTGCAGTTTTCTCTGTGCCTGCTCCATGTTGCACAGAGAACTGAGACTAGTGACCACTGAAAGATCAGCTCATGGGTAAACTGTTTCAGGCATTTGTCCTTCTACTTTTTCTTTTTGTACTGACGCTGCCGGCTGCCGCGCAAAAGGCGTGTTTTACTTCTGAGGCGCGCGCGCAAGCTGAACGAACCGCCAAAGTCTGGCAGCAGCCTGACCCGGGCTACGATCCAGTCCTCGGCTACAACCCGACTAGCGGCCCGCGTGCTGGTTCTCCCACGGTCGATTCGACGGGACGCGCCAATGCGTTCAACTGTGTCGCGGCGAAGAAAGAGAACGAAGGCACAGGTACTACTCCTAAGTTTTACTGCACGGTCCCTGGCAACGTCGACGAGAATGGTGAGCCAATCCGTTATAAGATCAAGCCTCATTTCAAGGGGCAGTCGAAAGACAAGAGAAACGGTGAGGTATACGGTGAGTTTCTCTCCTCACGATTTTCGAAGGCGCTGGGTTTCTTTGCGGATGATGAGTGGGTGGCGGATGTAACCTGTCCAGATTGCGAAAAGAGTTTGAATAAGAAATTTCAAGGCGCGCCCTTCAGCCCCTTTCAGCCCGCGGCCGGAATCGAGCTACCCCTGGGAAAAGGAATAGACGTTAATTGTGACAGCAAGGATACCGGGGCGATTGCGCCATCGCTTTCGAAACTGTTGCAGGCGGGATCTCCTCGGGCTGAGGTTGATGCGTTCAAGTTGTGGTTGGCCTTTATCGATCACGGCGACACGAAGGCCGACAACCAAAAGTTCAGCTGCCTCGATGTACAGAAGAACCCGAACGGTTCACGTATCTGCAAGCCCGGCGCTGCGGTGTATTACGTGAGCGACATGGGCTCGACTTTTGGCTACTCCAGTGCCAGTGAGAGCAAGGCCCGGTTGAAGAACTGGCAGGGCAAGGATCCGATCAAGGTCAGCGGCGGGCGCTGCACTACTACCGCCAAGAGCGTTGGTGACACGAGCATCAGCGAAGGTGGTCGCGCGCTGCTGGCGAGTGGCTTGCAGAAGCTGCTTGATGCGGAGAAGACAGACGGTCTAATTACCAAAGTGTTTCGCGCTTCGCGCAACGGTGAACGCGACCAGGCGCCGGAAGCGTGGACAGCGGAATTCGTCCGTAAGGCGAAAACGATTATCGGTGCGCGCTGCTCTAATTGAAGGCTGGCGCTGATAAAATTTCAAAGGAGTAGTTCGACATGAACAAACCGCTGGTCCGCATTTTGGTGATCTTCGTCGCCGTTTTGCTTGGTAGCGGTCTGCTTGTTTATGTGTTGCTCGAACGCGCGGGCGGGCCCGGAAGTGGCGCCGTAACTGACCCGGCGTCGACTACTCAGGGGCAACCTGGCGCTCCAACGGGTTCACCCGATGTCGCCGCGAGAGCGCGCGACAACGCTAATCGGTCCGTCCTGACTGAAATCTTTGGTATTGATCCTCCGACCGCCAGGGTTGTTGAAGAGGCTGAGCGGGGAGTGGTCGCCGCCCGAGTTCTGTTACGCTTTCTACTCGCCGCCTTTTTGGCGATGTTGCTGGCCTTTCGCTGGCGCCGCGGCGTTTCTATCACCAGACGCAATCCATACGTTGCACAAACTCAGATCCTGCTGGCCGTCGTAGCCGCGGCGATGATGATGATCGTTGGTGACAGTGCTGCGCGCGCCTTCGGCATCTTTGCGGCAGCTTCGTTGGTTCGCTTCCGCACCAACATTCGGGACCCAAAAGAAACAACGGTGCTCCTGCTTTGTCTGGCAGTGGGTCTGGCCTGCGGCGTTGGGCGCCTGGACATGGCAGTGATCCTTACCATCTTCGTCCTGCTGGCGCTTTTTATTCTAGAGTCGTTTGAGTCGGCTCAGGTATTTCGCTCCATGGAAGTCAGTATCGAAACCCGAAACCTGGATGAGACCCATAATGTGCTCAAGAAGCTTTTCGAAAGACACGGCTGTAGCTTTGAACTACGTCATCTGGAACGCGAGGCTGGCGAGGGTGAAACTGGGAAGATCGTTTATGAACTGAACCTGGGTCTGGCTGACAGGACCGATCAGTTAAGCGAGGAAATACTCGCCGAAGACTCGAAAAACATCGCGGGACTTGAATGGGAACAAAAGAAAAGCTCGACTTATATTTATAACTAACCAAAACGAAGCAGACAAAAACAAGAAGGCCACGCGAGCGAACGCGTGGCCTTCTGCATTGCTGGAGCGCGCTTGTCGTTTACTGAGCGCGAACCGAGGTAATCGGAGTGGCTGACGATCCGGACGCCTTGGCTAGTTGGAGCTTGCCATAGTAGTCCTGAACAAATTCTTTATAGGCGCCGTGACCCCAACTGGTGTAGAAGTCGAACTTCTTCATCTCGGCGTAGACCTGATCAAAATTCCAATCATAGAGCTGGTAGCGATAAACGGCGCCCATCGCGCCCGTGCGATGTCGGCCACCGGCACAATGGACAAAAAACTTGCCCGTCGCTGGATCACTGGCAACTTTCAGGAACATCCTGGTGGCCTCTTCGGTTGGATACTTCCTTTCGGCCATTGGAATGTTGATGTATTTCATTCCGAGCGATTCAACCGTGGCCTGCTCATACGGTTTTGGGGCGTCGGTCAAATCGATAACAGTCTTGATTCCAAGTGCCGCCAAATCTTTGTAGTCTTTTTCCTTAGGCTGCGCCCCGCGGTAGAAGCGCTCATCCATCTGTCCGAAATTCTTTATCTTTATTGAGGGAAAATCCTGGCTCGGAGTGTTTTGAGCCTGTGAAACGATCGCCAGCGCGAAAACTGCAAAAATCGCGCCTGCCAAGCTAACGAATGGTCTTCGACTTGAATACCTCTGCATTACATCGGTTCTCCTGTTTCTCTGCGCCGGACCTGGCAATGAGCCAGTGACGAAAAACGAAATCCGGGTAAAGCCCCCTATATCGCCCAAAGGTTAACATCAGCCGGCCATAGACTCAATCAATAATAACCATGCTGACGAGTGAAAACTGCAACTTCGCAACAAATTCCAAGTATTTGGCTCGATAATCAGAGCAAGAATTCAGGACTCAGGACTCAGGATTCAGGAGTCAGAATTCTGAAGTCGCGCGAACGGTATTAACCAGATCAAACAACTTCCGACTTCTGACTCCTGAATTCTGAGTCCTGAATTCTTCTTTAACAACACACGGGTGCGTTGTTTCACGTCACATTACAAAACGAAGTTTAGGTTGCCGGCGTTCCCATTTTCTCGGCGGGATGAGGTCAGTACCACCACCCGGTAGCGGGTCGGTCTCTTGATTGCCGATTGTCAATTGCCGATTTGCGATTGGCGTCTGGCGATAAAGCCAATTGGCAATCGGCAATCGGAAATCCAAAATCCGGAGAACCCACACACTACCGCGTGGTGGTACTGACCTCATTTCACAATCGGGGGCACGAATGATATGCGGTCAATCAAGATGTAGTTTGTCACGCTGCACAAGTACGAACACTTGAAATCAATTTGACGGTGCTGGAGAATTCAGCCTAAGGTTATCCGAGCGTCTGCGGGTCATTTCTATGGAAACATCGTTCACTTCAGTTGGTGTCTTTGCCTTACTCGCGTTAGGGGTTGTCTTCGGTTTGAAGCACGCCACTGAAGTCGATCACGTGGTCGCGGTATCGACAATCGTAAGTGAACATCGCAACGTTTTGCGATCGGCGCTGGTAGGCGGGTTGTGGGGCGCGGGCCACACAGCTTCGTTGATTATCGTGGGCGTCCTGGTATTGGTGTTTCGCGTCGCCATCCCGCAAAGAGTTGCCAACTGGCTGGAGTTTGGTGTGCCCTTGATGACAATTGCGTTGGGCGTGCTGGCGATCACGCGCGTGCTGCGGAAGCGCGCGGACATTCATTCGCATCGACACCGTCATGATGGGCAGTCGCATGTGCACGTTCACTTTCATGAGCACGGAACTGAACACGCGAGCGCCGTATCTTCGGATGCGTCGTCTCTACGCCACTCGCATGCGATCGCGCGGATCGGTTTCAAACCACTGCTGGTGGGTGCAATGCATGGTCTGGCCGGATCCGCTGCCTTGGCTTTGCTCGTGCTCACTCAAATTCAATCGATATCGCTCGGACTGCTCTACCTGGGACTGTTCGGTCTGGGTTCCACGGCAGGCATGTTGTTGATGTCTGGTTTGATTGGCTTACCCTTTGCGCTAAGTGGACGACGCCTTACGAGTATCAACTACGGATTGCAAACTGCCGCAGGCACATTGAGCATTGCATTTGGACTTTGGTATGCGTATGCAGTGAGCAGTGGGCAGTGAGCAGTGGGCAGAAAGCAGAAGGCAGAAAGCAGAAAGCAGAAAAAGCCTTCAGTTCGCAACTTGGAACTGAAGGCCTCATGCTGTTTACTGTCTACTGTTTGCTGTCTGCTCTTCTATTGCCCGATCGGCGGGTCGGCAACAGTTGCGGGCTGCGTGGCATTGACGTGAATGGTGTTGCTGTCTGAGTCGAAATAGAAGTGGTTCTTCCCGGTGGCGCCGACTCCCTCGGTCACCTGCGGATCCGCATTGACAACATAACCGGGTTGGTTCGTTGTTGATTTGGGGATGGTTCGCATCTGAAATACGTAACCCTCAACCACCGGGGTAGTGCCGGCGAACCGGGTGTCCAGCATGTTCTCCTTCAGCATCTCGTCGAAGGTTCCAAACGATGAGCGCTGGTGGGAATTGAAGTAAAGCATTTGCTGCTCGGCGATCGTCCTGAGGGTCTTAATTGCCGCAGCCTCATTGGCGGACTTCACGGCGGCTTTCCAACCCGTCACGCCCACAGCTATCAGGATTCCGATGATCGCAATAACAATCATCAGCTCAATCAGTGAGAAGCCACGTTCGGCTTTGCGTTGTCTTTGATTTGGGCTCATAAAAACTCCTCGCGACTCGTTACACGTTTGAAATAAAAGGTGGTTCCTGTAATTAACCTGGGAAACGTCGGTGTGGTCGAGCCGAATCCTAGTTTACTACAGTGGATTCCGAAACGTCATGTAGCGCGGGGGTCCTGCCCTCGGCACCTTCTTAGGTGCGGGAGTGAGTTTTAGCATGTAGAATGAGGAAAATTTGGGTTGACGAGGAAGAACTAGTCAATGAGACGTCTCGAACCGGTAACAGGCAATCCTCCGCTGGTCGTCGCCGATGCAGTCGAAAAGATCGAGCGTCTGCAGTCTGCTATCGAAACGGTCATCAGGGGCAAGCGCGAAGCCGTTCGTCTGGGCATAGTAACGCTACTCGCGGGCGGCCACTTGCTGATTGAGGACGTGCCCGGAGTTGGTAAAACTACGCTGGCGCACGCGCTGGCCCGTGCGCTTCACTGCAGCTTTCAACGAATACAGTTTACTTCTGATCTCCTGCCCTCGGACGTTATTGGTCTGTCAATCTACAATCAGCATACCGGCGTGTTTGAGTGGAAGCCGGGACCAATCTTCGCAAATGTAGTGCTGGCCGATGAGATTAACCGCACCACTCCCAAGACGCAGTCGGCTCTGCTCGAGGCGATGGCCGAACGCCACGTGACCGCTGAAGGCGTCACCCACCCACTGCCGGCGCCCTTCGTCGTGGTTGCCACGCAAAATCCAATCGAGCACCACGGCACTTACCCGCTGCCGGAGTCGCAGCTCGACCGTTTCATGTTGCGGCTCCGGATCGGCTATCCGGCTATCGCTGATGAAAGACAGATTCTCCGCGATCGAGAGTACAGCGATCCGCTCGACGACCTTCGGCCCGTGATGACAGCCGAGGAAATCGTGGAACTGCAGCAGAGCGTCGCGGATGTTTCCGTGGATGACGCACTGATTGAATACCTCATGCGCATCGTTGCCGCCACGCGCGATTCGGAAATGTTGGATCTGGGTGTGAGTCCGCGTGCAACTTTGTCGCTGTTCCGTGCGGCGCAGGCGTTGGCGCTAACTGAAGAACGTTCTTATTGCATTCCGGACGATATCAAACGACTTGTCCTTCCCGTCTTTGCCCATCGCATACTCGTCAGTACTCGCTACGCCTCATCGATGCGCCGCAGCGAAGAAGCAGAAGCCGTATTGACCGAGATAATGAAAACCGTAAGCGTGCCGCTTTAAGAAGGATGAAGGGCGGAAGGATGAAGGAGGAAGCAGCGAATGACAAACGCTCTCGGTCTTCAGCCCTCGTCCTTCATCTCTCATCCCTGGCTAATTGGCGCAACGCAATTCTCGGAACTCTGCTGGTAATAGGCGGACTCTCTGCGGCTGCCATCACCCTGCTGGCTCGTCAGAGCGACAACTACGCACTTGCGGCAATCGCCGCCATCCTTTCATTGGTGAGCGCGGCCTTAATGCTGATCTTCGTGGTCCCGCCGCTCGCGCGTTCCGCGCGGCTGGAAGTGAGTCGCTTCGATCTTCCAATCGAAGTAACCAGTGGTGGCGCGATATTCATTCTCATCCTGATGGTGGTTGGTTTCGCAGCCTGGAACACCGGAAACAATCTCCTCTTCATGATCTTCTCGTTGCTTGCTTCCAGCCTGTTTGTCGGAGGCATTGCTGCGAAGGCGTCGCTGCGCGATCTGATCGTGTCGGCGCGGTTCCCTGATCACATCTTCGCCGGCGAAGCGGCGCCGGTAATCGTGACGCTGCGAAACGCCAAACGAGTGTTTCCCTCTTTCTCGATTCTTGTCGAAGCTCGGGGCCCTAATGATCCAGGAAACAACAAAACCCGCAAACGCGGCCCACGTTTCCTCAAGCGGCCGCTGGCTTACTTCACCTACATTCCGCGTCGCGCAGCCGCGGAGCAGCGCGTGGAACAATTGTTCCAGAGCCGCGGTCACGTGCTCATCAACGGCTTTGAGTTGTCAACGCGTTTCCCGTTTGGCTTTTTCCGGTTTCGGCGACGCCTGCGCGCGCGAGATGTGGATATCGTCGTTTACCCGATGCCCGAACCGATCGGCGACGAGCTCCACTTGCTTCCTACCTACGCCGGGCGTATGGCCTCGGTGAGACGAGGAGTCGGTCAGGATCTGTTTTCCCTTCGTGATTACCAGCCCCAGGATGATCTGCGGCACATCGATTGGAAAGCGACGGCGAGATCGCGCAACCTCACGGTGCGCGAATTCACGGCTGAAGACGAGCGTCGCATTACAATTGTCTTCGATACCCGGGACTTGTCTGATTCGGATAAGGAAAATTTCTTGCCGAGATTTGAAGCGGGCGTAATTCAGGCTGCTTCACTCCTGAAGCACTTTGTCGACGAACGGGCTGAGATCAGACTCATGCTCGGCGACAAACTTGGGCGTTATGGCAGCGGACTAAAGCATCTCCATGAATGCCTGCGCCGGCTCGCACTGGTGAATCCGCAACCGCAGAATGGCGAAGTCGACCTTTCGACTTCTGTTAACGATCCGACCGCTAAGGATGACAGCGTGCTTGACGAAGACTACGCAATCGTACTGACCACGGCGCCACTCGGTTCTATTCCAGCAAAGATCTGGCGCGCGTCGCATGTGATACATGTGTGATCCGGTACATTAAAATTCTCATGGCGCATCACGTTTTCATTAGTTATTCCCAGAAAGATAAGTCAATTGCTGACTCGCTATGTTCTACACTTGAAGCTGGAGGTGTTCGCTGTTGGATTACTCCCCGTGATGTTTTGCCTGGTATGGATTGGGGGGAGGCAATCATTGATGCAATCGCTGCGAGCAGAGTACTGGTTCTGCTACTCACAGCCAATTCTAATACCTCGAATCATGTTAAGCGTGAAGTGGAGCGCGCAGTCAATAAGAATCTCATTGTCATACCTTTTCGCGTCGAGGACGTTACTCTATCTAAAACGCTTGAGTATCACTTAAGTACCACCCACTGGATGGATGCTCTGACTCCACCGTTAGAGAAACACGTTCAGTCACTAGCCGCAAGAATAAGGCAACTCTTGTCAATCTCAATCGCAACAACTGCCAAAACCGCCCCTGCGGTGCCGGCGAAAAGAAAGGAACCAACCCTGGCCTTACCTCAGCGGACTACGCTGACAATACAGTTTACTCACCGTGTTTTTCGGTCAGTAGCTCAAGCCGCGCTGCAGGTCTTCTTTGATGGCAAAGATATCGGGACAGTATTACCCACGAATACTATGAAAAGATTTCGCAGGCAGTTTTTAGTTGATGACACAAAAAAGATTGATCTAACTGTCCAAACAACCAGTGGGAAGCACATTCTGGCTTTCAAAGGGGAGGCTGTGACGTCTCTTCGTTGGAATAGCTCCTACGAACTCGATCTTCCTCCGGGAGGCAATTACCATGCTGTCGTGGATGAGACTGATTGGTTGAATTTAGATAAATCCATAAGCAGACAAGGCGTGAGACAGAGCCAGGCCAAAAAGCCTTTTGATATTAAATTGGTTAGGGAAACTCCCAAAACTTCTTAAGATACGAATGCTGATCGCAGTGTCTTCGACCTCAAAATGAATCAACCCCAAATGCGAATGAGCGACCGTCGGTCAAATAAAGCGATGGTGTGGTATCCCGCGTTTGCGAATTGCTCTACCAATTTCTCGAAGTGGAGAAACTCTTGATGGCTACGCGCCCGGCAGCCAGATTGACTCCAACCAGCATTTATTCACCAAACACCATCAAACTCGTAGCCGCCTGTTTTTTTCTATCCGGCGCCACCGGTTTGATTTATGAGGTGCTTTGGGCCCGTATGCTGGGACTCGTCTTTGGCGCGACTACGCTGGCGGTGAGCACCGTATTAGCCGCTTTCATGGGCGGCCTGGCAATCGGAAGCGCGTTGGCCGGACGACGTGGCGCTGCCGTAAAACGTCCGATCCGCGCTTATGGGCTGATCGAAATCCTCATCGCCCTTTATGCGCTCGCCGTGCCCTTTCTCTTTACCTTCGTCGACAATCTCTACGCCATTATCTGGCAGAACTTCCATCCCGGCTTCTTCGCGTTCAGCCTCTGGCGTTTCCTGCTTTCGTGCCTAATGCTGCTGGTTCCGACCGCACTTATGGGCGCAACGCTGCCAATACTATCGGCTGCCCTGCTGCGCTCTAACGGACCACGATCAACCTCGATAACGAGGCTCTACACTCGCAACCTGGCCGGCGCGATCTGCGGCAGCATCGTTGCCGGATTTTTGCTGTTACCGACCTTCGGCGTTCGTGTCACCATTTATATCGCTGCCCTTATTAACATTTTGATTGGCATCGTTTCGATAGTTGCTGATCGCCGAAAAGAAATTCAGTTGAGCATTCCGAATGCTAATGCTGACGAGTCGCAACCAGCAGAGAAAATTCCTTTAGCAGCTCCCGGCGACGCAGGATTCTGGATGGTCTGCGCGTTCATTTCCGGATTCGTAACTATCGCCACCCAGGTTGCCTGGACGCGCCTGCTCACCATGATCGTCGGCTCAAGTACATATGCCTTCAGTATTGTGGTGGCGCTTTTCCTGATGGGTTTATCGGGGGGATCGTTTGTAATAGCGCGCAAAGGTCGCGCGGCAAAACTGCGAGCAACCGTGCTTCGGGTTGAACTGCTTACCGCCGTCAGTATTTTTCTTAGTCTGGTAATGGCCAACAAGATCCCGGGCTTGCTGATTAACACTGGCTTGCGTTTTCACATCAGCACTTGGGGGGGACTGCTCACGTTGCAGATTCTTTCGGTCGCGCTCCTGATTTTTTTGCCGGCCTTCTTCATGGGAATGGTGATGCCCTTGGTATTGGTCTGGGCGGGGACTATGCGAAATGACCAATCAGTACAGCTCGTTGGTCGCAGTTACGCTGTAAACACTCTCGGCGCGATAGCCGGGGCGTTTGTTGCCGGATTTGTTTTAGTCCCAAAACTAACTACGCGATTCACAATACTCTTTGCGGCCGTCCTTTGCATCATCGTTGCCGGAGCGGCGTACCAGCCTAAGATTGATGCGCGGGATCGCGACCTGCGGCGAGCTGTGGCCGCCGGTTTAACGCTGACCCTTATCTTGTTGCTCTTTGTGGCGGCCCCTCGCATGAATCGCGCAGATCTCTCGATCGGGGCCTATGACAGTCTGGTTCGCGTGCTCGCGAAGTCGCGCGGCACAGTCGAGGATGAAACGGTCGAGCGACCGGGTCCGGAGATTCACCAACTACTGATGTATGAAGAGGGTCCAACCTCGACAGTTTCAGTTCGCAAAGACTGGGACATAACTTCGATGGCTATCAATGGCCGCACGAACGCGTCAGACCGCGACGACATGGCAACGCAGGTCATGTTGGGTCAGCTGCCGCTTCTTTTGGCGCCGCAACTGAAGAATGCGCTTGTCGTCGGCTATGCCACCGGTGTTACGGCTGGAGCCATCCTGCAGTCGCCGGTTGAATCGGTGGAATGCGTTGAGCTTGAACCCACCACCGTCAGTGGCTCACGCTTTTTCGAGCACGTCAATAATCATCCACTCGACGATCCGCGCCTGCATTTGATCATTGATGACGCCAGAACCTACTTGCGGGTTATACCCAAGCGCTACGACATGATTGTCAGCGAACCCAGCCATCCCTGGGTGCCGGGAGTTGCTAATCTGTTTACGCGCGAGTTCTTTCAGCTTGGCCGCGACCGTCTGAATGACGACGGAATCTTTGTTCAATGGGTCCAGATCTACCAGCTCTCCACTGATAGTCTGCGTTCCGTCCTCCGGACTTTTCAGGAAACGTTTCCCTACGTGCTGGTGTTTAGGGTGCAGGGAGCCTGGAAAGGAAAGGATCTGCTGCTGGTCGGAAGCAAGACTCCCTTGACGCTGGATCGAATCAAGGAACGAATTGGCGACCCGCGCATTGCCGCGGAACTCGCGCGTGTGAATATCAAGGGCGAGGCTGACGTGAGAGCCTGGTACGTTTGCGATGAAAAGCAGCTATGGCCGGCGGTTTCCGGAGCTGTCATCAACACTGACGACAACATGCATATCGAAACGACGGTACCGCGCGAGGCGTTTCAGCCGCTCCTGGAAACTAACGCGGCGTGGATTGAAAAGCTGGCAGGGAAGTAACCGGGCCTTTTATCCGCAGATTACGCAGATTACACAGATTCCTCAATCAGTTGGCTGCGAAGATTCTGTCGCAAGGACCTAAACAATTCTGCCGCGTCTTTGTGCCCATCTGTGTAATCTGCGTAATCTGCGGATGGAACGCTTTTTGATCCGATTCTCAAGCTTCAATAATACTATCGGCGGCCACCTCACCGCTCCGAATACAATCAGGAATACCGAGACCGGAGTAAGCATTGCCGGCAAGGACGAGGCCGGGCAGGGCAGCCAGACGCGCTTCAATTTGCTTGACCCTTTGCATGTGCCCGACGTGATACTGCGGCATCGAGCGCTCCCATTTCGTAACTTCAGCAAAGAGTGGCACTCTTTCAATCCCAAGCAAATCGCGCAAGTCGCCGAGTACGCGCGCCAGCAGTTCATCTTCATTCAACTCCAGCAACTCCGGTTGCAATGCGCCGCCAACAAACGCGCGCAACAGTGCATGACCCTGAGGCGCTCGGCCCGCAAACTTCACACTGCTAAACGTGCAGGCAATGAGCGATCGTTTTTCAATAAAGGGCACGACGAAGCCGAAACCGTCCAGCGGATGACGAATATCCTCGCGCTTGAAGCCCAGGTTGATGGTGGCGCTCGAAGCGTAAGAAATTTCAGCTAACGCCGCAGCCAGTTGCGGATCGACGGTGCTAAGTAAACGAGAACTGACATAAGCTGGCAACGCCAGGCAAATGCCGTCAGCCAACAACGTTTCATTCCCGCTGGTTATGAGTTTCCATTTCGGCGAATCCTCGCCATCGCTAACGCCGTCCTGAAGTGTGATTGAATCGACTGCGGTGTTTACACGAATAGCAGGGTCACCTGAGTCCGCGCCTGTTGGGATCTGAGATCCGAAACTTGAAATTCTTTCTTCGAGTGTGTCCGTGAATACCTGCATACCGCGGTCGAAGGAAAGAAAGAGGCTGTAACGCGCGCCGCTCGTGTCCGATCCCGTGTCTTCCGAAACCGTCCGGCTATTTTGCTTCCGCAGTGCCCGAATCAGGCTGCGATGCTCTCGCTCCATTTCCAGAAAGCGAGGCATCGTTGCCTGCAAGCTCAGTCGCTCCGGGTCCGCCGTGTAGATTCCGCCAACCATCGGCTGCGCCATACGCTCAAGGGCTTCGGTCCCCAGGCGACGGCGCACAAACTCGGCCAGGCTTTCTTCAACATCTTTACCGTTTGGCTCGCGGCGCGGCAGGAGCAGATCGAGCGCCATTCTCGCTTTGCCTGACCAACTAAAGATGTCGCTCTTAAGAAAAGGCCAGAAGCGTGAAGGCGCCAGCAGCTGGAACCCTTCGGGAACTCGTCGGAGTCGCCCTTGTCTCACGATAAAGCTGCGGCGGTTTTGCTGGTTGGTTTCTATCAGGTGCGATTCGAGGCCGAGACGTTTGACGAGCGCGAGCGCCGCTGGTTTTTCCGAAATGAAGGAGTCAGGACCACTTTCGAGCAGAAACCCGTCGCGCTCGCGTGTTTGTACAATTCCGCCAGGGCGGCTGCCGGCTTCGAGAACGGTAAGATCAACCGGCTTGCCGGACTCATGACTGCGCTCCAGCAGCCGGTGCGCCGCGGCTAATCCGGTGATGCCACCACCAATGATTACAACACGCTTCATTTCGATATCAGTTTGAACTTTTGGAGTGCGCCGACCTGTCGGCGCTTTGGTCGCTGGCGACCTGTCGCCAGCAGCGTCGCGACAGGTCGCGACGGACCAAAGCGGTGACAGGTCACCGCACTCCAAAATTGCAGCAGCCGGGTTGGCACACAGACTCTCGAGGTCCTTGAGCGCCGAGCGCTCGTTTCGGCGTTTCCGGGTTGGTACGTTCGAGAATCAGCTCGCGAATCATTTCGATGAAGGCGGGATCGGCACCGGCAGTTCCCGCGCGAATCATATTCACACCAAGCTCGCGACAAAGCCCCATCGCTTCAGTATCCAGATCGTAGATGATCTCCATGTGGTCAGAAACGAAACCAATGGGAGCTACGACCACGTCGCGGATACCAATCGTGCCCGCTGCGTGCAATTCCCTGAGGTAGTCGCAAACATCAGGGCCAAGCCATGGTTGCGCCGGCGATCCGCTGCGACTTTGAAACACGAGCTGCCATTTCTCGCTGCCCAGGGCTGCTGCAATGAGCTTACTTGTTTCGCGAAGCTGCACCTCATAGTCACACCTCTGCGCCATCGATTCCGGTATGCTGTGCGCGGTGAAAACCAGCTGCGCCATCATGCGTCTCTCCTCCGGAACCCTTGCAAGCGCACCCCGAATATTGGCTACGTTCGCTTCGATAAAGCCAGGGTGATTGTAGAAAGCGCGCAGCTTTTCCACGCGAGGCGCGTCCGCACCAACCGCCGCGCGCGCACGTTCGATGTCTTCAAGATACTGACGGCAACTGGAATAAGAACTGTAAGCAGAGGTGACGAAAGCCAGCGCTTTCTGTACCCCATCGTCGCGCATTTTAGACAACGTGTCCGCGAGCAGCGGATGCCAGTTGCGATTGCCGAAGTAGATCGGAAGCTGCGGTCCCTTCGTTTCTAATAACTGCTGCAACGCGGCAATGAGCTTGCGATTCTGTCCGTTGATAGGACTGACGCCGCCGAACAATTCGTAGTGTTTCGCAACTCCAAGCATGCGTTCGCGCGGCACGTTGCGGCCGCGCAGCACGTTTTCGAGGAACGGCATCACATCGTCTATTCCTTCGGGCCCGCCAAAGGAGACCACTAAAATTGCGTCGTAGGCCGTCGCCATCCCTTCTTCACCCTATGCGATCCACAAAAGGACACGAACTAACAAGAAAAGTCCCTGGAGTAGTTTTGGTTGTTTCAGTGGATCAGCTACGCTTGCGATACGTTACTCATCTCATGCACGGCCTCAACCAGTGCGATCACATTCTCGACCGGCGTCTCGGGTAGGATGCCGTGCCCCAAATTGAAAATGTGTCCGGGCCGGCCCTCAGCCTGCTCCAGTATCAATTTAGCTTGTGAGCGAAGATGCTTTTGATTGGCAAGCAGCGTCACCGGGTCAAGGTTACCCATCACGCCGACGTCGTGACCAATTCGTTCCCAGCCTTCGTTCAGACACACACGCCAGTCGAGGCCAATAACGTCGCCCCCTGCTTCGCGCATCAATTCCAATAGAGCAGAGGTGCCGGTGCCGAAGTGAATAACGGGAGTTCCCGAATGCACCCCACTAATCACACTGCGCGTATGTGGCAAGACATACTCGCGATAGTCGTCAGGACTGAGCGCGCCTACCCACGAATCAAACAACTGTACCGCCTGCGCGCCCGCGTCTATTTGCGCGTTGAGATATTTGATTAGCCCGCGAGAAATCAAAGACATCATCGCGTGCCAGGCGCCGCTGTCGTTGTACATCAGCGACTTTGTGTGCACATAGTTTTTCGAAGCGCCGCCTTCCACAATGTACGACGCAAGCGTGAAAGGCGCTCCCGCGAATCCAATCAGCGGCAGATCCTGGCGCAAAGCGCTTCGTGTTTCGCGAATCGCAGCGAAGACAAAGCTCAATGCCCCTACGTCATCGACCTCACGCAAGCGATCGACGTCGACCGCCTTGCGCACCGGATTGTGGATCACTGGTCCCTCGCCTTTGTTAAATTCAAGTTGCAGGCCCATCGGCTCAATGATCAAAAGAATATCGGCAAAGATAATTGCCGCATCCACCTTGAGTCGTTCTGCCGCCGTTACCGTAACCTCCGCAGCCAGCTCCGGCGTCTTGCACAACTCAAGAAAACTCATGCGCGCGCGTACGTCGCGATATTCCTTCATGTAACGGCCCGCCTGGCGCATCAACCAGATCGGCGTGTATGGAACGGCTTCGCGACGGCACGCTCGCATGAACGGACTGTGGCGGAGTGCCTCGGAAATATTAGTTTGTTCTACGATCAAATCGGCGACTCCAAAATCCTGGAATTAGTCCAAAAACATGGACGAACATTTCTGCAACTTTCGGCTGATAGTAACGTTAAATTCATTGCCGTTGCGGAGGGTCCTAGCAAGCCTTTTCTAATGTCTAGCGCGTGCACGATTCAGACTACAACAAACCGGCGATGGGCTGGTAGCGACCGCGGCTGATGTAGCGCAAACTGTTAGTTTGCGATCACCGGGCAAGGCAATCACCGGCCCGACGCAAACTAACAGTTTGCGTTACACCAATTTCAAAGCGACGGGTTAACACCTGCGCTCCCTGTAGCGTCCTTATCAACGTAGTAGTTGATTGGAATTCAGACGACCAGGGGAGACTTTCCACCAGAATGAAACGCCTCGCGTTGGCCATTGCCGTAGTCTTTCTATTTGCCCTCCCGACGTGGGCTCAGTCGAGTGCGTTAACGTCAGCAACTCCAGCAATCCCTTCTACAACTGAAAAGAAGGCCAGCGAACAACCGGCGGCTTCAACTACACCCGCGGCCAAACACACGCCCTCAGTAGCTAAACCAAATACGGGAAAATCGTCAGCTACGCTTGCTCCGGAAAAAGCGCAACCAGTAAAGGTGAGCCTGTTCGCAAAACCGCCGGTGATTGACGGCAAGCTTGACGATGAGGTTTGGAAGTCGGCGGCGGTCTTCAAGGATTTTTATCAGTGGCGGCCCAGCGACTCCTCTCCTGCATCGGCGCGCACTGAAGTGCTGGCCGGATATGATTCGCGCTTCATCTACTTTGCCTTTCATGCCTACGACGATCCTGCCAGGGTCCGCGCCACAGTCGCCAAGCGCGACAGTATTTTTGACGACGACGTCGTTGGCCTATTGTTGGACACCTTTAACGACAGGAGACGGGCTTACGAGCTTTTCTTCAATCCCTACGGAGTTCAGCAGGACGGGTTTCTCACCGAAGGTGGCAATGATGATTTCAGTGTCGACATCGTGATGGAGTCGAAGGGAACCGTGACCTCCGACGGTTATACGGTCGAAGTCGCGATTCCGTTCAAATCGCTGCGCTATGAAGCGGGCCAGGGAAAATTGTGGGGGTTTCATGCGCTGCGTGTCGTCAAACACGCAAACGGTGAAATGGATTCCTGGATGCCGATTTCCAAGGACAACTCAGCCTTGCTGGGTCAGGCGGGCCACATTACCGGCTTGGAAGGCATCTCGACCGAACGCACGCTGGAACTAATTCCCAGCTTAACATTGTCGGAAACCGGTAAGCGCAAGAAGCCCTTAACGCCCGCGCAGATCGCTCAGGGCGGTAGGTTCGTCAACGAGCCGATCAAGTTTGATTTAGGCTTGACAGGAAAGTACAGCGTGACTCCGCAAGTCACCCTCGACTTCGCCATCAACCCCGATTTCGCGCAGGTCGAATCAGACCAGTTGGTCGTCACCGCCAATCAGCGCTTCCCGATCTTCTTTGAAGAGAAGCGTCCGTTCTTCCTCGAAGGCATCGACATCTTTCGTACGCAGATTGCGGCCGTTCATACGCGAACCATCGTCGATCCCGATTACGCCGCTAAGCTGACAGGCAAAGTCGGCCGCAATACTATCGGCTTGCTGCTCGCCTCTGACAACGGTCCCGGCAACTTCAGCGAAGATGAACGTCCCACCGTTGATTCAAGGGTCCTTGATAAGAATGCGTCCGTGGGCATTCTCCGGCTGAAGCGTGACCTCGGCAAAGCAGATTCTTTCGTTGGTTTCCTCGGAACCTACCGGCAGTTTGTAGACGATAAGAATGTGGTCGGCGGTTTTGACGGACGGTTCCGTCTCAACAAGCAAACGACGTTTAGCTGGCAAGCGCTGGGCACGAGCACACGCAGTCAGTTCTTCTATCCGGATCAGGGGGCGGTCCTTGACCGAAGGGAGAACGGCTTCATTTATGCGCTGAACTACAACAAGGACGGCCGCCATTTTGGCCACGAATTTTCAATGGTTGGACGCACTCGCTACTATCGCGCCGACGTTGGTTTCAACCGCCGCAATAATACGAACAACCCAAACTGGTTCATTCGCTACAACTCTGAGCCGAAGCCCAAGGCGCGTCTGATATCCTGGCGCGTCTTCACAGACTTCTCCGCAAACTTCGATTGGCAGAGACGCTCGCAAAACGCCAACAACGAAACGCAGCTCCAGCTTAGACTTCCTAAAGAGACGTTTCTGGGCGTGGGCGTCGAGAAGGGTTACGAGCGTGTCTTTGAAAGTGAGTTTGGATCAAGTCGTCAGGCGGACCCAAACTGCAAGCTAATGAACACGTGTACCTTTGCCGGCAACGACGACGAGCGGTCGACGTCAAACCGTGGACTTTATTTTTACGCAGAATCGGTGCCGACCAAGAAGATCCGTTTCAACTCTTTCGTCAACCGTCGCTGGGGAACGTTGGATTATGACTTTGGCGCTGGACCTCTCTATCCGCGCGTGAGTGCTGTAGCGCTGGCGGCAGCAGCGGCTGCGGCTCGCGGTCTCTGCAACGACGAACATCCGCCGACGGTTTGCCTCGCGCCGTTGGATCCCGGCCCCGGTGATTTCCTGCACCTGGAGGGCGGGATTACTTTCAAGCCCACTACGGCGTTGACCGCAACGCTTAATTTCACGAAAGAGAGATTGCGACGCTACGACACCGGGCTCCTGGCATTCGACCAAAATATTGTCTCGTTACGCAGCACCTATCAGTTCAGCCGCTTTCTGTTTGCGCGCGGTCGCGTCGATTTTGATTCGATAGCCTCAAACGTTAAGGGGCAATTTCTGCTGGGCTACACGCCGAATCCGGGCACCGCCTTCTATGTCGGTTACAACGACGATCTCAACCGCCGTGGTTTTAATCCGTTTTCAGGCGCTCTTGAGCCAGGCTTCCGCCGCAACGGCCGAACCTTCTTTATCAAGATGTCCTACCTGTTCCGCAAAAGTTTTTAGGACTTCCTTTCCCGGCCCGAAGGGCCAGGTAGTCAATGGCCACGCCCGTGAGGGCGTGGGTCAAGAACGGGTATTGACTGAACAAGCGCCGAAGGCGCGGCACCAAAAGAATTAAGAGCAAACTCCACGGCATGAAGCCTCGGCCCTTCGGGCCTCTTACCCTGTTCCCATTTTCTAACCGCGCTACCGCCCACGTTGATGGCTGGGTTAAGATGCTGATCCTGAAACATGCTGGGAACCCGCGCTCAATACACCGCACCGCCGAAGTTTATCCGGTTTATCGCCGCATCATTATTTTGCGTGCTCTTGTCCTTTTTCGGAGCCTGCAAGAGCAGCTACCAGGGTTCAGCACAACAAGCCCGTCCGGGCGAAAATAAGGCGGCTCGACAAGTCAAAACGGCGCGCGTTGAAGAAACTCCTTTCGGCGAAACAGTGACCGCCAACGGCACCCTCGCTGCCTTCGATCAGTCTACTGCCAGCGTTAAGGTCGCTGGCAGGCTAAATTCAATTTCGGTTGACCTTGGCAGTGTCGTCCGGCGCGGGCAGGTAATTGCGCAGCTCGAACCAAACGACTACAAACTTCGCGTGCAACAATCAGAGGCGGCGCTGGGTCAGGCGCGCGCGCGCCTCGGTCTTTCGCCAGACGGCACTGACGATAAGGTCAGCCTGGAGCAGACCGGCACAGTCAGACAAGCCAAGGCGCAACTCGAGGAAGCTCGTCTCAGTCGCGAACGCGCGGTGCGACTGGTAGAGCAGGGAATTGTGGCGAAAGCTGATTTCGATTCTGCTGATGCGACCTACAAGGTTGCGCAAAGCCGTTACCAGGACGCTCTCGAGGAGATCAGAAATCGTCAGGCACTGCTCGCGCAACGCCGCTCGGAGCTGGCGCTGGCCCGGCAACAGCTGACGGACACTACGGTGAAGGCACCGATCGATGGAATTGTGCAACTTAAACGTGCGAGCGTTGGTGAGTATTTGGCAGCGGGCGCGCCGTTAGTGGACATCGTGCGTATGAACCCTCTCCGGTTGCAGGCGCAGGTTCCCGAGCGTGACGCCGCCACGGTGCGCTTCGGGCAGAATGTGCGAGTCAGCGTTGACGGTGATTCAAGGATTTACGTCGGCCAGATAAGACGTCTGAGTCCAGTGATAACTCAGGAGAGTCGGATGTTAATGGTGGAAGCAGACGTGCCAAACGATGGCAACCTGCGTCCCGGGTCGTTTGCGAAAGCGGAGATCGTTACCAACGATGCGAAAATGGCAGTGACAGTTCCAAACAACGCGATCGTTACTTTCGCCGGCATCGAGAAAGTGATCGTCATACAGAACGGCAAGGCCCTGGAGAAACCAATCACCACCGGCCGGCGGAGCGCCGAGTGGACAGAGATCCTCGCGGGCGTAAACGTGGGCGACCAGGTGATCGTCGATCCGGGGAATTTGCAATCGGGAATGGCCGTCGAGGTAGTGCAATAGTCATTTTGGAGTGCGCTGACCTGTCAGCGCTTTGGTCCGTCGCGACCTGTCGCGACCCGTCGTTGAAATTCATCGAACGATCAATGTGGCGTCAAGCCGCCACTGACCAAAGCGGCGACAGGTCGCCGCACTCCAAAACACTTTGTTATGCAAAAGCTAGCCGAAATATGTATTCGCCGTCCGGTCTTCGCCACGATGATTGTGTTGTCGCTGGTTGTCGTCGGTGCGGCTAGCTTTTTCCGACTGGGAGTTGATCGCTTTCCCTCAGTCGACCTTCCCACCGTCAGCGTGCGCACAAACCTCCCGGGCGCATCGCCGCAGGAAGTTGAATCGCTGGTTACGCAGCAAATCGAGGAAGTCGTTAACACGGTTGACGGCATCGATGAGCTGCGCTCGATCTCCGGTCAGGGCACGTCGGTCATCATCGCGACTTTCAAGCTGGATCGTAATCTTGAATCCGCGGCGCAGGACGTTCGCGATCGCGTCAACAGTCTCGGGCGAGATCTACCCGACGATGCCACTCCCCCTGTCGTCCAGAAGTTTGATAACGACAGTACCCCGGTCGTAACGATTTCGCTTTCGGCTGATCGCTCGTTACGCGAGTTGACCGAGCTCGCCGACAAAACCGTTCGTGTACAACTCGAGCGCGTCAGCGGAGTCGGCGAAGTGCGCGTGGTGGGTGGGCTGGATCGCGCCATCAACATTTGGATTAACGCGGAACGGCTGGCCGCTTATCAAATCCCAGTAACTGCTGTTCGCTCGGCATTGACACGGCAGAATGCTGATGTCCCGGGCGGAAATGTGAATACCGGTCGCGAAGAGTTGGTGTTGCGCACGCTCGGAAGATACACCGATCCGCGTGCCTTTGAAGATTTGGTAATCGCCACTGTCAATGGCTCACCAATTCGCTTGCGTGATGTCGGTCGCGTGGAAGATGGGACAAAAGAACAAAGATCGCTGGCGCGTCTCAACGGCGTGCCGACGGTCACACTCGAAATTCGGCGTCAGTCCGGCGCCAACACTATCGACGTCATCCAGGGAATCAAGCGAGAGCTGCCGCGCGTTGCCAGTCAACTTCCAAACGATGTGAAGATGGACGTGATTCGCGACCAGTCTCGCTACATCGAAGCGGCACTGCACGAAATTCAGAAGCACCTGATTCTCGGCAGCATCCTCGCGAGCCTCGTAGTCTTGCTCTTTATGCGTTCCTGGCGTTCGACCTTGATCGCGGCGGTCGCGATTCCGTGTTCATTGATCTCCAGCTTTGGCATGATGCGAGCGCTGAACTTTACGCTAAATAGCGTGACGATGCTGGCGTTGGTGTTAATGGTGGGTGTGGTTATCGACGACGCCATTGTTGTCCTGGAAAACATCTTTCGCTTCATCGAAGAGAAACGAATTGAGCCCCGGGAAGCTGCCAGGGAAGCAACGAAGGATATTGGCCTGGCCGTGCTCGCAACCACGCTTTCACTGGTGGTGATTTTCCTGCCCGTCTCTTTCATGTCGTCCATCTCCGGACGTTTCCTATATCAATTCGGAATCACCGCGGCAGTTGCGATCCTGGTCAGCCTGCTCGTTTCGTTTACCTTGACGCCGATGATGAGCTCGCGACTGATTCGCGTGAAGGATGCCGGCGCCGGCGGTGGACACAATTCAGCCGGATCGCGTGGCGGGTTTTATAGATGGATCGACAAGGTCTATACGACAATGCTCGCGTTTGCGATGCGACATCGGTTGGCCGTTTCCGTGCTGGCCCTTTTGGTCATCTCTTCCAGCGTTCCGCTTTATCGCTCAGTGAAGCAGGAGTTTATTCCGACTAACGTCGACGAGGCGGAGTTTGAGGTAAGCGTTAATGGTCCGGAAGGCACCAACCTGGCGGTAATGAACGAGACGATGGCGGCGATTGAGAAGGATGTACTTTCGACTCCCGGCGTGCGCTTAGTGTTATCCAGCTCCGGTGGATCATTTCTGGGTGGTGTGAACCAGGGAGGCGCCTACGTCCGCATCGCGCCGCACGAGGAGCGCACTTTTTCTTTGGGACGGCTCTGGACTGAGACAAAGAATGGACATCCCCTCAACGCGTTTAGGGGAAACTACTCCCAGCAGGACGTAATGCTCGAGGTCCGTCGCCGTTTGCAGAAATATGCGCCGATGCGCGTCGGCGTGCGCAATGCGCCGTCATTCAACTTTGGCGCTGGTGGGCGTTTTGACATCGATTTCAATTTGCGTGGTCCGGACATCGTTGCGCTGGCCGGCTATGCCGATGACCTGATGAAGCGGTCGCAAACGCTCGGGGGAATTGTGGACGCGGACACGTCGCTCAAACTCAATAAACCAGAGCTGCGGGTGGAAATTGATCGCGCGCGGGCGGCGGATCTCGGCGTGGACAGTACCGACATCGCGACGGCGCTGCGATTGATGGTGGGCGGCGAAGAGCGGGCCTCGCGTTACCGCGACGAGTCGATTAACGAAGACTACGACGTTCAACTGCGGCTCGACGAAAAGGACCGCAGCGACGTCGCCACAATCCAGCGTCTTTACGTACCTTCGTCAAAGGGTGGATTGGTGCGGCTTGATAACCTCGTAAATATAAAACGCGACACCAGTCCGTCGCGAATCGATCGGCTTAATCGCGAACGGCTTGTTTCGATGCGTGCTTCGGTGGCGCCGGGGTTTGCACTGGCAGACCGCATTGAAGCTCTGCGCAGCGCCGTGGCACAGATGAATCTACCGGCAGCCTACACGACTACCGTTTCCGGACGCGCGCGCGAGCTGGAGCGGACGTTTACCGAGTT
>Ga0070697_100000441_pt1 | contig 31833 bp, 31 predicted proteins | sample KBSK1501metaG_FD_65475 | JGI IMG/M metagenome (GOLD analysis project Ga0070697, IMG submission 65475) | Corn, switchgrass and miscanthus rhizosphere microbial communities from Kellogg Biological Station, Michigan, USA - KBS K1-50-1 metaG | ecosystem: Host-associated > Plants > Roots >...
GAGATCGGGATGGTCTTCCAGCACTTCAATCTCTTTCCCCACATGACGGCGCTGGACAATCTCATCGAAGCCCCGATCCGGGTCAAGAAGGAGAGCCGAACGGTCGCCATCGACCGTGGCCGAAAACTACTCGAACGCGTCGGCCTCGGCGAGAAGGTCAATGCCTATCCGAGGCAGCTCTCTGGTGGCCAGCAGCAGCGGGTCGCGATCGCGCGCGCGCTGGCGATGGAGCCGAAGCTGATGCTGTTCGACGAGCCGACGTCAGCCCTGGACCCGGAGCTGGTCGGCGAGGTGCTCGACGTGATGCGGGGTCTTGCCGAGGACGGGATGACGATGGTGGTCGTGACCCACGAAATGGGGTTCGCCCGCGAGGTGAGTGACAGCCTGGTGTTCATGGACGGCGGGGTGATCGTCGAAGCCGGTAATCCCCGGGACGTACTGACCAACCCGCAGCACGAGCGCACGCGCAGCTTCCTTTCGAAAGTTCTATAGCGGCGGGTTAGCGTCGGAGCTCGATGCAGGGTCGGACGATGGTCGTACCACCGAGCGCAATATGGGGCGCCTCGCGAGCGATCGCGATCGCGTCGTCGATCGAGTCCGCGTTGACCACCATGTAGCCGTAGATGTCGGGGCTGCCGAGCTTCGCGTCGCTGACCGACCCGTTGCCGACCGCCTTCGCGACGGGTTCCAACGGCGCGCCGGATTCGAGGGCGGCACGCTCGGCGAGCGAGCCCATGTACTCGCCCCACTTGCGGTTGTAGGCCTGGGTCTGTTCGTCGCCGGCATTCGGTTGGCCGGGAAGCCCAAAAATCAGGAAGAGAAATTTCGCCATGCGGTCTATTCTCTCGACCTACGCCGCTTGAGATCTTTGAGGATCTCGCGTGAGGCGTTGCGGCCGTTGATGCCGCTGATGCCGCCACCGGGGTGGGTACCGGAGCCGCACAGATAGAGGTTCTTGATCGGCGTGCGGTAATCGGCGTAGCCGGCGACCGGCCGCCAGGAGAAGAGCTGGTCGAGCGTCAGGTCGCCGTGCATGATGTTGCCGCCGATAAGTCCGTACTCCTGCTCCATGTCGTGCGGTCCGAGCACCTGGCGATGCTCGATCGCGCCCTTGAGGTTGGGAGCAAAGCGCCCGTACCCATCGACGACGCGATCGGCGTAGGCCTCGAGCTCGTCGCGATGCGGCGCCTGCGACCAGCTCGCCGGGACGTACTGCGTGAAGCAGCTCATCAGCTGCTTGCCGGCCGGCGCCAGCGAGTCATCGATGATCGTCGGCAGCACGCCGTCGGAATAGGGCGCGGCCGAAGGCCTGCCGTACTTGGCGTCGTCGAAGGCGTGCTCCAGGTACTCCATCGAGTCGCAGAGCTGGATAAAGGAGCGTGCTGCCGTCATCGAGTCCTCGGCGGCGAGGCCGTCAAACCGCGGGAGCTCGCCCAGCGCCAGGTTGACCTTCACCGTCCCGGAGCGGGTCTTGTATCGACCGATGGCACGAACGAAATCCGGTGGCAACTGGTTGGATTCGACCAGCTCGCAAAAGGTGATCTTCGGATGCGCGTTCGAGACCACCGCACGGGAGCGCACTTCTGTGCCGTCGGTGAGCGCCACGCCGACGGCTCGGTTGTTCTCAATCAGGATGCGACCGACGCGGGCGCTGGTGCGGAGCTCGGCGCCATGCTCGGTGGCGTCGTCGGCGATCGCCTGCGACACGGCCCCGGTCCCGCCGCGCACAAACGCCCATTCCGCCATTTGCCCATCGATCTCGCCGATGTAGTGGTGCAGCAGCACGTACGCGGTGCCCGGTGTGTAGGGGCCGCCGTAGGTGCCGATCGCGCCCGAGACGCAGCGAGCCGCCTTGACCTGCGGCGATTCGAACCACTCGTCGAGCAGCTCGGCCACGGACAACGTCATCACTTTGACGAAGTCGCCGGTGGTCTTCACGTCCAGGCCCTTGAGCTTCCAGGCGAATTGAGCCAGCTCCAGCAGGTCCTTCGGGGACTTGGCGCCAACTGCTGGTGGCGTCATCAACAGCAGCGGACGAACCAGGCGGGCGATCTTTGCCAGGTACTCGCTGAAGGCGGGCCAGACCCGCGCGTCCCTTTTCGAGAATTTGGCGACCTCGGCCTTGGCCTGGGCGGCATCCTTCGTGAGCAGCAGGTGCGAGCCATCCGGGAAGGGGACGTAGTAGTCGGCGGCGAGCGGGTAGAGCGTCAGGCCATGTCGATGGAGCTCGAGCTCCCTGATCACCTCCGGCGGCATCAGGGACAGCACGTAGGACAGGGTCGAAACGGTGTAGCCGGGCCAGGGGTGTTCGCTGACGGCGGCGCCCCCGAGAACCGCCCGGCGCTCCAGGACCAGGGTTTTCAGCCCGGCGCGGCCGAGGTACGCGGCGGTCGCCAGGCCGTTGTGGCCGCCCCCAACGATGATCGCGTCGTATTCCGCCGGCACGCCGGGGAGTATACGGGGCGCCGAATCGACCACTTTGCCCTTGACAACCGTTCACGGCAGGTTCAAATTTCGCCTCAGGCCCGGCCAAGGGCCAAACACGTTCAAGGAGGGTAAGTTGGCGCAAGCAACAGCTGCGGCAGAACTGCTCGCGGAAAAACGCAAGCTGCGTAAGTCGTTGTTTCGTTGGGATCTCATCTTTTTTACGGTGTCGGCGATCGTGGCACTCGATACGCTCGGCGCGGTTTCATCTCAAGGCGCTCAGGCGATCTTCTGGCTCGTCGTCTCGGCGATCACGTTCCTCATCCCCTACGGGCTATTGACGGCGGAGCTCGGAACCGCTTTTCCGGTTGAGGGGGCCGCCTATGAATGGGTTCGACTCGCCTTTGGCCACCTGGCCGGCGCGGTCACGGCCGTGATGTACTGGATCAGTAACCCGGTCTGGCTTGGCGGAACGCTGGCCGTGACGGCGATCGCCGCCATGGATACCTTCTGGGGTACGCCGTTTGGCGGCATCGCCAAGACTGGGTGGCTCGAGTTCCTGGCGGGAGCTCTCTTCATCTGGATCGCGGTGACATGGAACATCCTGTCGCTTCGCTACATGAAGTGGGTCCCGAACCTCGGAAGCATCGTGCGGCTTTCGCTGCTAGGCCTTTTCGCGATCCTCGTTATCGCCACCTTGATCGGCGGGAAAGCTCAGGGTAGCCTCGGCGGCTGGCAGCCGACCAGTGGCGTGTTCATCTCCGTGATCGGCGTCCTGGTCTTTGCCTGGGTTGGATTTGAGCTCTCGACCAACGCCAGTGAGGAGATGGAAAACCCCCAGAAGGATGTGCCCCGAATGGTAGTGCTCTCCGGGCTCATCAGTGCGGCCGCCTACGCCGTGCCGATCATCGGCGTCCTGCTGGTGGTTTCGGCCAAGGATCTGACCAACGTCGGCAGCTTTGTCGCCGCCTACCAGACGGTCGTCAGCAACGTCCTGGGTGGAACAGGAGCCAATATCCTGAACTTCTTCGTCGGCTTGGCCATCGTGTTCTCGCTGCTGACCAGCGGAACCGTCTGGCTGATGGGTGCGGATCGCATGATGGCGATCGGAGCACTGGCTGGCTCCGGGCCGAAGGGCCTCGGCCGGTTTTCGAAGCGGTTCGGGACTCCGGTGCCGGTCAATGTCACATCCGGAATCCTGGCGACGGTCTTTTTGTTGGCAGTGGTCATCGTCAACCACGTGTACTCCGGTGGCAATCTTGCCTTGCTGTTCAGCGTGGTTCTGAGCATCGCCATCTCGACCACGACTTTCTCCTATCTGTTCATCTTCCCGGCGCTGATCGTGCTCCGTTATAAGTTCCCCAACGCGGCGCGCTCGTACCGAGTCCCCGGTGGGATGGTCGGTGTCTGGATCGTCGGGGTGATCACGTGGCTCTACGCCTTGGCCGCAACCGTGTTCTCGCTATGGCCCGGGCTGTTGACGTCGACCGTCACCGGCCAGGCCGGCGGCGTTGACCGGGCGCCGTTTGAAATCACCGTGCTGGTGACGATGGCGATCATCATTGCGGTCGGCGTCGTCTTCTACTTCATCGGCAAAGGGCATGCCGTGTTTGAGGTTCTGCCTGGCGAGGCAGCGCCGGTTACTCCCGAAATGGCGGGGGTGCACCGATCGTAGACTTTGTCGTGCCTCGATAATGCAACGCGGAACGGTGAGCGCGGGCGAGGATCTCGCCCGCGCTTCCACGTTACCGGCCAGCGCCTACCTCGACGAGGGTGTCTTTGCGCAGGAGCGCGATCGCATCTTCGCCCGCACCTGGCAGTTGGTCGCGCGGGCCGACGAACTGGCCCGGGTCGGTGACCTGAAACCGGCCACCATCCTGGACGAGCCCGTTCTGATCACGCATGGCCTCGACGGAGCGCTGCGCGGCTTCTACAACGTCTGTCGCCACCGCGCCGCCCAGGTGGTGCTGGCGAGGGGCAACCGGCGCAGCCTGCAGTGCCCCTACCACGGCTGGACCTATGGGCTGGACGGCCGGCTGCAGGTGGCCCGCGAGATGGACGGCACCGAGAACTTCGACACGGCAGACTTCGGGCTCGTGCCCATCAGGGTCGAGCGCTGGGGCCCCTTCATCTTTGCCAACCTCGATGACCAGGCGCCACCGCTCGCGGAGGTGCTGGGCCGCATCCCTCAGGAGGTGGCGGCTGCCGGCTATGAGGTTGAGCGGATGCAGCTGGTCGAGCGGCGTGACTATGTCATCGAATGCAACTGGAAGGTCTACGTCGACAACTACCTCGAGGGTTATCACTTGCCGATTGCCCACCCGGGTTTGTTCAAAGAGCTCGACTACGACGCCTACCGGGTCGAGACCTTCCGCTACTACTCGAAGCAGCACGCCCCCATCCGCGAGCTGAAGCCGGGCGAGGAGCCCGGACGCGACCGGCGCTACATCCGGCAGCCCGGGAGCGAGGAGAGCGCGCTCTACTACTGGGTCTTTCCCAACACCATGTTCAACATCTACCAGGACAACATGAGCTCCAACCTGATCCTCCCGCTCGGCGTCGACAAGACGCTCACCGTCTTCGAATGGTTTTTTGCCCAACCGGGAACCGGGCCCGGGTGGGAGTCGATGCAGCAGACGATCGCCTTCTCTGACGAGATCCAGCAGGAGGATATCGCGCTCTGCGAGCACGTCCAGCGCGGGCTCAAGTCGCGGTCATATGATCACGGACGATTCAACGCCAGACGCGAGAACGGCGTCTACCACTTTCAGCGGCTGGTTTCCGAGTTCCTCTCGTAGACAGCCGGCAGTCAGACCCACCGGCCGGCATCACCCCAACCCCGACCCGCCCCACGAGGGGGAGGGAGTTACCCCTAACGCCTCGGCGGAAGGCGGGATGGAGATTCTGATTGACGAACGGCTGAGCGCCTGCTACGTTTGGTCGAAACCTAAGGGAGAGGAGGGGACCCGTCTATGCCCGACGATATTCTGACGCGCCCGCCGCAGGCCACCCCAGAACCGGCTGCCGGCAGCCAGGAGGCCGCCGACACCCGCGACCTCGCCGGATTCGGATACAAGCAAGAGCTCAAACGGATTCTGGGTTTCTACTCGAGCTTTGCCGTTGCCTTCTCATACATCTCGCCGAGCACCGGGATCTTCACGCTATACGCGCTCGGCCTTGGCATAGGAGGTCCGTTTTTCTTCTGGAGCTGGCCGATCGTTGCGCTCGGTCAATTCATCATCGCTCTCAACTTTGCTGAGGTGAGCTCGCACTTTCCTGTCGCCGGCTCCGTCTACCAGTGGACCAAGTACCTGTCCAACCGTGCGTACTCGTGGATCACTGGCTGGGTCTACCTCTTTGCTGGGGTCCTTACGGTGACGGCCGTCGACGTGACCATCCCGATCGTGCTCATCCCGCTCCTGAATTACTTTGGGTTGAACATCCCGAACACGGCACAATCGCAGGTCATCATCGCGGCCCTGATCCTGATCAGTACGACCGTCCTCAATATCTACGGCGTCAGGTTGGTGGCGATCGTCAACAATACCGGCGTGGTGTTTGAGATCCTCGGCATGGTCGTGTTCGCGCTCGTGCTCCTGATCTTCACCCATCACCAGTCCGCCGGCGTGGTCTTCAACACCAACGCGCTCGGTTCCGGATTTGGAAATCAGACCGGAACCTTCCTGGCGGCGATGTTCATGTCGCTCTTCGTCATCTACGGGTTCGACACGGCGAGTACCCTCGCCGAAGAGACCAGGAACCCACGCCGTGAGGCTCCACGGGCGGTCCTCGCCGCGGTAATCGGCGCCTTCATCATCGGCGCGATCTTCCTCTACTCGACGATCATCGCGATCCCTGGCGACGTCGATAAGTACGTGGCCAACACGGCCGCCGCGAAGGTGGCGCCACCCGTCGACATCATCACCTCGAACCTGCCGGGCTGGGCCGGCGAACTCTATCTCGTTGTCGTTTTCCTTGCGATCTACGTCTGCTGCCTGGCGATCCAGACCTCGACCATCCGGCTGGCCTTTGGAATGGCTCGGGATGGCAAACTGCCGTTTGCACGCCTCTACAATCGGGTGAGCCCGCGCCTCCACACACCGGTATGGACGTGCGTCGTCGTCGGAGCGCTTTCCGCGGTACCGTACCTCTACTACTCAGGTGCCGGGCTCGTCGCTATCGCGGCAACCGGGATGATCTACTTCTCTTACTTGCTTGGCAACATCGCGATCCTGATCGCACGGACCAAAGGCTGGCCCACCGAGCGTGCCCCGTTCAAGCTGGGCAGCTGGGGCACGATCATCAATGTTCTTGGCCTGGTCTGGGGCGGCAGCATGCTGATCAACTTCCTCTGGCCCCGGCCAGCCAGCAATCCCAGCCTTAATGCCCTGCCCAATCTGCAGAATCTGGGAGGCTTCCTGGGCAACGTCCCAATCTTCGAGACGACCATCATCGTGATCGTCGTCGTCGGAGCCATCTACTACTTCGTGGCGCAGCGAGGCAAGACCGACCAGGTGGTTCGCGCGGCCTGACATACGCCTCAAACGCTCGCATCGCACGTTCCGCGCGGCTCGCGTGGGCCGGCGGGCCCGGCCCTCCCCCGCAAGCGGGGGAGGGTAATGGGCGGGCTCCCCAGTCGGAGAGAGTTCAAGGGCCAGGGCGCCTTACCTACTTATAATGACCACCACATGGCGGTCAAGATTCGCGTGCCCGGCGCGCTTCGTCAGCTGACTCGCGGCGCGGCCATTGTCGAGGTCGATGCCGCCGACGTGTCGCAGGCGCTGGACGAACTGAACCAGAAATTCCCAGGTTTCAAGGAGCGCCTCTACGACGACAAGGGAGAGCTCCGCCAGTTCATCAACATCTATCGGAACGATGAGGACATTCGCTTCGGGTCGGGGCTGAAAACGGCGCTCAAAGACAGCGACGACCTCTCCATCGTGCCTGCGGTCGCCGGAGGCTGACTCCATGGCGCGGACGACCGTGCGCCTGACGTTCCGCGGCGACACGCTGAACGACCCGATCATCTACCGGCTCGGCAAGGACTTCAAAGTCGTGACCAACATCCGGCGCGCCGACGTCGCGGAGGGCAGCGGCTGGGTCGAGCTCGACATGGACGGTGCCAAGGCCGAGGTGGACCGCGCGCTCGAGTACTGCCGCAGTCGCGGCATTGGGGTCCAGCTGCTGGAGCCGCAGTGAGAGTCGCCGTCGCCATGAGTGGCGGCGTCGACTCGTCGGTCGCCGCCGCGATGATGCGCGACGAGGGCCACGAGGTCTTCGGCCTCACCCTCCAGCTCTGGCCCAAAGAGATGGCCGCCAGGGATTTCGATAAGCATCACGGCTGCTGCTCCCTGGACGCCGTCGAAGATGCGCGGCGGGTGGCCAACCGGCTCGGCATCCCGTACTACGTGCTGAACTTCGAGGACGATTTCCGGGCGGCCGTGATCGATCCCTTCACGAAGTCTTACCTCGAGGGGCGCACACCGAACCCATGCATCCGCTGCAACGAGACGATCAAATTCGGTCTTCTGCTCAAGAAGGCCCTGGCGCTTGGGGCTGACGTGCTGGCGACCGGACACTACGCCCGGATCTCCGCGGGACCCTCCGGCTACACCCTCCACACGGCCCGCGACGACCGCAAGGATCAGTCCTACGTGCTCTACCAGCTCGGTCAGCAGGAGCTACGTGTGCTCGCCTTTCCAATCGGCGACTTCACCAAAGCCCAGGTGCGGGAGAAGGCGTCAGCCCGGGGCCTGGTCACGGCCACCAAGCCGGAGAGCCAGGAGATCTGCTTCGTGGCCGATGGCAGCTACCGGAGCTTGCTGAAGGAACGCTTTCGTGAGCAGGTTCGGCCCGGGCCGATCGTCGACGATAGCGGCGCGATCGTCGGCGAACACGACGGCATCGCCATGTACACGGTCGGACAGCGCTCGGGGCTGCGGCTGGCAGCCGGCGGGCCGAGTGCCCAACCGACGTACGTCAGCGGGATCGATCCAGCCACGAACACGGTCCGCGTCGGCGGTCGGGACCAGCTGATGCGGTCGAGTTGCCGCCTGGAGGACGTGCGCTACGTCGCGGACCACGTCCCGGCGGGCGCCTTTGCCGCGAGCGTCAAGGTCCGCTCTCACGCGCCGCTGGCCAGGGCAGTTGTCACCCCACTCGGCGACCAGGCGCGCATCGAGTTCGACGCACCGCAGCGGGCTCTCGCGCCCGGTCAGGCCGCCGTCTTCTACGACGGCGACCGTGTGATCGGCGGCGGACCGATTGCCGCCAGCGACGTGTGACGCTCCTCGACGCACAGGCACAACATCCCTTTCTGCTGACCTTCTCCCTGATCGGCCTGGTGTATCTCACCTGCCTTGGTGGCGTCCTTGCTGCCCAGCTCGCCTGGCGGGGGCACCCCGCCTACTGGCTGGCGGTCCTGGGCGCCTTCTGCTTCCTTATGGGCGTGCTGTGGGGACGCGGCTACCTGTCGGGCGGCGCGACCTTCACGTTTCTGGGCGGCGGGATCGTGCTGGCGGTCTTCGGCGTGGCGCTGGACTTGATCTTCGGCCCGCCCGTCTCACAGCCCAGCGCCGAATAGGATTAGGGGCCATGGCTTCCGACACGTCCGACAAGTACATGCAGGCGCGGATCACCCGCCGCCAGGACTACTCGCCCACGCTGTGGTCGGTCTGGATGAAACCGCCCGAGGAACTGGCCTTCAAGGCGGGCCAGTACGTGGCGTTCGGCGTTGACCAGAGCGAGAAGGTCCTGGAGCGGGCCTTCTCGATCGTCTCGAGCCCCTACGAGCCCGAGCTCGAATTCTTCATCGAGAAAGTGCCGGAAGGCGCGCTCTCACCCAAGCTGTACGAGCTCCAGGTGGGCGACCAGGTCTTCATGCGCAAGAAGGCGAAGGGAATCTTCAACGTCGATGTCAAGTCGGGGCACAGCCAGCATTTCCTGGTCTCGACGGTGACCGGGATCGCGCCCTATATCAGCATGGTCCGCACGCTGGCGCTGGACCTGAAGGAAGGCCGCCTGGCGCAGCCGTTTCGCCTGGTGATCCTCCAGGGGGTGTCGAAGTCGAACGAGTTTGGTTACGACAAGGAGCTGTACAAGGCGGCCAGCGAGTACCCGTGGCTGACGTATATCCCGACCATCAGCCGGCACTGGGAAGATCCGGAATGGACCGGGGAACGGGGTAGGGTGGACGACCTGGTGCGCAAGTACGCCGACAGCTTGGAACTGACACCCAGGGACACGACCGTCTACCTCTGCGGCAATCCCGGGATGATCGTCAACGTGCGTGACATCATGCGGCGGTGCGGCTTCGAGCATGCATCGATCAAGGAAGAGACGTACTGGGCGCCTGGCGAAGGCGAGGTCGAATACTGACTCTGGCACGGCCAGATAGAATCTGACGCCGTGCCCTTGATCGGCGCGGTGCCGCAGCCCATCACCTCGGCGCCGCTCGTTTTCTTCGTCTATCTCGTGCTCATCCTCCTGATCGGCAGCGCGCTCGCCAGCGTGCTGCTCCGCAATACGCTCTATGGGATCGGCGCCTTCGCCGCCAGCATGGTGCTGGTGGCGCTGCTCTACCTCGCGATCGCGCCATTCCTGCTGGTTGCGGTGCAACTGCTGGTGTTCACGACCGTCAGCGCCGCCCTCCTGATCGGCCTGCTTCGGGCCACCACCGGACTGACGGCGTCGAATGTGGGCCGGCTCAGCCCCGAGTGGGTTATCGGCGCGGCCGTTTCGGCGGTGATGTTCGCGCTGCTTGCCGTGGTGCTTGGCGCAACCGCATGGCCGGTGCGGCCCTGCTGCGCCCTACCGCTGAGTCTTGGCAGCACGTTGATCAACGACTATCCTGTCGCCTTCGCGGTCCTGGCCCTCATCCTCGGATCGGCCGCGATCGGCACCGGGTTGCTGCTGGCCGCCCCCACCCTCCGCTCCCCCAGAGGGGGAGGGTCAACGACGGCCCGAGGGGCACGCCGGTGAGTGCCGGGCTCAGCCTGCTGCTGGTTGCCTCAGCGGCCTTATTCGCGGTCGGCGTCCTGGGCGTGGTGACCAGGCGGAGCACCGTGGTGATGCTGCTGGGGACCCAGTTCATGTTCATCGCTGGCGCCCTCCTCTTCGTCGCCTTCGCCCGCTTCGGGCTGGGCGCGGAACGCGCCACCGCCGGCGCGTCGATGGCCCTCTTCGCCGGCACGGTCGCGGCCGCGGAGCTGGCTGTCGGCCTCGCCATGTCGGCCCTCATCTACCGCGAGCACCGCAGTTTCGCCCTTGACGCGGACCGCGGCTAGGCCGGCGGCAGCGTGACGCTCGCCCTGCTCGCCGCGGCGCCCAAGGGGCCGCTCGACACCTGGAGCCCGACGCTGCTGGCGCTCTTCGCGCTGCTTCTGCCGCTGATCGCGCTGCTGATCGTCCTTGCCTTCACGATCGATTCGCGTCGCGTGAGCGCCTGGATCGCCGTGATCTTCACGCTGGCCGCCGCTGTTTGTACGTTTCTTGTGGTCGCGATCGAGGTCGCCCACCCGCTGCATCTCGAACGGCCGGCAACCTTCCTCCAGTTCTTCACCGGGCAGTCGGGCGGCGCCGCGGAGTTCACGCTGCAGTGGGGCGTGTTATCGGATCCGCTCGCGGCCGAGGTGTCGTTCGCCGTCGCCCTGATCAGCCTGCTGGTCCAGATCTACGCGCTGGCCTTCATGCGCCGCGAGGACGGCGTGGTGCGCTTCTTCGGCGTCCTGCTCTTCGCCACCTTCGCGATGCTCGGGGTGACATTCTCGACCAACTACTTCGAGATGCTGCTCTTCTTCGGGCTGGTCACGCTGTCGACCTACCTGATGATCGGCCACTGGTGGCAGCGTGAGGAAGCGGTCGCGGCCGCGTCGCGCGCGTTCATCATCTCGGTCCTCGGCGACATCGCGCTGCTGGCCGCCGTCGCTTATATCTACTTCCGGTTCAACGAGCTGAACTTTCAGGCGCTCACGGGGCACTACACCGGCGGCAGGGTGAGCGCCAATGGGCTCTTCATCATGGCGATCCTGGTCTTCATCGCCGCGGCCGCGAAATCGGCGCAGTTCCCGCTGCACCTGTGGCTGGTTGGCAGCGCCCAGGCCCCGGCGCCGGCGGCCGCGCTGATCCACTCGGCAGGGAGCGCCGTCTGCGGCGTGTACCTGATTGCGCGTGCCTACGGGCTGTTCGATGCCAGTCCCCGGGGCCTCGCCCTGCTCGCCATCGCCGGCGGGCTGACGGCCGTGCTTGGCGTGCTCTGGGCGCTCTTCCAGGAGAACCTCAAGCGCGCGGTTGCCTACACCACGATGAGCGAGCTCGGCTTGATGGTGCTGGCGCTCGGCATCGGTGCCTATGGCGCGAGCGTGTTCGAACTCTTCACCCATGCGTGGCCCAAGGCACTGCTCTTCCTCGCCGCCGGGGTCATCATTCGCGAGCTCCGCACCGAGCGGCTGGCCGAGATGGGCGGGTTGTGGCAACGCATGCGCTTCACGGGGGTCCTGATGATGATCGCGGTCGCGGCCGGCGCCGGCATTCCTCCGTTCAGCACCTTCTGGAGCAAGGACACGATCCTTTCCAAGGCGCTCGAGCTGGGCAGCCCACTCGCGATCGCGGTCATCACCGCGGTAACCTTCCTTGGCGCGATGGCGCTGGTTCGGATCTTTGCCCTCGTTTTCACCGGCGAGACCGCCCGGCGGCGCCGTTTCGAGCCCGACCGGATCCGCGACGCGGGCGGCCGCATCGCCTTCACGATGGCGGTGCTGGCGATCGCCTCCCTGATTTCGGGAATCCGCGGCTTCCGCGGCCGCACCGATCCGATCGCCTTTGTCACGTTTCCTGGCGTGTCGCTCCCCAACTCGCACTTCGTGGCGGCCGGCGTGATTGCCGCCAGCGCCGTAGTGGGCGCGATGGTTGCGTTTGTCGTGTACGCGCGCCGAGTGCCGGTACCGGCCGCCTTGCAACCCGTCCGCCAAGCGATGGGGGAGGGGTTCTTCATCGATAGGGCCTACCGGCTGGCGGCGGTCGGCATCGTACTGCCGGTGAGCCGGGCCGCCGCGTGGGTCGAGACGCGCGTCGTCGATGGCGGGCTGGACCTGGTCGGCGACAGCATCGAGTTCGCGGGCCAGCCGCGGCGATGGTTGGGAGAATTCCGCATTCGTCCGCTGCTGATCGGCTTCTTCGCCGGCGTCGTCGTGCTGGGCACGCTTGCGATCGTGCTCGCCGGCGGGATCATCGGGAAAACCGGATGACGCTGCTGGAGGCGATCCCCACCACCACCGCGACCCCGATTACGCTGCCAACACTGCTCCTCAGCGCCATGGTCTGGGTCCCGGCGCTCGGCGCCATCGGCCTGCTCTTCTTTCCGACACGCACCGAGGTCCAGCGCGAGCGAGCCCGTTCCTTCGCCATCGGCACGGCCGCACTCGTGCTCGCCTTCGGCGTCTTCATGTGGTATGGCTTCCGCGACCAGAGCGGCACCTTTGCCTACGAGGAAACACGCAGCTGGCTGCGTGGCGTCGGCTCCAGTTACCACCTCGGCGTCGACGGGGTCAGCATGCCGCTCCTGCTGCTCAGCGCCATCCTCTTCGTGGTCGCGGTGCTCGCGTCGAGCCGGCTGCGCGAGCAGGCGAAGGAATACTTCATCCTGCTGCTCCTGCTGGAGACCGGCGTCAATGGCGTCTTCGCCTCTCTCGACTACCTGCTCTTCTTTCTCTTCTGGCAACTGCAAGCCGTCCCCATGTTCCTGCTGATCGCGCGCTTCGGCGGCCCACGCCGGCTCTCCGCGGCCTGGAAGTTCCTGGCGGTCGACCTGGCGGCGAGTGCCTTGCTCCTGCTGGCGATCCTCATCCTCTATTTCAAGGCGCCGGTTCGAACCTTCGACATCTCGACGCTGCACGACCTCGCTGTGCCGGCGGCCACCGCGACCTTGATCAGCTGGCTGTTCTTCATTGCCTTCGCCGTCCGCCTGCCGGCGTTTCCCTTTCACACCTGGTTCATCGATGCGCAGGGGGAGGCATCCGCGCCGACCGCGTTGATCCTGGGCGGCATACTGGTGAAGCTCGGCGGCTACGGCATCATCCGCGTCAACCTCGGTGAATTCCAGGACGCCTTCCACAGGATCAGCGGCGCGGTCGTTGTGATCGCGATCGTGACCGTGCTGTGGAGCGCGATCGCGGCACTCGCGCAGGACGACCTGCGTCGACTGGTCGGCTACGTGGTCATGAGCCACATGGGGTTGGTGCTGCTCGCGGCGGCGTCGGCCGCGCCGGTTGCGATCAACGGCGCGGTGCTACTGATGGTCGCCGACGGGCTGACCGCGGCGCTGCTGGTACTGATGGCGGCCGCCATCGTCGAGCGTGCCGGCACCACCTCGATCCGGGCGATGGGCGGAATGGCCGCCCACATGGGGCGTGGGGCGCTGTTCTGGATCCTCGCGACGCTGGCCGCCATCGGCTTCCCCGGCCTGGCCAGCTTCATCGGTCAATTCATGATCGTGGTCGGCGCCTATCCGAGCCAGCGGATCGCGACCTGGATCGCGGTGCTCGGGATCCTGGTGCTGGCCGGCGTGATGATCCTCACCGTCCAACGGATCTTTTTCGGCGCCACGCCGGAGCGCCCCGGGCGACTCCGCGACCTGGGGACGCTGGAGCTGTTCAACGCGGCGGCGCTGACCACCTTCATCGTCTTGCTGGGCGTGCTGCCCGCCATCCTGATGGATAGCATCAACTTCTCGGTCCTCAGCCTGCTGTCTCGAGGCAGCGGATGAGGACCTTCGGCAACCTGCTCGCCTTCTCGCCGGAGCTCTGGCTGCTCGCCGGAGCCATCGTGGTGTTCGTTATGGCACGCTTCATGCCCCGCGCGTCGACGACGCCCGTGGCGCTGGTTGGCCTGGTCCTGGCGTTCCTGGCGCTGGCCACCCAGTTCAAGCAAACCATCACCATTCTCGACGGCGCCTTCCTCCTCGATGGCTTCGCCATCTTTGCTCAGGTCGTGGTGCTGTCTGCCGCGGCGCTCTGCCTGTTGGCCAACCGTGCCGACAGCCTCCCGGGCGAGTCGCCCGTTGCCGCCGAGCCCGGGTTCTTCCTGCTGGCGACGCTGGGCGCGATGCTTGCCGTCTCCGCCGGCGAGATGGTCAGCCTGTTCCTTGCCCTCGAGCTGCTCGCCATCAACCTTTATGTGTTGACGGGGCTTACGCGTCGCGGCGCTGGCGGCATCGGCGCCGGGCTCGGCTACCTGGTGCTGGGGGCGGCCAGTTCCGCGATCCTGCTCTATGGCCTGGCGGTCATCTTTGGCCTGAGCGGTGAGACCCGCTTGCCGGCGGCCGGCCAGGCGCTGGCCGCCCTGGGTGGGACCCAACCGGCCCTGCTGCTGGCGGTCTGCCTGCTCCTTGCAGGATTCTCCGTTCGCATGGGACTGCTCCCGGTGCGCTGGTGGACGCGCGGGTTCGAGACCGGCGTTTCGCCGCGGGTCACGATGTTCGCCCTCTCCGTCGGGGTGGTGGCTGCCATTGCCGTCTTCGGTCGGATCGCGGTATCGACCTTCGCCGGCAGCCATGTCCCGTACGCGGCGGTGATCGCGGTCGTGGCGGCGCTGGCGATGTCCGCCGGCAACCTGCTGGCGATCACGCAATCGAGCGTTCGCCGCCTGCTCGTCTATTCGGGTATCGCCCAGGCTGGCTACGCGCTGGTGGCGTTCACGGATCTCAAGCGAGCGGGCATCGGGGCCTTGCTGATCTTTCTAACGGCTCTGGCGCTGACCAGCATTTGCGCGTTCGCGACGATCATCGCCTACGCGCGCGCGGTGCACAGCGATGCGATCCGCGACCTCGCCGCCATGTCGCGCACGATGCCGGGGCTGGCCGTCGCGCTCGGGCTGGCGGTGATCTCGCTGGCCGGGCTCCCGCCGGTCGCTGGGTTCTTCGGCAAGCTGCTCGTGCTCCAGGCCGCGGTCGATGGCGGCTTTGCCTGGCTGGCGGTGGTGGGTGCCCTCAATATCGTGCTGGCGGCGCTCGGCTACGTCCGCATCCTTCGGATCGTCTTCGTCGATCCGCCGGTGTTCGAGGTGGCCCCGGTGCGTCTGGGCCTGTCGATCCGCGCCACGGTGGCGCTCTCGGCCGCGGGGATCGTCTTCCTGGGCCTCTTCCTGGGACCGCTCTATACCGCGGCCAGCTACGGGAAGTCCGCCATTCTTCACTGAGGGTGAAGGCGCGCCGGGGCGGTAACCTTCCGGCCGATGTCGTCGTTTACCCGGCGCCCAATGGGTAATCCTCCCCCCCGGCGCCGTCGACGCGGGTCACGGCGCCATTTCCCCGCAAGCCCGGCGCCGCGTCCGGCGTCGAGCGGCCAGAGGACCGGCCCGCGGTGGCTCCCCCGCATCCTGCTGCTCACGGGGGCGGGCCTGCTCGCCATGCTGATCGGCACCGGAAGCCTGCTCTACACCTACGCCGGTGAGCTGCCGAGCCTGGACCATTTGAGTGCGCAGAACCTGCCGCAGACGACGCGGATCTACGCGCGCGATGGCACGACCCTCCTCGAAGAGCGCTATCAGCAACGCCGGACCGTAGTCCCGCTCAGCGAGGTTGCCTGGGACCTGCGGCACGCCACCATCGCCATCGAAGACAAGGACTTTTACAACCATGGGGCCGTCAACCCGGTCCGGATGCTGGCGGCGGGCGTCTACGACCTGATGCATCAGCGCGCCGCCCAGGGTGGCAGCACGATCACGCAGCAGCTCGTCAAGAACTACCTGCTGGGTCCCAATGCGTCAAGCCGCAGTCTCGATCGCAAGGCCCGCGAGCTGGTGCTCTCGGTTGAGCTCGAGCGCCAGTACACCAAAGACCAGATCCTCGAGATGTACCTCAACACCATCTTCTATGGCAATCAGTCCTTCGGGGTCGAAGCCGCCTCGCAAACCTACTTCGGGGCATCGGCTCGCCGGCTCGACCTGGCGGAGGCCAGCTTTCTAGCCGGGTTGCCGCAGCGCCCCAGCTACTTGAATCCCTTCATGACCGAAGGCTTTGTTCATGCGCGCGCGCGGCAGCGCGACGTGTTGGATGCCATGGTGCGCGACTCGTACGTCAGCGCGGCCGCCGCCGACAAGGCCTATGCCGTGGATCTCAGGCCGATCCTGCTGGCGGCCCAAAAGTCCGCCGCCGGGCATCGGACCTCGCTCGCACCCCACTTCGTCGACTACGTCTGGAGCGAGCTCGAGCAGCGCTACGATCCCGGCTATCTTCTGCGGGGCGGGTTGAAGATCGTAACGACGCTGGATCCCAGGACGCAGGCGTTGGCCCAGCAGGCCGTCCACGACGGGGTGGCGCGCTTCACCAAGAGCAACCGGGTCAACAACGGTGCGATGCTGGTGATGAACCCGCACACCGGCGAGGTGCTGGCGATGGTCGGGAGCGCCGATTACTCCAACGCCGACATCGGCGGCCAGGTGAACTACACCGTCTCACCGCGCCAGCCCGGGTCATCGTTCAAGCCCTACACCTACATCACGGCGCTGATGAACGGTTGGACACCGGCGTCGCCGCTCGATGACAGCAACGGGGCGCATGCGTTCCCGGGGTACCCGGTGCATGACTGGGATTTGAAGGAGCTGGGCACCATCACGCTGCGTCAGTCCCTGCAGCAGTCACGGAACATCTCGTCGGTGCACCTCTTCAAGGATGTCGGCATGCAGAAAGTCTTCACCACGGCCCGGAACCTCGGGATCAGCACTCCGCTCGATCCCAGCCTGCCGACAACGCTGGGCGCCAGTGAGCTGCGGATGATCGATCATCTCTCCGCTTACAGCGCCTTTGCCAACGGTGGCCATCGCGTGCGACCGATGGATGTACTCGAGGTGCGCGATGCCGCCGGCACGCTGCTGGAGTCGAATCCGCCGCGGGTCGATGCCGGCGACCGCGTACTGCCGGCGTCGGCGGCGTATCAGCTGACCGACATCCTCAAAGGCGCCGTACACCAGTCCCTCGGCTTCCCGGTCGCTGCCAAGTCAGGCACCACCACCGACTTCAAGGATGCCTGGTATATCGGCTATACGACGGACGTCGCCGTCGCCTCCTGGATGGGGCGGACGGTGACCCAGCCGACGCCGCACAACGAATCGATGAACGGGCTCTGGGGTGAGATCGGGCCGGCATCGTCCTGGCGCCAGTTCATGAAGGCCTACTACCCATCAAAGAAGCCCGCCGACTGGACTCGTCCAGCCGAGGTCGTCTCGCTGACGCTGTGCAAGTTGACCGGTCAGCCGGCGCCACCTGACGTGTCGCCGGACCTGGCGATCCAGGACCTCGTAACCATCCCCGATCCGGCGGCGCCGCCGGCCGCCCCGTGTGGTTCAAAAGCGGCGGTGAGCGTCTTGCCCGCGCCGACCGCCGGGGCCGGCTCGGGCCTTCCCGGCGTCCTGCCGTCGACCAGCCCGTTGCCAATCCCATCGCCGCCGATCGTCCATTGACGCCCCGCCCACACGGTCCTTGACGCCTCGGGCGAAAGCGACTTTACTCAAAGGGTGGTCCGCCGGCCGACGGAGACATCGGGTCCGAAGGACGAGCCCGATCTCCCGCCCAACATCTTCGTCATCGGCCTCCTCCATCAGCTGAAGGAAGGTGGGTACAGCCGCCACGCCTGGGCGGAGTTCTGGCGGGCATCCTGGATCCGATCGATGCAGATCTTTCACCTGAACGAGGAGTTGCGGGGGTCGTGGCTGCGCTTCACCGTCCTGGTGGGCGTTGCGATCGTGATCGCGGCCGCCGTCGCCCTCCGCTTTGCCGGCGTTAACGAGGCGAGCTGGTTCCTCGGGACCAGCCTGCTCTGGTGGGGCATCCTGAGCTTCGACCTGGCCCTCCACCTGGGGCTGATGGTCAACCTCGAGTCGGGCGAGCTTCAACACTCACTCGGCTGGCCCAACCGCCTGACCGAGCTGCGCGCGCTGGCGGCGGTCTGGGTCGCATGGGGCGCGCACTGGGCGGACGGTGGCGTGTATCTCCCACTCGTCCTCGTTTTCGGCCTGGCGGCCGTCACCGACTTGCTCGACGGCTGGCTGGCGCGCCGAGGCCATGCGTCCACCCGCTGGGGCCGGCTCTACGATCCGATTGTCGATGGTGTCTTCTTCAGCGTCGCCTCGATTTCGCTGGCGGTCATCGGCATCCTGCCGCAGTGGCTCGCGGCCCTCGTCACGCTTCGCTATGCCTTTCCGATCGCCGGTGGCATCGCCTTCCTGCTGATCCGGCGGCGCACGCTGCGCGTGCGCCACACGCCCTGGGGCCGTGCCTCGTCGGCGGGCATTGCCCTCACGGTGTTCGCCGCGGCGGCGGCCGCCTCGTTGGGACTACCCTTCCACATCATCGCGCCCGTCTTCTATGCCCTCGTCGGCATCACGGCGCTGGGCGCTTTCGTCACCATCCTGACCAAGGGCATCGAGCAGGTCTAACTGGACGGGCCGATCATCGCCGTCGTTTTGATCGCGCTGGGCATCGGCCTGCTTCTCTGGTGGGGGACTCGCCTGCCGCCGACCCGGCCGCGGCCGGGCAGTCGCCATCGCGGCGAGACCCTGATGGACGTGCACAAGCGATGGCAACGACGCAAGCGATCCCGGTGAGCGACCGTCCGCGCGAGAGCCGCAACTCAGCCGACGTCGGTGATGCGGGCCACGAAGAGAGCGACACCGTTTTCGCGATCGTGAACGACAAAGAGGAACGGCCGGTCGACCTTCATTTGGATGGCGGAGGTGTCCGTTGTGAGGCTCACCACTTGCGCGACGAGCGCAGTGGCCGCGGCTGCCTGGGTGCCCTCTTCGCCGATCGTCAGCCATGTTTGCTGTCTCGCGGCTGCTACTGCCAGGTCACCTGGGCGACCTCCGATACCCGATAAATCGGCGCTCCTTGTGAACAGCTGACCCAGGCCGAGGGATCCAAGCGCGGGCTTTAAATCCAGTGCCCTCGACAGCTCCGCCCGAGGCAACGCCAGCGCGACCCGCTTCAACTGCATCGCGGAGCTGATCGCGGGCAGTTTCGGCAGCAGTGTCAGCGGATCGACCCCGGCACTTGGGAGAACGATCACGGCCGAGAGCCGGCTGTTTTCGTAGGGAAGCTCGATCGCCTGGTAGCCGGGCCCCGAGGTATACGGGAAGGTCGTCGTCGCATACATGGTCAGGACGTCGCTCGTGCCGGAGGCACCGCGAAATGGCGCGGACGTGGTGCGGGTCTTGTCGAAGGGCGTCGCCCAGCGGGCGTCCAGTGCCAGCGCCGTGGCCAGGATGAGGGCGGTATGGCGATCGACGCTCCCGGTCGGAAGGAGGTCGCGAATTCGACCACGAGTGTGCGCCGTGGCCCAGGAATTGACCGCCTCGCGGGCTGCGTCGGGGGCGCCGGCGAAATCGACGGCCTGTGCCGGAGCCCCGGACCGGGCTAGGGTATCGGCGTATGACCGTCGTACGGGGAAAGTCTGTTCAAGCCACGCGGCACGCGCCGCTGCGAGATCGACACCCCCTCCGTTGAGGCGATCCTGCGCTGCAATGCTGGCGGCGAGCACCGTTTCCGGTGCCTCGGTCGTATAGAGGGCTGCGCGAAGCTGTGACTCACTCGCGCCGCGAGCACCCGGGAGGAGCATCGCGAGCGCGTCGAATGCATTCACCGGCGAAAGAACCAGGTTGCCGCTGTGCTCGTGGCCCACCGCCGCAACGAAGCTATCGGCGAACAGGATCTCGCTCGACGAAAGATCAGCGGTCCGAGACGGTACATGGCCGCCTGAGGAATTACCCGACGCCAATCCGAGCGTGACCAAGACGGCGATAGGGGCAGCGGTGACTCGCGGGTTCACAGGCTCTCTCCCTTAGACGAAGAATCGTGCGAAATGTTCCGCAGGTGACCCATCTCGCGAGGTCCGGAGGGTCTGGAACGGTGGACGTTTATAAGCGACTACCAGAGCGGCGGGAAACCCGCTAACCGGATGTCGGGCTTGCCTCAGCCAGAGGAGCGAATGCCTCGCGGACGCCGCGCTCGCCATCTTGACTGCTCGAGGTAATTGACAGCCGGATCCCTTCGGGGGACTCCGCTATGGCGAAGGCGATCCAGGCGCAGCATTCCGCCTCCAACCGGACGAGCTTGGTCAGCCAGTCGTGAAGGCCGACCGCCTGACCGAAGCTAAAGGTGAGGCCGCCAGGTATGGCTCTGGATGCACTCACGAATGGCCGGAGCTTGAGCCAGGCGCGCTCGCGGTCGCGATAGTCGGCTGCGGTGAGCGTACAAACGAGCGGAGTGTTTTGCATGGCCACAAGCGTCGCACTTCAAGTAAAAGAGCCGAGGTAGCGCAGGAGTGGATCGCCCTCTCCTGATTCGGTCGCCAGTCCGAGCGCAACCAAGTGGACGATCAGTCCGCTCTGGGAAGCCCCTCGGGTGTGTACACACTGGACGCTGGTCGCGGTGGGGAACCCGGCGAGTGCCCGAGCGGCGAGATAATCGGGCTGACATGCAGCTGGCGCTGCTCGCATCGTCCTTCCTGATCCTGGCGACGGCATCGGCCAATGCCGGCAGCGGACCTTCGATGATCCGGGCTCCTGGAGGGACGGGATTATGGTCGAGGGCGGCGAGCCTGGCAACCGGCCGTGAGGGGCACACGGCGACGCTCCTGAGCAGCGGGAAAGTTCTGATCGCGGGCGGCACGGACGGTCGGGGCAAGGTGCTGGCCAGCGCCGAGATCTACGACCCCGCGCGAGACCGGTGGTCTTCTGCCGGATCGATGGCCGTGACCCGCATCGGCCACTCGGCCACCCTGTTGCCAAGCGGGAAAGTGCTGGTCGCCGGAGGACTCGTGATGCCGTTTCCGTCGCCATCTCTGGCGAGCACAGAACTCTACGATCCGGCCGCCAATGCCTGGTCCATCGCGGCACCGATGATCGAGTCCCGTACCCGTCACACCGCTACGCTCATGCCAGACGGCCGGGTGCTCGTGGTGGGCGGGCTGACGGTCACGCCACAGGACGGGGGGCTGTTCCCGAGCCAACTAACCAGGGCCGAGATTTACGACCCGGCGGCGGACCGATGGTCCATGACGGCGCCGATGGGGGCGCATCGCCTGGGCCAAATCGCCACCCTACTCCCGGACGGCAGAGTCCTGGTTGCCGGAGGCCAGGATGACAGCGGCACGATGCTCAAGTCGACCGAAATCTACGACGCCACCGAGGATCGATGGATCAGCGCGGCTCCTATGGACGCGGCGCGATTCGGACCGGTCGCGAGCGTGCTGGCCGACGGCGATGTTCTCGTCGCCGGCGGCCTTGGAGAAGAGCCGAACGCGCTGAACCTCGCCCTCACCAGCGCCGAGCTCTACAACCCTCGCACCAACCAGTGGGTGACGATCGCCCATATGGCGGAGTTCCACGCACCGGATACGGGGACCGCGCTGCGAAACGGGATGGTCCTGGTCGTGGGCACCATAGGCCAATCACGACCCGAGTTGTACGACCCGGCGCATAACCGCTGGTCCCTTACCGGCCCAACGATGGATCGGTATCAGCACAGCGCGACGCGCTTGCGCAACGGCAAAGTGCTGATTGTCGGCGGCTATGGGATCGAGTCCCTCGGCAGCGTCCTTATCTACGACCCCGAGGGGGTGGCGCCGGTGCCGCCGCGACCACCCGACCCGCGCGTCATCGCGGCCCTGATTCTGATGGCGCTTCTTCTCCTCGCGGGGGCGGGCTGGTCCAATCGGGCCCTTCGTCAACGTGTGAAACGCTGGCAACCGCGGCGTGAGTCCGAGGAATGGATCACGTAGCGGACGGCCCGCGCCTCTAGAATGGCACCGGTGCGACTTCGGCAGCTCGCCGCCCTCGGGGTGGTCTTTGCTTGCGCCGCGTGCGCGACCGCGCCGTCCGGTGGCGGCGCCGCCAGTGTCAAGATCGGCGCGCTCTTCCCCCTGAGTGGCCCGCAGGCCCCGCTCGCGAAGCAGGAGTACGCCGGTGTGCAGATCGCCCGCGACCTGATCAACGCCGATGGTGGTGTCGATGGGGCCCCAATCGAGCTCGTCACCAGGGATCTGGTTGCGGAGTCCGACGCTTCCGCCCATGTCGCGGACCTCAAGGCGCATGGGGTCAATGCCATCCTGGGCGCCTACTCGAGCAGCCTCTCGATGCCGGTGAGCGACGCCGCCCAGGCGGCCGGTCTGCTGTACTGGGAAGCCGGCGCCGTGGCTGACCAGCTGACCGGTCGCGGCTATCCGCTGGTCTTCAGAGTGGGGGCGGCGGGCTCCAATCTCGGCACCATGTCGACCCATTTCGCCGCCGACGTTCTGGCGCCGCGACTCGGCCGAGCGCCCAGCCAGTTGACGATGGCAATCGTCCACAACCTGGACGGGTATCCATCGTCAGTCGCCGACGCGGTCCAGCAACAGGCGCAGCGCGAAGGGATCCAGCTGGTGGCCAACGTCGTCTACGACGCGCATACGCCCGACTGGACCTCGGTACTCGCCCAGGTTCGCGCCGCTCAGCCGAACATCCTGGTCCTGGCCTCCTACATCGCCGACGGCGTCGACTTCCGACGCGCCATGTTGAAGAGCGGCCTGCACGTCGACGCCCTCATCGGCTCGACGATGGCGCAATGCGTCCCAGACTTCGGTGCCATGCTCGGCGCCGACGCGATCGGCGTCTTCGCCTCCGACCGGCCGCCCGACGGTTTTAACCCCGGCGCGCTGACGGCAACCGGCAAGAGTAGCTACGACCGCTTTTCAGCCGCCTATCGCCGGGAGTTCGGAAGTGAGCCGACGGAGGAGGCCCTTGCTGGCTTCGGCGCCGCCTGGGCGCTTTTCCATTACGTGATGCCGCACGCGCACGACCTCAGTGCCGGGGCGATGGCGGCGTCGGCCCGAAGCCTCGACCTCCCCGACGGGACACTCGCGAATGGGGCCGGCATCAGGTTCTCCGGCTCAGCAGAGACGATGGGGCAGAACACGCGGGCCGCCAGTGTCATCTGGCAGTGGCAGGGCGTCCGCCATAGCGTGACCGTCTACCCGCCGGTCTTTGCGACCGGGTCGCCAGGCTTCATCCCGCTACCGCGGTGATCCGGGTCGGACTCGCCGCTCCGCGGCGGGCCCTGGGCCTTACCGGATTGGTCCTGGGCGCTGCCCTCATCCGGGCCGCGCTCTTGCCGCTGGGTGACCTTCTCAGCACCCTGGTGTTCGGCGGCTGCCTGCTGGTGATCGGCTGGTCTCAGCGGGGGCTGTCATCGTCGGAGGCACGATGGGGAAGAGGCCATGCCCTGGTGGCGGGCCTGCTGGTCGGCGCCGTGCTGCTGGCGCCAGTCACGGCCGGATCGCTCAGCGCCCGTGGGCTCGATGGCTTCTGGACCTGGGCGGCGCTGGCGGCGCTGATCGCGACCCTCGAGGAGATTGCCATCCGCGGGGCGCTTTACCGGCGCTGGTCGGATGAGGCCGGACCTGTGGCCGCCATCGTGGCCGGCACCGTCGTGTTCGCACTGATCCATCTGCCGCGCTATGGATGGGCCGCCATGCCACTCGACGCGGCGGTCGGCCTCGCGCTCGGCGGCCTGCGTGCGGTCACGGGACGGGTCCTGCCCTGCGCCGTGGCCCACACCGTCGCCGACTGGGGAGCCTGGTTCTGGGCATGACGCGGACACGACGCACGGGCATGGCCGCGCTCGCGCTCGGCCTGGCCGCCGCGGCCTTGCTGCACGGCCGGCTCGCCGCCCCGCCGGTCTACGACGGCATTGTCGTGCCCCCCGAGCCGTACCGCTGGGAATCGCCTCCGCCGAACCTGCGCGCCGGCAATAAACCGCCGCTGTCGGGCGATACGACGCTGCCCGTCCTGAACGGCCAGGTCGCCGGCGGCGGGGTACAAACCGGCGACAACCAGGTCGTGATCTACTTCGGCCCCGGCACCTTCAAAGCGCCGGCTGGCAGCCAGACCGTCTCGTGCACCATCGCGCCGGATCCCAGCCCGCCGCCGCCACTGCCCGGGGTCGAGATTCGCGGCAATGTGTACCGTATCGGCTGCGTGGCGCAGCCCGGCGGTGCGCCGGTAACGCTGGCCTCCAGCTACCACCTGACGCTGCGCTTCCCGCCGGGTGCGTTCAAGGAGATCCAGTACAACGACGGCGGTGGTTGGCGGGCGCTGACCACCCTGCGCGCTCCAGGCGGCGACCCCTACGCCAGCGTCAACGCACCGGGATTCGGCGAGTACGCGGCGACCGCACCGAGCGGCGCCGCCGCGCCCGGGGAGAGCATCTTCAGCGTGCTCGGCCGCTACCTCGCGTTCTGGGGCATCCTGGCGTTCGTCATCCTGTTCGGGGCGATCGCGGTCGTCCAGGAACTCCGCCGCCGGCGTCGCTGGGCCCCGCCTCGACGCAAGAAGAGAAGCTAGACCCGAGCCCTTCGGTATCGTGTTGGGCATGATGCTGTTTCCGCTGCATGCCTTCGGCGCCCGCTACGACCTGCCCGCGCCGCTTTATCTGTTCTTGATCGGGGCTGGTGCGGTCGTCTTCGTTTCCTTCTTACTGGTGCTGCGACGTCCGGTGACCCGGCAGCAGCCCGCAGGCGACGATGTGCCGCCGGTGCCCCAGGTGCCGAGCTGGCCCGGTTGGCTGGCGTTCCTCGTCGCCGTCGTCCTGATCCTTGGGGGTCTATTCGGCGCCCAGAGCACGCCCGACAACGTCATCGTCACCGCGTTCTGGCTGGTGTTCTGGATCGCCCTGCCCATCAGCGTGGCCATCGTGGGCAACTACTGGCCCTACATCAGCCCGCTCAATGTCGTCGCCCGGTTGGTCGGCTCCACGGCACGGCTCGACTGGCCGGCATGGTTCGGCTACTGGCCTGCGACCATCCTCTTCTTTCTGTTTGCCTGCGGCGAGCTCGTCTTCAACGGCGTCACCACCACACCGGCCGGGACCGCGCAGGTCATGCTCGCCTACGGCATCGTCAACGCCGTGATGGCGTACCTGTTCGGGGGTGAGACCTGGCTTCGCCGCGGAGAAGTATTCTCTGTGCTCTTCGCCACCTGGGGACGCCTCGGTTATTTCCGATTCGGCACGCCGGGGTCGCGTGGATTCTTTGGCGGACTGCACCGACCATTCGAGGTCTCGGTCAGCCGCCTGACGTTCGTCCTGATGCTGCTGGTCTCGGTCAGCTTCGACGGACTTCTGGCGACGCCGGCGTGGAAGAACCTCGTGTCCCAGCTGCCCGACGCACTCCGCCCGGGGGCACCCGGATACACCATGCTGCTTCTGGCCGTCTTCGTTTTGCTGGTCGGCGTGATTTGGGGACTGTTTGCCGGCTTCGCGGCCGCGGTGCGCGCGGTTGGCCACCTCGATGAGCCCTTGCTGAACGTGGTCGCCGGGCTGCTGCCATCACTCGTGCCCATCGCCTTCGGGTACCTGCTGGCCCACAACTTCGGTTACCTCGCGATCAACGGGCAGCTGCTGATCCACCAAGCCTCGGACCCATTCGGGATGGGCCTGAATCTCTTCGGGACCGTGAACTACGAGCCAAACCGCAACCTGATTCCAACCGCCGTCGTCTGGTACTTCGAGATCGTCCTGATCATCGGGGTGCACATCGCCGCCGTGGTGCTGGCCCATGGCTACCTGGGGCGTACCGCCCGCACAGAGACCCAGGGCCGCCGGGCCGAATGGCCCTGGATCGCGGCTATGGTGGGCTACACGATGACGAGCCTCTGGTTGCTGGCTCAGCCGATCGTTCAGGAGGGGGTCAAAGGCTAATTTCGTGGCGCCACTGCATGCGAGCCTCGGCCTGACCAGCTGGACGTGGGAGCCAACCGTCCTCGCCGGCGTGCTGGCGCTTGGGGGAGGGTACGCGTGGTTGTTGCGCGGCGGTTCGCCGGGATCCTGGTCGGCCATGGCCCGCATCTATTTCGCCGGGGGCCTGTTGACGCTCTTTGTCGCGCTCGCCTCCCCGATCGATGTCGGCGGCGACCACTACCTGTTCAGCCTGCACATGCTGCAGCACCTGCTGCTCGCCATGATCGTCCCGCCTCTGCTTCTGCTCGGACTCCCGGAGGTGTTTGGCGCCTTCGACCGGATTCGCGTATCGCCGCTGCTGGCGAACATCGGCTTCAATGCGGTGCTCGCCGTCTGGCACCTACCGTTTCTCTACGAGGCAACGCTGCGCAATCAGCCGTTGCACGTTCTCGAGCACCTGAGCTTCCTCGCGGCGGGCGTACTCTTCTGGTGGCCGATCATGGTGCCCGCCGGCCGGCGCTTCGCCATGGGCGCGATCGCGAAGATCGCCTATCTTGGTTTTGCCGGCGTGCCGCCCACCATCCTCGGGCTGGCCTTTATCCTCTCTCCGGCGGTGATCTACCGGTTTTATGCCGCGGCGCCGCGGGTGACACCGCTCTCGCCGCTCGACGATCAGCTGGTGGCCGGGCTCGTCATGTTCGGGCTGGGCAACCTGATCTACTTCGCCGCCATCTGGGTGATTTTCTTCAAGCTGGATGACAAAGGAGCGACGGCGGGCGAACGATCGGTGGTGGAGGTCGAAACCCCTGCCAGAATGGGGCGATGAGCAACCGGCCATCGGCGACCGAAGCGCTCCACACCTCCGGCTACCGGCTGACGATGCAGCGCCAGCTGGTCTGGGACACCCTGCGCCACAGCAAGAAGCATCTCAGCGCCGAGGATATCCTCGGCCAGATTCGCCGCCAGTACCCACGCTTCAACCTGGCGACGGTCTATCGCTCGCTGGAGGTGCTGGACGAGCTCGGTCTCGTCAAGGAAACCCGGATCCGCGACCGCGCCTACTACGAGCTGGCCGAAGAAGGCACCGATCACTACCACCTGGTCTGCGACCAGTGCGGCTCGACCCTCCATATCGAGGGCGATCACATGGTGCCGGTGCTGCATCACATCTCTGACGAGCATGAATTCATGGTCAGCAACGCCGACCTCGTCGTGCACGGCCGCTGCGCCCGCTGCCAGGCAAAGGCGGCCCGCACCCGCTAGGCTCGCAACTGCGAAGATAGGCACCGATGGCTGAGCCCGAGCCGAGTCCCGTGGGTGCAGCGCAACCGCTGCACGCGCCCGATGTCGAGAAAGGCGGAATCGGACGGGCGCTGCGCGACATCATCCTCGGCGGTCAGGACGGGCTGGTCAACGTGCTCGGCTTGGTGCTGGGTGTCGCTGCCGCGACGGCGCAACTTCGGATCATCCTGGCCGCGGCGCTGGCCGCCACCTTTTCGGAGTCGATCGCCATGGGCGGCGTCATGTATACCTCGGTGCTGGCGGAGCGGGACTACTACCTGGCCATGCTCGCGAAAGAGCAGCAAGAAATCGACGAGGTGCCCGAGGTCGAGACCGAGGAGGTCCGCCAGATCTTCCGCGCCAAGGGCCTCCACGGCGAAGTGCTCGAGCGTGTAGTCAAGGACATCACCAGCGACAAGCAGGTCTGGGTCGATGTGATGATGCGCGATGAGCTTCATCTCACGCCGGTCAGCGGCGCGGGTGCGGTCCGCCGCGCGTTCGTGACCGGGTTCTCAACCCTGATCGGCTCACTGATCCCCCTGGTCCCGTTCCTGTTCGTGCCGCTGTTTGGCATCTCCGTGACGGCCGCCACCATCATGGCGGTGCCCCTCTGTGCCGCGGTGCTGTTCGCGGTCGGTGCTTACAAAGCCCTCACGCTGGTCGGCGATTGGCGTGTCAGCGGTCTGCAGATGCTGGTAATCGGGATGGTTTCGGCAGCAGCCGGCTACGGTATTGGCCGCTTGTTGCACGTCAGCGGCGGCTGACGGCTCGACCTATAGCCCGGCCGGGAAGGTAAACGGCTGGGGTCCCGGTGATGCGCTGCCGACGTCGAGCTGGATCAAGGTATGCGCGTTCAGGGGAATGGAGCGTGGGTCGCCGGTAAACGGCTGGCCGTCGACAAAGGCCGTCACCTGACCGTGCGTGGGTCCGAGCTGCGTCGTGCTGAGCGGCTGGTTCCAGATATCGAAGTAGTTGCCCAGCGTGTAGACGCGTTGGCTGGGTGACTCGACGTGGATGATCCCGTCCGCCGTGTGGGAATGTAGCCAGTAAAAGCATTTGCCCGCACTTACGAATGGTCCAGCCGATGTCTGGACGATCTGTGTGGGTGGAATGATGCCGATGCCCTCCGGAATGATCCGCGGCCTGCCGTTCGTATACACCGCGAGATGGGCGTGGATGTGGTAGACGACCTGCTCCGACGTGTCGCAACTGATGCCGTCCACCGGCTGCCCCTGGGCTTGCCCGTCGGTGCCGGCCAGCAGGGTCGGGGTGTTGCTGGGCAGCAGGTTGACCACCAGGGCCGCGCCAGCGATGACGACGAGCGCGGCGAGGCCTCCCAAAACGCCGAGCCGCCGGTTCCGTTCCGTCCGTGCGCGCCGCGATGCCTTGCCTTGCCACGGCGTGGCCCGTTGTGGCCGGGGCTGCGACGGTCCGACGCCGGCTTTCCTGGCGGCCGCCTTTCGCCGGCTCTTCTTGCTCACCCTGAGGTACAGTACCCCGCCCGGAATCTGATCAACCTCAAGGCGTACGGCGCCGGCGCCACCGAACCGTAACGAGTTCGCTATTGCGAACGATTCGCAATAAGATATACTCGGTGCTCGAATGGCGACGGCGCGCGCAGTTTTTCGAAGCTGGCAGACGACCTCGATGAGCTCGGTCTCGCTGCGGTTGACCGGCTTGTTTGGCGGTGTCGCCCTGCTTCATGTGCTCGGATGGGGCATCATGCTGCTCCTGGTCGCGCCGCGGTTTCCCGTCATGCTGGGGCTCGGCGGCCTTGCCTATGCCTTCGGCTTGCGCCATGCCTTCGATGCCGACCACATCTCGGCCATCGACAACACCACCCGCAAGCTTTTGCAGGAAGGGAAGAAGCCGCTGGGCGTAGGCTTCTTTTTCTCCCTGGGCCACTCGAGCGTCGTGTTCCTGATTGCGCTGCTGCTCGGCATCGCCACCCAGTTCGTGGTCACCAACGTCGTCAGTGGCAACGGGCAGGTGAAGAATCTCGGCGCGCTGATCGGGACCGGCGTATCCGGCATTTTCCTGCTGCTGATCGGAATCCTGAACCTCATCATCCTGCTCGATATCGTTCGACTGTTTCGCCGCATGAAGGCCGGCGAGTATGACCGGCAGGGACTGGAACACGAATTGGTGGCCGGGGGTCTGTTGACCCGTATCTTCGGCCGGCTGTTCAAGCTGATCACGCACAGCTGGCAGATGTACCTGGTCGGTTTCCTGTTCGGGCTCGGCTTCGACACCGCGTCCGAGATCTCGTTCCTGGCCATTTCCGCAGGCGCTGCGGCCCAGCACATTCCGCTGTATGCCCTGATCTCGTTGCCGCTGATCTTCGCCGCGGGCATGTCGCTGATGGACACGGCAGACGGCGCCTTCATATCACAGGCCTATGCGTGGGCCTTTTCGAACCCGGTGCGCAAGGTCTTCTACAACCTGACGATCACCGCCCTCTCCGTCTTCGTCGCGCTCTTCGTCGGCCTCTTCGAGCTGAGCCAGCTTCTCGTCCAGCAGCTGGACCTGCGGGGTGGCGCCTGGGATGCGATCCGTGGGATGGACCTGGGCGTCATGGGTTTCGTCATCGTGGGCGCCTTCATCGTCACCTGGGCCGGCGCGCTTCTGATCTATCGGAGCCAGCACATCGAGGAACGGTGGTCGCGGGCGCTCAAGACTTAGTTCGTTTATCTCGGGGTACGCTTTCTTTGTGATCCCGGCCGTCCTGTTGGCGCTGAGCACCGCCTTCGACATGCTGTGGGAGGTCTTCTGGCCGCTGGCGCTCGGCTTCATCCTTTCCGCGATCGTCCAGACCCTGGTCTCGCGCCGTGCGGTGGTGCGAGCGTTGGGTTCGGATTCGCCGCGCAGTCTCGCCCTCGCCACGCTGTTCGGGGCCGCCTCCTCATCGTGCTCCTACGCCGCCGTCGCCATCGCTCGCTCGCTGTTCCGCAAAGGGGCGAGCTTTCCGGCAGCCATCGTGTTCGAGTTCGCATCCACGAACCTGGTCTTCGAGCTCGGATTAATTCTTCTGATTCTGCTGGGCTGGTCGTTTGTCGGCGCTGAATTCGCGGGCGGCCTCCTGATGATCGTGATTCTGGCGCTGCTCTTTCGCTGGACCCTCAAACCCGGGATGATCGAAGAAGCTCGGCGACAGGCGGAGCGGGGCCGGCGCGGACGGATGCAGGGGCACGCCGACATGGACATGTCGATCACCGAAGGGCCGTTTCTCAGGCGACTGTTCTCCGGCCGAGGCCTGACCGCTATCAGTCACAACTTCTGGGGCGACGTGACGTCGGTCTGGACCGACATCGGCCTTGGGCTGCTAATTGCCGGCGCGCTGGCCGCCTGGGTGCCGACCTCGTTCTGGCAAGGCTTTTTCCTGACCAGCCATCCGGTGCTGTCGCAGGTCTGGGGTCCATTGATCGGGCCGGTGATCTCGCTGCTGAGTTTTGTGTGTTCGGTCGGCAACGTGCCGCTGGCGGCGGTGCTGTGGAACGGTGGGATCAGCTTCGGTGGTGTGATCGCGTTCGTGTTCGCGGACCTGATCATCATTCCCATCATCGACATCTACCGCAAGTACTACGGGGGACGGATGGCGCTCTACCTGCTGGTCGTGTCATACGGGGCGATGGCGCTGGCAGGGCTCGCGATCGGCTTGCTCTTCCAGGGGCTCGGGTTCGTTCCGTCGCGTCATCCGGCGACGACCCTGGTGGCGTCTCCGACGCTCAACTACACGAGCATGTTAAACGTGATCTTCCTCGTGATCCTGGCGGTGCTGGGCTGGCGGTTTCTCCGCACCGGCGGCCTCGAGATGCTGCGCATGATGGACGCGCCCGCGCCGGACCATCGCGCGCACGGCACGGTCGACGTCAGGCCGGGGGATGGGCCGTCGCATCACGCCCATCACTGATGCCGAGCGCCCGGGCGAGCACCCGGTCCATGGCTGAGTGCGCGGCCAGCAGCGCACCGGCGGCCTTCAGCCGCTGACGCAGCGCCGTCTCCAGGTGGCCCGTGACGGCGACCACCACCGGCGCCGGCACGCGCCGCGTCAGCTTGCCGACCAGGTCGAGCTGCTGGTCCGGCCGCAGCGTGGCTTGTAGGACGACCACGTCGGTCGACTCCCAGGCCCTCGACCGGGCCGCGGCCGCGCTGAGGCCTTCCACGGGCACCCCCAGCCGCCCGGCGGCGGCCCCGACTCGCTGGCCGAAAAAGAGGTCATCCTCGACCACATAGAGCCGTTTGCTCACACGTTTGCAGGATATCCGGCCAGACCCTTTTGGTCATCGCCAAACGTTGCTATAATCGCGCCCGGGGAAATGGGTCGAAGGCTAGGCGGAACGCTCCGGCGAAGTCTCTGAGATCCAAAGACAAAAGAAAGGAGATTCGCCGTGAGCTTCAGCGACAAGACTTTGACGTGCCGTGATTGC
>Ga0070697_100000443_pt1 | contig 31809 bp, 20 predicted proteins | sample KBSK1501metaG_FD_65475 | JGI IMG/M metagenome (GOLD analysis project Ga0070697, IMG submission 65475) | Corn, switchgrass and miscanthus rhizosphere microbial communities from Kellogg Biological Station, Michigan, USA - KBS K1-50-1 metaG | ecosystem: Host-associated > Plants > Roots >...
GTCATTGACACAGCTTTGGTCGATTCGAGCTATGCCCAGCTCGGAGAGACGCTCCAGGCGTCGGCGGAGGACGGCGCGTCCTCGATCGATGTTGCGGCCTATCGAAGCAGCAATGGCCAGACGGTCAAACTCGATCCGGTCGAGGCGAAGACGGTCGCCGACAGGTCGATTATGGCGGCCGCCGTACCCGGCCTCCGGTCGTGGACCGTGACAGTAATTGGTTCGCGTGTGACCGTGACCGGGATCCTGTCCGTTCAGCTGATGGTTCTTGGCACAGCGACGTTGAGCGAGTCGAGGAGCGCGAGCTTTGCTTATGGCCAGTAGGACAATCCGTCTTGCGGCCGCGTTAGCGGTTGGCATCGCTCTCGCGGTCGCTGCCGCGATTTCGTCAGACAACATTCGCGTGGTCGATCGTCTGCTGACGTTGTCTTGGGTACCCGCCGTCATTCTGGCGCTGCTACTCATCGCCGTGTCGACAGCAATTGGGTTCACGCTCCCGCAGCCGGCGATGCTTTCCGGAAAGCCCGCTCAGCCGGAGCCAGTCGTTTCCAGTCCGACAGTCCCGGAGTGTCGTCGCAAGCCCCCAGTCATCTCGGTCCATGGTCTCGAATCGCAGGCCGGCTGCACGTCGATCGCCTTCAACCTGGCGGTGGAGGTTGCTGCGGCGGGGATGATCGATGGTCGCCGGCCGCGACCGATCTGTCTCCTTCGCGCTGGCGCACTGACCAGCACTGTGGGGCTCGATCCGAAGCCGTTCACCGACTACTGCCGCAGTCACATGGCGACGGTAGGCGATGAGGTTATCGAGCTCGCAGAGCGACATCCATCGGGCTGTGAGGTCCTTTGTGTCGCTGACGGCGTACTGGATGGTCACCGCCTGCGGCTCCTTGTATCGGTGCTGCGTCGCTTCTACGACCTTGTAGTCATCGACTGCCCGCCGGGCGATCGCTGGCTGACAGACTCGGCATTCGACGCAAGCGAGGTCTCCCTGTTGGTTGGGCTGCCGAGTGAGCAGTCGGCGGCTGCGGCGGTCCCGTGGTCAGACATGTCGTGGCGATATGGTCTCGACGCGCGATTCGGTCTCCTGGTCAACCGAGTCACCGCAACGTCAACGACTCCCCAGATGCTGCTCGCAGCGTTTGCCAATCGAGCTTTGATCCCCGAAGACGCGGTGACCACCAACCCACTGGAGTTGCCCTGGGTGCTGCGGCCAGATTCTTTGGTTGGCCAAGGTTTATCAGAGCTCGTTGCCATGTCGGTGCCGGATCTCGCCGCGAAGGAGGAGGTCCATGCCGCATGAATTGATCGCGGGACTCGAGGCAGGTGCTGTGGTTCTCCTCGTCCTCCTATTGGTGCCGAAGCGGAGCGTTGATCACCTGCGTTCAAGACTTTCGGATCTGCGTTCAGGCCGGCGACGCTGGCTCTTCGAGCCGCCGCCTTCGCGAGGTGCAGATCGTGCCAGGAACATGGCCGCCTATGCCGCGGATGCGTTGGATCTGGGGATTCCGCTCTACGTGGCCGGCCGGCTTGCCGAGCAACGGTCTGGCCAGCTGTATCTGGAGCGGAAGAGCCGCTGGGCGAATAGCCCGAAAGCGTTGCTCGCTGCTCACCTGAAGGGCGCAATTGACGAGGCCGAGCTTCACGGCCAGCTGAAGAGCCGCGGGCTGCCACTGCCCCCGACAAAGGCCGTTGTCCCGAAGGTCGAGGCCAGGCCGCTGATAAGAGTCAAGTGGTGGCTGGAGCGGCAGGCGATGGCGCACGCAATCGCAAAGCCGAATGGCGATGGTTCGGGAAAAGGGGCCCGAGTCAGACCCTTGGGCGAGGGGGTGGAGGATGAGGACGAGGCCAACGAAACCGACCAAACGGAGCGTTCCACGGCCCCTGTTGTCGACCCCAGCCATCTGACGATCCGCACGTTCGGGCGAATCGAACTACGTCAGGCTGGCCAGGACTACGCGCCTGAATTGCTACGTAAGAAAGTCCTCGCTTTCATCTGGCTATACCTATTTGTGCGCGGCCTGCTCGAGCCGGGAGGCCGGGTCGATCGTGGAGCATTCTGTGAAGAGTTCGCGCCTGGACTGTCGCCGGAGAGGCAGCGCAAGCGGGTTCGGGACCGGCTGGACGACATGTTCAGTCGTGATCTGCCAGAAGCACTGACGTCGCGTCTGATTACTGATCGGACCCGGCTCAGCCTGGATCTCAGCAAGTGCAGCATCGACATCGTCCGCCTACAGGAGTTAGCCAAACAGTGCATGGCGAAGCAAGGGTTGCTGACCAGTGACCTGGCGGCTGAGGCCAGTCGGATTCTCGACGAGACCGAGGGGGAGTTCCTCCCTGCTTGGGAAGAGATTGAGAACGAAACCAACGGCGGCCGCGGCGCCGCGGCAGAGCATGTGCGGGCTCTGCGCGAGATCGCGGAGACCGCGCGGGTCGAGCTCTTGGGCGCCCTGGCGGCCAACCATGTGGCCCGCCAAGAGCCGATGAAAGCCATCCCGTTGCTGGAGCAGGCGCTCGAGCGACAGCCCGAACGCGAAGACTTAGCACGAAAACTCCGCGCCGCCTATCTAGAGACCGGACAGCACCTCAGAGCGATCGAAATTCAGAAGGACCACGCCCTAGACGCCTGACCTATGCGACCGTCGGCCGTCGACGCGGCACATTTACAACCGAATAGGCGCCGGCCTTTGCTCATGGGCGTTTGCCCGCCGGCGGATCGCTCGGCGCGAGAGCATGGACCGGTGCGTGGATGGCGGTGGCATAGTCCTGGCCGTCGATAGTCGAAGTCTTCCAAGCGCAGCGACAAATGCGACAGAACCGCCAGCTGCCGCGACTCTTCGCGGGGTCGGTCAATTCTCCCGCGCAGCCAGCGCAGGCACACTTGCCGGCGACGATCCGGGCAAGGGCGCTCTCGCGGTCGAACATGCGTTCGAATGATAGCGGCGCCTGGTTCTCCGTAATCAATCGCGCCGGTTCTGCACGCTGCGATGGGCCCCGTTGTGAACACAGGATTCAAGGGTGTCGCTAGGCTGATCGGGCCCCTATGAGTGATGTTGATCAAATGACTTTTGAAAGCGGACAGCGGGTACGCCTTCAAGTCCCTGGCATTCCGGAGTATGGACGGATACGTCACGCCATGCCGATTGACGGAGGCGGGTGGTCGCTCTTTGTAATTGACGATGTCGGACATCTGCACGAGGTAACCGTACCCGCAGGGGACTCATCGGTCGCCACGATCCTCAATTCGGATGGCCGAGCTGACAGCGCGCGGGTGCTCGCAGGCATGTGGACCCGATGGATGGCGGCCGCTGCCACGAACGCCGAGTCCACACTGCTTGCGTCAACCCCCCTTGAGCCCTACGCGCATCAAGCGAACGCCGTTTATGGAGCAATGCTTCCCCAGCCGTATCTCCGGTTCCTCCTGGCGGACGAACCTGGCACTGGCAAAACCATCATGGCTGGGTTGTACCTGCGAGAAATGCAGCGACTGGGGCTTATCCGTCGCGGTCTGATTGTGGTGCCGGCCCACCTAGCGACGAAGTGGCAGGAGGACTTCGAACGCTTCTTCGGAGGGGGGCTGTGGCGCATCACAGCCGACACGGTGCGCGAGCACGGACTTGAGACAGGCCACGACCTGTGGGTGGTGTCTCTCGAGCTAGCGGCCGTCAATCCCGCAGTTCAAGAGGCGATTCGACCGGACAAGGCTGGGTGGGATGTGGTCGTTTTCGATGAGGCCCACCGGCTGACACCTACAGCTGCTGCCTACCATCAAGTTGGCAGGCTGCTCGCGAAGAATTCGCCACGCGTACTGCTAATGACGGCCACTCCACACCGGGGTAAAGAGTGGCTTTTCCGCCACCTGCTCCACCTCGTCGATCCGTCGATCTATCCCGACCCGGGTCCGGAGGGCGGGGACCAACTCGCCCCGCTGCGCCCGGGACCAATCCATTTCTTGCGCCGAATGAAGGAGGACCTCGTTGATTACGACGGCGTGACGCGCCTCTTCCATGGCCGTACAGCAGCGAATTTCCGCATACCGCTCTCCGGCCGTGAATACGCGATCTATCAACAAGCTCTAGAGATGGTCGACAGGTATTTCACATCGGTTGCCCAACCTCTGGCGCGAATGGTGTACGGGAAGCGGGCGGCTTCGAGTCTCTACGCATTGGCCGAGACCCTTCGCCGGCGGTCGGCCCACATGGGCGAGATGAGCGAGACCGAGGCCGCACTCGAAGCGGAGCAAACGGACGAAGGTGATGAAGCGTCGTCCGACGAGGCGAAAGTCGTCCATAGCGGCTCGACAGCGTCGAAAGCAGAGCGAGCGGCCATAAAGGATCTGCTCGCTCAGGTAAATGCAGCACTGGCTGACCCTGCCTACGAACCAAGCAAGTGGCAGCGCTTAGTCAGTGACTGCTTGGCCGTACACGGCATCATGCCCGGCAATACTCAACAGGCAGTCATCTTCACTGAATATGCCGATACGGCCCAATGGCTCACGGGTCGGATCGCGAAGGCGGGGTTCACCACCCGCATGTATTCCGGCCGGCAAAGTCATCCAGAACGAGATCTAGTCCGAGCATCCTTCATGCGACGAGAGTTTCAGATCATCGTCACAACGGACGCCGGGAATGAAGGCATCGATTTGCAGGCAGCGCATGTCCTAGTCAACTACGACATTCCATGGTCTCTCGTGCGGCTAGAGCAACGGATGGGCCGCATCCATCGAGTTGGACAAACCCGCGACGTGTTCCTGTACAACCTTGTGGCCGTAGACACTCGCGAGGGCGAGACCTTGCTAACTCTTTTAGAGAACTTCGTCACGGCAGCCAACGAGCTTGGCGGCCAGATGTTTGACAGCCTCTCCGCCGTCGCCGAAATCACCGGTGTCCAGTACGACCAGTGGCTGACAGACCTCTACGGCAATGACGAAACCAAGAAGCAGACCGCAATTAGCGCAGCCCGCAAGGTCAAAGCTCACGAACTCAAACGTGCGGCGCAGCAGGCACGTGCCACGGAGTCGATTCTTGCCAGTCAAGTCGATGCAATGGCAGCCTTAACTCTTCTCCAAAGGGACCTACTCTCGCGCATAAACCCGGCGATTGTTGAGTCGTACCTGAGCCGTCTCTCTGCCGCTGGCGTCATATCTGTACAACCAACCGCGGCGGGAGACGGCATCCTCCTGCTTACCGCTACGAAGCCATTTCCGGCTGGCCTTGGAGGAACTACGAAGGTCCTGATTGCAACGAGTGGTGACGCGCTGCGGTCGAGCGACCGAACTGTTGACGTGAGTAATGTGCTTGCGCTTGGTCCGGGCGAAGAAGCATTCAGCGCTCTGATCGGTCTGGCGGATAAGGCCCTCGCTGTAGACGTTTACCGGTCTGGTGCAGCTGACGACGCCACGAGCATCACCGCGTATGACCTCTACGCGTTCGATTCGGTACTTTCGGAAGCCGGCGGCAAACGAAATACCGCCTGGGCTGCCCTCATCCGAGTCGATGACGCCGGCCAGGCATACCCAGTGCGGTGGGAAGCCCTCGCGAACCTGATCCCGACTAAGAAGCCCGGTACGACTCCGCATCCCGGCCACGAGCAAATTGCCATCGATACATCGACCCATGTCGCAAAGGTGACTCTTACAGAGCATCAAAGGGTCCGTACCGAATGGTTCGCCCAAGCGCGCCACGATCTACAAGGGCTTCCGACCGACCTTACGATTGCTCTTCCCCGCGAACAGCGGCTTACGCTGCGTCACCAACTTGAGGTAGCCACGGCTAGCCGTCTCGCTCAGTTGGAAGGCCTCTCTCAGGTGACGATTACCCCGCCGCGACTGGCCGCCCGCTTGAGAGTCCATCCCGCCGCTGTACCGCCGACTCTCGAAGAGAAGAATTCCGAGATGATCGCGATGCGGATGGTTGCCCAAGTCCTCTCAAGCGAGGGCTGGCAGGTCGCAGACATCCACAGCGAGAACCGAGGTTATGACTTGCACGCCGTTCGGGGCCGTGATCGCCGCTTGATTGAGGTCAAAGGCGTCTGGAACTCGGCTGCTTCGGCAGGGATACGAATGACCGGCAACGAAGTGCTCATTGCGACCCAACACAAGGGTGACTACTGGCTTTATGTCATCGACGGCTGTAGCGACGGAACCGGTGCCCTTTTCGGCAGGTATCGAGACCCCGCCGCCTTGTTCTCCAACGACATGATCGGCGACGCCATCTTCCGGGTCCCTGGCAGCAGTCTGACCAAAGCATCAGCGGGAGGAACCTCTTGACTCGGATGATCGAGCGTTGGTTTCCCTGCGCTGAGGTAAGTGAAAAGAGCGCCGGCGGATGGGGGTCAGGGAACTTGGAGCGGAACTTATTTACCTGGTTTGCCGCTCGACCGACGGCCCAGGCCAAGGCCGCTGTCATCTGCAGCCTCCTCCCATGGCCAGAGGGCGAGGCTGAGCAGAAGCGCCTGCAAGATCTCGTCCGCAGATCCCTGACTGGTCGGTATGAGGCACGGGATGAGATTCGCGCGGAGATTCTTAAGGCCGACTCTCATGCGACAGTCCTTGACCCTTTTTCAGGTCGTGGCATGATTCCCCTAGAGGCTGCACGCCTCGGCCTGCATTCGTACGCAATCGATTACTCGCCCATGGCTGTTCTTGGAAGCGAACTCCTCGCAGACTATCCATTCCGCGACTGGTCGATGGAGCCATCGCTGCCATTTGGTGAAGACAGAAAGAGCCTCATATTCACAGACAGCCGCCTGATCCACGACGTCGAATCCTTACTCAGTGAAGTTGGGCATCGTCTCTCCGAGCAGATGTCCAACTACTACCCAGAGGTTGACGGCCTGCAGCCATGGGCCTACCTATGGGCCGTCACCCTTCCTTGCCAGGAATGCGGGCGTCGATTTCCGCTCATCGGGGCATATGAACTGCGACGGTCCAGCACAACAACCGCTACGAAGAACAGACCAGCGGCGAGCGATCCCGGACAGTCCTTTTACGTTGAAGCGGACTCGTTGACAGGTACGTACGAAGTCATTGTTCACGAAGGGCCGCCACGCAGAACCCCAACGCTCTCGAACATTCACGATTCAAATGGAAGAAAGATTCCGGGCAAATCCGCAGTTTGCCCGTTCTGCAATCAAGTCCATACGCTCGCGAGTCACCGACGTCTCGTAAATGAAGGTCACGGACAAGACGCCCTGCTTGTTGTAGCAGAGACCCGAAACTCTGGGGTCAAGTCCTTCCGAGTGCCAACCGAAGTTGAACGGCAGGCTGTTGCAGATGCGTCCGCGGCGTTGCGTCGCGAGAAATCCTTTGGCCCTGGACTAAATGCGCGCCCTGAAGAGGGTATTGCGCCAGGCAACAACAACATTATCGGTCCATCCATCTATGGAGCACGCACCTATGGCGACATGATGTGTGACCGTCAAACGCTCAGCTTTGTTTGCCTCAGCCGCATCATCGCGGCGACGGGCTCCGAGTTGTTGGAGGCCGGGTTCAGTAATGAGTACGCACGGGCGCTGACCGGCTACGCCGCGGCTAACTTGGCTCGCAAGATCAAGTATTCAACGCGCGGGGCTACGCCCCAGATCATGCCAGACGGAGGCGTCAAGGTTAATCACATATTTGCGAACGAGGGTTCCCTGACTTTCTCGTATGACTTTCTTGAGACTGGGATAGGAGAGGGTCCTGGGACATGGCCATCATTGATCGCCAGCAGTGTGGCGACACTCCGGAGTCTAATGGCCGATGCGAATGGCGAACCAACCAAAGTCATGCACGGATCAGCCACTTTGCTCCCTTACAGGGCCAAAAGCATTGCCGCTGTAGTCACAGATCCGCCGTACGACGAGATGATCGCCTACTCAGACGCATCCGATTTGTTCTTTGTTTGGGCAAAACGAGCCCTATCCACCACCTGGCCCGAATTGCAAGTAACGGCGGATTCATACGGGACGCAAGACAAGTCTGAAGAGATCATCGTCAAGCGCGTTCGAGGTGATGCGCCCAACGAGCATCGGACGCGGCAGCATTACGACACAAAGATTGCAGAGGCGTTCCGCGAGATGCGGCGCGTTGTGGACAGCAGCGGCGTTGTCACGATCGTGTTCGGTCATGGTGAGCCCGAGGTTTGGCAGAGGCTACTTTCCGCGATTCAAGCAGCGGGGTTGACCATGACAGCGTCTTGGCCGGCTCGGACCGAGGCTGGGGGACAGCAGGGGAAGGCGAACATCGAGACCACGCTAACAATGGCGTGTCGGCCCGCCCAAGCAGTTCGCGCAGCTGGCCGGCGGGCAGCAGTCGAGTCCGAGGTTAAGGCTGAGATCAAGAGGCGCTTCCCGGAGTGGGAGAGATGGGGTCTTGCACCGACCGACATGCTTATGGCTGCAGCTGGGCCGGCGATGGAGGTTGTAGGCCGGTATTCAGAAGTCCTTGACGCCCGCGGCGAGGCAGTGCCAATCGACAAGTTCCTGCCGCTTGCCCGGGCGGCAGTGCAAGAGGCGATGGCAGTCGAGGTTGACCATCACCCGTTGGAGACGTTTGATGCTCGCACTCGATTCGCTTTGTGGTGGGTCCGGCTCTTCGGCCGAGGTATAGCACCGAAGTCCGAACTCCGGTGGCAGACCCTGGCCGCATCATTGGACCTGAGCGATGTCCGCGACCTGGTACCCGATGTGGACAAGGGTTGCCAGTTCGTGTTTGCCGCCAAGCACGAGGCAGACATTTCTCCAGAGTCCTCTGTGATTGATGTGGTTTTGGCGCTCGGACGCACTAGCGATCAAGGCTTGGCGGCGATGGGGGATGTGCTCGCGGCATCAGGCCGAGAGCCCGACGATGCTTATTTGTGGTCCGCGGCTAGCTTTCTCGCTGACCGCCTGGCTGACTCTGATCCGGATGCGATTGCGTTCACGAGGGTATTGCGGAACCGAGCAGGAGTCGGGAGTGCTGCTGTGGCGGCCCATGTCGCTGGCGCCGATGCTGCCAAGGAGCGGGAACGCCAGGAAGCGCAGATGAAGCTGTTCTGAATGCAAGCTGATCGCCGAGTGGGTGAAAGTGACTGAAAATGACAGGCCGAGAGACATGAGCAAAGAGGGAACGTCGTGTCAGGCGGTGTGACTCCTTGGTGGCAGGCGCTTAAGGTCCGTCAGGAAATTGTCAATGCATCGGGCCAGATCGATGACCTCCAGATGAGTCTGTTTCGGACTGTATCTGGGACGAATGGAGCCCGACCTCCTTACGCGGATGCAACCTATTACGGCGATATCACCTATCCCGCCGGACTGCTAGCAGATCTCTTGGTTGACATCGCCGTTCGAATTGGAGGCGGAAGCGACTATTTGAAAGCCAGGTCAGTTACACGTCTTGACCAAGGCATGGGCGGTGGCAAGTCGCACGCCTGCATTGGGGCATGGCACCTAGCCGCAAATTCGCTTGCCTTTGCCAAGACTGACCTCGGCAAAGAGGTGTTTGAGCGGGCACGTCAAGCATTGGGACGTGACCTGCCACAGGATCTCAACAAGCCTCACGTCGTTGTGATGCCCTGCGACAACATGACGCCTGGCGCCCCCGTTCAGGAGCTCGATGGGCCCGCCATCAGTCTGTACGAGCGCTTCCTTTGGCGCTTGTTCTCGAAGGATTACACCTTGTTCGAACGCTACAAGCCCTTCTTCAACGACAAGTCGAAGATCACCGATGCCCTGCGGACTGTTAACCGCCCAGTCTTGATCATCATCGACGAGATCATGGATTACATAGGTGTTGGCCTTGACGGAGCTGGGAAGACCGAGTTGGCCGGCCAGGACATGGCGTTTCTTCGGGCGTTGCTTGACGCTGCAAACCACGTGCCTCATGTGGCTCTTCTGGTCGTGATGATCGGGTCCGATCGGATGGCCCTGTCTGAATCCGGCGAGAAGCGACGCAACGATCTCAATGATCTGCTTGAACGCAACGGAACCCCAGCAACAGTTACTGAAGCAGGCGACTTCGCCGATATTCTCCGACGACGCCTATTTGACCAGCAGCCAGCGGCTGAGGTAATTGTGGCTACCGCAAAGCAGTTCTCAAGTTCCCTTAACGACAAGAGTTGGGCCAAGGGCGTGTGGGAACCTTTAGGCCCTCAATGGTTCGGCAGCTGGGAGCCAGAGGTTCGCCGTTGCTACCCATTCCACCCGATGCTCATGTCTTTGGCCAGCGAAGAGTGGTCCAAGGTGACTGGCTTTCAACGGGTCCGCTCCACTATTCGCATATTCGCCTCAAGCGTCTACTCGCTTCAACAACGCGCCAAAGCAGGAGGCTGGGCGCCATTACTAATCGGACCAGGCGACCTTCCCTTGTCCGAGCCGAATGTGAGGGAAGCGATACTCGGTTCGGGCTTGGTGGAAGACGAAAGAACCAACGCTAACTATCGAGCCCTCGCGGAGGTGGAAATCGTAAACGGGGACGATTCGGGCGGCACAGCCCGGAGGGTCGACTTGGAGCGCGGGTCAATGCTCTGGGGGGATGTGAATCCGCGGGCGGCGGAACGCGCCGCGACTTTCATCTTCCTTGCCAGTATTGTCGGAACCCTCCGACCGGGTCGTGGACGAGGCGCTTCGGCGCTCGAGGTAAAGGCAGCAACCAGTGTTCCTGACCTCGCATATACGCTCACAGATGCCGATGGGGTTGTTGAAGAGCTCGTGAACCCTGACACCGGATTGTCAGCGGTTGAGGTCATAGCTGGCCAGGGCAACAACAAGCCAGCCCGCTATTACCTGTCAACCCGGCTGACACACCGCATGTTGGTCAACAACCTGCGACGAACTGTCACCAATGCTGATCGGGATGACGTGCTGGCAGATTTCGCAGACCGACTTTCGAACAGTGGACCGTTTCGAGAGAAGAAATTTGTGAGAGCTGACCTTAGCCGCTCGCCGCAAGAGGTGCTTGCTACGGCTGGCATCGATAATGCTCGCAGCACGAGGCTTGTCATCCTTGACCCAAGCCAGTACTCGCTTCGCAACGGAACGGAGCCAGATATTCTCGCCGCCCTCAGCATTGCAATGGGACTGGGCCAGGGAAAGGATCGGCTGCCAATCGAGTGGGCCTCGAGTGCCGTCTTCGCCGTGGTCAATACCCAGCGCCGAGCGCTTGCCCGCGGACTGGCCACCGAATATGTAGCCCGTCAACGTGCCTTGGGGGCACCCGAAGTTCAGGCCGATCAGGAGCTCAAAGCGACCGGCGCTCGCGAGCTGGCTGAGGCAAAAGACAAGCTTGAGAAGGGGATCAAGCGAGCCTTCCAACACGTCGTTTATCTCGCGCAGCCGGATCCAAACGTGGAAAGAGGTTTGGCAACAGTGACGTTTGAGGACGACAACTGGACGGCCCTCGATGGAACACAGGTATGGAAGGCCCTTGTCGAACGAGACAAGGCGTTCGACACTGGCCAGTTCAGCGCAAAGGCCTTGATTCACAACCTGCGGGATGGCGACTATGGGCGACCACTGACCGAAACGCGAGATTCCTTCTACAACGCGCCACGGCTCCCATTGCTCCACAGCGGAGACAAGGACCTCCAGGTGGCTATTTATGAGGCTGTGCGCGCCGGTTTAATACAGATCACGGACCCGGCTGGGACAGCTGTTGCTGTTACTGACGCAAGTCAAGTCAACCTGGCTTCAACCGCATTGCGCCTCGCCAAGGCCGCCTCTATCGAGCCCAAGCCAGTAGATATGCCGGGCGAGGGCGAAGGCACTGGTGGCGCCGGCGGAGATACGACCTCCCGTGGCACCGACGCCGGTGGGGAAAAGCTCCCCGCTCAACCAACGGAGAAATTCCTCACCTTCCCGCTGGTAGGCAATCTGTACGACGCCGGTGAGAAGGCCGAGGGTCTCGCCAATCTGTTTCGCCTTCTTTACACTGCGCTTGACGAGCACAAAGCTTCGTATGCACAGGGCACGCTCCAGTTCGTCCTGGATGCTGATACGGCTCAAAAAATCGCTGATCACGCTAAGGCGCTAGGTTTGAACGTCACGATTCGCGACTTGTAGGGCCCAATTCCCCGTTAACTTGCTACGCCATTCGCGACTGTGCGTTTAGTGAGTTCCGGCCACTAAGGGTCGCAACTCACGAGGCCTCCTCCCGCATGACGTTCGGCGCCTGGCCTGCCTTACAGAGCTTCTTTTCGGCGCCGCATATGCTGATACCGGCGACATGATTCCGCTGGTCAGGACTCGCGGATCAGGCGAGGCCGAGAGCCCGCGACCAGCGATAGAGTTCGACGCGTGATAGGTGGATCGGCCGCTCTTCCGACCGGAGCTGTGAAGCTCGTCCGCGTATACCCGGGAAGGCAGTCCCTCGCTTGGCTAAAAGGCAGGATCGCCGAGCTCAAGGGAGTCGATCCGCTTGCGCCTGTGACCGTGGTTGTCTCCTCGAATCACATCGGGCTCGCAGCGCGTCGCGGTCTTGCCCGGAATGGATACGCAAACGTGCGATTTGGGGTGATGGGCCGCCTCGTGGAGCCTCTTGGCGCCCCCGCACTGGCCGCGGCTGGCAAATCCCCTTTAACGCTGCCGTCCCAGGAGGCCGCGATCCGTGAGGCCGTTCGCCGGAAAGGACAGGGCTTCGGAGACGCCGGCGAGCATCCGGCGCTGGTCCGGGCTTTGGCTGACCTATTCCGCGAACTCCGGGAAGCGGAAGTGGAAGTAACCCGGCTGCGTGAGCTTGCAAGTTGGGGCCTCATGGCCGCCGCCGCGCTCGAGGTCTACCGGGAATACGTCAACGTCGTTGCGACGTCGGGACTTTATGACGACCAGGACCTTCTGGCTTCCGCGACGGCTGCTCTTTCCGGGGCGAATGCAAGCCGGATGGTCGGGGAGATCGGATCAGTTCTCGTCTACCTGCCGGCCGGCGAGAAGGCGGCGGAGACCCGTTTCCTGAAGGCGCTGTCCAGCCTCTGCCCGATTGAAATCGTTTTGAGCGCACTTGACGACGTGCTGGCAGACGTCCTGTCCGCCTCCATCGCCGAAGCGTTCGGCCTGACCTGGCCCGACCTTCCCCTTGTCGATATCGCTCCTCCCGAAGTCAACCTGCTCGCCGCCCCAGACGCCACTGAAGAGGTCCGGAGCGCTGTGCGGCTCCTACTCAGCAAGTTGGAGGGCGGAGTCGAGTTGAGGCGGGTCGCGATGGTCTATCGCGACCGGGAGCCCTACGGCGCTCTGATCCGAGACACTCTCGACGCCGCCGCGGTGCCCTGGGCAGGCATCGATGGCCGACCGCTGTCGGAAAGCTGGGCGGGTCGCGGTCTGCTCGGTCTTCTTCGACTGCGCGAGCGGGACTTCGCCCGCGTCGACGTGCTCGGGTGGCTCGGCGCGCTGCCGCAAGCAGATCCGGGAGGCGTTTCGATTGGGGACTGGGACCGTCTATCTCGCCGCGCCGCCGTCGTCCGAGGAGCACGGCAGTGGCAGGATCGCCTGCGGCTTCAGGCCAAGGACGTGCGCGCGGCCGCCGACGGCATGGAGCACGAGGGCGCCGGCGAGGGCGCAATTCGCTACCGGCGGCGCGAAGCCCGCGCGCTGGAGCGCATGGCCATATACATCGAGCAAGCCGAGAATGCGACCCGGGCACCGGGAGATCGGACCTGGAAGGCGTTTGCCGACTGGGCCGAGAAGCTTCGCCGGTACTACATTCCCGTCGCCGATTCGTGGCCCCCACGTCAGCGCGAGGCCGACGAGATGGTTGGCGAGCTCCTCGTCCAGATGGCGGCGGCGAGCGTGCTGGAGGAAGAGGTGGACCTGGAGCGGTTTGTCGAGGCATGTCAGGGCACGACTCAAGGTCGCCGCCAGGCCGAAGGCGGGTTGGGTTCGGGAGTCGCCGTGGGTCCTATTGGCGCGTTGTGCGGAATGGAGTTCGACCTCGTCTTCGTGCTTGGCGCGACCGAGCGGGCTCTACCAAGGCCTGCCGCACCTGACCCGGTGTTTCCACCGGATGGCGGCCATGATCCTTTGGGCAGAACCGATCGCCGCCGGGCCGAGGAGCGACGTGATTTCCTGGCAGCTTTGGCCGCCGCTGAGTCGGTATGGCTGTCGTTCCCGGCCTGGGACTTGGATCTGCGGCCGACTTACCCGTCACCGTGGGTGCTCGAACTCGTCGAACAGGAAGGTGACGGTGTGGTCACCGCAAGCGCGCTCCGCATGGGGAGGGGAGCACCCAATGTTTTGGGTATCGCGTCGCCGGATGCGGCCCTCGCGGCAGCGCCGAGTTTGCTGAACGTAGCCGAGTGGCGTACCGCAATTTCAAGGAGCGAAGGCCCGGTAGTGAGCCGTTCAGGATTGGCGGCGCGACAGGATCTGCCACTCCACCGCCACCTCGAGGTGCGGGAGGCGCGAATGTCGGACGCGTTCACTGAGTTCGACGGCAACGTTGAGTCCGAGGTTGCCGGGTCGCAAGCGCTGGTCTCGGGCCTGAACTCGCACCGCCATTCTCCATCGAGCATTGAGCGCTGGGCCGCATGTCCATTCAGCTACCTACTCGATCGTGCCCTAAATGTCGAACCGACCGAGCGCCCGGAGCAGGAGGTCGCGTGGGCAATCGGAGCAACTGCCAGAGGCTCGCTCGTACACGAAATCCTCAGCAGGTTCTTTGGTGAACTTGCAGCCGAGGGCCGACCAACTGCTGCAGAGGTATACGGTGCCACGGATCGGACGCGGATCGAGAGGATCGCGCTGGAGGAATTCGCCGCCCTTGAAGAGGCTGGTGCCATCGGCCATCGCCTTGCTTGGGACAACGAGCGCCAGGCCATCCTCACCGATCTTCAGACTTTCCTTCGCGAAGACGATGAGCTGCGGGCCGATGGGTTGGTTCCGAAGTATTTCGAGCAGGGGTTTGGAATGAGGAGCGATTCCTGGGAAGAGCTCGCCGTCGACCTCGGGGCAGACCGGATTGCGCGGCTGCGTGGGCGAATCGACCGCATCGACCTCGGCCCGGACCCACTCGCGCCGAAGGTGGCCCGCCTAATTGACTACAAGACAGGTCGGGCCTACAAGGACAACGACTTTGTCGGTGACCCAGTAGTGGCCGGAACAAAGGTTCAGCCGTCCGTGTACTCCGCCGTGATCCGCTCTCGATATCCCGGAATCCGCGTCGAAAGTGCGTACTGGTTCGTCAGCACGAAGGGCAATTTCAAGTTCCTCTCAGTGGTGGACGACCCGGAGAGGTTGCGCTCGGTCCTCGATGTCGTGGATCGCGGGATCCGGGCGGGCGCGTTCCCCCAGGTGCCGGGCTCGGATGACAGCCGGCCAGATCGGACCAGTTGGACCAACTGCTTCTACTGCCCGTTTGACCGGATCTGTCCCACTGGTCGCGACCAGATGCGTGAGCGGAAACGGGATCGGCCCGGCCCTCTCATCCACATGGAATTGAGCACAGAAAATGGATCCTGAGGTGCTCGCAGCTGATCGGCGCGCCCGGCACGCGTTGCGCACCGACTTCGACAGCACCCTGTTCGTCGACGCCGGCGCGGGCACCGGAAAAACGACTGCGATCGTCGAGCGAATCGCCGAGCTCGTTGCCAACGGGCATATCACGATGGCTCAGCTCGTTGCAATCACATTCACTGAGGCGGCAGCGGCAGAGCTACGGACCCGAGTGCGTGAAGCTCTCCAGGCGGTCGTTCAGATGTCCACGCGCACAGAAGAGGAACGTGCGCGCTGCTCGCGCGCGAGCACTGAGATCGGCGATGCGTCTATCGACACCATTCACGCCTTCGCCGCGGACCTGCTCCGAACGTACCCGCTGCATGCGGGTCTACCTCCGGACATCAACACGATGGACGAGATCGAGTCAGATCTGGATTTCGACGAGCATTTTCGATCGTGGTTCGAGGCGGTCGCGGACGATCCCCAACATCGGGACAACGTACGCAGCGCGCTTCTGCTCGGCTTGGGGCCGGACAGAATGCAGGCGCTTGCCCGTGCGCTGCACGAGAGCTACGACCTGCTGTTGGCGACGAGCACCTGGAGCTGTCCGGTTGCACCGGACCCGGTCGGTGTCGCCCATCAAGCGGCTGATCGGATCCGCGAAGCCCAAAGACTGCTGGCGTACGCGCCCGCGGGCCACGAGGCGATCCCAATTGTCGAGGGGCTCACCTTTGCTCGCGACCGGCTTGCCGATGCGGCTACCCCTGACCGGGCGCTCCTAGCGCTCGAGGGCATCGAAGAAATCAAGGTCAAGGGCCGTCAGGACGGTTGGGGTCTGGTCAACGGAGACAACGGATTCAAGACTCTGAAGAAGCGCCTGAAGGACGTTGCTGCGGAAGCCGAGGAAACGCTGCAGGCGCAGCGGTCGGTCCTTTTCTGCGAATTGCTTGCGGTGCTCCGAGACTTCGTTCTGGCCTACGCCGCCGAACGCAGGCGCCTCGGCGTCGCCACCTTTCAGGACCTCCTTGCCTGGGCTCGAGACCTCCTGCGGGATAGCGCCGAAGTACGTTCTCGGGTCCAGTCCCGCTGGGCGCGAGTATTCATCGACGAATTTCAGGACACCGACCCGCTGCAAGCCGAGATCGCGTTCTACCTCTGCGCTGATCCGAGGGCGCCCCTGCCTAACGATTGGCGGAAGATATCGTTGCAGCCGGGCAAGCTATGCCTGGTCGGCGATCCCAAGCAGTCGATCTACCGCTTTCGCCGCGCAGACATCGCGTTGTACCAGGCAATCCGCAAACTGGTCGCCGAGCCGCTGGTGCTGAGCCGAAATTTCCGATCGGTGCCGGCAGTCCTGGACTTCGTCAACCGGCATTTCGAAGTAGCGATGACGTTCGAGCTCGGCGTCCAGCCCGAGTACCAGCCGCTGGCCCCCGACGCAGTCGTGGCTGGTCCCGCCTTGTGGCGGTTCGGTGCCCCAGTGGACGGAAAAGCTCCGGAGGTCTGGGAGCAGGAGGCAGAGGGCGTGGCCAGCTGCATCTCCAGAATCATGAACGACCGTTGGTCGGTCTCCGACCGCGGGCCGGAAGGCAGGATTAGCCGTGAGGTCCAGTACGGGGACATCTGCGTGCTTACTCCGAGCCGGACCAACCTGCGGCGCCTCGAGCGTGCGTTCGAGATTCGCAACATCCCGTATCGGATCGAGAGCGGAGAGATCGTCGTAGGAACGCAAGAGGTGCGGGATCTGCTGTCAGCCCTTCGCGCAATTGACGATCCTTCTGATCAGGTGGCGGTTGTGGCTGCACTGCGTTCACCGATTTACGGCTGCAGCGATGCTGAGCTCGTCCGGTGGTCAGGCGAACGCGGGCGGCTCGATTATCAGTACCTGGGTGATGGCAAAGTCGAGCGCGTTCGCGCCTCGCTCGACCACCTGGCGACGTTCCATGCCGAACGTAACCAAATGTCGGTGGCTGCCCTGGTGGAGCGGTTCGTCGACGACCGGATGCTGGTTGCCGCCGCCTTTGGTGAGCGCCGGCCACGCGAGTCTTGGCGGCGCTATCGGTATGTGTCGGGGCGCGCGCGAGCGTTCGCCTCGACCGGGCGCACAACCCTCCGGGAGTTCGTCGAGTGGATGGAGGGTTTGGGGCGCAGCCAGGCTCGCGAAGTTTCGGGGTCGGTCGTGGAGAGCGATGAGTCGGCAGTCCGGGTACTGACCGTGCATCGAGCGAAGGGTCTCGAGTTCCCGATTGTGATCATGACCGGGCTCGGATCATCCAGATCTTTCCCGAGCCCGAACGTCATTGGGGACCGCGTGAATGACAGGGTTTACGCAAGGGCCGGCGACGCTCGCGGGTACTCGTGGTCCAGCCCTGGATATGACGATGCGTCTGAGGTCGAAAAGGCGCTTGGGAAGGCCGAGGAGATACGTCTGGCATATGTTGCGGCGACGCGAGCCCGAGACCATCTCATCCTCGGCCTGCATCACAAAGCAGGAGCCAAGCCGGATATACCTGCTGTCGCCTTCGCCGAGACGCTCGTCTCGATGGGGGGCGATGTTCTGGAGGTCGAGCCGATCGAGGTATTACCGCGTCCTGCCCCGGCCGTAAGGCCGTCTGCACCGGCTGAGCAAGTGATCGCAGATGAGGAAGCGTGGGTCGAAAAGCGCCGTGCCAACCTGTCGAGTGCTGGCGGTGTCCCATTTGTGACCGCGACTTCTCGAGCCGCTCTCGCCATAAGCGAGGAACCCAGGACTGAGCCCGATGCAGCCCGCTTCAGACGTGGCCGTGGAGGCACATCGGTGGGCCGCGCCGTCCATTCGGTGCTGCAAGCAGTCGACCTAGCAACGCAGGATGGGATCGAGAACTTGGCGCGCGCGCAAGCCGCCGCAGAGGGCATCGCGCAGCGTGCGGAGGAGGTGGCCCGGCTGGCGAAGCGAGGGTGCGACAGCGAGCCGGTTCGGCGCGCCGTAGCGAGTGGTCGTTTGTGGCGGGAGGTGCCGATTGGGGCCCCAAGCGGCGAGGTCGTCCTAGAGGGCTTCATCGACCTCCTGTTCGAAACACCGCAGGGATACGAGATCGTCGATTACAAGACAGACGACATCCGCGCGAGCGAGATGGAGAGCCGTATGGATCACTACCGGGTGCAGGGAGAGGCATATGCGGAACTTATTCGGACGATCACCGGCAAGACGCCGGTTGCTGTGTCGTTCGTATTCGTCTCAACCGACCGGGTGATCCGGATCGTCCCAACCGCGGGCATCGACCGCTGAGCCGGTGTAGGTTCTCGGCAGAATGCAGTGGATAAAACAACGACCTAGCTGCTGCCCGGACAAGGGCAACTTATTCGGGTTGGGATTGCCTCAGTCGCAGGTACCGGAACGGAGGGTGTAGCTATGAAAGTCGTGATCCCGGCTGACCAAGCAGCCACCTTTAAAAGGCTGATTCCAACCGACAAGTATCGGAAGGACGAACGCGACTATAAGTGGGCCGTTCATCTAGTGCTTGCCGCGCTGCTGTCTGAGCGGAACTCCAGTCGAGAGGACTTCGCGGTACTCATCAGTGATGTTTTCGGCAAAGCAATGCCGGATCTGGATGCACTGGCACTCAGCCCAGACGATCAGGCGTTTGTGAAAGCTGCCGTTCCGGGAGGGGGCGGCCTTCGAGGAGCGATGGGAAACCTCGGTGGAGGCAAGTGGGGGCTCGCGCAATTTGCATGGATCCCACGCGCGGTCGAATTTGAACTTGGATCAGCGATCGCCGATGCATTTCGAGCCGTGATCGACGGCGAGCAGCCACTAGCTCAGCGGGTCGACGCCTTCCGCGATCAGCTGTATGAGGCCTGCCAGGCTCTAGAGAGGAAGGGTGGCTTCCTAACGGACTGGCACTTATTCCGAGTATCGCTCTCGTTCGTCGCGGTGGTGCTTGCTGGATACGACCCCGCCCGATACACCTTCTATTCCAAGGGGGCGCTTCGCTATGGCTACGAGCAATACGCGCCCGGAAGCGATTGGCCGAAGGGCACGATGGGCACGATTTATGAAGGCGTATGTGACTTCATTCAGTCAGTCGAACAGGAACTCCAAGCTAAGGGTGCCCCTGTCAGGGATTTGATAGACGCACAGAGCTTCATCTGGATCGCTTTTCGGGAGTCTAAAGAGGATGTGGTCATCGAGGCCCCGAAGCCACCGGCTCCCGGCTCGAAGCGAGAAATTGACCTCGATGTTGTCGCGAAGGATCTTGCTAAGAGAGTCTATTGGCCTTTAGACCGTGCCCAGCGCCTAGTCGGACTTGTCGAGCGCTGGGGTCGAGTCCTATTTCAGGGTCCGCCAGGTACAGGGAAAACCTTTGTGGCCGAGGCTCTTGGTGAACTCTTGACCGGGGGCGAAGACGGACGCGTCAAGAACGTCTCGTTCCATCCCTCCTATGCATACGAGGATTTTGTTGAGGGCATCCGACCGGTATTGAGCGAGGGCAAGAGTCTTGCCTACGAGGTCCGGCCTGGCGTTCTCCTCGATCTCGCAGACACAGCGAAGAAATACCCTGACGACCAGTTCTTTCTGATAATCGATGAACTCAACAGAGCCAATCTGCCAAGGGTCTTTGGGGAATTGCTCTATGCAATTGAATACCGAGGCCCGGAACATACATTTCATTTGCCGTACTCAGGCACAGAGAACTACCTCCCCGACAACATCTCGATCATCGCTGCGATGAACACGGCCGACAGGTCGATCGCTCTGGTGGACGCTGCTATCCGTCGACGTTTCCGCCACGTACAGTTCGCTCCCGATCCTGATGTCCTTAAGGCTTGGCTCACGAACAACGGACTCGCTGACATGGCCGATCACGCAGCCGGGCGGTTGGTTGCTCTGAATGATCAGGTGGAGCTGCTACTCGACTCGGATCGGCTCATTGGACATACATATCTAATGCGGGACGATCTCCGGAAAGTGGGCCTAGATGCAGTGTGGGAGGAAGACATAGAGCCGGTCTTGCGGGAGCATCTCTTTAACCAAAGGGAGGAGTTGCCAAAGCTACAGGACGTGTTTCTGGCGCCGCAATGAATGTGCCGCACGAGATTGGTGAACTAGATCAAAAGGGAATCGTCCTGTCTCTGACACAGCCAGAGCAGCGAGTACTACGGCGGGTCGCGGATCGACTAGGCGCACAGTGGCAGCCCGACGGGACCGTCCGAATCTACTCGAAGGGGAATGTGGGAAGTGTTGCGCTCTCGCCACAAACCGTAATCAGTGTCACTACCAAGGTGCCTGTGGCCAATCTACTTGGCCTCGCGAGTCTCGCTTACCGAACCCTAAGGATTCCATCTGCCGTGGCCGAGACGCTCCTTGATTCGGTCGAGCCGGTCCTTGATTGGTTGGCTGTCCTTCTTATTACCGAGATCGAGAACCTCATGGCATTCGGAATGCGACAGGGCTACGTTGTCGTTGAGGACGAGCTGCCATACGTCCGAGGTCGGTTGCGATTCGATTCGAGGTCTGCTTGGACACGCCCCGGCCTAGTTTCGTGTGAGTTTGCTGATTTTCTACCAGATACTCCTGAGAATCAGGTGCTTCGCTTCACGCTCGACGCTTTGGCGAGCAGGCGCCTCCTACGGGGACTTCGGTTGCGGGCAGAAGGGCTCTTGCGAAGTTTCGATCGTGTCACTCTCGTTCAGCCTTCCCTTCGGCAATTGAATGCTTGCCAGGGCAGAGTTATGCGGCTAAACCAGCACTACGCGCCTGCATTCAAGCTTTGTCGTCTCTTACTCGAGGGTTCAGGCATTGAAGCTGAAAATGGAGCTGTACCCGCTCCCGCATACTTCTTTCCGTTGCCGGGCGTGTTCCAGGAGGCTGTGGCGAATCTCCTGAAAGCAAGGCTGCCCAATGTGTTCGCCCAGACGCCAAGTAGGCATCAACCGATTGCCGGTTCGCCACCGCTCTCAATGTCTTACAAGCCGGATGTCGTGGTGGGCGCTCCGCCTCAGCTGGTTGTCGACACGAAATATTCGAAGCCACTGGAACAGGATCGGCGTTGGTTGGACAACGGTCCGGTGGGCCGGTGGGCCTACAAGAACGAACACATTTACCAAGTTGCCTTCTATGGGTTGAGCCTGAGTTGCCCAGCGCTTCTCGTTTATCCACGCGACGAACAAGATGTAGATGCCACTTTTGACATCAAGGGAGTTCGCGTTTCTCTCGTTACGGTTGACCTCAGAGAACCTGGGTTGGTGAGTCTAGAGAGGCTGGTCGAAAGGGTTGCCGCTCTGGCCGGCCTCCCGGTGGCGGCCTGACCGCACACGGTGGCCAACTATTCCAGACCGCGGACCTCTACCTAATGCGACCCAACAGCTTCTCGTGCGACGTTGGCCCGAGCGTCAGGGCGCCGTGGCGGAAACTCGAGCCACGTAGCCAGAGCGAGATCCTGGCCAAGCACCTGATCGCGCACTTCCCGCCACACGGCGACAATGGCTTCGTCGTTTCCGTGGACCGGAAATCCATAGCGTTGAGTCTGAGTAGAGCTCAGTAGAGGATGGCGAATCCTCGGGCGAGCAAAGCCAGGTTCGCCCAATCCAATTGGCTTACAGGGCACGAAGCTGTACATACCTTCAAAGGGCTCGTCATCAGTGGCGCCGTCGTACAGGGTGTACTGATCTCCTGGATCCGGAGTCTTACAGCAACCTCTGTCGGAGGCTCCCTCATAGAGAGTGGCCAGTGTTATATCCACATATGGCTGCGGCGTCGAGAGGCGGAGATAGCTAGAAGGATCATGTCGGCGACCCTCCTTCACTACAAACATCGTGTCAAGAACGAAGTCGCCGTCCAGATGCGAGCCGAAGAGGATTACCGATCCTGCCGCCAGCTGCTGCAAGCCGGTTGGGCGCCAACCGCTGTTGTACCTTCGGTGCTGTTGGCAGACCGTGTAGCGAAAGCCGCCGAATACGAGGGGATCGGTGTTTAGCCTCTTAGGCGGAGCAGTCGATAAGTCGTAGTACGGTCTCCACAGCCGCTTTGGTAACCCCACACCCAGGCCGTTTAGGGTTTGTACGCATTCGGCTTGCGGCTCCCACTCCCCCCAGATGGCGAGATCATCGCCACCTAAACCGGTGTCTTCAGCTCGACGTCCGCGAACTTGCATGAATTTGCGGCGGTGTGGCTGATTCTGATCGGTCCAGTCAGCTCGGTCAACGGCCCGATCGAATTCCGGACCGGGATGAAAAAACTGCACAAGCAACCGCTTTGTCATCTGGGCGTCCTGGATAGGGAGCAGTTAAGCCCCTCGAACCGAAGCAGCACGGTCAACTAGCTTTGGACATGGTTCTCGCAAGGGGCAGACCGGGCAGTCAGGGACCCCGGATCGACACCAGCTCTTTCCGACTCTCCAGGCAGGAAAGTCAATCGCGCCAGGTCGAACGGAGTTCAGCTGCCTTGCGACTGCGATCATGTGGCCGGGCTCGTCGTACAGCGCCAAGCCTGTCCTCAGAAAAACCCGACGGATGTGTATGTCGTACCCAACATCGCTGCCCTCCATTCGGACGACCGGAACACGGAGTACACGTTCCAAGATCTCAACCGCAATCGCAGCTTTCTTCTGAGCGATTCCGCGGAACTCGTCAAACCTCTCGCGCAGGTCCTCCGCACCAGGGCTGCCCTCCCAGATGGCCTCCGCCCGGCCTCCGTACTGTTGAACGACTCGACCGGCAGCAGAAACAACGTATCCGGAGATCTGGTTCACAAAGCGGTGCAGGCTAGGTCGCTCCTTGACGGCTCGGATCACGGCTTGCGGGTTCGCAGCAATCCGGGCGGGATCGAGGTGACCCAGGCGTTTCCTTAGTTTGTAAGGGGCGGCCCAAGCTAGCTCCGAATCGATGCTCTGATCGAAGATCACTCCGAGCAAGAAGGCAAAGCCATTCTTGAGCACCAACTTGTTCGCGGCCGGGTCCTTAGAAAGCGTCTCTCCGGCAGCAACTGTCTTTCCGAATCTGAGCAGAGCCGCCACCACTGCGTCGCGCTGCGCATCGGTCAGTCGGTTGGCCAACATTGCATTGAGCGCCTTTCGAACCACCGACACGGCATCGGGCCATTGGCCGCTCCGTCGTTGCTCCTCTTCCTGCAACTCCTGGATGAGGTGTTGCACGTCAGAGTCCAACAAAGGCAGAGAGGCTGAATCGCTCGTAGCGCCCCCTACTTTTCGCTTTAGCCTGTCTGTTCGATCAGGCCTAAATCGATGAGGTCGGCCGGCTCGATCCACCAGCTCAACTCGGCTGGCCCAGCCGCAATATGAATGCGGCTAGTGCCTGCCTCGATGGATCCGATCTCTTCTAGCTCCCGTGGATTCACGTCCTCTCGAGCCCGCGTTGGATAGCCGTGGGGATAGTGGTAGAGCATCCTACCGGCGGCTTGGACGGCCCGGTCGCGGAAGCGCTTCAGGTTCTCCGCGCCGATTACATTGCCCTCGTAATAGATGCGGACGCGACCACTAGTGAGCGGAAGCCCGACTATTGCCGAGCCATGGGCCAGATCGATGCAAAGCCTGGACTCTGGATGCGGTAGATATAGGGTCAGGTGCTCGGGCGCGATTTCGGGCAGTCCCACGGTCTGAGGATATTGCAGAACGGTCAGCCCTGGTGGTCGAGGATCCAGTTCACATAGAACAGGAAGTACTGTGGAGAGCTAATTTTGTAAAAGTTAGGGTTCTCCCTGCCCTCTTGGAACACGGAAAGGGCATCGTTGTACAACTCGACGTGCACAAGCTTCGGCAGCTGAGCGACGACCGACTTCAGTTTTCCAATGAAGGCAATTCGCATGTTCGTGAGCACGAGGGTGCCTTGGTCGACGTCGGTGATGGAGCTGCTCTGAATCGGGTGACCGCTGAAAGATCCGACCCGGTAGCGGATACCAGTGTGTCCGATAGGAAAGCTAAACCCCTGGCTACCGCCTGCGTACCGGGTTCGGGTCGTAAGCCTGGCGAGAACGGCCGGTACCGAGACATACGCCAGCTCCTTTGGCTTGAGAGTGAGCGGGCTATTGACTGGCGCCGGGCCATGCGTTTGCAGCCAGGCAGCGGTGTAGAGGGAGTCGAAGCCCATCACTTTCATCGCCGCCTGACGCCGCTGGATCTCATCAGCGATGGCTTTGCCTGCATCGATCTTGGCATGCTGCTCATCGATGAGCGACTTCGCCCGGGCCAGTTGTAGCTGGGCTTCGGCCAGCAGGGCATCGGCTTCCGGGATCGTCTGCGCTGGTACTTGACTGACGAAGGTTGCTACCGCCGCGTGAAGTTGATCAAGTACCTTGGACCGCTGAGCCTCGAGCTCCTTTTCATGATGGCTGTCGGTAAGCGAGTGCAGGAATCCACCGAGACCGCTATGGGTCCTACTAGAGAGGTCCTGAATCTGCTTGTTGAGTTGCGAAACGCCATCCTGCAGCTGCGTAGCCGCAGCGATCTGGTTGGCGACCCGGCTGGTATCCCATTCGCTCTCATGTGCCATCAGCAACTCGCCAGCCTGCTCAACCTTTAGCCTGGCATTGGCGATCGGCGCCTCTGAACTCAGAAGTATCTGCTTCGCGTCCGAGTCGAGCTGGTTCAGTTGGGCAGCCAGTGAGTCGAGGGGCTGCAGGGTTACCGGACCACCGGGCAGATCCACCCGCGGAGCGTGATCGGAGGGAGCCTCGACCATAAGTGACGAGTATCGAGCCGGTCCGTTCGACCAGTCAACCTGCTCTCGGAGTCTGGGAGCGGGCCGAGGTCAAGTTTGGCTACCAAGTTCGGATTTTCGTCGCTGCAATCAACCCGATCTACGATCTCACCAATGATCGGTGCCGCAGATGGAGTCTTCTGCCTAGAAGGTCAATGGAACAGTGATTTACAAGTGAGCGCGAGTGTCCTGCCGACGCTGGAGCACCTTGACCGAGCTGGCGTGATGCGGTATATCCACCGGGACGTAGCCACTCGCGATGAGGTCGAGTACTACTTGGGGCGATTGCGCAGGAAACAGTACGCGCGTTACCGGGTTGTCTATCTGGCAATGCATGGTGAACCCGGCCACCTCTGGCTAGATAATCCCCAAAGGGTCTCTGTCAGCCTCCCCGAGCTCGCCGACCTGATGAACGGGGCGTGCAGAGATAGATACGTCTACTTGGGCAGCTGCGGAACTCTTAATACGAGTCGTCGAGTCCTAACAGAGTTCGTCAACGAGACCGGCGCAGCGCTGGTATGCGGCTATACACGGTCCGTTGATTGGGTCGAGGCATCCGCATTCGACATATTGCTGTTGACCTACCTCGTAACGCTTAAGTATCGAACCGGCGCAGAAAAGTATCTGAGAGGCAAAACCTTCGGGACGTGGTCTGAACACCTCGGTCTTAAATTCGTGTACCGACGCTGAGCTTCTTAGCCGCCAACCACTAAGTCGCCCAGCGGTCATCCAAGAAGATCCAGTCGGGCGCCAGGTACTATCCACGCGAGATGGTCGATAGAGAGACTTTCGACCTCATCAAGAAGAAGCACGGTGTGTACGCGAGTTGGGCCGTCTGGGCCGAGCCAACTGGAGGACCTAAGTCGAGCATCGGTGACCTGAGCGTGCTCGATCCGGATCGGAATTCGACGTTGCTAAGAAGGCTGCGGAATGACGTCGTGATGGTTGGTCTGAACCTTTCTAGATTCCACCCGGCGTCGCTCGCCAACTTTCACGATCCAAGCTCAGTGGCCCAAGACTACAAGATCCGATTCGCGTTTTCCGGGACGCCCTATTACGGTGCCTACATGACCGACCTCGTCAAAGGTGTCGTGATGCTTGAGTCAAGCAACCTCATGCGTCACCTCGCTGAGAATCCACCTCTGGTTACCGACAACATTCACAGACTGCTAGAAGAGTTCGACGATCTCAACTGCGCGGCACCGACACTCATCGCCTTCGGAAACGATGCCTATCTCCTCGCCGCCAAGCACGTTCCTTCAAGTCGGTACAAGCGCCTCGTCAGAGTCACGCATTACAGCCACTACATTTCGAAGGAAGAGTACCGACACCGTGTTCTAGCCCAGCTTGCGGCTTGAACCATCCGGCCTCTGCGTCGCTCACAACCGGTCGAGATCGAGACGCGGCAAGCCTGGCGTAGTGATCAGGTCGGTGAACCTGTGCGCACCCGTTCGGCCAGATCGAGGGCTCGGCAGGCGTCAGGCTGCGCCGGGTCTACGATTGGCCATGTCAGTAAACCAAAGAAGGGCTTCAGCGCGAGCGTCTCACCGAAAGGGGTCTTAGACGCGGTCGTGAAACGCCGTCCGGTGAAGCGCCGTCGGCTGTTCGGCTACGTTGTCGCCTTGGTCTTGGCGATCGTCGGCTTCGTCATCGGCAACGTGTTAAGCGGGTTGCTCGTTGGCGGCATCATTGGTGCGGCCGTGCTCTTCATCGCGGGCGTCCTGGCCAGCGAACTTTGGCCTACCACGGTCGTGCACGAGAAAGAAGAGCACCACCGGAACTTGTAACCGACTGAGCAACGATGACGATTCCGAACGATCTGGCCGGCGTCTTTTGGCTCCCCGAACACCCTGACCAAGCGATTGCAGGGCACCTGCAGTTCAGCGTCGGCAAAATCCGCCTTGAGCTCCATGGTGCCTTCCCTGGGTTCGAGGGCGTTCTGGGGACGGCCTATCCCTTAGTACTCGGCGTCCATGGGTCGCAGTATCTGACTCTGTATCGCGCCTACTCCTCGGGTGCGCAAATTGGTGCACTTCTCGAGCAGCACTTGTCGATCGGGGTTGTGTTCATCGGAGCGCACTTCACGGAGAAGGAACTTTCCTTCGCGGAACTGAAGTTCAACACGGATCACCTAGCCGACTGGGCTGCCCATTCCGGGATCGTGCACACCAACCCGCCGCCCAAGGACCTTAGGTGGCAGGTTGGATTTGGCCACCCGGAGGTAATCGTCGCCGATCTGGGTGACCGCGGCGTTGTCAAGATCTTTTATGAGGGCAGCATGCGCATCCAGCGGGGGAGCGTCGAACTGTCCGAGTCACCGAGGATTATTGGAACCACTCCAAAGCCAGTCGGTCATCGACAGCTCCTGTCTGACTTTCTGTTTCCACTTCGAGATCTATTGACCTTTGCGACCATGTCGCCGGCATACCTAGAGGAGGTGGTCCTAAACAGCCCCCACGCCACCTTCACGTTGCCGACTGGAGCGGAGCACCAACTTGACATCGAGCTGCGGCACACCCTTCTTCAGCCAGAGGATCGAGATCGTGTAATCGATCGGCTTAACCCGAACCGGATGCTGTTCACGTTGGCAGATTGGCCACGTGATTTCTCCAGCCTGATCCGAATCTGGCTAGATATCAGGAGTCGTCACGAAACGTCGATGAACCTACTCATGGGCCTGTCGTACGCGCCGCCGCGGTGGGAGGCAACCCGGGTCCTGACACTGGCACAGGCATTGGAGGCATACCACCGGACCGCCTTCGCCCAATCGCCAGTCACCACCGCGGCGATTGAGCGCAAGGATCGAGTCTTAGGTGCCGCCAAGGCTGTCCTGTCGAGAAGTGACTGGGATTGGCTGACATCGAAGCTTCAGCATGCAGAAGAACCCAGTCTTCGAAAGAGGCTGCATGAGTGCGCCAAGCGTGTCGGAGCGATCATCGATCCGATAGTGCCGGATCTCGAAGTCTTCTCTGATGGCCTCAGCAAGGTTCGTCACGCCTACTCACATTTCGGAGCCGGGGAATCCGGGGGCGAGGAAGCACGGGGTGACCACGTACTCGCCAGACGTGCGTATTGGGTACTTGTAACCAACTATCTCTTGGACCTCGGCTTCACTGAAGAGCAGGCTCGATCGTTAATAGCTCGGAATCAGGTATTCGAGCACGACCTCAAGCCCGAGTGGATCGACTTATGACCTTGTTCTGGTCCCGACTACTGGGGGAACATCCGCAGACCCTCAACCCATCAGCCCTGTTGCGCGCATCGCCCGCCTTTGTCGCCATGCGATCCGTCGGTCTGGCAGTCACGGTGTCTTTGGTTGCTTGAGGGCTGCTACTCGGTGTGCACCACACTCTCGCCAATCCGACGGCCCCACAGGTGCTCCAGAGCTGGCCGCTCGTCCTCACCAAATTCCTGTGGCCCTCGCGTGGAAATCGATGTCGTGTCCCACGGGCGCACGCCGTCAGTGCGTGGCGTTAGAACGACGCCCACGGTCAGCATTTCCGCACGCTCCGGCATGAGTTCCAGGTGCTGTTGATGCCTGAGACTCACATATCGGCCAAATGCAGCTTGGATGAGTTCGCTGTGGCGAGGGGCTGCACCGAATATGAGGTACGGCCGGTCTGGCCAGATGTGGCCCCGAAATCGCCACGAAACCATGGACGACGGCGAAGTGTCAATCTCTCGAAGCCATGTCAGCCACATTTTCCCCAGTCCCGCCCGGTAGGAGACCGGCGTTGCGTCGATCGCTGCTAGCAACTCAAGGAGGTCGATTTGCTCGGCGCCGTCGGGCAGGCGCGAAGTTGCAATGTCCTCAAGAACTGCGCGAATAAGGAAATGGGCAGGATCGTCCTCGTGGCCAGCCGGAGCCTGAGGTAGGAGCGGTTCTGATCCGGTCGCGGTGGCAAATGGCGCAAGCCTAGGGTCGACTGGCTCCGGTGTAGTGGCTGCGTCGGCTGCTGCCAGCTTGAAGTAGCGAATGAATTCTTCCCCAAGGGGAACGGGATCGAGGACGCTCACGCGTTGGAGGTACTCCATGACCGCGTACGTTGATTTGAGCTGCTCGAAAAGGAACTCCCAATCTCGCCGCATCAACACGACGGCCGGGGCAGAAGGGACATAACCTCGCAACCCCGGGTGATCAACGACGACTACGCGAAGCCAGTCGAAACTATTGGCCCTAATGACCACTTGGCGGCCGCGGAGATTGACGAGGGTGGCCTCAACAACAGCCGTGAGGTCTCGAATCGTTCCGGAAGCCTGCCTCACGGCCTTATCAATGTTCTTGTCAAGCCACAGGCCCTCTCGAGTCTCGCTGCTTGAGGGTGCATGTCGCGACTTCACCTGAACGCATGCCGCGCGCGATCCGACCACCAGAATCGCGTCTCCCCACTCTCGGGTTGCTGCACCACGCGAGCGCTGTTCGGGCCGAAAGACGAAGTCAGGCAGGCCCCAATACGCAGCGGCGCTCCTCGTCGCAGCTTCGGCGGCAGAACCTTGCGCGACTCCAGCCGGAAGAGTCGTCGCGGGCATGATTGGACGCAGAAATACACCCTTCGCTGTTTGTACCGCGATTGTGATCGGGAGATTGCTCAAACCAACTCGAGCGTACAGCCGGACTGAGGCTTGGAGGGCATGTCCCCTCCGGCCCTTTTGTATGGAGGTACTAAATGTCTAGCGGAGTCCCATTGCGGTTGCGCTTCTCTGAAGTCGCTCAAATTCTGGGTCTCAGACAGAAGCAGGTATCAGATCTTGTCTCAAGAGGTGAACTACCTGTAGCGCTCGTCGGCGAACAGGCGCGGATTCCTGCCCAGCGCATTGCTTCCGTTCATCGCGGCGCACAACGCAGGGGCCGTAGCTTCGGAAGGGACGGTTCAAATTGAGGCGCCGAGTGTTTGGCTACGGTAGCGCCAGCGACGATCACCAGTGCCAGCCAGGGACCCCAACCAGTCCGGCCACGAATCGGACGATAGCCACAGCGCCCTCGGCTAACTGCCCAGTTACCGCGGAGGTACGTGGTTCGAGTCCACGGTGGCCCCGCCTAACGACCCGTCCGGACAGGTCAACACGCCGCCATTGATGAGACTTCGCGTCGATGAGGGAGTGGGTGGCGTGCTCCGCTTTGGGGGGCTGATCTGGCCTTCGCTGGATCACAGCTGGATCACGCATTCCCGGAAACGGACGGTTCCGAGAGGTCACAGAAGGACACGAAGCCCAGGCCATTTGGGTTCAGGCGGCCCCCAGAGAAGCCGCCAGGACACTCGAGGACACGGCACCGACACGGTTCGGGACCGTGAGGCACCGAAACCTTCTCGCCGCAGCTATAAATCGTCGCCTAGCCACAAGTCCTCGTATTGACAGGCCAACGGTTGGTGCGATGATCGTTGTGGCCCCGGTGGACTCGGAAGGCGCAAGCCGGAAGGGTTTGCTGGGGTCATTGCTTTCTCCAAGCGCCAGCGCTCCACGCGCCCGCTGAGTTCGGCCGACCTAGGCGCTCGGCTTTACCACCTGCTACTCGCGTCAGGGAAGACAGAAGGTTTGGCGTACTAGTACGCATCCAGTACGCAGCCGCATTCAAGCAGAGGGTGTCGTAGGGTGTCGTTTCGTATTCAAAGTGGGTGAGGCGAACTCACCGATACAGAACCCGGCTTATCGCCGCTCTCGGCCCACCTTCTGTATCCCTAAAACCGCAAGTTGCGGGCGCCAGATTACGGTCTCTGCTTCACGTCTAGCAAGGCGCGAGGCCTGCCGGACTCGATACAGCCGTCCCGCGGCAACAGTAAGTCGCTGGCCAACCTTCTGTGCACGGTGCGTGACGACGCACGCGCCGAGGAGCCCGGCCGATGCCGGGCTCCAAGTAGTGCAGGACGGAGGCGGAAACTCTATCGAGCAGCCGCCACAGGGGCTAGGGAACCGTTGTCCACACTGGCAGTTCGGCTGTAAAGGGCGGTGATGGCAGAGGGCCTGAAGCCTTTGACGACCAGCCAGACGCCCAGCGAAAACTCCCATAGTGCGATCGGAAGTGCGGTTACCAGCGCCGGTGTGGATGTTCGGCCGATGAGGTCGAACAGAACGGCGAGGTCTGCCGCGAGGAGGATGGGAGCTGCGATAAGTCCGAGCAGGGGAAGAACCCGTGGGACCAGGCGCGCGCGGTACAGCAGGCTGCCCAGCAGCACGGCGTTCACCGCCGGCATCAAGCTCCCCGAGACCAAGAACAACCGGTCATACAACGCGACCAGCGCATGGCTGGTGACCAGCGCACCTGCTCCGGCTCCCTCCTGCCTCAACGTCACAATCGTGAGGATGCACGCGACGCCGGCGAACAGGCCGGCGGCTTCCAGAGTTCGTGAGGCGACGAAGCCGAGCGCGACGCCCTCGTTCTGCCTCTTGACCACCGGAAACAGCGCGACGGCGGTGCCGATGCCCGCAAGGCCCACGATCATCTCCAGGATGGCGCCGAAGATGGCGCCGGTGTCCGGGCCGGCGCCGAGGATGTAGTTGGCCCCCTTGACCGGTCCGTACATGGCGAGGGTCGGGATCGAGACGAATGTCAGCAGGTAGAGCACGCCGGCAGCAAGCGAGGTCTTTCTGTGTGGACTCATCTGAAGCTCCTTTTGTTTGAGGAGGTCATCGACACGATGACCGTGTGGAGGTCAGGCTTATGACCTCGGAACCGTGCAAGGCTTCGAGAAACGGCTGAAAGCTGCCACAGACAAAGCAGCGCAGCCGGCGGCCGTC